>Ga0307377_10004016_pt1 | contig 16275 bp, 14 predicted proteins | sample TR3MG_FD_202535 | JGI IMG/M metagenome (GOLD analysis project Ga0307377, IMG submission 202535) | Soil microbial communities from Risofladan, Vaasa, Finland - TR-3 | ecosystem: Environmental > Terrestrial > Soil > Coastal area > Acid sulfate soil | place: Finland: Risofladan, Vaasa | collected... | reverse complement strand
AGAAGGTCGTAGAGGTTGCTTCACAGTAATGTGAGGTTTTGACAATAACTGTCGGGTCATCCCATTGAAATAGATGGGAACCCCGACACCTAAGCCCTTCGGGTGAGTAAGGGCAAAAAGGAGATAAGGAAATGAGAGATTTTACAGTAGATGGCGTTCTCGTAGGACGTCCGCATCAGTCGGTGCACGAGCAGAGTGCGACGCAAAAGTACCCCATAGGCACGATTTATGAAGCCTTTGGGAAACGCTGGAGATATTCAAGGGCAGCAGCGGCTATTACTATCGCAAGGAGAGGGTGCCCTAACCTTGCACAGAACCCATGGGATGCCGGAGGGTATTCCTTTGGTTGTGATGCTTGTTTGGCAACGGGCATACTCGGAGAAAACTATGTGGATGTTTTCTTGGATACAGATTATGACATTGAGCGAACCGTTGACGTTTTTCAAGGTGGTATTCTTACTGCATATCCAGCCGCTCCAAGGGATGATGAGATTTTTCAGTATCACATCCTTGGTAACGACCCGAGCCATACCTCAAATACTTACGTAAGGATCTATCTCGACCCACCTCCGCAAGAGGCATGGACGGATGTTCCCGTCGATGGTATGCCAAGCCCCTATATGAATGTAGGTGCTTCGGGAAGTGTTGGGACACAGGCTAGTGTTATTATCGTCCCTGAGATCCAAGTAACAAGCGGTTATTACTTTTGGGGACAAACACGAGGGCCTGCATGGGTAACTCCTAATGCAGAGTGGAACACAGCTGCAACGAGAGAAGCTGAGTGGCATACTGACGGCACTATCAAGGCTGCTGCCGGTGTAGCCCTCCAGAGAGCAGGGTATCTGCTTCAGGAAAGCTCTGATGCTGCTGATTCTCACATCATGCTCATGTTGGAATAATCTTTAACCTGGGGGAGCTTTCGGGTTCCCCCTTAATCAAAGGAGAAAGACAATGGCAGAGGAAAAGAAAACTGAAGAAAAAGAGGAAAAGAAAACACCCAAGCAAAAGAAAAGGGAAGCCTTTATTAAGCGACTGAATGAGGCTGGAAAAAAATAGAGGTTATGATAAAGAATTTAAAGGAGGTTTAACATGGCAGTTTATTCTATTGCAAATAGGACAACTAACGTCACAATCGCCAATCCCTGCATTGAGATCATTGCAGGGGCTACTATCAGGGTCAAGATTGTGGAAATCAGCATCATTCTGGCTGGAGCCACAGCTTGCACATTCGGGATAGGCAGACCGGCTGCAATCGGAATCACGCCGACGACTCCAGTGACCGCTTTGCCTGAAGACATTGTAGATCCTGCTGGCCCGTTTACGACAGCTTTGGCCTGGGCCACTCCCCCGACCGTTCCGGCAGCATTTTTAAGACGGGCAACATTAGCAGCAGCCGTTGGAGCAGGGATAGTATTTCCATTCCCAAAGGGATTTTACATCGAAGCAAGCAAGTCTATTGTGGTCTGGAATATAACGACAACCGATGTCGCAGATATCAATGTAGTCTGTGAAATTTAAGGGGGTCTATAATGGCTTCTGAAACAGAAATAGCGTCAAACGCTTTGACTAAATTAGGGGATGAACCAATAACCTCCATTGCGGATGATGAAACCCAAAGAGCCAAACTGTGTAGGAGGTACTATTACAATGTGAGAGATGCCGTGTTGAGGGCTTATCCGTGGAAATGTGCTATTACTCAGAAAGCCTTAGCCGCTGATGTAGCCGCTCCTTTATTTGGTTATAGTTTCAAGTTTCAGATTCCTAATTTGCCGTATTGTCTGAGAGTGCTGAAAATAAAAGATGATCTGGATTATGACATCAAAGGCAGATATATCCATTGTGATGAATCGAGCATTATCATTGAATATATAGCGAGGATTACTGATCCTGGGTTATTCGACTCACTGTTACAAGAAGCTATTGAATGTCGGCTTTCTGCCGAACTAGCCTATCCCATCACCGGGAATCCTACCCTAATTAAAGCCATGTGGGATTTATATGGAGCAAAATTGAGAGAAGCAAGGACTATGGACGGGATGGAAGCCCCTGAAGCTCCCTGGGAATCAAATGCACTGATAGAGGTCAGATAAATGGCAATAAAGACACATCCCATTTTTTCAAACTTCTCTTCTGGTGAAATAAGCCCAAAACTTGATGCCAGGGTGGATCTCGCTCAATATTTCAATGGCCTTCAGAAACTAAGCAACTTTATATGTGTTCCACAGGGCGGAGTCAAGACCAGAGGAGGGTTTCACTTTGTTGAAGAAACAAAAAATTCAGGTATAGCCAGATTAATTCCTTTCTGCTTCTCAGAACTTCAGAATTACATGCTCCTGTTCGGTGAAGAATATATTTGGTTTTTTATGAATAATGGTTTTGTCGTAAGTAATATGTTTCCTATGGGATCAAGAGACAGGCTGACATTTAGTACTCCTCTACAACCGAAAACCTATTTTCATGGGTTCTATCAGGCTTTTTTACCACGTCAAAGAACATCATACATTCCGGAGCCAACTATAGCCTATGGAAACACCCGATTTATAGGAACGACTATACCTACCACTCTTCCATATCAGGTTGAAACTCCTTACGAAATAGAATCAGATCTTTGGGATATTCGATATGATCAGGACGATGAAAATCTTTATCTTGTTCACCCTCTTTACCCTCCAATGGTTCTCACAAAAGGTGTAGGGCATACAAGTTTTGTCCTTAATGAAATGGACTTCATAGACGGACCCTACGAAGATGAGATAACAAGTCCAACAATAACACCTTCAGATACCACCGGAGAAATTACCCTGACAGCTTCATATAGTCTATTTCAGCCTGGTCATGTAGGGGCTTTGTGGAGACTAAATCATGCAGCAGTATGGAGTTGGGTTAAAATAACAGGCGTTACGTCTCCTACGGTTGCAACCGCTACGGTTATGTCGGCTGTTACCGTGGCCGGAGCTACAACCAGTCATAGAGAGGGGTCATGGTCTGACGTAAATGGATGGCCCAGGGCTATTTGTTTTCACGAAGGCAAATTATTATTTGCCAGCAATTTTGAGCATCCACAGACGATATGGGCGTCAAAAAGCGGAAGCGGAAATTATACAGACTTTACTCCTGGTGCACTTGATAATGATGCTTATACGTTTACAGCAGCAGACTTAAATATTATACGCTGGATAATGTCAGGAAGAGCATTATCTATAGGTGCTTTAAATGCGGAGGCGACTGCCATAGGCCCTAATGATGGGCCGATTACAGCAGTTGACCCACCGAGAATCAAGGCAGAAACCACACACGGAAGCTCTAACTTGTTAGCCCCTATCAAGATAGGCAAATCAATTCTTTTCCTGCAAAAAGCCGAAAGAAAAATACGGGAATTTTCCTATTCATACGTTGAAGATTCTTACGGAGCACCTGATTTAACAATGGCTTCCGAACATTTATTTGACCTTGATATTTATGCCTTAGTGTATCAACAGGAGCCGGATTCAATACTTTGGGCGTTGCGGGCTGATGGAGTGTTCTTGCCATGCGCTTATGACCGATCCATAGACCCCACTAAAGGCGGCATAGTCGCTTGGAGTACCTGTGACACGGATGGCCTTTTTGAAGATGTTGGATCTATACCATATGAAAATACGGATCAGGTATGGGCAATCGTGAACAGAACAATAAATGGAGTCGAAAAGAGATATGTTGAATATTATGACTATGACATTTCCGTTGATTCCGGCCTTACCTGGGATGGAGGCCCAGTCACAATCTTGGGTGGTTTACAGCATTTAATAGGTAAAACAGTTAAAATTGTAGGAGACGGGGCCGTTTATCCTGCTCAAGTAGTGCCTGAATCCGGGGAACTTACGATAGATCGCCCCGCCAGTAAGATATATGTCGGCCTTGGATTTACCCCAAGAATGGTAACAAACAGGCCGGAAGTTCAGATGGCTAGCGGTGGATCTTCCCAAGGACTCAAGAAACGATGGAACAAGATAACGGTCAGAGTGTTGAATACAACGGGAATTACTATAAATGGAGAAGTTTATCCTGCCAGGGAACCTGCCGACCTAATGGACGCTGCCCCTGGCACTTACAGCGGGGACTTGAGTAAAACAAACCTTGGATGGGGTACCGAGGGTCGGATAACCATTGAGCAACCGTTACCTTTACCAGCGCATATCGTGGCCTTGTTAGGAACCCTTGTTGTAGGTGACGACTGATGATCGAGATACGGGCATACAGGGAAGATGATTATCTAAATATACAGAGAAGGTATTTTGATTCTCTGACGTTTATGAACTTTCCGAAGCCTGAATTGATAGCTAAGAGATTTGCTAATGGGATTGCATATACCATGGAGGCCCCTGAAGGTCTGGTAGCGTCCGGTGGAGTAATTCCATTATGGAAGGGTGTAGGGGAGGCTTGGGTAGTGACCTCTGAACTGGTTAAAACCTATCCCATTATGTTCGCTAAAACAACCTGGAGAAAGTTGTATGAGATAATTAACAGCAATGGCATTGAAAGAGTCCAGACTACTATACATAAAAATCATATTACAAGCCAACGATGGGCGGAGAGAATGGGCTTTGAAAATGAGGGATTAATGAAAAAATTTCTCGGCGGCGAAGATTACTATAGATATGCACTAATAAAGGAGAAGTGATATGAGCGGAGCGGAGATTCCGATATATTTATTAATAGCGTCTACTGCTGCCACTGTTTACAGCACTTATCAGCAATCTAAGGAACAGACGGAAGCTGAACATGACATAAGAAAACAGGAAAAAAGAGCAGCAGAGCAGGCAAGAAAGATAGCAGGACAGAAAGCTGAAGATGAAGCGAAAAGGCACAAAGCCATACTTGCTACGCAAGAGGCCAGATATGCAGCTTCAGGGGTGACAATGGAGGGAAGTCCCCTGCTTGTAAAAATGGAATCTCTAAGAGAAAGTGAAGAACAATTACGGCGAATCAGGGAAGGTGGAGAATATGAATACCTGACTCATAAGGAACTCGCTCAGAGTGCAGGCAAGAGAGCGAGCGCAGCAACAACATCAGGTTATGTATCAGCAGCAGGACAAGGCACGAAAGGCACATACAATATAGGGAAGGAATTTGACTGGTGGTAAATTATGGAGATGAAAGCAATTTTCTTAGTTTTCTTACAACTCTTTTTCGTAAGATTTCTAAATCTTTTTTATTTTTACACCAACCAGTTAATACCTGGTTTCCACAATATGCTATTATTCCATAAGAAAACAATGGGGCATAAGGTGTTGGATAATTTATATACTTGGATTTTGTTGTTATTTTCTCAACCATTTTTTGATGATATCACAATTAATTGTTTGGAGTAAAGTATAATAATTTTAATTAAGAATGTAAAGTAAAATATGAAAATACCCATCATAAAAGCTACTGAAGAACTTCCACGGATTCCTGTTACCGCAACTACCCAAGGCGCAGGGCGTACATGGGAAGCACTTGGACAGCTAAGCGGTGTAGTCCATGATATAGGACTTGATCTTGCACAGACACAGCAGAGCATTAAAAGGGCGCGAGATGTTGCACAGGCCGAGCTTACTATGGAAGCTGCCAATAGGGATATTGTTGCCAAACTCAGATTAGAGCCAAACCATGAAACCTATTTCCAGGATTGGCTTAGTGAATTTCAGTTTGCTTCCACTGATATGCTTATCAAAGCGAAAGGCCCAAAAACTAAGGCAGCTATTGAGCAGGCACTAAGCCGGATAGCCACAAGAGAAGCCAGAACACAAAAGGACTATGCTAATCAGTTATGGGTAGATACTGAAAAGGCAGCAGATATGCGTATCCTTGACTCCTATGCTACCATGGGTAGATTAGAAAATGGACTTGAATATCTCGATAAACGTAAGAATCTTTATAATCCCATTGAGTTAGAAAATCTTAAAGCAAATTTTAAGACATCATATGATAAGATACAAAAAGAAATGGCTGATGTAGCAGCAGATCAAGCCATAGAGAAAGATGCAAAGCAGGCCTCTATTGATTTACGGGATAAAAGTTATTTACCTAACCTTGAACCAATGCAGAGACAGGATAAGATTGAGAAAGCCAAAGCAGCAACGAAGGTGTTGGAAAACGAGCAAGAAACAAAACTCAAGGAAGCGAAGGCCGCAGAAAAAGAAAAAGAAGAACGAGAAATTGGCAACAAGTTTCTAACAGGAGATTACAAGGATGCCTTTGATATGGTGTTAAAATCAAAGCGTCTGACTGGAACTGAAAAGCGCACCTGGAATAATGCGATTGAAACCGCATCTAAGATAAAAGAAGAAAAGCTCGACCCTGTCGTCCAAGCCGCTGAGATAGTTAAAGTTAATGAAATGCTGACAAAAGGAGATGATCCGGACACAATCAGAAAGTATGTAATCCAGACTCCTAACCTGAATAAAGAAGACAAGGAACAGTATATTAATAAGCTGGAAACAAAGCTCAATCAAGAGCTAAGAGACGCAAGGAATACAGCCTATAAGGATATTCAGGACGTAATCATACCGAAGCGAGGACTTTTGACAAACTTACTTGAAACTCCTTCTGAGACAATGGCAGTCAAGAAAGCGCATATGGCCTTAGATGACTGGTTATCTGATCAGGTCAAAGGTGGTAAGTATCCACCAGCAAGAGACATAAGAAATAAGGCCATGACATTGGCAACACAATATCAAGTTCCAATGTGGCAGAAGATAGAGGAGATGGAAGCCGAGGCAAAAAAAGTGGCAGAGGATATTAAAAAGGCCAGAGGGAAGAAGAAATAATGGAATCACTTAATGAAATATTTGACCCTGAAGGTTCTGGATATGATATGGAATCTGCCCTAAAAGCTGGATTCAAAGCAGACGAAACAGGACATTGGGCTACAAGAATTCCAAGTGGGCCAGAAGAGGGTTTAATATTAAAAGGCATGAAACATAAGACCATCGGGTTAAGTAAAGCAGTGGATGAGAAGATGGGATATAAGTGGATTAAAAAAAATGGACGGTATTATTCTATTAAACAAAAGATGGAACCTATACCTTTTGACATAGATGAATATATGAACTCCTGGAATGCCTCGCAACCTAAAGAGAAGATTGCAGAGAATAGGGACAGTGCTGCAAAGGTATTACATTCCTTTACACGGCCATTTCTGGCGACTGGCTACAATGCTGCGAATGCTCTTAATAGAGGACTTGCTGGTTTCTCAGCACATCTTGATTCTATGAGTGATTATGTCGCTCTTTCTACAGGGACGGAAAAGGGCGGATTATTTGAGAATGCTGCAAAGATCTACGAAGAAAATGCTGATTATTGGAAGGACAGAGCGGACAAGGTAGGCAGTAGTTTCCTTGATGAACTGATCGGAGAAGCAGCAGGCGGTTTTGTGCCAGGAGTATCCCAGTTTGTGCTCGATGTGGCAAGTGGCCTGACCTTCCCTTACATGGATGGAGCAGCAGAGGCGTATAAAAAAGATGAAAGCCCTTTTATTGGAGGGATGGTTGAAGCTGCTAAAACAGGAACATTAGCCGCTATCTTCAGAATGATAAGCCCATTAAAGCAATATCTTAGAGCACCAACTATGGGAACCGTCTTTGGCATTCAGGAAATGGAAGGAGCTCCTGAGGGACAGAAAGCAAAGGCATTTGTGAAAGGTGCTGCTATAGGAGCGGGATATTCTATGAGTTCTCCTGGTGGACAGATGGGCTTGAATGAAGTTCGAGAAGCTGCGAGGCCAGCGATTAAGGAATTTCAAAGGAAGTTAGCTGAACAAGAAGGGGCAATAGAAGTTAAGAAACCAGAAAAAGAAACTCCAAAACGCCAGCGTAAATTCCTCAAGACCATAGAAGAATCCGCAGACATTGACCCTACCTTAGCTGATAAAGTCGGCAAGGTAGAACCACAGGATTACTTTATCCAACCAAATATTGAATCATTTGGCAACGCCAGAGCACGCATAGAAGAAAAAGGAATTACCGAGGCAATGGATTTTGTCAAAAGCGATGTCTCCCCAAGTGCGGAGAAAGGTGCACTATTCCATGAACTCATCAAAGATGCTCAGAAACGGGGTGATTGGGATACAGCCATAGAGCTTATAGAAACCTTTGACAGACAGGCCAGAGAATCAGGTCGTATGATTCAGACAGCGAGTATCTGGGCAAACACCCTTACCCCTGAAGGTTTTATCAGATGGGCTAATAAACAGTTAAAAGGTGTCGAATCTAAGTACGGCTGGGCAGATACGATATTCAAGAGAAAGCCTGAATCCTTTTCGCTCTCCAAAGAAGAGCAGAAAATCATCATGGAGAAGTACCGGGAAATCAATCAGATGCCGGAAGGAATAGACAAGAACGATGCCATGCTGGAATTGATAGACATGGTTGCCCAGAAAGTGCCGCCCGGTGTCTCTGAATTGATTGACGCATATCGTTACCAGAATATGCTCTCATCTCCTAAGACGCAGGAACGGAATATCGGAGAAAATACATTTAATACCTTCATAACGGCACCTGTCGATATAACCACAAAAGGGGCGATCGATTATTTCAAATCAATTTTGACAGGCAAGGAGCGGGAGGCATACGTATTAGATACCCCAGTTTATATGAAAGCAGCTATTAATGCCTTGCCTAATGCCATTCGTGGTTTTACAGAAACAATGAAATTATCAAGGGGTGTCCAGATTGGAAAACCCGAACTTGGCATTGAGGCAAAAACTGAATTTGAAGCAGCAAGAATGCGGCAGATCCCCACGGCACTCACCATTGTCAGCCGATTTATGGAAGCAGCAGATAAATTCAACATGGCTTTAATAGGTGCTGGTGAAATGGCAGTGCAGAAAAAGCGCGGTTTGTCTGATGCCGATGCTTACAAAAAAGCTAATCAAGTAGCACAAGAATATCTCTACAGGGCTAAGATAGACCCTAAAGACCCGCGCCTTTCCTATCCCTCTCAGATATTAAGCTCACTGGGAAAGATGATAGAAGGAACAAGAAAGCTGCCTGGACTGGGTACGCTTTCAAAATGGTATGTGCCTTTTGTAAGAACGCCCCTAAACAAAGGGATTCAAATGGTTGAGCATAGTCCATTGAGTTTAATGAGAGATCCAAGGGGTTTAAAGAATGCCGAAGTTCAAGCCAAATTACTCTCTGGCTCTATTATAACAGCATTAGGGGCTATTACGGTAGCAACAGGGCAAACTACTTGGGCACCTCCCACAGATCCCAAAGAGAAAGAACTGTTTTATGCCAGTGGAAGAAAGCCTTTCTCAGTAAGGGTAGGTGATAAATGGATACCTGTCTGGTATTTGGGGCCTTTCGCTTTGGCGTTTGGTATTCCTATGGCAATTAAGCACTATACGCAGGATAGAAAACAGTCTCTTACTCAAGGCGGGATTGATAAATTAATATCAATAGCAGATGGCTTGGCCCAATTCATTGGCAGTCAGACTTCTACTCAATCCATAGGTGCCTTATTCAGTGCCTTATCCGGTGATATTGATTTTACGTTTTCTTCTCAGACCGGATTCACAGTACAGCAGATTGTCCCTGCAACTTCTATGGTGCGATATATTAATACGATTCTCGATCCTGTTTACCGGCATCCGAAAGGATTTGTAGAAAAGATAGAGGCGAATCTACCAGTTTTGAGCAAAAACTTAGACTCATATCACACACCTTTATTTGAAGAATCTGAGAGAGAAACCATCAATTATTTCCTGCCCTATGACGTAGGAACAAGTAAAGAACTGTATGAGGGACTATTGCCATTTGAACGGTATCAGGCACGGCAGAGATACTTAGAAGGCAAGATAAATGCTATCGCAAGACAAGTTAAAAATAATGAGATGACCCCGGAAGAATCTATCGGAGAAATGATGAAAATATTACAGGCCCAACCGGAGAGCTTTATGAGAATGGGTAAAGAACTCTTAAAATTGGAGAAAGCAAAATGACCATAACAAGCGAAGTTTCACGGGTAGATTTGGTAGGTGATGGTGTAAACGATACCTTCACCTTCACCTTTGAAATCTATGCTGACACAGATGTATTAGTCTATGTGGATGATACTCTGCAAACAGTTAATGTTGATTATACCATAGCGGCAGACAGCATTGAAAATCCAGATGGTGGAGACGTTGTTTTTGCGGTTGGAAGTATCCCTGCCTTAGATGCCGTTGTCAGCATTATCCTTAACCTGCCATACACTCAATTAATAGACTATACAGAGGGTGATAAATTCCCTGCTGAGACCCATGAAAGAGGCTTGGATAGGCTCGTTAAAATAGTTCAGTCGCTCAAAGAATCAATCAAGCATGTGGCAAAACTGCCTGCGTCTTCTCTTATAGACCTCATTTTTCCTAATCCTTCGCCTAATGATTATATCGGTTGGAATGCTGCGGCTGATAATCTTGAAAACAAAGTCCCTCCCGTTACCGTAACAGCTACACAATATGAAGTAGATGCTCTAATATCTTACGGAGGTGGAACTGAATATACCAAAGCAACTCTTGATGCTACTCATACGGCTGTCGGAACAGTAAATCCGGTTACAATTCTTTTACGTCCTGGAAGTTGGAATATAGACGCTGATGCTGATTATTCCGCTTATTCCAATGTCTCATATAAAATGCCTAATGGGTCTCTATTCGATATTGATGCCTTGATGACCCTCACCATCCACTCCCCCGAAAATATAGACGCTGGGAAACGGCAGCAGATTTTTAGTGGGACGGGAAAGGTGGCCTTTTCAGTTGGTGGAACTGTTTATCCCGAATGGTGGGGAGAAAATACAACTCCTGGCACTACCAACATGTCAACCCAAACTGATGCCGCTATTACTGCGGTATCTGCCAATGGCGGTACAGTATATTTCCAGCCACAGACCTATATTATTGCAGATGTTACGTTGAAATCTCATGTTAATCTCAAGGGTTCAGGCTGGAATACCCTTATAAAGAAAAAGTCCGATGCCACATATATTTTTACTTGTGATAGTGGCTCGGCAGATGTCTCAAATAATATCCATGATATTACAATCAGTGATATGCAGATTGAAGGTCTGTCCGTAGATGTCGCTTTCTCAGAACATCATCATGCTATCAATATAAATGGTGTTAATAATATTGTAATAGAACGATGCAAAATAACAGAGTTTGAAGGAGACGGCATATATTTAGGTTCTTCTAACGTAGCTGCAACAGAGCGACACAATGAACGGGTTATTATTCGAGATTGTTATTTTGATGGTGTTAATAAGGAAAATAGGCAGGGAATAAGCATTATAGATGGAACCCATATAACGATTGAAAATAACTATTTCACCCGTATCGCAAAGGCCACTATGCCTGGTGCTATTGATATGGAACCTAATGCTGATGCGTTTGCAAGGATAAGGCATATCAAAATCGTAGGTAATGAATTTTATGATATTGGCGGTAACGTTGCAGCCATAGCGTATTACATACCGTTAGTGCAAGCCTCACTAACTACCCCATCACACCATATAATTATCGAAAATAATCAAATGGATACTGCTGGCCCTTGCTCGATTGCTTTTAACCAGGCAGGTGTTCCGACAACTTCATCTCAACCCAATGTCATTCGTGTTGCCAATAATGAAATACGTAATAGTACAAGACCTTTTAGCATAAAGGGAATAAAAGATGCTGTATTTTCTGGAGATATCTATCAGGCTGTAGATTATGCTGCTTTATTGGGATATTCGGGGGCTGATGATGACAATAGAGATATTACCTTACAAAATGAGACATTTCGACAAGTAGGTATTGATAATACATCTGGAGGTGTGGGGCTGTCAGTTTTTACAGTCGATAATCTGACAATAAGTGGTTGCACATTTAATGATTGTGGTAAGGCAAATGGGACAAGTGGATATGGGATAGACTTTAATACTGGAACCTCAAGCAGTGTTACTCTGTTAAATAATGTGTTTCTTACTCCTGCTGCGTACACAACGAGATCTATCGTAAAAGAAGCTGCACACACATTTACACCAAGCACAAACTACTTTAATGGAAATGATCTTGGTGGGATAGCAACTACAGACATGAGTGGGTTTGATATAGTTTCTTTTACTGATGGTGATACGACACCTTCGGTGAAATCCAGAGAACGAGGTGCAAAACTGTTTGTGTGTGCCAATACAACAGGTCCAACTACTATCACTCTGTTTCACGATGGATATGTAGGTCAAATTATCTCTGTGAGAATAGATGCAAACACAACAGTCCAAAATAATGCCAATATGTTATTAGCTGGCGGTGCGAATTTTACAGGAAATGCGGAAGATATTATCACATTGGTATGTATAGGTGCAGATTCGTGGCGTGAAATATCAAGATCAGTAAATTAAATGAAAAAACATTTATCAATTATAAGGAGAACACCATGAAAAAAATAATCTTAACCATAGCCTTAGTTCTATTGCTGGCTTCTTCAGCATGGGCCGATTGGACACTCGTTGTGAGTGGAGTAAGCGAAGCGGGACATTATATGAAATGGAAAGTTGTTTGCACCTCTGATGGGGGCGCTCTTTCCGCAACAAATATACTTGCTTTGCCTGGGGCCCGATTATTGAGAGTAGGCCAGGGTGAAACCTTAATGCTCTTAAAAGTGTCTCCTGGGACAGGAGCCGTTATTCCTGATAATACCATTGATATTATCCTATCAGATGCAGAACAGGACGCATTATGGACAGAGACTACCATATCAAAAGATGCCATATCCTGGCATGACATGAGTGATGATATTGATGCGTATATCCCAGTATTAGGTCCACTGTATCTTACATTAAATGATATAGGAACAGCCGGAGATCAAGTAACACTATACTTTATTTCATGGAGAGAATAAATGGAAACAAAATTAAAGAAATATTTTTGGACAGCATATCTAATTATTGCTGTAGCATTCGGAGCATTAGTTTTTAATGTGGTAGCTTATCCGCCTGTGCCGAAAAGTGCTGCATCAGGAAATATAGCAGGGGCTACCCTTGACCTAACTGAAGCAGCAGGAGATCACAGTGCGGCTCCTACAGTTGGGTTTGGGGATGGAGATAGTGGGTTTTATGAGAGTGCGGATGATATTTTAAATATATCTTTGGCTGAAACCCAAAGATTATTCTTTAGTATTGCCCAAATTAAAGAACCTTTGATTGGTGGTTCCAGTTGGCAATTTGAGTTAGCAACTGCCACAAATCCAATATTTATTCCTGGTAATGGTGATACAGATACTGGTCTTGGTGCTGCCGCTGCCGACCAACTCTCCCTAATAGCAGGTGGGGTTGAAGGAATAAGAATCACAGAAGCTGGTGATGCAGTTACTATAGCCATAGCCGGTGATACTGCTGTTACAGGGAAGTTATCAGCCACTACCTATGGCTCAGCTGGCACCGTTACTGATGCAGAGTTTCTACAATTAGCGACTATCGGAGCCAACACTATCTCAGCTGATCAGTGGGCTGGACTCGGGGGAGCAACGGCAGCAGGTATGGCCCTTTGGGACGATGCGGCCGCTGTTAATCAAAGAACTACGTTAGGGCTTATAATCGGCACAGATGTATTAGCCCCTGACGGCTCAGGTGCAAGCCTTACGGGTATACCTCTCGATTCCGACTTTGGCTCAAACGGTCTCATGCAACGAACAGGGGCAGGGACTTATGATATTGCAACTGCTGACACAGATTATCAAACTCCTATCGTTTGGGGTTTGGGTCTTGCTTATTCTGCACCTGATGCCACATTTGCTCCCACGGAATTAGATGATGTTACTTGGGGTGCGTCTGGTGGTGGTTCACAAACATGGACATTTGATACAGGTGCAGGCACAGATCCCACCATGACTGTTGATGATAGTTCCTTCACTTTTAACAAGGAGATTATTGCTACCAGTTTCAACACTGGCGGTTCTGCTACACCAGGCCTCATAATGAGAGACACCGATGCAGCAGGGGCAGCTGACGCCGATGAATACACCTTTACCCTTGAATCGGGTCTTTCCACCACAACCGAAGATGGAGAGATTAGTGACTTTGCTTTAACCGCATGGGGGGCCGGTACAGCAGGTACGCAATATACACACCTGTTTTGGGATGGCTCAGACTCGCACCTCTATATGGGCGTTTTGGCAGATTATACCGCAGCGAATCCCTCAGTTGCACCACTTGATGTAGCTACCTATGAGAGTTTAGTGTGGGATTTTGACTATGGTACAGACATGGTGGGAGTATCAAGCCCTGTAAGCGGAACGACTGCAATTAATTTTACCACCTTAAATCTTCTTACCACAGGTACAATTCAGGGTGCTGTCACCATAAACTCTGATGCCAATGGTATGACTCAAGGAGAAATGACGGCAGTTGGAATGTATGGCTCGGCATTTTTCGCAACTGGGGCAGGAACATGGGATCTTCCGGCAGCAGCAGCAGGTATGAGCTTCGTTCTTTATTCAACAGGAGCAAATGCGATTATAATCAATCCTGACGATGGCGATACTATTACATACGCTGGGGTAAAGGATACTGCCGGACATCAAATTGCCAGTCCTTCGGGTGCAGGTGATTTTATTGCCATGATAGCGTTAGATGCTACGGATTGGATTGTATTTGGTCATAGTGGAACATGGGTGCCAGGAGCATAATATGAGAAAAAAACTATCCTTACTTTTACTTTTGCTTCTTATCCCTGCTTTAGCTTATGCCTGGGGTGTAGCTATTATTGGCAGCGGAGGGGGAACTTCTGCTGCTGGTGGCTGTGATAATCTGTTTGAGTGGCATTGTGAGAATGTTGATATAACACTTGGCACTCCTGCCGGATGTTCGGCTGGGGACACAACCGCCGCAGCAACGGGTTCACCGGCCATAAGCAATACCCAAAAATCAGACGGTACTAATTCCGTACATATTAATACGCAAGATGAATATTACGAGTTTGCAATAGATACTTCTGACCTTCTCGATCCTGATGATTTTAAAATTACTTTTGATCTATATATAGTTTCTATGCCAGTAGGGGGGACTACATATTTGATGTATAATGTCGGTGGCGTGAATGACAAATTTTATATCTCTCTTGATTCTACTAATGCCGGTATAAAATTCTACCGTAAAGCGCAAGGTACTAATGATGGAGTTTTTGTAGACAGTTTAAGCACCGGAACTTGGCTATCGATAGAATACCAAGGATTAACAGGGGTAACCGGCAACGATCATTACCTTAATATTCCTGATGAGGGTTCAGATGAAAATGATGATGATTTGCCGATAATGTCCGGAACTCCACCAACATCAATCAAAATCGGCGAGAGCAATGGTTCTGCTGATGGTGAATATTACATAGACAATATCAAAATTACAACGTGTGATAAATATACGAGGGATTAAATGTGAAAAAAATATCCTTATTATCTGTATTAATTCTTGCTTTTGTTAGTTCTTATCCAGTGTTTGCAGCAGTTGATCTTCCCTGGTCAACCACATATGATTGTGCTGATTGGCTATCATATAGTGCCACATTAAGTTGTGATGGACTTTCTAAAGGTGGTAACTGGACTTGTAGCGGTGGAGAGTATGAGCAAATAATATCAGATGCTAATATGGCTGCTGGAGAGGGGGGGAAAGGCCAGAGACATTGGGAAGGTGACGGCAACAATAATAATAGCGGTGGAACATACTTAGTTTTTAATTCAGCACAATCAGAAATTTGGATACGCTGGTACATGCGATATCAATCCGGGTTTGCTTGGAGTTCTTTAGTTTATGATAAACTCCTTTATCTACATACTGCTAACTCATACCATATCCCAGAGTGGGTCGGGCTTGATGGGTTTAGTTTAGGGTCACAAGCGAAATCGTCTGGTGGAACAACTCACTATTGTACGTGTTCAAACTGTGGTTGGACTACAATAATGGGTGGTGCAACTTCAGATGGACTGTGGCATTGCTATGAAATTCATTTGAAAATGGATACCGATGGAACTGATGGCGTTGGTGAAATGTGGATAGATGAGAATTTAATAATAAGTAAAACAGATGTAGATTTTGGCACTTCAGCAGGGTGGATTAATTTTCTTATAGGCTCAAACCAGTTGGATCCCAATAACGGTGGCTGTGAGTATGTAGACTTTGACGATATGGCTGTTAGTGCTACCGGGTACATTGGCCCTTTGAGTGAATCGGCAAAAGAAATCACCGTTACCAACCAGTTTGATGGCGACATAAGCATTGATTTTGGTTCGGTAGATATTA
>Ga0307377_10004013_pt1 | contig 16283 bp, 10 predicted proteins | sample TR3MG_FD_202535 | JGI IMG/M metagenome (GOLD analysis project Ga0307377, IMG submission 202535) | Soil microbial communities from Risofladan, Vaasa, Finland - TR-3 | ecosystem: Environmental > Terrestrial > Soil > Coastal area > Acid sulfate soil | place: Finland: Risofladan, Vaasa | collected... | reverse complement strand
ATTTTCAAAAGGTTGCTCAATAAAGTAAGTTAACGGCACCACCAGCCGCCTCAGATCCCATATCTTTACAATCACGTTGGTCGACGTGATTTCTTCAATGCGGCCCCACTCGCCGTTAACGACTACAACGTCGTCGATGCGGATAGGCTCGGTCACTGCGATTTGCAACCCGGCTATGAAGTTGGACGCCGTAGACTTGGCCGCCACCGCCAGCACCAGCGATGCAAGTCCCGCGGAAGCCAGCAGGCCTGTGCCGAACTTCCAAAGGCGTTCGTCGTGCAGGCTCCAAAGCAGAGCGCCCAAATCGAGAAGAACCACAATCACGATCAGAACACGGCGAACAAACTGCATCTGCGTGTGAACGTGGCGAGCGTGCAGGTTGTCCGCCACCGTCGTATCGAACCTGCTCAGCGTAAATGCATCGAACACGTAAACGCCGCCAATGGCAAGCCATCCCAGAAACAGCACCAGAAGGCATCCGGTCACCTGCTCTATTTCATCGAGTATGGCCGCAGGGATCTTCGGAATCGCCGGAAGGATGATAAGCAGGCCTATGGTAAGGAACACGGCACGCGCAGGAAGAGCCAGGTGTCTCCGCAGGCTCAGGTGGCGCAGCGGGACCAACGAATATTTCCCTCTCAATAACCGGAAAATCAGGTAATGAATCCCGTTGCCGAAAACCACAACAGCCGAGAACAGAAATACCGCATAAAACCAATCGTGCCGAGTGAAATTCATCGGTGGCATGCCCTCAACCAATGGAATCATACCGTCTTGAATGCACTATAGAACGGAAGTTCGGCGCAAAATGGGATTTATGCCCGTATCAAACCCGTTCCCCCGTCCACGGTCAGATACTCGCCGAAAGCAAATAAGGAACGACGCAACTCTTTTCAATGCAATGGCGTCTAAACCGAAGTAGACATGTATTCACTCAAAGCCCAGTGGTCAGTTGCAATCGTGGACGGAACCGCCTACCCGCGATAGCCCGCGACTGGCTATACTGGAAGTTGGTGCAATCAACAACTCCAACCGCGAGGTTGGTCACCTGACGAGGTTATCGAAATCTATGAAATCGCTCTTCGAAAGGCTGCGCTCGCGCCGTCTTGCTTCTGTATTTGTATTGCTTGCCACTCTCTCGGTCGCAATCGTGGCCGGTTCTTTCGCAGCCCACGGAGTTCGCGGGCAGGAGCAGCAGAACGACAGCGCGGATGCGACTCCGCTCAAGGTGGTCAACTCTACCGTCCCCCCCAACGATTTTGTGAAAATCGCCAGGCAGGTCGGCCCCGCGGTCGTGAATATCAACACCCAAACCCTGCCCAAACAGACCCCAGGCCAGGGCCGCAGAAGCTTTCACATGCAGACTCAGCCCAACCAGCAGAATCCTGGCGATAACGACGACGATCAGCAGGGCCAGGGTTCAGATAACTTCCAGGACTTCTTCAATCGCTTCTTCGGGGGCCAGGTCCCTGCGCCGGATGGCGGTGATCAGGGCGGAGGCGTCCAGCAATCGCTCGGCTCCGGCTTCATCGTTGACCCCAAGGGATACATCATCACCAATTACCACGTGGTCGCGAAAGCCGACAAAATCTACGTAAAGCTGTCGACAGATCCCGATAACCAGGATCTCGGCCGCCCGGCGCGCGTCATCGGCACAGACAAGGCAACCGACCTCGCCGTCATCAAAATCGACACCAGCACCCCGCTCCCAACAGTCAAAATGGGCAACTCCGACATGGCTCAGGTCGGTGACTGGGTGGAAGCCATCGGCAGCCCCTTCGCCCTGTCACAGACCGTCACCGCAGGCATCATTTCCGCCAAGAACCGCACCATCGACCCAGGAGCCGGCGGTCAGTTTCAGCATTTCATCCAGACGGATGCGGCCATCAATCCAGGCAACTCCGGCGGTCCGCTCTTGAACATGGACGGCGAAGTAGTCGGCGTCAACACAGCCATCTACACGCAGTCGGCCGGATATCAGGGCATCGGCTTCGCCATGCCTTCCAACACCGTCGTTCAGGTCTACAACGATCTCATCAGCCCCGGCCACAAGGTAACGCGTGGCTCCATCGGCATCCAGTTCCGCGAAGGCCTCTCCGGCGCAGTCAACCGCGTCTACGGCTTCAAGAACGGCGTCTTGGTGCAGCAAGTGCAGCCAGGCGGACCCGCCGAGAAGGCCGGCTTGAAGGCTGGAGACATTATCACCACCGTCGACGGGCGCTCCATCAAGGATGGAAGCGACCTGGTCGACGAAATTGCAAGCCGCAGGCCAGGCTCCACCGTGCGTCTCGGGTACATGCGCAACGGCAAGCAGGAAGACACCACAGTAACCATCGGCGATCGTGACAAGGTGTTTGCCGACATGGGCAGCAACCAGACCGACACCAATCCCGACAACCAGGGAGATGCGGGCCAGACAAAACTGGGACTCGTCGTACACGAGATTTCCCCGGCAACCGCCGCCAAACTCCACAGCCAGGGCGTCGTCATCGACTCGGTTCGCACCGGTTCATTTGCCGACCTCCAGGGTCTCGAGCCCGGCCTCGTGATTACCAGGCTCAACAAGGAACCCACAGCCACAAAGGAGCAGTTCAACGCCATCGCGCAAAAGCTCAAGACTGGCGACGATGTAGTCTTTGAAGTCCTCGATCCAAAGCATCCCGATCAGGGCATCAACTACATCGGCGGAACGCTCCAGTAACGCTGATCGGGCGCCAGTTGCTGAATTCCGCAATTGGCGCCCGGTATCACAGCGGTACTATCGTGGATCGCCGCTCGACCCAGAGCTTACTTTACTCTTGCCGCAATGCGGTACATTTCGCTACACTGCCTCAGTTCGTCTTGGATATCCCTGCACTTCACCGAGGTAATTTAACCGTGTTTTTTATCCGTACAAGTTTGGCAATCATACTTTCCGCAGCACTTGTTTCTCCGTTGGCATTCGCGTCGCGCGTACACCGCGCCCCCACCAGCGGCCACAAGGCCAACAAGGCTCACAAATCCCACGCTAAGGTATCGCGCAGGTCCCACCGCTCACGCGGCCAGCAGTCGATCGAACCCGAGCGCGTCACCCAGATCCAGCACGCCCTCATCCGAGAGCACTATCTCAGCGGCGACGCCACAGGCGAGTGGGACAAAAACACACAGGCCGCCATGCAGAAGTATCAGGCCGACCAGGGTTGGCAGACAAAGCTCACGCCGGACTCCCGCGCACTCGTCAAGCTCGGCCTTGGCCCCGATTACTCCAACGCCATCAATGCGCAGAACTCCTCATTTGCCGCGCCCCCGCCCGTCGACACTATTCCGTCCGAACAGGCCGCTGGCTTTGCGGCAGCAGCGGGCGTGAACGAGTAGTCAAGCCCGCTGCCACGGCTGCCTACATCCGCATCGCCGGCATACCCTTCAGCAGAAATTCATACCGTTTCTCCACCGTGCTCGGGCCTGACGTAATTGGGTTGTCCAGATGGATAATCTCGTTGTCTGTGCCGAACTTGGGCCATTCAGGAAGCCCCGCACCATTCGGATCGCCGTTCTTGGCAAAATTGGTCCAGTAGCTCATCATCTCGTCGCTCAACTTGCGGTCTTCTGGCCTCCACACCGAGCCCGGCCGCGTGTCCAGCGTGCCAAAGACATACTCGATGTCGTCGGAGTGGAACACGAAAGATCCTGGGTGATACTTGCTCGGCGGCGCGGCCAACTCGAAATGGTACCTGTACACCGGCGAGTCGCCCGTCTTCCGCTGCGCTTCAATCCACTTCCAGGTTCCAAACGCAATAAACGCATCACTGCCGTAGTCGATTGCCGACCGCACCGCCTGCTCATCGGTCTCTGCTGGATACAGCGTCAGGAATTCCGCCGCCCGGTCGCCGAAGTTTTTTGCCGCAAAATCCTTCCATTTTTCCACCGTCATGTCGTGACCCATAAATGAGCCTTCGTCACGATTCCAGCCCGCCAGCAGCGGCACGTGCGCCTGCTTGCCCTCGGCATAGGTTTCGGGCACGGGCTCGGTCAGCAGCCGCCCATCCAACACCGGAGAAAATCTTGGCGCACCTTTCTTCCCAGCCGCCGCAAGCACCGCGTCGGTAGACAGGGCGCGCAATTCGGCCAGGTTGTGCGCGCCCAGCGAGGCGACCCACTCATCGTTCCGCTTCTCGCTCGCTTCCAGCGTACCGGTCGGCAGCACATCGCTGAATGCCCCCCCGCTTTCGCCAATCGCCTTCGCAAACAGCCCCCGCGCTGGAGCCGCCGCCATCAGCGTACTCACAGCAAATGAACCGGCGCTCTCGCCGAAGATCGTCACGTTGCTCGGGTCGCCGCCAAACTTTGCGATATTGTCCTTCACCCACTCAAGCGCCGCCACCATATCCAGCAGGCCATAGTTCCCTGCCGCGCCATTGGCCTCCTTGGCCATATCGGCCGTCGCCAGAAAGCCAAATACTCCGAGCCGGTAGTTGATCGTGACCAGCACCACTCCCTTCAACGGCAGAAAATCGCCGTTGTGCCGCGGCTCCGAGGCGCTCCCGCCGGAATACCCGCCACCGTGGATCCAGAACATCACCGGCAGCTTGCTGTTTCCCTTGGCGCTCGCCGGCGCATAGACGTTCAGGTACAAGCAATCTTCGCTTGGCCCGGCGTCCTGAAAAATCATGTCGTCAAACACTCGGCCCTGGGCACAGTGCGCACCAAACTTCGTCGCATCTCGCACGCCCTTCCAGCTCGCAGCCTTCTCAGGCGCCTTCCAGCGCAAATCCCCCACCGGAGGCGCTGCATAAGGCAGACCCAGAAATGCTTTCACCTTCCCGTCGTTGATCGTTTTGCCCAGCACCTTACCCTGGGCAGTCTTCACCTTGAGCGAGTCCGCATGAGCAGGTGTTGACAATCCGAACATCAGCCCTGAAATTGACAAGGCACACACAATCTTGACTCCAAGTTTCATCATCAATTCCCTCGCGCAACACGATAGCAGGGCCAGGCCCAGGAACGCACCTCGTGGCCTCTTCCACTCAACAAGTCCCTGCTTTGAGTACCACCAGGCCCCAACCAAACAGCAGATTTTTTCCCTGCTCCGTGTATGTCGCCCTCTTTTCCTCACCCTGGCGTGTTTTCAACCGACGATCCTGCAACCCGCCGAAACTCCTCAAAGCCTAAAATGGAATTAGCCATGCCCGAATTTACCCACCTCCATCTGCACACCGAATATTCGCTCCTCGACGGCGCCTGCGACGTCAAAAAACTCGTTGACCGCGTCGCCGCGCTCGGCCAGAAGTCCGTCGCCATGACCGACCACGGCAACATCTACGGCGCAGTCCACTTTTTCGACGCGGCCAAGGCAAAAGGCGTCAAGCCAATCCTCGGCTGCGAGCTCTACATCTCAAAGAACGAGGACCACCGCGCCCCCGGAGAAGGAGACGACAACAATCACCTCCTCGTTCTCGCCCAGAATGAAGAAGGCTATCGCAACCTGATCCGCATCACCTCCGAGGCCTCCCTCCACGGCTTCTACCGCAAGCCGCGCGTCAGCAAGCGCTACCTCGCCGAGCACTCCGAGGGCCTCATCGGCTTCTCTGGCTGCCTCAGCGGCGAGCTCTGCGAACATCTCGTCGCCGGCGAGTACGAAAAGGCGCGCGCCACAGCCGCCCAGTACCAGGACATCTTCGGCAAGGGCAACTTCTATCTCGAAATCCAGGACCAGGGCCTGGAGATGGAAAAGAAAATCCACGAAGCGCTCTTCCGCCTCGAACGCGAGCTGGACATCCCCATGCTCGCCACCAACGACTCCCATTACCTCTGCGGAGAAGACCACAAGGCCCACGACGTAATGCTCTGCGTGCAAACCGGCTCCAAGGTCCATGACGCCGAGCGATTCCGCTTCGACAGCGACCAGTTCTTCGTAAAAAGCGCCGAAGAAATGGGCGCAGTTTTCAAGGACTCGCCCTCCGTCTTGCAGCGCACCATGGAAATCGCCGAGCGCTGCAACCTCAAACTCGCCAAAGTCGACAATCCCTTCCCCGAATTCGCCGTGCCCGAAGGCCACACCATCGACAGCTACTTCGAGCAGGTGTGCCGCGAAGGTCTCCGCAAGCGCATGGAAACTGCCGTGCGCCAGCTCGAGTTGCGCGGAGTTCTGCGCAAGCAGCCGCATGACTACGAAGCCCGGTTGAATTTCGAAATCGGCATCATCAAACAGATGAATTACTCCGGCTACTTCCTCATCGTCTGGGACTTCATCAAGTACGCCCGCGATCACGGAATCCCCGTAGGCCCAGGACGCGGCTCCGGCGCAGGTTCGCTCGTTGCCTATTCCATGGAGATCACAAACGTCGACCCGCTCCAAAACGCTCTGCTCTTTGAGCGCTTCCTCAATCCCGAGCGCGTGTCCATGCCCGATATCGACGTCGACTTCTGCATGAACCGCCGCGGCGAAGTCATCGAATACGTCACCCGCAAGTACGGCCGTGAGCAGGTCGCGCAAATCATCACCTTCAACACCATGGCCGCCAAGGCCTCCATCAAGGATTGCGGCCGCGCACTCGACATGCCCTATGGCGACGTAGACCGCATCGCCAAGCTCATTCCCGCAACCGTCGGCATCACAATCGACAAGGCCCTCGAAGACGTCCCCGACCTCCGCAAAGCCTACGACACTGACCAGACCATCCGTGAACTGATCGACACCGCAAAAAAGCTCGAAGGCCTCGTGCGTGGCTCCGGCGTTCACGCCTCGGCAGTCGTCATTGCGCCGCGTCCCCTCACCGAACTGGTCCCGCTCGCCAAGACAAAGAACGACGAAATCGTCACCGCCTACGACATGAAGGCCGTTGAAAAGATGGGCCTCCTCAAAATGGACTTCCTCGGCCTGACGACCCTCACCGTCATCGACGACTGCCTCAAGCTCATCGAGCAGAGCCGCGGCGTGAAGGTCGACATCGAGGCAATCCCGCCCGCCGACGAAGATACATTCAAGAAAGTCTTTCACTCCGCGCTCACCTCCGGCGTCTTCCAGTTTGAGTCCAGCGGCATGCGCGACGTCCTCCGCCGCTACAAGCCCGACTCGGTCGAAGACCTCACCGCCTTGAACGCGCTCTATCGCCCCGGCCCCATCCAGGGCGGCATGATTGACGACTTCATCGAGCGCAAGCTCGGCCGCCGCAAAGTCGAGTACATGCTTCCGGAGATCGAAGGCATTCTCAAGGAAACTCTGGGAGTTATCGTCTACCAGGAACAGGTCATGCAGATTTCCAACGTCGTCGCCAGCTACTCGCTCGGTGAGGCCGATCTGCTGCGCCGAGCCATGGGCAAAAAGAACGCCGAAGAGATGGCCAAGCAGCGCGACCGCTTCATGAGCGGCGCAGCCGCCCTCGGCCACCCCAAAGACACCGCCGGCGAACTCTTCGACCAGATGGACAAGTTCGCCGGCTACGGCTTCAACAAGTCGCACTCGGCCGCCTACGCGCTGCTCGCCTACCAGACCGCATACCTCAAGACGCATTACCCCGTTGAGTTCATGGCCGCGCTGCTCACCTCGGAAACATCGAAACCCGAAAGTGTCGTCAAGTACATCGGCGAGTGCCGCGAAATCGGCATCAGCGTCGAGCCGCCCGATGTGCAAATCTCCAGAGCGCAATTCACTCCGCTTGTGTCACCAGATGCGCAGGCAATTCGCTTCGGCCTCGCCGCCGTAAAGAACGTCGGCGGCAACGCCATCGATTCCATCCTCAAAGCCCGAGAAGAGTCCGGCGGACGGTTCGAAAACTTCTGGCAATTCTGCGAGAAAGTTGACCTCCGCGTCATGAACAAACGCGTCATCGAGTCTCTCATCAAAGCCGGCGCGCTCGACTCGCTTGGGCTACGTGGCCCGCTCATGGCCGCCGTCGATAAAGCGATCGAGCGTGCGCAAAAGGCCCAGAAAGATGCCGCGCAAGGACAAACCGGCCTCTTCGGCCTCTTCAACGAAGCGCCCGCCGCCGGCCAAAGCCCTGACGATCTGCCCCGCGTTGCCGATTGGGAAGAAGCCGAACGCCTCGCCAATGAAAAAGAAGTCCTCGGCTTCTTCGTCTCCGGTCATCCCCTCGATAAATACGCTGAGAAACTACACAACCTCACCGGAGTCATCACCACCGCCGAAGCCCTCGAACGCAAGCCCCCTGAGCGCATCTGGGGCAAGCAGGCAGACCCCGCCGACGAACTCCAGGTCGCAGGAATGATCGTCGGACTCCGCGTGCAGAAGAGCAAGCGCGATCAAAAGCTTTATGCGCAGGCCGCCCTCGAAGACGCAACCGGAAAGATCGACCTCATCTGCTTCTCGCGCGACTACGAGCGCCTGCAAGCGCAATTGAAAATCGAAGCGCCCGTCCTGGTCCGCGGCGTCCTTATGGGCGATGACGACGCGGCGCCCAAAATCTCCGTCAGCGCCATCGTGGCCCTGGAAGAGGTGCAGGTAAAACTGCCCGCAGGCGTCCGCATTCGCATCAACCTCGACCGCGCCACCGAAGAGATGCTCACCGACCTCAAGAGCGCCGCCGAAGCCGCCCCCGGCCCCGCCAAAGTCATGCTCCAACTGGAAAAGAAGGACGAATACTCCGTAATCCTCGAGCCAGAAAGCATGAAAGTCGCCGCCGATCGCACCTGGGTTACGCGCGTCGAGGAGTTGGTCGGCAAGGGCTCCGTGCAGACGCTCGGCTAGCTACCCAACGCATCCAATCAAACTGCTCTGACAAGCACGAGCGAGATCAGGAAACCATGCAATATCGACGCCTCGGCAATGGACCGCTCGAAGTTTCCGAATTGAGTTTCGGCACTTGGCTCACCATCGCCGGAGGCATCGGCCGCGATCAGGCCATCCGCTGCATCCATGCCGCCCTCGACCACGGCATCACCCTCTTTGACACCGCCAACCAATACGGCGCAGGCGAAGCCGAGCGCGTTCTTGGCGAAGCCCTCCGCGCCCATCCCCGTGACCGCTACCTCATCGCTACCAAGCTCTACTTTCCCGTCGGCGACGAACCCGACCACGGACTCTCCGCATCGCAAATCGAAACGCAACTCGACCGCTCGCTCCGACGCCTCGCCGTCGATACGATCGATCTCTACCAATGCCATCGCTACGACAAAGAAACTCCGCTCGAAGAAACCCTGACCGCCCTCAGCCGCGCCGTCGAATCAGGCAAGGTCCGCGCCATTGGCTTCAGTGAGTGGACCGCCGACCAGATCGATGCCGCCGCCGCAATCGCCGGCCAGAACAATCTCATCCCCTTCTCATCAAGTCAACCGCAGTACTCCATGCTCTGGCGCAAACCGGAAGCCACAGTCTTCCCCGCCTGCGCGCGCCACGGAATCGGCAACCTCGCGTTTTCTCCCCTAGCCCACGGCGTACTCACGGGAAAATATAAGCCAGGGCAACCACCTCCTCCCGGCAGCCGCGCCGCCAGCGAGCAAATGAATATCTTCATGGAGTCAGCCGGCCGCCACTACCGCTCCGACTATTTACTCGAGGCCGTTGCCCAACTCAAACCCATAGCCGCAGACCTTGGCCTGTCCATGCCGCAAATGGCGCTCGCCTGGGTTCTGCGCAGGCCTGAAGTCTCTTCAGCAATCATCGGCGCATCACGGCCGGAACAAATTGCAGAGAACGTCCGCGCCGTCGGCGTCACGCTTCCCCCTGAAGCGCTGGAGCGAATCGACAAGGCAGTCGGTGCGGTTGCGGTCTGGGAGTAATCCGCCGCGCCGATTGAACGTCTTGACGCCTGCCCCTTCAGATTAAAAAAAAGTCTGCACGACATCCACGACCCGATACTCCGGATTCAGCACAGGCAGAACGCGCCATTTATCAAATGTCAGGCAGGGATGCGAAATATCGAAGCCGATCATGTCGCCAACGCGAAGCTCGTCCTCCTTGCAAATCTGCAAATATGCATGCTGATCCATCATCTTCGTCAACGTCCAATGCGCCGGCGCCGCTTTGGGTGCGGCTTCGCCCGGCCTGAAGTACAGCGCAGGAGCCGGAAGTCCGGAATCGAAAGCTGCATCGCGCTTGCCCATCCCGATAATCGCTTTTTCCTCCTCCGGCACCGATTGCACATAGGCCCACACCTGGAGCGCTGGCAGCAGGCCTGAGTTCATCCGTTGCGCGATCGGATTGTGTTCAAGAATTCTTGCCTGCGCTTGGCGATAAGAGCCGACGTCATGTGTTAAATAACAGCCGGGCCGCAAAACGATCTCAGCCGCATCGCCGAAACCAGCGGCAGAAAATTCTTCAGCAACAACGTCGTACCATGCGGAGCCTGCGCCGGAAAGCAGAAACGGTGCACGCTGGAACAGCCCTTCCCTTGCGAGCTTCCGCGTAATCTCCACCGTCCTTTGCAGAAACGCGCGAATGGAAGACTCGTCAGCAAGAACACCCTCGTATATCTCAACACCATCAAGAACGATGGGCTTGCTCCATCGCACGATTGCAGCCAGCACGCACTTCAACTGTTCCGCATCGCGCACGCCGGTACGCCCTCCCGCGACACCCAGCTCAAGCAGAACATGCAGGCTCTGCTCCCGTTCCCGGAAAAACGCCCCCAACTGGTCCACCTGATCCGCCGAATCTACCAGACAGTAGTATTCAAACTCCGAATCTTCGAGAAGACGCGAGATGAGAGCCATGTTCTGCCTGCCAATAAGCTGATTCGCCATCAGCACGCGGCGCACTCCGTGGCGCCATGCCACGTGCGTCTGCTGTGCCGTGGCCAGTGTGATCCCCCACGCGCCCGACTGCAATTGCATCTCGAACAATCGCGGCGCCATCGTAGTCTTGCCGTGAGGCGCAAGCTGCAAGCCGTACGCGCGAATGAACTGCCGCATCCATTCCAGGTTATGCCGCAGTTTGTCTTCGTAGAGAACTGCGCAGGGCAAGCTGAGATCTTCATTGAGCAAATTCCAGCCGAACTCCGCAATCCGTTCGTGCTCAAGCGCTTCATCAAAGAAACCTAGCCCCTTGTTCAAGGGAGAAACTACGGAAAACGCAGCCGACTGCGGAGAAACTGGCTGGCTCATCGTGAGAACCTCTCTGATAAATTCGAAAATGAAGAGCACATAATGCATATAGCCTATATCCTGATAGGGCGCAGATGACCAATTGCGACATTCTGATTCGAAATGCAAGAGTTCTCGACGGCAGCGGTGCCGAGCCTGAACTTGCGGACGTGGCCGTTCGTGGCGACTGTATTGCCGAGATCGGAACCAGCCTCGAATGCAATGCGTCGGAGATAATTGACGCTGCCGGCCTCGCGCTGGCGCCCGGTTTCATCGACGTTCACACCCATGACGACACTGCTGTAATTCGCACTCCCGCGATGCTTCCGAAACTTTCGCAGGGCGTGACCACAGTGATCGTTGGCAACTGCGGCATCAGTGCGTCGCCTGTGAGATTGCGCGGCGAACTGCCCGAACCGATGAACCTGCTTGGCGGAGCGGAGGATTTTCGCTATCCAACCTTCGCTGCCTATCTCGATGCGCTCCGTCAAGCTCAACCGGCAGTGAATGTTGGCGCCTTGATTGGCCACACCGCCCTGCGCAACAACCACATGGACCGCCTCGACCGCGTCGCCACCAAATCTGAAATCGCAGCAATGCGCGCACAGCTTGAAGAGTCGCTTCGAGGCGGTGCTCTCGGACTCAGTTCCGGTCTCGCCTATCGCTCCGCCAACTCCGCTTCTACCGACGAGGTGCTTGCGTTGGCCGAGCCCTTAGGCGTTGCGGGCGCGGTGTACGCCACGCACATGCGCACGGAAACCGACAAGATTCTGGATGCCATGAGCGAGGCCTTCCAGATCGGCCGCATGAACCACGTCCCGGTGATCGTCTCGCATCTCAAGTGTGCCGGCATTGCCAACTGGGGCCGCAGCGGTGAGGTCCTGCAAGCTCTGGAAGCGGCGCAACGGACGCAGGAGGCCGGCTGCGATTGCTACCCGTACGCAGCCGGCTCCAGCACGCTTGACCTGAAGCAGGTAGACGAACGCGTGAAGATCACGATTACCTGGAGCACGCCGCAACCTGAGGTTGCCGGCCAGACCCTGGCGCAGATTGCCGAGCAGTGGGGCATCAGCCAACTTGACGCTGCGCGAAAACTGCAGCCGGCTGGAGCCATTTATCACAGTATTTCGGAAGACGATATGCGCCGTATTCTCGCACATCCGGCGACCATGATCGGATCGGACGGATTACCCAATGATCCTCGGCCCCATCCGCGCCTGTGGGGAACATTTCCGCGCGTACTAGGCCGCTACAGCCGCGAAATGAAGCTCTTCTCGCTGCCGGCCGCCATCCACAAAATGACCGGAATATCCGCGCAGCGATTCGGCCTTGCAGGACGCGGACTTATTCGCGAAGGTTATGCCGCCGACCTGGTTCTATTCGACCCGGATTCGATTCTCGACACAGCGACATTTTCCAACCCCATACAGCCGGCAACCGGGATAACTGCCGTGTGGGTGAATGGTATTCTCTCCTATACCACCAAAGGAGCGACCGGAAGTCGCAGCGGACGCTTTCTGCCTCGCGGTAAAACAGAATGGGTTCAGTAAGTCGAAGTCTATAACTCAAAGGAGTGCACGATGGGCATCAATCGCTATGGGGTTGAAGGCGGCAAAGGCACAGGGGGACAGCATCTTCCATTCGCGCGCGCTGTTGGGGCCAACGGCTGGTTATATGTTTCGGGGCAAACTCCAATGTCTCATGGCGAGTTAGTCACGGGCAACATCGCTACCCAGTCGCAGCAGGCCATTGCCAATCTTCTGTCGATTCTCAAAGAGGCTGGCTACGGGCCGGAACACGTGGTGCGCTGCGGAGTCTGGCTCGACGATCCGCGTGATTTCTCTGCCTTCAATGCGGTCTTCAAAGAACACTTCGGGGCAAATCCACCGGCTCGCTCCTGCGTCGTGTCAAGTATGGTCGTCGATTGCAAGGTTGAGATTGACTGCGTGGCTTACAAGGATCCTGACGAATAATCATTGACTTTTCGGCTCTTCCCTTACCCTTCCTCACACAACTCATAACTGGAACGGCGCCCGAGTGATCTCTATGATTGATTCTCACAGTATGTTCTTGCTCATTTCCGCCCTGGTCTCGGTTATCGGGCTGATAGTCCTGATTGCTGCCGTAAAACTGAATCCGGTGATATCTCTTCTACTCACCGCTCTCGCGCTCGCCGTTGTTACAGGCATGCCGCTGCCTGCTGTGATTCATTCATTTGAAGCGGGAGTAGGTGGAACTCTCGGGCATATCGCAATCATTGTGGCTCTGGGAACAATGCTTGGAAAGATGATGGCCGAGTCCGGCGCAGCGGACCAGATCGCCTATACGCTGGTTCAAACCTTCGGTGATAAGCGCCTCCCATGGGCAATGCTCGCTATCGCGCTTCTGGTTGGCCTTTCGGCATTCTTTGAGGTCGGCTTCGTTCTCCTGATTCCGATTTTGTTTACGGTCGTGCGACGCACCAATGCCTCGCTGGTTTTGGTGGGCCTGCCCATGTTGGCCGGACTTTCCGTCGTACACGGATTGGTGCCGCCACATCCCGCCGCCATGCTCGCGGTCACCATCTATCATGCCGATGTGGGACGGACAATTCTTTACGGCCTGATCATCGGCATTCCCACGGCAATCATCGCAGGCCCCCTGTACGCAAAGTTGATCGCGCCGCACGTGCAATTGCCCGCAGAGAATCCGATGGCCGACCAACTCACCACACGCGATCGAAGCCATGCACTGCCTGGCTTCTGGCTCAGCGTACTTACTATTGTGTTTCCCGTTGCACTCATGCTGATCGGTAGCTGGGCAGATACTTTCTCCGCACCCGGCACATCTCTAAACAATGGATTGCGTCTGGCAGGCAATGACGATATGGCACTGCTGGTCGGCGCGCTCTTGAGCTTTATCACCCTGGGCACCATGAGAGGATTCTCGCGCCAGACTGTACTGCGCTTCAGCAATGAGTGTCTTGCGCCAACCGCGGCTATCACATTGCTGATAGGCGCAGGCGGAGGCTTTGGACGTGTCCTGCAGGACTGCGGCGTTTCCGACGCAATCGTCAAAGCTGCCATGAGCAGCCATGTGCCCTTGTTGCTCCTGGCTTGGCTCGTGGCCGCCGCCATGCGCCTTGCCACTGGCTCGTCGACAGTCGCAATGGTCACTGCCGCCAATATTGTGGCCCCTATCGCTCTGCACACTGCGGGCGTGCATCCGGAGTTGCTTGTTATCACCACCGGCGCGGGCGCCCTCATCTTTTCGCACGTCAACGATGGCGGCTTCTGGCTCGTGAAGGAGTATTTCAACATGACCATTGGTCAGACGATGAAGACCTGGTCGGTCTGCGAAACTATAATCTCGGTAACAGCGCTGGGATTAAGCGCCATTGCCTGGCATTTTGCGTGACAACAGCTGTGGTGGATAATACGAGACACAGAAGGATGGGTGGAATGATCGAGACACTCTCGCACGAACTCTTCTCCCGCAGAAACTTCCTCAAGAGTGCCTCTGCTCTGGTGCTAGCAAATTCCGTACTCGGATCGGCGCAGACCTCCGCCGGAAACTTGAAGAATGGCAAATTGCGCGCCTACGCCGGAACCTATACAAGCGCAGTCGACGGTGGCGCCAACGGAGAAGGCATCTATCTCTTCGAGATGGATACACACACCGGCGAGTTATCGAACCGCAAACTAGTCGCCCAAACTCCCAATCCAACATGGATCGTAATCCATCCATCCAGAAAATACCTCTATACCATCAACGAAGTTACTAACTATCAAGGCGGCAGCGGGTCTGTAACTGCCTTTGCAATTGACACACCGACCGGCGATCTCACTTTCCTGAATACGGTAAGTTCCGAGGGCGCGGGTCCGGCGCACATGAGTCTCGACGCACAGGGAAGATTTGCATTTGTCGCCAACTACGCCGGTGGAACCATTGCCGTGCTTCCAATCCTGGCCGGAGGCCTACTGGGCGCGGCCGTCGATGTACACAGTGACACAGGCGCTCTCGGCTCCAAACACGCAGCCGATGCACCGCGCGGCAGCTTCGCCATCAGCGGCCATGACCACCCGCACGCGCACATGATCGCACCCGATCCCAAAAACAAATTCGTACTCGCCACCGACCTTGCCCAAGACCGAATCTATGTGTACAAGTTCGATGGCGCAACCGGAAAGTTAACTCCTGCGAAAAGCGCGCCCTTCGCTGCCCTGCCCTCCGGCAATGGCCCGCGCCACTTCGCCTTCCACCCCAATGGACATTGGCTCTACTTAATCCAGGAAGAATCCTCGACAATCGCATTCTTCCACTACGATCCCGCCACGGGAGCCCTGGTCGAGCAGCAGACCATCTCCGCGCTACCCACGCGATTCGCAGGCACCAGCTTTGCCTCCGAGATCGCAGTCTCGCCCGACGGGAAGTTTCTCTATAGCGCCAATCGGCTACACGACACCATCGCCATCTGTGCAATTAGTGAAGACGGCCGGCTGAATCTTATCCGCGAGACCTCAACCCTTGGCGATTATCCGCGCCATTTCCGCATCGATCCGAGTGGCAATTTCCTATACGTGTGCAATCAGAAGAGCGACTGTATCACGTCGTTTCGACGCAATCGGGAGACGGGTCTGCTGACCTTCACGGGCCAATATACGCCGGCAGGCAGCCCGGCAATTCTTATTTTCCTGGACTGAGGCAGCCAATATCGACCTATCCAAAACGGTCGAAAGATCTATCTCATGCAAAGCTGCCGTGCGCGCTCGCGCACAGCCTCGGGCCTTATCGGCGCACCCGCGGCATCGCTCGCAGCCAGTTGCACAGCAAAGCTGCCAATGGTCGTGCTCTCCGTCTCGCCAATCTCAACAGGCAGGCCCGTGCGTTGCTCGGTCAATTGCACAAGCAGCTTATTGCGATTCGCGCCACCCAGCATGTGGATCGCACTGAGCCTGCGGCCCAGCATCTTTTCCAGGCTGGCCAGCGCAGCAGCATACCGCACCGACAAGCTCTCGAAGATCACGCGCGCAAAAATCGGCTCATTCCCGGCAACGTCTTCAATCGGCTCAAAACCAAGCCGAGTCAACTCCTTGTTGATGCGCTGCGGCATTTCGGTATCGAGCATCAGTGTTTCGGCATCCATGTCGAGCAACCCGGTAGACACCTTGCAAGCCGCGGCCTGCGTCACGATCTCCTCAATCTTCCACGCGCGACCCTGCGCAGCCCATGAATCCATGCACTGCTTCAGCACCCACATGCTGTTGATCAGCGAGTGGAACATCAGG
>Ga0307377_10004011_pt1 | contig 16288 bp, 24 predicted proteins | sample TR3MG_FD_202535 | JGI IMG/M metagenome (GOLD analysis project Ga0307377, IMG submission 202535) | Soil microbial communities from Risofladan, Vaasa, Finland - TR-3 | ecosystem: Environmental > Terrestrial > Soil > Coastal area > Acid sulfate soil | place: Finland: Risofladan, Vaasa | collected... | reverse complement strand
CCCGCTGCGGATCCTTCGTGGCGCTCAGTTTGCCGCCCGATTCGATATGACGGTGGATCCTGAGACCATGAAGCTCATGCAGCAGGCGAGCCCTGAGCTCGTCGACCTACCTGTTGAGCGAGTAGGCGCTGAGTGGCGGAAGCTGCTGATGAAGGGCGAGAAGCCCTCCATGGGCATGGAAGTCATGAAGCAGGCCGGTGTCCTAAAGGCCCTGCACCCTGAGCTAGACGCCATGGAAGATACGCCTCAGGATGCCGAATGGCATCCTGAGGGGAATGTCTGGATACACACCAAGATGGTCGCCGATCGGGCAACGGAGCTCACCCGAGGAATGCCCCCGGAAACTCAGGAAGCAGTACGTTACGCGGCGGTGATGCACGACATCTCAAAGCCTCAGGACACGTTCACCGATGACAACGGTCGGATCCGATCCCCTCGGCACGAGGAAAACGGCGGCCGAGTGGTCAGCGAGATCTTCCGGCGGCAGTTCGACGTCAGCAAGGAGCTCGCGGACAAGGTCGCCAAGCTGACGGCTGACCACCTCAAGCCTCAGGTGTTCTTCCTTCAGCGGGACACGCTAACCGATGGTGCGATCCGACGGCTGGCAGGCAGACTGGCCCCGGCTACGATTGGTGAGCTAGTCCTCACGGCCCACGCCGACCACACGGGCCGAGGCGAAAACGGTCCAAAGGACTTCCCTGCCGGCGACTGGCTCATGAAGAAGGCCGAAGAGCTCCAAGTCGACAAGGAGCCCGTCAAGCCGATCCTCATGGGCCGGCACCTGATGGATATGGGCATGAAGCCCAGCCCTATGATCGGAGACGTCCTCCGGAAGGTCTTCGACATGCAGGTCGACGGAAAGGTCCACGACCTGGCCAGCGCACAGGCGGCCGCCCAGCAGCTCATCCAGGCCGGTCCCCAACGGGAGTGGCTAGGCAGGGAACAGCTGAACCTCCTCGCCGATGGACCGCTCGGACGAGCCTAGTTCGATGAATCGGGTGACCGAGTCCGTTCCTCGCATGGGCAAAGAACCGACCTACATCTCCAGGCGGGCGATCAAGGCCAATGGTCGAGGCTGGGGCAAGTATCACATCATCCAGGCCGGCGAGAAGGTCGCACTTTGCTCTTACAAGCTGCAACACCACGTCTCGGACGGCGTCGGGCGGGGTATCGAAGCGGAACTTAGATTCCTTGAGTTCCGAATCAAACGACGGCGGAGCAAAGGCCACCAGGCCTGTAAGCTCTGCCTCCAGCGGGCCGAAAAACTGCGGAACCCCTTAGATCGACTGGCCTCGATCTAGTTTCTAGGTTTTCAGCGGATTCTCCTCAAGTCTCTACCTGAGCGGGCCGATAACCGCATAGGTAGGATTTGGTCTGGACCAAGTCACTGATGCCTAATACTCTGACGTGGGGTGCTACGAAATGGCTGGATTTGAGATAGGGGTGGTCTACAAGAAAGGGCCGCGATACTTCATCGCGGTGAGCGACGCACTCCTGGTGAACGGCAACAAGGGCCTCGTGAGCGAAGTTAGGCCCTATGGTGCGAACTACGACACCGTTCGGTCCATCTCGGTCGAGGATATCTGCGACCACTGGGATATCAGCTTGGACCAGTTCGACGTCCTGATGAGCGCCTATCTCACGCCTCCGGAGACGGAGGTTAAGGCCCGGCCGCGTGGATCACGTCGCAAGAAAGACGACGACGACGAATACTGGCGTCGTCACCGAACTGGAAGAATCGCGCGTCCTAAGCTGTAATAGGGCATGCAGACCCTCCTACTAGACGAGGCAGACCGCGACGGCATGCGGGCCGCCGGTCGATTCAACGCGCAGCTGATGGATCAGATTCGGGCTCTGATCGAGCCCGGGGTTACCACGGGCTCGATCGACAGGTTCGTCCACGACTATACCGTCGACCACGGCCATATCCCCGCAACGCTCGGCTACGAGGGTCACTTTGGGCCCTTCCCGAAGTCGTGCTGCGCCTCGGTCAACGACGTAGTCTGTCACGGGATTCCTGGAGACTACGTCCTCCAGGATGGGGACATCGTCAACTTCGACCTCACATCCATCGTTGATGGGTGGCACGGTGATTCGTCTGAGATGTTCCTGATCGGGGAGGTCTCCGATGAGGCTCGCCGCCTAGTCGAGTGCACCGTGGCCTGCCTTTACGCTGGAATCAAGGCGGCCGTCCCCAATGGCAGGATAGGGGCTATTGGTGAGGTGATCACTCCCCTGGCGGCGGCCGAAGGGTTCTCGGTCGTTCGCACGTTCCAAGGCCATGGAATCGGCCGCCAGTTCCACACCGACCCAGGCATCCCGCATTTCCAGGGGCACCACTGGAGCGAGCATCGGCTGCCGCCGGGCACTTGTTTCACGATCGAGCCGATGCTCAATGTCGGCACCTACAACTGCGACCTTGATGTGTTCGGAGACTGCTGGACCGTCCGCACACGCGACCGAAAGCTCTCCGCCCAATTCGAGCACACGCTCCTCATGACCGAGGACGGGCCTGAGATCCTCACCCTTACTCAGCAGGGACCACAGCCGTGAACCAGAAGTGCGAGAACATCATCGAAGAGACGGGCAAGCTCTGTGGGGCAGACGATCTCGGGAGCCCATTCCACACGCGCTTCTGCTCGACTGAGTGCGAGGACAGGGTCAACGCTGCCGAGCTGGCTGAGCTCGGGATCACTCCGTCGATGATGAGGGAGGCAGTCGACACCTACAACCAGATCAAGGATGAGATTGACAGGAAGCTGGACGCCGAAGACTCAGGGTCTCAGAGCCCCGCTGAGTCAACCCCTCCGCAATGAGTCCCTTCTCGACAAGGGCCTCGACGTAGCCGTCCAGGACGCTCCTCTCCAGCGAGAGCTCCCGGCAGATTCGGGCCTTGGTCCTGGTGCCGTGCTCGATGAGATCCTGTAGGATCGCCTGGGCCGTTAAGCCTCGGACATTGTAGCCCGATACGGGGGTGTCGCCTTTGGCGACGATCGCATCCTCCGCCTCCCGCTGGGCGATCTCCTGAGTAACCCGCAGCGCGTGTGGGTTCAGGTCGACGTGTTCGGGGCAGAACGGTTTACCCTCCCGCGTGACGTTGGGACAGCCCTGAAGCTCGCAGGCCCTTGTATTCGACTGATAGGCGGTAGCGCCCTCGTGTCTGTCCTCTATTCTCATCCCTTTCCTTCTGGTTGGAGTCGATGAGATGGCTGTGACCATCGCAAATAAGCCGCAACAAGTCTATGGTCTTCTACCCGAGGTGAGGTAAAGGTCAGCATGTACAACTACGATCTGGGCCCCGTCAAGGCCCTCATTGGTTGGGTGCGGTTTGTTCTGGTTGATGGGGCGAGTAACCACCTTCGTGTCGAGAAGATGTCCTACGACGACATCGAGATAAACCTCAATCCGGACGTGATCATCGACGCGACGTCTGAGCCGAGCGGCATCGAGCTCTACGAGGAGCGCATCCAGTCCGACCCCGCAAACGGCGTGGAGGGCGGAATTTACTGGGTGATCAAGGTGGGCGACAGTATTTACGGTCGCTATGGATACGACAAGGTCAGAAGACAACACGCCTGGCCGCAGGCAAAGCGGGCCGTGACCGAGATGTCTATCCTTCAATGGATGGCGCTAGCCGTCTGATCTGGGTATACATGTCCTGTGATCCCTCCCGACTACGACACGATGAAGTTCGCCAGGAGCTTCTCTAACGCCGCCCAAGAACTAGAAGGGGCTGGCAAGGTCGACGGCGAGTTCACGCCCCTGAAGACCGGAGATCGTGTCTACTTCCTTACGGTTAGCGGAGAGTTCGAGGGCACAGTCGAGCGAGACTGGTCCCCTCCAGCCGATGATGATGCTCATCGGCCGATGGTCCACGTCGCACTGGATACGAGGACTGGCTGGCCGGTAGAGTTCCACAGGACCCTATTCCGTGCCTTCACCGTCCTAGATCACATCGCTCACATCTAGGCTTTGAGGTTATTTAGTCGATTTCTCCCACAACGGGTAAAAGTATCTGTGGTCGGTGTTGTGCCGACCCGGGAAAGGAATGACGAATCATGTTGGTATTTCCAGCGAGCATGCACCCGCAGGCTCTCATCCAGAACAGGGGTGAGCCAATGTCCTTCTCGTGCGACATCTGCGGCACGAGCGAGAACGGAACCAAGATCCAGCCGAACGACGCGGACAGGGAGCCTTGGGCGATCCTCCCAGACGAGTGGACTGAGGTCGAGGACATCAGGGAGTTCGCCCCCAAGCAGTTCATGATCGTCTGCCCCTCGGGCGACTGTCGCCATGAGGCAGAGTCCAGAACTGCGTAATCGCCGATACCATCGGCAACGGCGCTGGTTGCACCCCGGACGTCGCGGTGCTACATTTGTTGAATCGGGGCGTTTCTGCTGTGAAAAACTACGATTTTGCCGACACGTTCACCGATTCGCCGGGTATGAAGGGGCACTGACGGCGATGAACTCACCTATGATCACCAACCCGAGGCGGTCCTCTACATGAACCGGTCCACACTCAGCACGCCCAACGCGACGCGAATCGCGTTCGATTTCGGGTCTGTGCTCGGCTACGTAGCCGGCAAGTACAAGAACCTGATGAAGGCTGTTCAGGAGGCGGTTCAGAACTCTCTGGACGCCGAACCAACGAGGGTCAACCTCGTGATCAACCTGAAGGCGTCGAACATCTATGTGCAGGACGACGGAGTCGGTGCTTCGATCGACCACATGCAGAAGTGCCTGAGCCGAATCGGCCGATCTGCCAAGGGGAAGGACAAGCTCGGCCAGTTCGGTATCGGCGTGGTGGCCGCCTTCGGCAAGTGCCGGAGGTTCTCGTTCACCAGTGAGCCGGCTGACAAGAGCAACCCTGCGCAGCGGTGGGTCTTCGACTGTAAGGCGCTCTCGCGAGCCACGACGAGCACATCGATCCCGATGGTCGGGACCAACATCTCCGACCAGTGGTGGAACTCCGAGCTGGAGATTGAGGGGTTCGCCCCTACCGCGATCAAGTCCAAGATCGACCTGGACGAGCTCTGTGACGGGATCTACAAGAGCTTTGCTCGGGCCATGAAGAAGCACGGCACGACGATCACCGTCAGGCTGACCACGAAGTCCGGTGAGCAGCTGCCGGAGCGGCAGCTGAAGTGGATCCCGTTCCAGGGCAAGCCGATCAAGACCAAGTCCTACGTCGCCGACGAGTGCGGCACGACCACCTTCCGGATGTTCGTCGTCCACGCTGATGAGCGTGGCAAGCGACTGGGGCAGGGTGTGAGGGTCGTCGACTCGACGAAGGTCTTCAGCAAGCCGCTACTGCCGAAGCTGTTCCCCAATGGGGACAGTGGAGCGTCCTGGCTCGGACGGCAGTTGTGCAAGGACATCAGCACGCACTTCGAGGGAGAGATCGAGATCGGCGACAAGGTCGAGCTCAACCCTGATCGGGAGCACTTCGAGGATGACGAGGCGTCGATGGAGACCTGCCTCCACATCCATCAGTGGTTCGAAGAGGTCGGCAAGAAGATCAAGAAGTCCATCGACGACGCGAAGGCGGCCGAGCGGTATCGAGACCTCGGTGATGAGTCCCTCAAGGTCATGGATCAGTTTCTCAAGGACGCTGATGAGGCTAAGGGCCTGGCGAAGCTCCTCAAGGAGAAGTTCAAGTGGGGCTCGCAGGGGGTCGGGCACTCCGTCACCGGCGCCAAGACGGACGGTTCCTTCACCGGTCGGTCCACGGCTGGTGGGGCCGGTGGAACGAAGGTCCCGGGCGGCTCTAAGAAGAAGAAGAAGAAGAAGGCGAAGACGTCGACGGCGAAGCCCCAGCAGAAGCCCAACCACACGCCGATGGTGGTCGATCGGCCCGATGGGAACAAGCGAGTGCTGACCCAGCATGACTCTACCGGACTGCGGATCGCCTACGAGGGCGGCGGCGGTGATCTCTGGGACTTGGACAAGGAGCAGGGCATCCTGACAATCAACATCGCCCACGACACTTGGGCGAACCTCGACAAGGAGGACGTCAGTTCGAGGCTGGAAGTCCGGTCGCGGCTCCTCTGCCAGTTGCAGGAGAAGATCATCCAGTCGCTCTTCACGGTGCTCGCGGTGGTCCACACGGAGAACCTCTCGGACGAGGTTGAGTTCGTGATGATGCACACGTTCCACGAGGATCACCTGAAGTACGGATGGTCGCTGCTCAACGCCGATAGGCTCGCCGGTCGAGGTCGGTTCAACAGGGGCAAGAAGGACTAGAGGAGTAACTATGAACAACGCGACGATGCCGACCCTGTTGGAACGAGCCAGGGACTACATTAGCGCCCTTGACATCGCTCGACGGCACAAGCTGTCCGAGTTCATGGGGGTCAAGGACCAGACGATTCGGATGTATCACAGGGGAAAGTCGATCCCGACCGGTAAGCGGCTGCTGCAGCTACACCACGTCTTGGAGTGGGCCGGATACGGCGACCACGCCTGGAAGGTCGACAACGACAACGTTGAGATGGTGGGTAGGGCTCTGACCTTTCAGCTCATCAGCGACGCGGAACTTGTGGAGGCTTTCAAGAGCGAGTGTGACGAGCTATCGCGTATCACTCAGATGATGACCGGCGGAAAGCATATTTCGCCGGCATCCCAGCTGATCTTCGATCAGCTTGCCTCGGTCCACTCGTGGAACATCAAGGAGGCCCAAGACAAGTGGAACGATCTTCGGATCATGGACGAGAAGGACAAGCTCGTCGCCGAGCTGGCCAACAAGCTCCAGCAGCTTCTCCCCTTCGTCCAAGAGATCTCGGGAGATGGATGGACGGCTGAGGATCGAGCAGCCCTGAGAGACAGGGCTGGACGAGGTGTAGTACTCGACCTCTACAACAACCTCGGCTACCTCTGCGGTGAGCGGCACCGAAAGCAGACGATGGCCGAGAGGGCGTCGAAGGCGGCCGCCGCCATGTTGGTGCGAAACCAGTAGGACGGAACCAACCGAAACAGCGCCCGCGAGGGCGCTGTTTCTATGTACGGAGTGGAAGTAGAGCTCGGGCTTCGATATGATTCGCCCATGTTCCACACCTACCAGACCAAGGAAGACATCAGGCGCATCATCATTGAGGCCTTGATTGCTCTTGGGCGCCCCGCCGACGCCCACACCATCGGTGTCTGGGTCTTCAACCGATCACTGGTCGATGGAACGCGTAGCGGTGTTCTATGCACCATCGAGCACGAGGCCCGGAGCATGCGCGCTAGCCAACTCCTCAGGGTCGTCCGCCACGACGTCGAAGACCACGATGTCTACGAGGTCTACGAGCCCCACGACCCGCTGACGACGATTGCAGTTCTCACCGCCGACTAGTCCGTACAGCACGACGGCCGGGCAGAAGCCCGGCCGTCACGGTGAACCTGAATCAGTCGACGAGGATCAGTCGTACTGCGTGTTCGCAGCGGGGAGGACCGGCTCCTTGATGGTGCCCTCCAGGGGCAGCGCAGCATCGGCGGTCTGCCAACCGAGTTGCTCGGTCTGGGGCACCGGCAGGTAGTAGGCCGAGAAGTTGTGCTGGAGTCCGGCGATCCGGACACGAGGCACTCCCTGAACATCGGAGAGTCCCAGCAGACGCTGGACCTCAGGAAGCTCCTGGGGCGCGTTCAGGATGTCACCCCGGCTGTAGGGAAGTCCCTCGAAAACGAGATCGTCGAGAAGAACGTAGCGCGCCATGACAAACTCCTTGGGTTCAAACCGCTTGGCTTAGAGCTTCAATCTACATCACTAGGTGAGCTTGCGCTACCCGTGTAACAGTAGAAAAACACTCGGGCCGCCCCGACGGCGGCCCGACTGCCCTATGACGATCCTCGCCTGCTTGAGGCGAGTTGCTACTATCATTCCAGGGATTGATGCCCTCGGCAAGGGTCTTAACTTCCTGGGCCGCGTATGATGTAAACAGTAGTGATGCGGGGCAATACGCGCTAAACTGTTGGCACCGCCGGAGCTAACCCATGGGCAGGACAGAAGAAGAGGTTAAGGCCTACGTCGTCAGGCGTCTGGGCGGCGGCGTCATCGACGTCGAGCTCACCCCTCTTCATCTGCAGGACGTGATTGACGATACGAGGCGGTGGTTCGGCTTCCGCGTAGGCCAAAAGCGGGTCATTCAGATTCCGCTAACCACGGCCACGAACGTCTACATCCTGGAGCCTGACGTCACTGAGGTCCTGAACGTCTACCTCCCGACGGCCCACTTCCCGGCCGTAGACACCGATGACTTCAGCTACACCTACTCCTTGCTGTTCGGCCAGTGGCGGTCTCCGGGAGCCTCGCCTATGCCCTACAGCGATCTTATCCAGCGCCTCCAGTATCTGAACGTCAGCAAGAAGATCTTCTCGGCCGACCGGGAGTGGACCTACGACCGAGACACGCACGAGCTCCTGATCATGCCGCGTCCATCCATCGTCGGCAACATGCTGGTGAATGTCTGGACCCGAGCCGTAGACACCAGGGACTTCGGTCCTGAGGACGAGGATCTATTCCTGCGCTACGCCCTGGCCCAGGCCCGAGAGTATCTCGGCGAGATCCGCAGCAAGTGGGACAGCATGCCCATGGTCGGCGGCGACCGAGGCCTCAACGGTGAGAAGCTCCTGGAGCAGGCCAAGGCCGACAAGGAGCAGCTAGAGAAGGACGCGATCAACTGGAGGCGGGCTACTCCTATCATTCTGGAGTAGCTGGAGTAGTAGATGCCGAAGAAGACACTACCGCCAGGCTGGCCGGACCCTTACACGCTCCTTCGAGACCCAAACTGGGAGGAGAACTACCCGATGCTCCTTCTGCGCGGAATCTACGACATCATGCAGCGGGCTCCTGGGGACATCGAGGCTAAGTACAAGGCCGGGTTCAACATCTGCGTCTACAAGCTGACCCTGATCTCACAACCGGCGGCCTTCTGGAAAGACCAGATCGTTGACGGGATCCTCACCATGGACACCCTCACGCCGTACGGCAAGCTGCGCGAGCGGGAGGTCAAGGGAGAGGTTGAGCTCTCAGAGAAGTCCCTGCGGAAGTATGGGAAGACGACGACCCGTGCGGACATGAAAAATAGCACCAGGGACAAGATGAAGAAGCTGCGGAAGCTTCTCGGCATGGTGCGAGCTACCACCGCTGAGGAAGGCATGCCGCCCGAGGGGAGCACGCCTTAATGGCCGAGCCGCCCTTCAAGACACCGGAGCCGCTGCCCCACGGTGGAGCGGGTGCGCCGCCTGATCCTCCCTACACGTCAGGAGTTACGGGGTTCGACGACACCTTCTTCGGGCCCAACGACAAGAACTACCTCGATCGCAAGACCAAGGCGATGTCGACGCTACGAGGCGTCGACTGCTACTACTACAAGCAGATAAGTCAGACTCAGGACATTGATGGTTCCAGGCCTTTGACGGATGGCCCAGGACCTCAGCCCGAGTTGGCCGACCCGCCTACGACCGGGATCCCCGTCCGTCGACGAAGCGGCAACATGTCGCTCTATGGCGAGAACATCATTGTTCGCCATCGCATTGACTCAACCAAGCGCGAGGTGATTCCGGACTGGAACTATGCCCCGCCGTTCCTGATCAGGGCCCTGGGGATGGAGCCCGTCCAGGAGGAGGAGCCTGACGAGCGTGGGACGATCTTCGTCCACAACCTCAAGCTCCACATCGCACGGATCCTGCTCGACGAGGCCGGCGTGAGACCGCGTGCAGGTGATGTAATCCGATTGCCAAAGCTCTTGGAAAGCCACTATGATGTGAAGCACGTGGAACGAGACCAACACCGGTTCGGAGCAAAGGGCTACTTCGTCGCCTACACCTTCGATCTGGTGCGCAACTCGATGTTCCACCCAGAGCGCAAACTGGATGGTGGTGGCTAATGGCTAAGATGACCAAGAGGGGCCAGACGTTCGTCGGCGACGAGATCAGCCACCTTATGAAAGACGGGCCGAGCAAGGGACCGCAGAAGGACAAGAAGATGCCGCAGAAGCAGGCAATAGCTGTCGCGCTTGATGTGGCTCGTCGCAAGGGATTCAAGACCGCACCGAGAAAGGAAGAGGACATGTCCATCTTCGATAGCATCATCAAGGGCAACGCGCCCAAGAGCATCTTCGACGGTATCGTTGAGAGCAAGACCAAGAGCATCTTCGACGGTATCGTTGAGAGCAAGACCGAGTCGGAGAACTCCAACTGGGATGACCGCGTTGCGCGTACACTGACCCTCTCCGAGGAGTTGGTGGGGATTCGCGACCGGGTCAAGCAGTAGCACAACCTACTCAGAGGGCAGTCATGGACCGAGATAGCATCCTAGAGCGCCGAGCTCTTCGTCTGAAGGCGGAGCTGACTGAGGGCTCTCGCCCTAAGCCCAGCTTTCTGAGCACGATCTACCCCGCTATGGATCACGGGGGCATCCCTCAGGTGGTCAAGACACCATCGTCGATCCCGTCGACGAATGACGCGGATGCCGAGGAGCGTGAGCCTGGGGCGAAGGAGAAGGGCGAGAAGCAGGTCGACGAGCCGGGACCGTCGAAGACGACGAGTTCTTCCCTACCCGTGCTCCCCGGGCAGTCCGCCTTGGTGCCCGAAGCCCACAAGCGGGCGGCTTTTGAGCTCGGCTACTTTGGCGAGAACAGATCCAAGGAGTTCGTCAAGCGCTGCGTGGAACTGATCACGGGCGTCAAGAAGCTTGAGCAAGTCGAGCCAGCCGTCGTGGAGGCACACGGCTGCGCCTGCGCAGACCCTGCCAACTGTGAGTGCGCTGGCAAGGGCGACAAGAGCGACAAGGGCGACAAGGGCGGCTCAGAAGGCGATGACAGCTCAAAGCTGAGCGCGATCGCGAAGAAGTTCGGCAAGACGAAGCCCAGCTATGGATGAGGTGGCTAGGCAACTGCCTACGGTCAGTGGGCAAGAGACAGCACGACTAGCCCTAGCCCACGGATTCCCAATCACTTGCGCAACGTGTGAGCATCTCAAGAATGCTTGGGAGCGCAGTGATGACGACTGCGGCCGCAACCTCACGTGCGGAGGCCCGATTTTCAACCGAGCCTATCCGAATTACCTCGGGCCGATTAAGGCTGAGCACTACGACAAGCTCTGCCTCAGGTGCGGATCTTCTGATGTTGATTACCTCGTCTACGGCGGGATCAGGCAGTTTGGTTTATGCGCTACCCACAAGTCGATCTTCGACAAGGTAGCTGGGCCCGGTGTGCAGCAGCCGCTAATCTTGAGGGTTCCCGGTCGCCCTCTATAGCTAACTGTGGCATCATACATGCCACCATCGATTGAGGGCTGACAGATGGCTATCGAACTCGTGACCTACCAAACGGTGGCGCCGGCCGGCGTAGTCATCGAAGACGCCGGCTCCTCCGTCTTCTATCCGGCCGGGACGGTCTTCAAGTGCAGGGCTCGTTGCGCGTCAATCCAGCGCCTGCTCGCCTCGAAAGACATCGTTGTTGCCGAAGGCCCGGCCGTGGTGCCGCCGGCGGGTCCAATCGCCGGAGGGATCGGCCCAGAGGGACCTCGCGGTCCTAGAGGCGCCGCCGGAGATCGAGGGGAAAAGGGAGATCAAGGTGATCAAGGCCCTCCAGGTCCTATCGGCATCAACTGGCGCGGGAACTGGAGTCCTGTTGTCAGCTACTCGATCAACGATGGTGTCTCCCACCTTGGAAGTAGCTTCGTGGCGATCGCAGCAAACCTCAACGACCCTCCGTTCAGTGCAAGCTGGTCGGTCATGGCGGTCAGAGGTGGTGATGGGTTTGAGGGAAGAACAGACAGCAGGGGGCTAACCGACCGTTGGCTCGCGGTGAAGGCCCGTCAAGAGGCTGTTCCCAATGGAATTACCTACGACATCGTGCGCGATAGGCTTTCAGTCGAGGTCCAAGCAGCGTTTGATGCGATGAACGCAGCCGGTGGTCCGGAATAAAGGGTCGTAGTCTGGTAGACTCATTCAAGCTATACTGAGCATCAGACACTGCGCTTCGGGAGCACGCTATGGCGATTCTAATCGGGACTGAGATCAGGCAGCTGCGTAACGGCGTTTCCGTGAACCCGTTCTCGGCGACCGCTCAGGCCGTTTACACTGCCCCTGCGACCAAGCAAGTAGTCATCACATCGCTCACGCTTCGGTGCTCGGCCGCCAACAGTGTCGCAACCCCAGCAACAGCAAAGGTTGAGATCAATCCGGCCGCCGGCGACATCTTCACGGCTGAGTCGCTCGTAGGCGTGCTAGCGGTCGATGACCAGTGGGTGTTCACCGCTGAAGGTCGTGGCCTGGTGGTTCCCGCCGGCGCTACGGTCGACGTGACGATTACGGCGGCCGCCACGGGCACAAGTCAAACCCTCCTCGCCGATGTCCTCGGCTACTTCGTCTTCTAGGAGATAGCTCATGGCCGGAGTCATTTACAAGGGAGTTCGCGCTACTGACGGCCGGAAGGTCCAGCTCTCTGCTACCGACAACCCCGAGAACAGCGCCGGCGCGAGCATTCTCGCGAACGAGCTCGGCGCCGCGAACGGCATCGCCACGCTCGACGGTTCTTCGCTCGTGGTCCAGGAACCGGCCAGTACGTCCGTATCCGCTACCATCAACTCCATTGCAAAGCGTGATGGGACCGGGGACGTCCTGGTGCCGGTTACGCCCACGTCGCAGAACGCGGCAGCGTCGAAGTCCTACACTGATGCCCTGACAGCAAGTAGTAGGTCGTGGAAAGAGCTGCTACTAGTTCCTGAGCAACTCACGGACGGAGTATCGGGAGGGATCAACCAGGCATTCGCGGCCGCCATTGCCGTCGATCTCGTCTCGGGGGACACCTTCATCATCACTGATGGCACCACAACCGAGACGTTCACAGCCGTCGGGGCCGCTCCGGCTAGCTTCGAGTTCGTTGCCGGGTCGGGAATCGCCACCACCACCGCGAATTTGGTCGCTACGATCAACGCGGACTCGACACTCTGGGCAGCCGTCGCTGCGACCGAGATTGGTCCCTACTTCTCCTCACCACTCAGTCCGGCCATTGTCGTCTACCGACAGCTTCCATCGGCCGCAAACGCGGACCGGTGCTACGGAACGATCGCCAACGCGCAGGCAGACGTTCAGGTTCTCACGTTCGGCGCTGGCACCGTCGACTACTCCACGCTGGACTCAATGCAGTTCGATCTCAGTTCAACAGACCCTGCGTTCCAATACGCTGGGTTTGGTCGAATTGTCGGAACGCTCATCCCATCGGAGACGCACAGGGCGGTCGAGACCAGCGCGGCCTACACCTGGGATGCAACCGCCGAGCTCTGGCAGCAATCATCGACCCCGGCGTCGTCGAACCCGGCCAAGGGGTCGACTACTTACGCAGCTGCAGCACCTAGCTACGCAGAAGCGAACGGTCTGCTTCCATCGCTGGGAGACTTCGGCTACTTCTACAAGGGTGCCACAGACACGGTCTACCACCTTTTCCGGCGCAGTGTCGCGGCCGGTACCCTTGCCGATTTTGGCATCGTCGAGATGACCTAAGGAGTAAGCGATGCCTCACAACGACCACGCTCCAGCTCTCGGAACCGCCAGCGGGATCGCAACCCTCGACGGCTCGTCTCTCGTCGTGCAGGACCCAGCTAGCACAGCGCTGCCCAAATGGGCCAAGTACACCGTCGCAGCGACCGCGTTCACGGCCGCTGCGGCAGCGGAAGACATCGAGCTCTTTTCGCTCCCGGCACGTGGTGTAGTCCAGAAGGTCGTGCTGAAGCATACGACCGCCTTTTCAGGTGGTACCTCTTCTGCCCTCACCCTAAGCGTCGGCATCACAGGAACGCTCGCCAAGTACGCGGTAGCCTTCGACGTGTTCCAAGCAACCGGCGACACCGTCTTCGGGTTCAATGACCTTCCGGACATGGAGAACTTCGGCGCCGCGACATCGATCCGCGTCGAGGCTACGGCTACGGGGGACACACTCGACAACGTCGGCACCGGGTCCTGCGACATCTGGGTCCTCACCTCTGCGCTGCCGGCTTAGGAGCAAGCACGTGGTACTGAGCATTAACGCACTCGCCGAGCCGGTCGGATCCATCAAGTCGTGGATCCGCCCAAGCGCGGCCACACCACTACCCAACGGCTGGCTCATCTGCGATGGATCAACAGTCGTCGACTCTAGTAGTGTGTTCAATGGCCTGGCCATCCCGGACCTGCGGTCGAGGTTCCCGCGCGGACACGCGACCCTAACGAACGCTAACTTCGGCGCTGACACCTTCTACTACACAGGCGGGATCGTACCGTCGGGCGGGGCAGTCACCGTCAATCTCAGCCACAGCCACAGCTCACCAAGTCACTCGCACACCACACCGAGTCACTCGCACACCATTCCGAGCGAAGCTGGTCATACCCACTCGTTCTCTACCGGCGGAGCCATTCAGCCAGGACCGGGCGGTACTCCGTCGTATCAGGGTGGTGCCTTTACCCACCTTCACAGCGGCACAACGGGCTCCTCTCCGTCCCACAGCCACGGCGGATCCACGGTAGCTCAGAACGTGACCACCGACAATACGGGTGTCAGCATCAACAGCTCGCTGGGCTCCACAGAGAATCAACCGCCCTTCAACGACCTGTTGCTGTTGATTAAGATCAAGTAGGTGGACCAGATGACATTTGAGTGGCAGCTACTTACGCCGAGAACACGTGCCTTCAAGGTCGTGGAGACGATCGTCATCTCCGAGGAGTCTCCCGGAGTAGGGGAGGACGGCGAGCCTACGGTGCTCGTAGTCGAGAACAAGGTAGAGCACCTGCAAGAGGTTGACCGGCCTGCGAACCGCATTCGAATCACCGCAGCCGCTAACAGCACATCGACTGGTCAGTTCTACATTAGGTTCATGTATGGGCGAGACGGAGCCCACGGCGGCTTTGAAGGCGCCGTGCGCGATGATGGAATCATCATCGGCGGTCCAGAATACACCGCGCTGGACACCAACCAGGACGGGCTCATCTCAGAGGACGAGCTGCTCAACATGAGCGCCAAGATCCTTGGTTGGGATGGGGCACTGGTCAAGCTCGGCTCGGACGAGGCTGCGCTTCCTTAGGTAGGAGTGCTGGCATGACGGCGTAGACAAAGTCGTCTGAGACCGACTCCGTAGTCCCCTCACCCCCGATAGCCGTTACGAGCTCCTTCAGAACACCGGCATTTCTGGGCCCCTGAAAGAAGAACCTGCACGTCTTGGCAGTCATAGCCTCCAACGCGTCCTTGAAGTAGGACGGGTTGAATCCGACGTGGATCGGGTCTTCGTCCTCTTGCAGCTCAAAGTCGGCCGCCATGGTCGACGTTCCCGCACCAACGGCGGCCGACGCCCCCTGAAGCTTCAGGGCCCCCGTCTCGAACGTGAAGGCTGTGAGCGAGGGGTTCACCAGCATTGCCCTCCGGAGTGTGCTGAGGAGCTCGCTGACGCTGCAATCGATGTGTCGGCTCAGCCTGAGGCTGAGCGCCTCCTCGTATGGAGGGTAGACGCCCTGGAGGATCGTCGAATAGACCGTCACTCCTGGGAGCCTGTAGAAGATCTTGGTGCCCTCTACGCCGAGCGTGGCTGACTTGTCGGCTACATCCTTCGTAGTGACCTTCAGGACGGCCTTGAGAAAGGACTGTGGAACCGCGACCCGGAAATCATCCCCGCCGTCTACGCGTCGCTCGGTAATCGCCATGCGCTTGTTGTCGGTGGCCACCAGCCTGAATCGACCCGCTTTGAGCTCTAGGAGCACCCCGTTGATCGTGAGCCTCGACTCTTCAGGGGCGGCCGCGAACGCGGTCTTCTTGATCATGTCGACCACATCGGAGCCCGGGAGTTCAAACCCCTTCGCCTCATCGAACCGAGGGAGCTTCGGGAAGTCACGAATGTCATCGCCGACGACCTTGTATCGGCCGCCTTTCGCCTTGAACTTGCAGCCGCCTCGTGTTGAGAAGGTCAGCTTGGCCTCTAGGCCTCGGAACTCCTTGATCATCTCCGAGAACCTGGCGCCGTTCAGGAGGCTCTCACCCTCCGCAGCGACCTGCGCGTTGGGCACCATGTAGTGGATGCCAACCGTGGCGTCGGATCCGGAGAGCTCCAGATCCTTCCCCTTACCTACGAAGCGGATGTTGGACAGGACAGGCTTCGGACTCTTAGCCGGGACCACGGACAGGAGCTTCGCCGTGGCCTCTAACAAGGCGTCCACCTGGCAGGTGACATCGAGGTCCGCGCTTGCGGCAATGTTCTGGGCCGTCGTCATAGGCTGGTTATACCGCCATCCGTACAAGCAAACGGCGCACTGGTGAGGTGCGCCGTTTACGTGTGTGAAA
>Ga0307377_10004010_pt1 | contig 16290 bp, 25 predicted proteins | sample TR3MG_FD_202535 | JGI IMG/M metagenome (GOLD analysis project Ga0307377, IMG submission 202535) | Soil microbial communities from Risofladan, Vaasa, Finland - TR-3 | ecosystem: Environmental > Terrestrial > Soil > Coastal area > Acid sulfate soil | place: Finland: Risofladan, Vaasa | collected... | reverse complement strand
GTCTTTAAATCTTTTACGGTCAACATCGTAGTTACCATGAGCTAGTATTTGAAACATCCTAATACTAAGAGGTTCTTCTTCAGAGAAGTATTTAAGAGTCTTTAAATATTTTTTAGCGTTTTTTAAATTACCGTATTTACCGAATAGTCTTGAGAGATAGGTACATTCTCCTGGAATTTGAAATTGTTTTTTAATCAATCCTTGAGCTTTTATAGACCAAGGCATTACTTCGCAATTAATTACAGCAAAATCGTCTTGTAGTTTAGGTTGAATATCAGCATAAATTTTATCTAAAGTTTCCTTTTCTGAGAAGAAGGGGTATCCTTGTCGTGAATTGATTATTATAGGGCTGTCAAATCCTGCTATTTTTGCTTTATCTGGATCTTTAAATACTAACACATACCCAGCACTCCCCATGTATTTTTTCTCACTTACAAGTTCTTGTACACCTCTTTTTTTATAATACTCGAAAGCTGCCGTAGGATGCTCTAAATAAGTATGGTGTTTTGAAGTGTATTCTACAGGAGCCATCGTAGGAGATAGATAAAAAATATTTTTTTTATTTATAAGCATTTGTTTGGAAGCGAATCCGTTACTTATCTCTTTAGGTATAACGGTATAATTAGAAATGTCTAAATAGTATCCTTGATATATATCATTAATTTTATTATAAGCTTTATAATTTATATTTCTATTTTCTGGATCTTTGTGTTCCCCATAAATTACAAAAGTAGGTTGAGAATCTTCCTCTGGTAATATTTTAAGAAAAGTTATATCGTACCTACTACTTAACTGATCTATTACTTCTTCTTTAAATTCTTTTTCAGTATATTCAATTTTATGATCCGGATGTCTATAACTTCCAGGTAACATATTTTTAAAATTAATATTATATTCATAATTAGGGGCAGTTATAATAAACGCTTTAGGTTCAAATAGATTTTTGATTATGTAAATTAACCTATCTCGATCTTCTTTTTCCAGATGTTCGATAACTTCTGTTGCTATAAGAAAATCCGGTAATAGAAAAGAAGTATCTCTCAGTCTTGGGTAAAGTATATTAGAATTTATTATTGATATATTTTTACTAAATTTTATTGCTTTTTTCGATCTTTCTACTGCATTGGGGTTAGCCTCTAACGCTAAAACTTTAGTATCTTTGAGTGTTTTTTTAATTAATTTTAAAAGTTTACCTTCCCCAGACCCTAGATCTACAACAGTTTTTCTATAAGGCGATCCAAGTACTCTCATTATTAATTCATGTCTCTTTTGGTGAAGGTTTTTCTTATTTACGTATTCTTGAAAACTACTTAATTTTTCTTGTTTCTTTTCAATATCTATATCTTGTTTACCTATTAAAGAAACTTCAAATTTTTCTATAAACCCTATATGCCGCCTACATATGGTATTTATAATACTATTTCTATATTTACATTTCTCTAACCAATCGGCGCACATTTTAACGAATTTTTCAATTTGTTCCCCTGATATATGAATTAAACTTAATCGAGAAGTTGCATAGTAACTAATGAGGTATATTTTTTGTAAAAATTCTGTAATAGACATAGGCTCATATGTTGTTAAACTAAGCATAAAAGCTTTATCTAGATATTTTTTTTCACTTTCTATGTAAGCTATTAAAGGATTTTTAGATCCATAAACAGTATCAACTATTGCACAAATACCAACACTATCAAATATTTCCACTATTCTACCATAATTGTAAGAATAAGGTCCTATAATAGCTTTCATTGCTTTGGGTTTAAAAAATTCTTCATTTGTTACTTCTGCCGGACTAGCATTATTGCCTCTAAGTGCTGATCTGAAATATACATCAAACCCTTTTAAATTATGAGGACATACAGCACTTAACTGAGCATGAACATAATTTTCTAAATTCATAGACCTAGCAGTATTAAGAAAAACTAAAGGATCATTTTCTATATACCCTGTAGCTGAATGCTCCCCAATAAACTTACCTACAATTTTTCTACCATTATTAATTTCTCGTTCGAATATATTTGATGGATTTTTTGCAATAATATATGAATATTTAGAATCGTATTCTTTAGTTCCGACAAAAAAATACATAGTACACCCCTCTTTTAAAAAATATGAATTTTAGTAACTATAGCCCACCCAATAAGTATTACTACCCATATGAATATTAAAAATTTAGCATACCTTATTTTCATTCTCTCAATTCTATTAATTTTTCCAACTAAAATAATTTTTATCATCCCCGTAAGTTTTTTATTATTCAGTCCTGTATTACACTGACTAATAGCGATGTTAGCCGTACCTCTATGTTTGTAACACATAAAAGTACACATAAAAAGACATATTGTGAAAAATAACGAAATAATAATATAAGATAGCATTGTTTTGTCTCCTATTACTGTAATATTGCTTTATTGTTTTGTAATTCTAATCTAACTTCATCAACTTCTGATATTACTGTCCTATCCCAAGTAGTGCCTTCTTCTTTATAGTCACATTTCCATCTTTTACAATAAGCAGAATCTCTATAAAAACGTAAACTATGACCAAAAATTTTACATAAAATATTCATTAGTTATTCCTCGCTTAAAAAGTTTAATAGTTTTTCAGAATATTTTGGTGATATTTTAGGGTCACTTTCTTTCATAATTTTTATATCTAAACCGTGTTCTTTACAAATTTTTTGAAATTTCAAAGAACTTATATTATAGTTATTGCACAATTCGTCAACAATAGCTTTATATAATTTTATATTATGTGGACTTGTTATTAATTGTTTAGCTTTAATGTAAGCTTCTTTAATTAAAGCTTCTATAGCATTATTTGTAGGATCTATATCTAGATTGGACATAGAAGCTTCTTTGCTAGTTATAGGTTCAATATGTGATAGATTATTGCCTAAACCCTGAACTCTCACCATAGCAGCAGCCATAGCTGTAGCATTTTCTATGTCAGCACTACTTCCTATACATACAATATTTTTTCCAAATACTACTTCTTCTGCTGCTTTACCGGCAATACCGACTGCTATATCGTTTAAAATAAATTGTTTATTTCCAATCTTTTCCCCACACTCCATCATAAATCCAGAAGCGTAGGAGTTTTTAATTAAAGAATTTAATTGTGCAGGAGCTACTTTATATAAAAGCGCATACACTAACGCATGACCAGCTTCATGAGTACTAACCATTGCTATTTTATTAATATCTTTATTTGAATGCTTAATTTTATCTAGAACACCCTCAAAAGGAATACTATAAAATTTATTATCTATTTTAGCACAAAGTTCCTTATTTTTATAAGATATTTTAATATTTTTTTTATCATCTAAAAAAGCATTAAGTAAAAAATTAGGTAAATTGTTTTCTAGTATTCCGCTGATTGTTGAAAATACAGGTCTAGTTCCTTGAACTGGAAAAACTCCATTATCATATATTAATTTACGAATACTTTCATTTACAATAATATTTATTTCAAAATTATTTTTAATTCTTTTTTGAATCTCTTTTATTTTTCTTTTAATAAGCTCCCTATAGTTAGATCTACTTAAGGATGGGTAAATTAAATGAGTATTACCAAATCGAGCTATCTGTTCTGCTCTAAATCGCTGTAATAAAGCGTTCTTAATATCTAATATATTTATTTTAAGAGATTTTTTATGAAAAAAATCAGCATCTATATCTACCTCATCTGTTCCTTTAGAAAATTTATAAGCTTCATCTAAATTTCCAGAAATAAAAATTAATAATTTAGAATAATCGCAATGTTCGTATAGCGCTCCACTTTTAAGTTTACTTTTAGCAATGGCTAATATTTTACCATTATCCCAACTAGCTATTTCTTCTAAAGAATCAGTCAGCCTTAAGGATTCTTTAATACGTTTTATATGATAATAACTATCTCTATAATCGTCATCATTCTCCTCCACTGAATCATCTTCTTCATTATTAATCGGAGGAGGAGCTGTTGGTTTATTTCTATTAAGTTTCTTTTTTTCTAGATTAGCTTCGTATATAGTGGAGACTAAAAAATCAATATTAGGCTCATATGTTAATTTTCCATCAGATAATAAAGCCCAAAGATCCTTATAGTAACCATCGTGAATTTCTTCACCTGTATCATTTATTGTTCTAAATCTTTGAATTTCATCTAACAATAAAATAGAAGGTTCTTTTGATAATATATTATTATTATCTAGTATAGCTCCTATGCTAGTCTGCCAATTCCTGTTAGATGATCCTTTAGTTGATAATTCAACTTCACAGAATCTATTTTCAAACTTTAAGTATTTTATTAATTTACGTACAAGGTCTGTTTTTCCCACACCTGTCATTCCCCATAAATTTATAATAATAGGTCTACTTAGTAATTCTGGTGTAATATACCAAATACGCATATTTTTTATAACATCATCTATTATTATATCTATCCCAACAAAATGTTTTTTTAAATGTTTAGCTAAATTTTTTAAAATAAGTTGTCTTTTTTGAATACGTTCAATAATAATCTCTCTATTTAAAATAGCCATGTTCTTATTACTCTCCTATAAGTTTAAAAATGAAAGATCTTCAGTATTAAATCCACAAGCTCCTTTATGCCCCCCACCCCCAAATTTTGTAGCTATTTTAGAAGCATCCACACTAGGCTTATCACTGTATAATCTTACATCGTAATCTTTTCCGTTAAATATAAAACAGATTAAGATATCATATTCTTTAGGAATAAGCCTGAAAAGATAACCAGATCCTTTAGCGTTTAAACAAAAGCACTTGTAACCGTCTATTTCTGTATTAAATCCAGCATCATCAATCTCTTCTTGTTTTAAATTTTGATAAAATTTTAATAAAATTTTACCTTCCTCGATCGTTTTTTTGATAACATTAGGAAATTTATTGTAAGTTTCCCACGCATGAGAAGACGCTGGCAAAGTATTCTTAGACATTAATCCATAATGAAAATCGTCAGTTTCGGGATATTTTTTTCCAAAGATATCCCAATCTGATAAAAGTTTCAAGAAGTATGGAGCATTCTTTGTACTTTTTTCTCCATTGATGTAACACCAAGTTAACATACAAGCAGCTATACCGCTTTGGCGCACGCCTTTTAGTTTATGAGGAAAATTTTTATATTTTTCGATAGCTGTAGCATGATGATCTATCCAAGTTATATCTTTAGTTATATTTAATAGTGTTTGCATACTTGTAGGTTCTATACTGTAATCAACTATCCATACAGTATCTCCTTTGTTAACTTGAGATGTATCTGCTTTTTTTCTGTTATAGTCACAACGTATGAGATTTAAAGTATCGTTTGAGTTATATTTAGTTGTTACCCAATACGCTGAACATTCTCCATCATGATCTCCGTGATAAAAAATATGAATATTTTTACTCACTATCCCTATTCTCCCTTTTTATAAAATTTTTACAAGCTTACCTTTTTCGTATAAATATTCAAAGTGACTAACGTCCTCTAAAGTATATATCCACATTTTTTTTCTGCGACTCCATACTCTAGATACTATTTTAGTCTTATCTACTATTGATCTTATCTGAATAGTTTTATTATTTATATTATTAACATTGTAGAATATTTTTATTCGGTCTCCGGCCTTTAAATCTAATTTATCCATGCTAATCCTTTTTAAAGTATACCCTATTCTTTATAACATAATCAGCTACTTCTTTAGTAGTAAGCTTTTGTAATTTATCTTTTAATAAACCAGTAAATGATGACTGTGCTTCATTTTTTAATATATTCTTAATAGAAGTGGAAGATACGTTTTTATATTTTGCATTCTCTGGTTCAATATAAGTACAGTTGGGGTCTTTTAAAAACCAAGCTGTTAAAGGTATGTTTATATCTTCTCTCGGTAATATTATGTGGGGAATCATTTTTGTTAAATACTCTGAATTACCTCCCCACTCTGGCATATTTAAAACGGTATCAGCACCTACTATAGAATGAAAACTATACTGGTCAGAGTACTCTGGATCATTTAGTAGTTTATTAAAAAAATGATAAGTCTCCCCACTAAATTTATTTTTTATTTCATAATCAAACACTTTTAACCTACCGTCTTTTTTAGCTACTAATTCACACATAATTAAGCGATGTTCTAATGAAGCTAAATTTTTACCATACTTTGATTGATAGCAAGGAGTAAACCAAACCTCATCAATATTATCTATAAGTTTTAATATAAACTTAGCTACTTCAAGATGACCAAGATGAATAGGATCAAAAGATCCTCCATACAGAGCTACTTGGATTTTTCTACCATTAGCTAAATACTGTAACTCCCTGCGTTTAATTTTATTTAAACTATTATCTACTAATTCTACAACATCCCAACCGCACTCTGAAACTCCAGCTAATATAGAACACAATAAATCTCCCATTTCGTCTTTTGTGCCGAGCATATCTAAAGCAGATATCAATTCTACACATTCTTTTTGTATATCTCTTAGCCTTGCTTTGAACGGTGTTCTGCCAAAGTATTTTTTAAAAGTTTCATAAACTCTATTCTGTAATTTATTCATTGCGCTCTCCTAATAAGGTACAATATTCTTTCTATTTAGAGTATACCTTATTATTTTTTATTTGTCAAGAACTTTATTAAGATACCGTTCTCCCTGCATGAAAGTCTAGAACTCTCTGAACATCACTAATAAGACTGTCTACACTGTTGGGTTTAGTTAAAGCGTTATTTAAATTACCGAAATGCTCTTCTAAACAATTAATAAGAAGTTGCTTTATTCTATCTTCATCTGGAAAATTTCTTAACTTACTTTCAACATAAACCTTCTCTAACTCTCCTTCTTTTTTTGTAAAGTAATTTTCAATATCTTCTATAGACCATTCTCCTCTTCTGATACTTTTGAGCTGTTCTTTATTTCTTTGTAAATCTAAATTACCCTCAACCATGATCATCTGTATTTCTTGAAGCAAACGAACTACATTATAAGAAAATTTTAAATCAAAACCATACTTACGCACACTATTAAGTCTTTTACTTATTTTACCTTTTCCATTTCGTGTGCATATTTTATACAAATTATAAAGCTCTTTCAAGTCTTCATCCGATACTTCCTTAAGTATCTTTTTTTCCATCATTTCTTTTTCAATATCTTCTATAGTCAGCTCACTAGGCAATTCATATTTATTTAACATTTCAGCTAAACTTTTTAAATTCTTTTCTTTCATTTTATGAAGCATACTAAAACTGTAATTTTTAAATTTAAACCAAGCTCCCTTATGTAAAAACAATTGTCTATTATCTCTTACTAAATCAGCTATTTTTGAAGAATATAATACACAGTTAATTGGAGTAAACAGGCTATCGATCATGTTAGGATTACAGGACATCATTAATTGAAAATATCTAACAATACTATAAATAGTTATATCATACTCTTTTTCTGTCTTTGGATCTTTAATTTTATGTTTTTGGTATTGATCAAATTTTTTAACCTGTCTCCCAAAGCCTAAAATCTCTCCTCGTAAATGAGGGAAAATCATATCTTTTGGTGGAATACAAAAACCGTAGATATCAATATCTGACATACTTTTTTTATCATTAGTATTAGCAGCCCCATAAGCTACACTGCCCATAATAGTTTCGTAACGAATACCGTCCACAACATAAAATGGCGGATTAATTAAATTCTTTTTAAATAATTCTTTGACTACTGAAGACATTATAAATTTCCTAACTTAATTTTTAAAATATTTAAATTTCCAATTTTTATGTATTTTTTGTTTACCGTTTAAACATTTTCCAACTGCAGTTTGCCATAAATTATATTTCTTAGCAAAACAGCTTTGGCTGTTTGATATCTCTTCATATCCTGTTTTTATATACGTAGCTTTAAAACTTTTTTGTAAATATAAAGGTCTCCTATTCTTAGTTTGTTCAGTCTGTGTAGCCCACCGACAATTTATTTTACAATATAGACTATCGTTATTTATTCTTTCTATAGTTGTGGAAATATTATTTTGTTTATGTTTAACATAAGATTCATACATATCTTCTTTAAATTTTTCATAACTTTTCCACTCATTACAAACAGTGATACCTCTTTTTCCGTAAAATTTATAGTGTTTGCATGTTTTACAATAACAACGAGTTATTATATTTCTCCAAACTTTATAAAAAGAAGTACCGCAATCTCCATGTTTTATATTTTTATGTATTGCTTTTTTAATATTATTTTTAGCAAGACACCCACAAGACTGTACTCCTTGACGAAGTAGTGTACTTTTTAAAGATTTAATTATACCACAATCACATTTACATAACCAATACGCTCCCTTATAGCTTTTATTTTTTATTTCATCTTTGTTTAATAAGCGTATAACTTTAAGTTTTCCAAATCTATGTTCAGTTAAATCTAAAATTTTTCTACCCACTGATAACACCTTATCTTTTTCTAACACCATCTTTATGGTATTTTTCTAAACAATAATCACAATGATTATCTCCATTAAAGTTCTCTTCTTTTAATACCTCTTTACATAAATTATTAAACCACCATTTTAAATTTTGTTTAGAGTGTGTTACACATCTTGCTTTTCCTCTACTATCTTTAAAAGCATTTAAATTATCAGGACCGAAATAACCATATCTTTGAATAGCTAAACCTCTCATTAAACCAAAAGCTTCTGCGTAATAAGAAGTATTTACATTGAAAGATACTTCTAAAGTATTTATTTTATGATTTCTCATAGTATCTCTAGCTGCATGAAGTAAAGCTTTAACTTCTCCCTCAACAGCTTCAATTAGTTTAATACTTAATTTTTTTAAAGATTTATTCTTTAATTCAAAACATTGAGGTTTTATTGCCATATTATATCAAAGTCCTTTCGTTATTATTTTGATAAATCCCATGATAAACATTCAGTATAGTTCTGTATACTAATCTATTAGGACTATATGGGGCTTTGAAAAAAACAGTATCATCTCCATTTAATATTTTAGATAAAGCTCCAGCTGTTCCAGAGGATCTGCTTATACCGCCCTCACATTGACAAACTATCAATTTTAATACATCTTTATGCTTTTCAATAAGTTTTAATATTTGTACAGCCTGTCTCGGTTTAAATAGTCCTACTCCTGATTTTTCCATCCAAGCAGCTTCTTTATCCGTATCCCAAAATCTTAACCTAAGAATATCTAAACACGATTCTTTATTTTCAGTAAGTATTGGAGGAAAATCAAGATCTAAATCTCCAGCTATAGAAATAATAATATGAGGAGTATCTGTATTAAAATTTTGAACAGTACTTCTATTATAAACTATAATTTCCATAACACAATCTCTTCCTATCTAGTAGTTGTAATTATACAATTTTTTGGAGAAATACACTTTTTATCAATTTCAATTTTTCCACAACATTGAGTAGCTAACCAGTAAGACCATAAATGGTATCTTCCTAACTGTTCTAATAAAAATTGTTTTTGAGAAAATTTTGGAATAGTACCCTCACAACAAGGTATTAAATATAAACCAGCAGCTTCTGTCTTATTATAAATTTCTATAATTCGAACAGCCAACTCACCGCAAGGGTGACTGGATATAATTAAAGTTTTATCGTTTATGTATTTAGTGATATCTTTATCGTAGATATCTTTTTTTATATAACTATACCTTTCAACCTTACTATAGTTTCGTTCGATTACTCTTCTATCTATAGAGACTGCCCAACTAAAAGGTAAGCAGAAATGACTAATTAATCCGCTTACTGGGTTACCGGCACAAAATTCTACAAGATTGTAATAACCTTTTTCGGCTTTAAGAACTTGTTTTCTCAATCTTTTCAATATCGTCCAAGCTTCAGATACCTCTTTAGCCGCTCCCGAAGAGATAGGTTGTAGGATATTTACGATATCTCCTGCACACCGTAGTGTTAAAAATTGATTTATGTACGGAATAGTTTCACTCATGGGAATTTCTAATCTCCAGTATTAATAAAATAAATATACTTATTTATGAGTATACCTCTTTTTAAAAAAAAGTCAAGAATTATTTTTTATTCTTTTCTTTCTCCTCTTTAGCTTTTTTATTATAATCTACTCTTCTCTGATAAGTACCCTCCAACTCTTTAGCTAGAGCTTCTTTTAGTCGTTTTAAATCTCCAAAACTCATTTTTACATTATCTAACTGCCCATCGTTTATGAGATCATTAATAGTAGATTCAATAATGTCTAATGGATCAAATTTAATTTTTTTATCTTTTTCGTGTTGAGAATACGATTTAGCTTTAGCTTCTATGTGGTCACAAATCATCAATACCGCACTCTCTACACTATTAGGAGGAGAAAACTTATGTCTGTATTGTTCAGGATTTTTTTTATCAGTTCTATTAAAACAACCTCTCATTACTTCCGAACCGTGATGCCTAGATATTATATCTATAATTTCTCTAGGAAAATTAGGATCGTTTAATAATATACAAACACTATCGCTTATATGCTTACTGATTATCTGAGAAGAAACCCAAGGATCTAAACTATCGTGAGGATTTTCATCATCTAACTGGTTTTCAGAAAAATAAGAAGGGTTATTGATCTTTCCTATATCATGATATTGGGCAGCTATTTTTAATATAGTAGTGTCTAAATTTAAAACCATAGATACCCTCTCTGCCATAGAAGCAACCGCTTGAGAATGTTTATGCGTTCCAATACATTTATCCTGCAAAGTAGCTAGAAGAGGATAAGCTGGGTCTAATAAGAAACTAAGATCTGTCTTTTCATCAACAATAGCTTCTTGTACAGCGTTTTCATTTTTAGAAACAGTCATGTGTTTTCTCCGTTTATATTGTTTTCTTCATTTTCAAATAAAAATTTAAATCTCCAAAACAATTTCTTATCTAAAAAATCTTCTTTACTCATAAAACCTGCCCAATCCACCTCCTCTGTTTGTAGTAAATTTTTTTTAATATTTAAAGTTTTATCTTTTAAATACCTACACATTTGTCTATAACTAACCTCAACTGTATATACTTTAACTTCTTTATATTTTTTACCACTACCATTAATGTAGTTTACTATAATTGGGTTTTCGACATTTTCAATACTACTTAACGTTATATCAATTCCTACTTCCTCTTTAGTTTCTCTTAATGCTGCAACTACAGGAGATTCTTCCCCTAAAGTGTACTCCCCTTTAGGTATGCTAAATGTTCCTTCCCATTTAGCGTTAGAGGGGTGTATTAATAGGTACTTAATATTAGTCCCTGTTTCTAGTACCAATTTTATTAATATACCGGCAGAGTGTTTCATGATTATCCTATATTATAGCTTAGTTTTCGGAAAACTGCTTTTTATATGATCTGTTATTAACTTAGTAATATACTTATTTATGCCCATTCTTGAATTTTTAGATAAGACTTCCAAATATCTCCTTATTTTTCCAGGAAATACTAGATTTAACTTATATTCTAAATCATCCTCATGTATTTTACCATCTCTTTTTAAAAGAGTATGTTGCACTGCACTCTTTATGAGCCTATTAGCTAATGATTTGTTGGAAAAAACACTATCTGCTATTTTTTGTGCTTCAGCTCCCTTGCCGGAAAGAAATTTTCTAGCGCATAGGTGAACAGCTTCATGGCACTCGGTACATATTTGTATAGTAGGTCCGTCAGATCCTCCAGCAGCTTGAGGTATTTCATGGTGTTCTTCCACCATCACTTTTTCTTTTAAACAAGCTGGACATACCATCTTAAAAACCTACAAGATACTGAGGATTCCATGAATGATTACTTCTGATGTATCTCATCTGCCTAGCTGTTTTATTGTATTTTTCAGCTAATTCTCTTGAGCTAAGGTTGCTTTCTCGGATCTGTTTAACTTCAGTTATTGATAATTGCTTCCAAGTTCTTTTTCTACCATTGATCATGGTTTATTCTCCCTATCGGTTATTGTATTTTTAATTATTCACATTATACTTATTTTAAATAATTAATACTTCTTTTGTTTAGTTTTAATAAATAAGCTATGTCTTTTTCTATATTACTATTTACAAGATATGCTATATATTCTATTAAGTCTTTAGCATTTACAGGGCAGTCGTATTCATAATTTTTATTGATAGATCCTATAACTTTTTTACCTGAACGTATTTCCCAGTTTATATATGTTTTTTCAAAATTAGTATCTATGAATTGTTCTACTTTCCATATACCGGAATTTATAAAACACTTTAGTCTATTTCTCATTTCATTATTTTGGTATATGTTTTTTAACTCTTTTTGCGTTATACGTTTTCTAGTTAAAAGGGTGTATAAATCTCTTTCAGCAGTATTAGCAGTATATACAACATACTTACTATTCCTATTTTGCATTACTAAATCATCATCTTCTAGAGTGACTGTTGATATTTCACACAGTCCTGAGATATAAAAAACCACTACTGTAATAGGATCTGAATCTTTTTTACCTATAACTATCTCATCTCTTTCCCATACTAAAGATCTTTCTCTCTCCCTGCTAGATAAAAATCTATCTTTCAAAGTTTCTCTCATTATTTGTCTATCTTTTATAGACTTCAACCTAGCAGCCACTCTAGCTTTTCTGGAAAATAATAATTTCAGACTCATGACTATTATCCTTAGTTATACAAATAAGTAACTTATATTTCTACAATCTTAAAATAAGCGGCAGTTCCTCTATCCCACCGAGGATTAAATTCTGGTATGTTAAAAGTGTCTTTCCACCGAGAGGGGAACAGCTCTTCTTCTGGATCATTACTTACCATACACGTACTAGAGTAAATTACAAGATCGTCCTCAGCCCCAAAAGGAACAGTTAAGCACCTATTAAATATTAAGGATAGTGATCCTTTACTGACTAATTGTTGTAGTCTTTCTTGTCTGTTTAAAAAAGATGGTAATCTTACTACATTCAATATAGGTTTTATTTTTTCAATAGCTTCATCAATATACATACCGTTAGATCCAGCAACTATTTTAACTAAGACTTCTTTAGTATCTTGATTTATTATCGATATTAATCCTTGAGTACTCAAAAGTTAAGTCTCCTCTTTTATGTATTCATAAAGTTCAATAATAACTTTTCCCCACCCCTCATCTCCAAGATACCATGCTGACCATGTAGAAGCTATCTCTTTAGGAGACATGGTTTGAATTTCTCCTTTATGAAAATTTAATATTAAATTCTCAATAGGCTAACCACTAGCCCTCTATTGAGTACCGACTTCTTTAAGAAGCTATCCCCAATTACTTTTAAAAATACAATTAATAAACTTTAAGATTTAAAATCCTACCTTTAATAAGAATCAATTTATCACTGAACTTATTTAATAGAGTTATAAGATTTTAAAAATAATTTAAATATCTTTACCTCCTTTTTACTATTTCTATAAATTAAATTAAGAATGCTCAGTAATTATTTTACTTTCTTGATTAGAGCTCTACTCCCTTCTTAACTTATATTCCATTTAGTTTTTACGTATTCAACAGCTTCTTCTTTAGAGGTAAGTTTTCCTCCAAGTTGTTTAGTTTCAACCTCTCTAAGTATTATTTTAAATAACTTAGAAGGAGTATATCCCAACTCTATTAAAACGGCTCCAGTTACAAAAGGAGCTGGAGCAAAACCTTCTTGACTTAATTCTCCATATCTCTTACAAGCATAATCGTAAGTGCTGGTATCTACGCCACCAGATCCTAATAAATCTGCTCTATGCAAAGCTATAAGATCTCCATATAAAGGATGTCTGAACATTCTTTTAAGAGTAGCCTTTTTCATTCTCTTTACTTGAAAAGGACGCATATGATCTTTAACAAGACTGACAACTTCTCCTATAAATTTATTCTTACATTTAAATCTTTTAAGTATTTCTAAAGTTATATGCGCTCCTACTTGCTCATGACCATAAGCTGTTATCTTACCCTCACCTTTATCTTCAGTAGTTTCAAATTTACCTACATCGTGACACATAGCCGCAAATCTAAGAACTAAACTGCTAACATTTCTCATTACTAAATTTGTGTGAATCCAAACATTTCCTTCGCTATGATATTTTATACCTTGCTCTACAGTATCTAAACGATCTATTTCTGGAAGAATAGCTTTAAGCAATCCTAAGTCTTTAAGCATTTCCATTGTTTCAACTGGATAACTTTCAATTAATATTTTTTCTAACTCATCTCTTATTCTTTCTACAGAAACTGTAGTTATTAGATGGGAGTGTTTTTTAACAGCTTGATATGAATCATAAGCAACAGCAAAATTAAACCTTCTAGCGAATCTAACAAGTCTAAGCATCCTAAGCTTATCTTCATCTATTCTTTTATCAGGATTTCCTACAAATCTTAAAATCCTATTATCTATATCTTTTAAGCCTCCAACAAAGTCTAAATATTTTTCTTCAATAGGATCATAGAATACAGCACATATAGTAAAATCTCTTCGTTTAGCATCTTCTTCTAAACTACAACCGAATTTTACAGTATCTGCGTGTCTTCCGTCGCTGTATTCCCCATCTTCCCTCAAAGTAACCACGTCAAATATTTTACTATCAACAACAGACTTAACAGCTCCGTGTTTTAAAGACTCCTCTGTAACTATTGTTTTTTTAAACATACTCATTACAATATCAGGAGTTGCTGAAGTGGAGATATCTATATCTTTGAAAGGTCTCTCCATATACTTATCTCGTACATAGCCTCCCGCATAAACAGCTATATATCCAGCATCTCTTAATTTTTTAATTATTTTTTTAGCTGTTTTTTCCATTATTTACTCTCCCTAATATTAAGTATACCTTACCTAACCTGAGATGTCAATAATTATTTTACTTTCTTGATTAGAACTCTATTGCCCGTTTTACTCATTACTTCAAAGGTTCCTTCTTTATCAATTTCAAACCGAAGTCCGATATACCAAAGATAGGGTTCGTTGTGTACTTTAATTCTAAATCTATTTCTCGGTAATTCTTTAGTAGTTGAGTAATCTTCTTCTTTAGGTATATAATTATTATTTTCAACAGACATTTTACTATCCCCTTTTTGAAAAAAGTTTAACTGGTTTTAGAATATCTTCTTGATCAGAAAAATTTTTATAACCTTTTATCTCACACACTCTGTAGTTACTGTTTAACGCAAACATCAAATGATCATCATTATGACACCCCCATAGAGTATATGTTGCTCGGTTACTGAGAAGTCGGTATGCAGCCTTACAACCATTGTTTGAAAGTTTTTTAACACTATATCCTAAAAAAGTTTCTTGTGTCATATTAAAATTCCCCTAATTGAATTTTTGATCCTATACTATATACTATACCTTATCTTTTTTACCTGTCAAGGTTTTTTCTTCACACTCTTCATCAATTCTCACAAGTTTGTTATTTAATTGACATTGTGAACAAAATGGAGCTGATACTCCTTGATTGGTAGCGATACCGTAACAGTGTCCCTCGAACCCGCAATTTTCACACCTATATATCATAACTAAATCCTTATTTTCTGTTTTTATTAAGACTTATTTTAAGTGTGTTAGGACTCATACCGTATAATATACCAAATAGCTGTTGTTTAGTTACTTTTTTAAGCTCTTCTATTGAAGGTGCTGCTGTTCCCCACAGTTTTCCAAAAGTTATATCTAATTGATCTAATTTAACTTTCTTATCATCTTCTTTTAATACTTCTGGTGTATTAGTTATCATTTTAAAAACTCTTCTGGCAGACCGAAAGCCTTAGCCAATCTGTGTAATACATCTTTACTTGTGATCGTTGGTAAAAAAGTGTTATTCGCAATCAAATCCATATAAGTTTCTGATCTATCTTCGTCTTTTTCTTTTAATGCTTCAGGAGTATCAGTTATCATAAGTCAAGACTTACCTCTATTAATTAAATTATTTAATTTTTTTTCAACATATTTATAAAATCTTTAAAATCACAAACATTATTAAATGAAAACTCGCCACTAATGTTTATATTTTCTATTTGATATTCAACATCATCATCATAAGGATTTCCTCTACTGATAACTACAGGTATCTTTTTTTGTATACTTAAATTAGTTAGCTTTATCATTATTAGATTCTCTCCTTATTGATTAATACTATTTTTGTTAGAAGACAAGATTCATTTTTAGTGCATAGCCTGCTCTCAAATTTAAAACTAGCACTGTCTTTTAAATATATCTTTTTTGAAATATCTAAAGGACACATAACTCTTTCATCATTTATAAAATGATTAATAAATCTACATTTTTTTGTCGCACACTGCTGATGTATATCTGTTTGTATAGTTCCTCTC
>Ga0307377_10004008_pt1 | contig 16295 bp, 14 predicted proteins | sample TR3MG_FD_202535 | JGI IMG/M metagenome (GOLD analysis project Ga0307377, IMG submission 202535) | Soil microbial communities from Risofladan, Vaasa, Finland - TR-3 | ecosystem: Environmental > Terrestrial > Soil > Coastal area > Acid sulfate soil | place: Finland: Risofladan, Vaasa | collected... | reverse complement strand
CGCGAAGCGCCCGGTGGGTATCGACCCGGGCGAAGCCCAGGTCGGCGTAGGGGAAGTGTTTCAAACGCTCGACGGCGCCGTCGACGCTCAGCTCGCCGGCCGCGACGGCGCGCAGCAGCTCCTCTAACTTACGGCGGTCCATAATCCGGTAGTTTTTTAAACTCGTCCAGAACGTTTACTACGTCGTCGCGGCACGCGACGGCGGCCGCGCGGGGGCGCAGGGCTTTCGCGCCGGGGGCGTCTTTTAAGTACGCCAGCAAGTGCTTACGGAATTGCCGCGCCGCCCGCTCCTCGCCGTCCAGCGACGCCGCCTTTTCGAAATGAAATAGTATCGCCTCCGCCAACGCCGCTCGGGACGGCGGCGCCGGGGCCTCGCCGTGGGCCAGGTATTCCTCCACGTGGTTTATCAAATAAGGTCTCCGCACGGCGGCGCGCCCCACCATAACGCCGTCGGCGCCCGTATCCTCGAGGAGCTTCGCGGCGTCTTGTGGCGTTTCGATGCCGCCGTTGGCCCACACCGGCACGGCCGCCGCGGCCGCGATCTCTCTCACGGCGGCGCAATCCACCGGCCCGCGCAGGCCCTGCTCGAGGGTCCGGCCGTGCACGGTCAAGGCCGCCACCCCTTCTTCGCACAGCAGCTTCGCCGCGGCCAGGGCGCGTTTCTCCCCGGCGGCGTCCCCCAACCTCATCTTCGCGGTAACGGGCACCGGCGACGCGGCGACGACGGCTCGAGCGACTTTACGAAGCGTCACCATATCGCCCGCAAGCGCCGCGCCGGCCCGTTGCTTCCGTATCTTCGGGGCGGGGCAGCCCAGGTTGACGTCGACGAGAGGGAAGCCGGCGCCGGCGGCTATCTTCGCCGCCTCGGCCATGGCGGCGGGGCGCGCGCCGAATATCTGCGCCGCTACCACCGACGCGTCGTCGTCGCCGGTGGCCAGGAGGCGCGTCGTCTTCTCGTTGCGGCGGATAAGGCCCTCGGCCGAGACGAGCGGCGTTACGGCGAACGCGCAGCCGAAGCGCGCGACCGCGGCGCGGAACGGGTACTCGGTGTAGCCGGCCAGCGGCGCCAGCCCCACCCGTCCGGGTACCTCGACGTTGCCTATTCTTATCGTCGCCGGCTTTAACGGTCCCGCCACTCCTAACCTTCCCGGGGCGCGAGCTTGTTCACCATATCCACGGCTTTGCGCGCCAGCTTCACCGCGACCTCGGCCTGCTCGGGCGTTACGGCGTAGGCCGGGACCTCTTCGGCGAAGCTGTCGGGGAAGCGCGGCGCCGCGTAGAAGTCGTCGAGTTTGCCGGCGTCGTGGATGGCCTCGAAGGCCGCGTCGCGGGCGCCGCATTTATGGACCAACGAGCGTATGGAGTGGCCTATCACCGAGGTCTCGTCGTGGTAGTAAAGGTACGCCTTGAGAACGCGCTCCGCGGCTTGGTGCGCCAGGAACGTCGCCCACTCGTAGACGTCGTTTCGCCGCAGGACCTCGGCGGCGTTGAGGTCGCGCTGTCCTTGCTGCAGCCAACGGCGGTATATGAACAATTTCGCGCGGTCCATATCTTCCCCGCTTGAGGTCACGCCCGCCTTACCCGCCAATCGCGGAGCTTTACGTAGAGGCCGGGCAGCCGCCGCCGTACGAAGAGCTTCGTCCCGTCGTAAAGCGAGCGGCCTAACTTAGCCACGGCTACTAAGACTTTGTGCGGTAGGAGGCGCGATTTATAAAAGGCGTCGCTCGCGCGCGCCAGCGCCCGGCCGACAAGGCCGAGCCGGCCCAGTATTTGATAATAACGTATCGCCGGCACGAAGTACGCCTGGCAGAAGCGCACCTGCGCCACCGGGAACGCCGGCTGCTCGAGGTACGATTCGCTCTCGTAGTCGAAGACCGGCGCCAGCAGTTCGTCGCGCTCGCAGAGCTCGTGGAGCGCGGTGTGGGGGTAGGGGTAGAAGACGGACAAGACGATGCGGTTGGGCCGCACGCGCGCGTTCAACTTTACGGTATCCAGAAAGAGCGCCTTGTCCTCGTGGGGCAGGCCGACCATGTTGTAGGTGAGCGTCGCCAGCCCCACCTCCCGGCAGAGGCGGTGCGCCTCCTCGATCTGCTCGTTGCCCATCTGGCGGTTGAGGACCGTCCGCCGCAGCTCCTCGCTGCCCGACTCCAGGCCGAAGTGGACGAGGTAGCAGCCGGCCCCCTTCAACGCCTCGAGTACGTCCCGGGCGACGAGGTTGTAGCGGTAGCGGCAGGTGAAGGGCAGGCCGACGCGCTCCTTATATAACTCGATGAACTCGAAGAACCAATCGCGCTCGAGCGGGAGGATGTTGTCGGTGATGTTTAGATATTTGACGTTGGGGAAAGTCGCCCGAAGGTTCTCGATATAATCAATCGAGCGCGCCGGCGAGCGGAAGCGCGCGTAGTGCTTGCGGTTGGGGTAGGCCTGCTTGAGCTGGTGGTTGCAGCAGTACGTGCACATATACGGGCAGCCGCGCGAGAGCATAACCGGCCCGGTGTCGATGGCGACGTCGTAGAGGATATTCTTGTCGTAGATGTCGTACGCCGGCAGCGGCAGCGCGTCGAGGTCCTCGATGAGCGGCCTCGTCGGGTTTTTATGAACGTCGCCGTTCTCGCGGAACCAGAGGTTGTCGACGGCGCGCCAGTCGCGGCCCGCCTCCAGCGCGTCGCACAGCTCGAGCAGCGGGTACTCGCCCTCGCCGACGACGGCGACGTCGATTTCGGGAGAGCCGGCAACCTCCTCCGGCGCGAGGGTAGCGTGGACGCCGCCCGCGACGACCGGCGCGTCGGTCGCCTCCTGCGCGATGCCCGCCAGCCGCCTAATCTCGGGCCAGATGGTAGTGCGCGACGAGAAGCCGACGACGTCCGGCGCGGCCTCGCGGACCCCGGCCTCGAACTCGTCGCGGCCGGGCCGGCCGATGAGGTGCAACAGCGTCACGTCGTGGCCCGCGTCCTCGAGGACCGCGGCCACCGACGATATCCCCTCGGCGTAGAAGCCGTAGTCGGCGGGCGCGGCGAGCGTCTTGGACGGCGCGTAGTCGGGGTATACGAGCGCAACCTTCACGCCGTAAAATTAACATATACGTGTATTTTAGGCAAAAAGAAAAGCCGGCCGGGGGCGGGGCGGCTGTGGGGCCGGGTAGGGGCACGTGGTTGCGGGTAGGGGCGTAACGCGTTACGCCCCTACAACGCGCCCCTACCGGAACAGCGCCTTCACGCGGCCGAGGGAGGCGGGTTCTACCGGCATGCCCGACTCGTACATGTACATACGGTCCGTCGCGTCGTCGACGACGTATAGGTACGTGGCGTCTAGCCAGGTGGATACCTCCTCCAGGCCGAGGGGCGAGTCGATGCCGGTTAAAAGCGGCTTGCCGTCGCGGTATACCGTATGCGTGGCGTCGTCGCCGACGTACGCCCCCGTGTACCCGGCGCACGACGTGGCGCGGGAGCCTGGGCCGGCGTACGAACGGACCAGCGACCCCGTCGCGGGGTTTAAGACGGCGATGACGTTGCGGTCCGGGATCGCGACGTAGAGGTACGGGCCCGGATAGACGCGCGTCATGTCGGCGGGGCCGTCAAGCGGGCAGCGGAACGAGCTCACGACCGACCCGTCCGTGGTGATGCGGTAGATGTATGACGTAACGTTATTCGAAAAGTACATATAAGGACCCGAGGCCGAACATAACCCCCAGGCGCCGTGGCCGCCGGGCGCCGGGAAGCTGGCCGATACCGACCCCGTGGTCCAGTATACGTGATAGACCCGGGCGGTACCGCCGTTGTCGACGACCCAACCGGCGTAGAGGTCCGAGAAGGCGTAGCCGCGCGGCTGGGCGCCGGGCGTGGCGTACGAGCCGACGAGCTCAAACGCCGCCGCTTCCCCCACCAAAAACGCGGCCCCGCCGAGCGCCGCAAGGCCGCAGTATAAAGCGAGTTTTTTCATAAACCCATCTCCTTTCTTATAATATTATAATACCCCCGGGGCGATTTTGCTATATCAAAATAATCCCTATCACGAGCAACCCCACGAACGGCGCCACCCCCGCGCCCACCGTCCCCGGGTGGAAGTCCGGCCCGAGGCCGGAGAAACCGGCTATTCTAATACGATCTGTCTTCGCGTCTGGAAACGCCGGTTCTCCTTTTCCGCATAAGGGCAATAAAAACGGTGGTCAGTTATAGATAGCAGTCGAAAGAATACTCTATGCCTTTCGCTCCACCCGCACGCCCTCGCGGCAAGGAAATCCAGAAGCTCCGGACGCTCTGTGTCGGGTAATATTTTTACCAAAGTTTTAAGTATTTCGGATTGGATTATCGGGATATCGTTTTCTAATACGCCGTATAAAATATCTTTTTCTTCGTAAGACGCCAAATTAATTAGGGTTTTAGCCGCGAAGTACTTCAAAATGATATCCTCGCTTTTTAAAAGCTGCAATATTAAGGGTTTATCTGTAACGGTATATAAAAGAGATAAAGGCTTGGCAAGTTTTTGCGCATCACGGAAGTAGGGAGAACACTCCGGCCTCTTTTCCTCAGAAATTAAATTTGGCAATAACGATAAAATTAATTCCCGGTCTTCGGGTATAGCCATGTTTAGTAACGCTTTTAATGCTTTCGAAGCTACGCGCGGGCGTCCGGACCGCGCGAATTCCAACAACGGGTCCCGGAAATCGCGTTCGTTAATATACGCTAAAGCGGTTCTAGAAGATTCGCGGACGAACGACGATTCATTATCCATGTTTGTTAGCGCCATTTCGAAACCCAAACGAGAACCGGACTTAGCGAGTGCCAATATACCAACCCCAAGGCCGTACCCGAAGAAACGCCGGTCGTTCCTAATTAAATCTTCTATTAATGGCATGTCTGCTTCGGATAGTATTTCTTGCAAAGCGTCGCGCGCGAAAACCGAATGTTCAAGTACGTCGGAATATACCAATCCAGCCAAGCGTTCCTTAGCTTCTTTATTAGCTATATTTTTTAATATTTCTATAATGGTTTCGCCTTCCGAATAAATCCCCCAATTACTAAGACGGTCAATTATCAAATCGGCGTCGCCCGGTTTTACTAAGTTTTTAAAGGCGTACAAAGCGGAACACCTAATGGCTTGAGATTCGTCGTCGAAAAACCCAATTATTAAATCGCGGTCTTCGGGGCCAGCAATATTATGTAATATCTTTAATCCCAATGATTTCGTCGTTTCGTCTTTTGAATCTATAATCCGCATTATTTTGGGTTTGTCCGCAATCGTTACGATATTCTTAAGACTTTCGGTCGCGGTTTCTTTTACGTAACGGTCGTCGTCTTTTATTGCTATTTCAGCAAGTCGAGTAACGTCTTCGGGGAAACTTAAGAACCCCAAAGCTTTAGCAACCCCGGCTTTTATTTTTTTATATTCGCAATCTATAAGACTTAGGGCAATATTACGAATTTTATCTACCGTTAAACCCGATAACCAAAACCAGCCCAGATAATTATCGGAAACACACGACGAGAATAACAGCCTATAATAATAATCCTTCAATTTTATTTTAAAACGGTTAGCATACATATTAGCTAGAAAAGGCATATCCGTTACGGGCGTACCGGATGACATAAAGGCTTGGTTATAAGATTCCAGCCTCTCTGTTAATACCTTCAGGTCGTGTTCTTCTTTGTTTACCAGTTTTTCGGCCACCAAAGCCCCAAGATGGTCGTGTATTATCTCATATTCCTCGGAACTAAGCCTACGCACCATACGCGCGCTTACCATATTTATTAGTAAGGGTTCGATTTCTTCCACGGACAACCCCGCCGCCAGGGCCAATTCGTAAGCCGGAAGCTGGGACTTTGCTCCGGCCGAGGTAGTTAATGAAACCAGTATGTTTACGGCCTTTTCTTTATCCGGCCCGAAATCTTCTAACGAATTTATTAGATAATTCGCTACGATATTCTTGGCCCCTCCTAAGTCTTCGAAGTAAGTTAGGCGAGAAATCATACCCGTAGAGGCGTCCACGTACTTACATAGCGTTTCCGCTACCATTTGTATGTCGGGAGGATAAATATTACCGTCCGGCCCGGTAAGCTCTTTTATAATTTCCTCTATAATTTCCTCAGTTTCGGTGGCCCATTCAAATGACTTGGCTTTTTCATCGGATATAACGGTTGATTCTATTTCGGTTTTTGCCGGTTTAGGCTCGAACCATAAATTCCCACGGCTTAATCCCGCCTCAAGTGCTGCTTTTGCCCCCTCTTTTGATAATCGCTCTAGCTCTAAACTCGGGAATTGGCGGGCCGACCCTGTAATATTTTTAAGCCACCTAGCGCTTAACTTAACCCAAGCGTCGTCGCGAAAAGAAAACAAAACCCGAACGTTAGGAAGTGCGGTACCCCCTTGGACAGCTAACAGAAGTCGGAACAAATCCTCTTCCTCTTCCGCCTTAATCTTCATAACGTCTTCGAACTGGTCGAGTACAAGCAGGAATTTCCGCGGGCGGGTTTCTCCTGCAATGGCTCTAACTATTTCTAAAGTGTTCCCGTCCAAGGTGATTTTTAATACTCCTGCGAATTCAGTTAAAGCGTTTCTAATACTATAAGCGGCCCCCGGTATTGGCCGGCCACATAAACAATGCCAACCTATCCTTTCGAGCCTTGGGAATATTCCCGCTTGAATTAAAGAAGTTTTCCCCGCCCCGGATTCCCCTACGAGCAGCGATATGGGATTCGCGTGGGTTAACGCGATTAGTTTTTTTATTTCTTCGTCTCGTCCACAAAAAATATTTGCTTCCTTACGGGTATAATACCCCATCCCGGGGAACGGTCTCTCCTGCAAAGCCGTTCTCTCCGTCTCAATGTCTAAAAACGTAGTGTCTATTTCTAAATTCTTTACTTCAGAAGGTAGCCCGAATCGTTTTAGTTGCGGCGAAAACTTAGCTAATTCTTCGGTAAACATATCCACGGCTGTTAATGCTGCGTCTAATTCGTCCTGTTGCGGTAAGGCCTGTAGTTCGATAATACTATTTTCATCTAATGTCCAGCCGGTAATTGCCCTCCGCGCGCGAATTTTTTCCGGTATTTCTTTCCCTTCGTATAGTATATCCGTTGCGGTATCCGATAGCCTTTGGCATGTCGTGTCTAACATATCTGCGAGGCTTAATACCGCTGCTAATTTAACAACGTTAACGTCCACGTGGCCTACCGGGACTATTTCCTCGGGGATTTCTGTTAAATCGTGCGTATCGTGGACCCCGACCACCCAACCGGCCGCCCGGGCTTCGGCACGGTTCAAACCTAATGCCTGGCGCCGTTCTAATATTATCCGTTGCGACCTTCTATCATGCCGCTCCGGCCACCCTGGCGGCCAGTCTTTTTGTATTCTCCCTATATCGTGTAGACACGCTCCTGCCGATAAAATAAACAATTCAAATTCGGAGAACCCCTCCTTCTTCGTACCGTCATTCGCTTCCGGGATTATTTTACCCAAGTTGTTTTCGACCATTTGGCAATGCCGTAATCTATTTGGGCCGTCGCCTTCCTGATATTCGGTAAAGTTTTCAGCTAAAGCCCATAACCCGCCAATCCGTTCTCCCAAACTTCCCGATATTACTTCCCTTAACGTTTTCTCCCCTTTGGGCATTCCGGTCCTCCTATATTAGTAAGACGCCGATAACTAGCACCCCTATAAACGGCGCGACGCCCGCGCCCACCGTCCCCGGCTGGAAGTCCGGCCCGAAGCCCGAGGCGAAGAGGCCCTGCCCCTCCACCCCCAGCGAGATGAAGTTCCCCGCGACCATCCCGCCGACGCACGCGACGACGACGAGGATTAACCCCAACGCGAACGTCCGCGGCCTGCGGGGCCGGACGTCCAACACGTCCGGGTAGAGCAGGCCGAGCGCCCGCACGCGCTTGTCGAGCGCCTTCAGCAGCAGCGGCCCGAGTATCGCCGGATAAATGATGTCGTTGGCGACGATGACGTTGCCCAGCGCGGCGAAGGGCGCAATCCCGAGGAGGTCGCCGCCCCAGCCGATGAAGAGGCCGCAGGCTGCCGCGGCCAGGACCACCGTCGCCTCGATTAATATCAACCCCCGCCACGACGCGAGGTATTCGCGTTCGGTAGCCCTGATGAGGCGGTACGGGATATACGCCAGCAGGAAGTTGCCGCCCAGGCCGAAGATGCTGCCCCAGCCGAGGGTCCCGAAGAAGTCGCCCAGCAGGTTGCCCAGCCCCGCGCCGACGGCGCCGGCGGGGCCGAAGAGCAGCCCCGCGACGAGGGGGATGGCCGCGGCGGGCCGCATCTCGGTCAGGCCCGGGATGAGGACCAGCGGCTTGAACGGGATGAGCAGCGCGGCGTAGAGGGCCGCGGTGGCCGCGGCCAGCACGACCATCCGCGTATTCCCCCACATCCTGAACAGCTCGCGCACGTCGCTACCTCGTCAGCTCGTAGATGCGTAGTAAGACCGGGGTATCCTTCAGGTCGTTGAGCGGCTCGACCTCGACGAAATATCTCCCGGCGAAGGGCACGTCGTCGAAGATCACGGCCTTGCCGTCGTCACCCAGCTCCGCCAGCGCGAAGCGGACGTCCGCCGGCGGCGTTACGACCCGGGCGTACGCCTCGTACGGGTTCACGACGTTGGCCTCCAGGCAGTCTCCCCCGCACGATATGACGTACGTCGTCCCCTGCACCGGCTTTATGTCGTACGTGCCCTTCTGGCCCGCCTTGACCGTTATCTGGGCGGACTCGAGGAGGGTGAGCTTGGGCGGCGGCCCGGTGGATTCGGGCCTCCCGCCCGCCACCGCGCGCTCGAGCGCGGCCGTCGTCTCCGCACCGACGACGCCGGTCACGGGCAGTCCCCAATCGCGCTGGAACGCTTTGACCGCGGCCTCCGTCGCCGGCCCGAACGCGCTCTCCAGCTTGCCGGACTTGAGGAGGTAGTCGTCGTAGCCCAGCTTCGAGAGGTCGGTCTGCAACAGCGTGACGTAGTCGGCGGCGAAGTCGCTGTCGCGGCTGCCGAACTCGAGCGCGTGGCCGCCGTAGCGGCCGCCCTGGGCGGAAACGACCGCCGGCAACGTCAACGCGACGAGTAATATCCCCGTTAAATATTTGCCTGTCATGGCCGCGGCGCTCCTTTCGTGCGGGCGAGTATATTCGGCCCGATAAAGTGTAGCGTTTAAGTATAAAATATTTTGGCTTGAAAGGCCACATAATCGGTGTTAGCTTTCGGCGAAAGCGCCTTGCGCGCGGAGAAGAAGGCAATGCTCCGGACCGCTTTTCTCGGCAATCGAAACGCGTTCAACATATTACTGGCCGACTGGCTCGCGCAGCGGACGGACCTGCGCGTCGTCATCTGGGCCTCGGCGGATTATTGGGCGCGGACGTGGCGGGGGCGCTTCCGCTTCTTTCGCCGCCGGGCGAGGAAGTACTCGGCCGTCAAGGCGCTGGACGAGCTGCTGTTCTATATTTTTTACCATACCTTCATGCGGCATAAAGAAGCCCGCTATATGAACCGGATGGTCGACGACTTTCGGGCCGAGCACGGCGTGCCGGCCGGGTTCGAGCCGAAGCGGCTTTTCAACGTCGCCGACGTCAATGCCGCCGAGATTCGCGAAGCGCTGGCGGCCGAAGAGGTCGACGCCATGTTCGCCGATTGCCTGGACGCGTACGTGAAACCGTTTATATATGAGGCGCCGCGGTACGGTACGTTCCTGTGGCACGAGGGCTTCACGCCCGAGTACCGCGGCTTCCACAGCCCTCTATACACCATTGTAAACGGGGAGTTGGACAAGCTAGGTTACTCGCTCATCAAAATGGACGCCGGCTTCGACACCGGCCCCGTCATACTCCAGGGGCGGGTGCGCGACGCGGACCCGTCGTCGGAGCCGTACGCGTACGTCGGCCACAAGGCCATACTCGACGGCCTGCCGGACGTGGAACGGGTAATCGCCGACCTCGACGCCGGCCGACCCCTCCCGACCGTGGACAAGGAGGGCGCGCCCAGCCGCCTCTACACTCGCCCCGGCATCACCGACCTGATTAAGTACCGGCGCGCGATAAGGCGACTCCGTAAAAAGGCCAAGGGCGGAGAAGCGCGATAAGCCATCGCCCGGGCGGCGGCAGATAAGAGGGAACGTTGGCGCGAGAATCGCTCGACTATTATCTGGAATGGAAGCCGCGGTTCTGGGAGGCACCTTTTTTATTCGGCCTGTCGCGGGTGGGCCCCGACTTCGAGGGGAAGAAGGTGTTGGAAATCGGGTGCCGGCGGGGGCGGATGTGTTCGTGGTTCGCGCAACGCGGGGCTTGGGTCGTCGGCGGCGACATTTCTTTAGCGGTCGCGGAGTCACGGGGAAGGGGCCGGCCCGTTTTTTGCTTGGTTCGTTTTCGCGGCGAAAGGCTGCCGTTTAAGGACGGGAGTTTCGATATCGTTTTTACGAAAGCGGTGTTCACGGTATTGGAAAAAGAAACGGCGCTGGAGGAAATGCTGCGCATACTGGCGCCGGGGGGGTACGTATGGCTGTTGGAGAATATGAAGCTGAACCCGTTCGCGGCCGTCGTTAGGTTCCTACGCCATCGGCGCGGTTTCAGGTGGGTAAGGCACATCGGTTACTTGACGTACGACGAGCTCGAGTCGTACGCGCCCGCGTTTTCACGATATGAGCACCGTGAATTCCATCTATTGACGCCGCTGGGCTGCTTCGTCCCGTTGCCGCGCGGCTGGCTCCGGCGCATCGTAGAGTGGGAAACCCGCGCGCTAAGGCGTTTTCGCCCCCTGGCCCGGTTCGCGTGGTTAACGTGTGTCGTCGGCGAAAAATAAACTTTCCCCCCTCCGGCCTTATCTTTGCATTCCTTCGAGGGTAATCTAACCGGGAGCGTCCGTGAAGGCGTCGCGTATCGGCGGCCCCGCGGCCGCGCGCCGGCGCAGGTACCACAACGCGAACGAGAGCGGTACCGCCGCCAGGCCGACGAGGCCGAGGAGGCTGAACGCCCGGCTCAGCGCGAACTTCTCGCCCACGTACCCCACGACGCCGGTGCCGAAAGAGCCCAGGCCGAAAGCCAGGAAGAAATTAACGCCGAACGCGATGCCCTGGCGCCGGCTCGACGTCAGCCGCGACACCAACGTGTTCGTCACCGGCTGCGTCGAGAAGTGGGCGAAGCCGTACGCCAGCGCCGGCGCGAACAGGAACGCCCCCTGGAACGTCCCCAGTAGCACCAGCGCCGCGCCCGAGAACAGGAAGGAGCCGGCGAGGATAAGCTCGTAGCGCCAGCGCGAGGCCAACAGGCCGCCGACGTATTGCCCCGCTATCCCCAACAGCAGCGCCGCCGTCGTCATCACGTTGCCGACGAAGAGGTTCTTGACGGTCGCCAGCCGCGTCGGCAGGAACGTCGTCGCGCCGTGGAAGATGAAGCCGTTCATCACGGCGATGACGTAGAAGAGAAGAAGGCCGCCCAAGAGCGTCTTCTGCGGAAGGGAGGGCGCCGCCGCCGGGCGGCCGGCGGGGCTCGAGCCGCCGCGGCCCGCCAGGCCCGCGAAGGCTGTGCCCAGCGCGGCCAGGGCCGCGGCGAAGGCCACGTACGGCCACCGCCATCCCGCGCCCGCCGTTATGGCGCCCGCGACCACCGGCCCGAGCGAGAGCCCCAGCGTCCCGAAGATGCCGTGGTACGCCATCGCCTTCTCGACCGAGCCCACCCGCCGCGCGATGAGAGAGAGCCCCGCCGGATGGTACAGCGCCGCCGCCAACCCCAGCAGGCCCAGGGCCGCGCCCAGCGTATAGATGTTCCGGGAGAGCGCGACGGCCACGCAGGCCGCGGCCATAGCGAAGCAGCATATCGTCAAAACGCGACGCGACCCGATCCGGTCCGCCAGAAAACCGCTCGCCGGCGCCGAAAGGCCGAAGGCGAAGTACGAGACGTTGCCGACGAGCGAGATGGCGAACAACCCCGCGCCCACGCTCTCGCGCATGGGCGTGAGGACCGCGGCGAACGTGACCATCGTCATGTGGATGAGGCCGTGGGCCGCGCCGGTCCCCAGGATTATCCTCTTCTCGTCGCCGGTGATAATTTCCCCTCAGTAAATTTAACCGCTACGGGTAATCGCGGTCGTAATCGTCTTCCGCGTAATCGGGCGGCTCGCCGTCGTACGAGAGTACCGCGACCCCCGAGGCGGTGCCGAAGGCCAGGCGCTTGCGGCCCTCGCGCGGCGGCAGGACCGCGACCGACTTGCAGTACTCGTCCCCCAGGCCGTAGCGCGCGTAGTACCGCCGGACGTCGCCCGTTTCCAAGTTGTACGCGTTCACGCCGACGCCGCGGATGGCGAGCCAGAGCCAGGGCGGGTCGGCGGCCTCGGCCCAGATGTCGGTATGGCTCAGGCCGTCGCCCCAGCTAATGTTCTTTTCGAATCGTAACGCCGCGTCCAGCACGTCGACGCCCTTGTCGTACGTCCCCACGTAAATATGCTCGTCGTCAGCGGCGAGCGAGAACAGCACGTCCGACGATAGGCCGTCGGCCGCCGCGACAACGCGAACGTCGCCCGCGCCGAGGTCGACAGCGGCCAGGCCGCCGCCCTGCGTCGCGCACAGCAGCGAGCGCCCCAAAGGTAGTAGCGCCCGGACCGGATACGCCGGCAATCCCTCCCCGGCGCCGTAATCCCTTACGAACTCCAAGTTTTCGTTCAACTCGATTAAGCCCCCCGTCGTTCCTACGAAGTAACGCCCGTCGTATTTGACCCCGCACAACCCCTCGGCGCCGAAGGCGGCGCCGCGAAGGTCGAACGCCTTCCGGGCGCCGCCGCTCCTGTTAGCCGCGACCACGCCGACCCGCGACGTTATCAACGCCTCGCCGCCGTAGAACGCAACGTCGCGGACGTCGTTCCAGCCGCCCGGCAGCTCGAATTTTTCGACGGCGAAATCCGCCTCGTCGACGGCGGCCGGGCCGTTCGGCGTGGCCGCCCATATTCTACCGTCGTCGTACGCTACGGCGTAGACGCCGCCCGGCGGCAAACCTTTCGCCAGCGGCAAAGGACGGACCTGGCCCGACGTCGGCTCCAACAGGCAAGCGCCGTTCTCGGTCCCTACTATTATCGACTCCTCCCAACTCGCGAGGGCCGTGCAGCGGGGTGACGGCAGGCCGTCGGCCGCGCCGAGCCGCCACTTGTGCGATTTCTTTTTCCGCGCGTTTTTGAACTTCGTCCACTCGGCCCCGACGCCGGCCGCGAACTTGAACGGCCTCCCGTCCGCCCTCCTCACGAATAGCCCCTCCGCGGTGGCGTAGTACTCCAGGCTGGCGAAGGCGAACGCGTCGCGCGCGTCGACGCGGCCCAGCGGCCCGGGCGCCCGCGTCGTGCTCGAGCCGTCGAACTCGAAGACGCCGTCGTCGGTCGCGAGTACCAACGTCGTCCCGCGGACGAAGACCCGCCGCACGACGGCCATCGCCGGCAGCTCGACGCCGACTTCGCGCCAGCCCTCGGCCCCTCGAGCCGAGGCGAACAGCCGCCCCCGTCCTCCCCAATACAGGCCCTCCTCCGCCGGCGTCACCGAATAGAGGTCGTCGAGCACGGCGCCGTCGGCCGTGACGAAGACCTTCCACCCGTCCTCCACCTGGGGGCTGAGCCGCGACGCCGGCCCGACCTCCGACGGGATGGCCTCGAACTCCTTCCCCGGCCACGTTTTATCGTAGCGACGTGCCCCCTCCAACGTCGCGACGTAGACGTACGTCTCGTCCGCGGCGACGTCGGTGCAGTCGTTGTGGGCGAACCCCCACATCCTTACGGTGGCCTCGAAGCGGCCTCCCACCCGCGAGAGCGCGCCCAGGCCGCCGCGGCTCGAGAAGTACAGCTTATTCTTATCCGCGGCCGTCGCGGTCACGTAGTTGTGTATAAGGCCGTCGGCCGCCGTGTAATACGTCGCCCTGCCGGTGCGCGGTTCGTAGCGCGCGACGCCGCCGCCGAGATAGCTCAGCCAGACGGCGTTGCCGTCCACCAGGACGTCGGATACGTACGTTCGGCTTACGGCGTTGCGCCACTCGGCCGCCCCGAAGGCCGCGGCCGCGCCGACGGCGAACGACAGCAGCAATAGGGTCCGTCGCCTCATAACCGGGCGAGGGGCCGCGGGTCGCGCAGGCGGGGAGCGTGCTTGCACACGTACGCCAGCGGTTCCACGCTGCGCAGCGACGAGACGCCGGCTCGAGGTTCATTAACGTACTCCACGAACCAGGCCGGCTTGTCCTGCGTCTCGACGGCGAAGTCTATTTCGAAATGGAGGTGGGGCGGCGTCCCGCGGGCGTTACCCGTGGCGCCCACCGCCGCGATGACGTCTCCCGCGCGGACCCGTTGGCCTTCGGCGCAGTCGATCGCGGACATATGGAGGTAATAGGTGTAGACGCCGCGGCCGTGATAGACGGCTACCTTGCCGCCCGGGCCGCTCTTGGGCGTGAACGTCGCGACGACGACGACGCCGTCGGCCGCGGCCGGCACCGGCCTCCCCACCGGGGCGAAGATGTCGGTCCCCATGTGGTTGCGGCGCCACCGGTTGCGGAAGTCGGTGAGGCCCGTCTTCTCGGTGTACTCAACGGCGTGGAAGCGGGCGCCCGCGACCGGGAAGACGAACGATATGCCGCGGAACGCGTCGCGGGTGGGGAGGGCCCGGCCGGTGCGCGTGTCGGGCAACACCAGCTTGCCGTCCGCCGGGTCGACGCACCCGGTAATCCAGTCGCCCGGCGCGGCGTCGCCCTCGGCCGCGGCCGCCGAACCCGCCATTAGCAAGAGCGCGGCGACACAGGCCGCGCCGTAACGTCTCGCGATAATTTTCCGCAATTTTAACGGGTCAGGCTGGTAGCGATTTTCCACTCGCCTTCCTGGTTGACGAGGGCGTGGGTGTGCTTGACTCCCCCCAGCTCGTACGTGACCTCGGCCGTGAGCAGCCGGCTCTCCAGGTTCGTTACTTCGTCCTTGGCGTACGGCTCCCGGCTGGCCTCCAGGCTCTTGAGGAAGAGGTTCCGTATTTCGTTTTCGGAAAGGCCCTCCACGCCCACGGCCTCGCTCGACAGCGCCGCGTCGTCGTAGCAGTCCAGCGCCGCGGCGAAGTCGCCTTCTTTCATGGCCTTGGCAAAAGCCTGTACCGTGTCCTCGGGCGTGGCGTACGGGTTGTCCGCCTCCTCTTTCGTGCAGCCGACCGCTAACAGAACGACCGCGAGGCCCGCTACGGTGAGACATCTAAGCATATCGTCAACCTCCGAAGGTTACGCTTTTTCTCTTTTTCGTTTATCGTACGCGATGGCCGCGTACGCGTCGTGCTGGTGGATGGACTCGTAGTTGGTGCACTCAACCCGGTACGAGCGAACGCGCTTGTCGCGCTCGAGCTTTTCGGCGACGTTGCGGACCACGTCCTCGACGAAGCGCGGCCGCCCGTACGCCAGCTCCGTCACGGCCTTCTCGTCCTCGCGTTTGAGCAGCGCGAACAGCGGCGCCGACGCGGCCTCCTCCGCCCACGCCACCACTTCCTCGATCCAGATTATATTCCGGGACTCGAGCTCGACGTAGACGTCGCCGCGCTGGTTGTGGGCGCCGGCGTCGGATATATCTTTGGAACAAGGGCAGAGGTTGGCGACCGGAACGGTGACGCCCAGCGAGAAGCGGTAGCGGTTGACGAAGTCGCCGAGGAAGCGCGCGCGGACTTCCAGGAAGGACCTCTCCGCGGAGGCCGGCGCGGCCTTGTCTATGAAATACGGAAAGCCGATGACGAGGTGCGCCCGGGCCGCGTCGAACCGGCCTACCATCTCGCGTAGGATGTAGGCCATGGTGCGGTAGTTGACGTTGTCGCGATAGCCGTAGAGGATTTCGACGAAGCGGCTCATATGAGTGCCGCGGAACTGCGCCGGCAGGTCGACGAACATGTCGACGGTGGCGATGGTGTCCTGGTGGTCGCGCTCGCGGTCGAGGACGCGCACCGGCAGCCGCACGCCCTTGACGCCGACGCGGTCTATCGGTATCTCCGCGGCGGGGCGCTCGTTCGCGACGTCGTTCAGTGGTTTTTTATTAACCGGCATTCGAAACCAACTTGCGCGTTATGACATTAAAGCCCCGGCGGTATCGGCGACGCGGCGGGCGATGTCCAACGCCCTTTCGGCTTCTACTTTATCGAACGCGTCTTTGGGGATACCGCCCGGCAATCCGTTCGGATAACGGGTGGGGATGTAGTATTTATCGAGTAAAGCCGCCGGCCCGACCAGTTCGCGGAAGGCCGGCTCCGTCCCGGCGCATTTCTCGCACAGTTCCGCCGCGGAGTGTCCCCACACTTCCGCGGCGCCCCGGTAAAATAAAAACCCTTTGAGGGCTTTCT
>Ga0307377_10004007_pt1 | contig 16302 bp, 9 predicted proteins | sample TR3MG_FD_202535 | JGI IMG/M metagenome (GOLD analysis project Ga0307377, IMG submission 202535) | Soil microbial communities from Risofladan, Vaasa, Finland - TR-3 | ecosystem: Environmental > Terrestrial > Soil > Coastal area > Acid sulfate soil | place: Finland: Risofladan, Vaasa | collected... | reverse complement strand
TGTACCTGAACGTCCTCGCCAACGCGCTCGACCGGCAACGATGACCACGTCAAGGTCTCTACGTCGCACAAGGCCGCGTCTTCCACCTGTTTCGCAATGCCTTGAACCGTCAGCGTGTATTCGCGATGGACATCGGCGACGCCGGTACCGCGAGGCCACACGGCGTCCTGCGATGCGGGACGCGCCGCGACGACCGCCCAGTATCCTTCGCCCTCGAAGCGCCGCGCGACGATCTCGGGATCGCTGGACACGGGATCCGCGTCGGCAACGTCGCCCCACACGAGGGCTTCGTGCGCCGGGAAACGGGCACATAGCCAGTTCCAGTCCATGGTGTTGATGTCGCTGCCGGAACAGCCGCCGCCTGGAAAACCGGAGAGACTTCCCCACAATGCGCCCGAGGCGTAGACGTACGGACGGAACGGGCCCACGGCCAGGCGCATCGGCGAGAGTTCGCGCGGACACCGGCTGGTCAGCGCTCCATGAAACCATTGTCCCACCCAGTCCGCCGGGCCTTCGGTGAGGAGCAAGACATCCGGCTTGACCGCGATGGCCGCGTCGCGCACCTTCGACAACAACGTTCCCAACCATTGGTTGTATCCGAACGGCGTCTCGTGGTGGTGGGCGGGGTTGTAGCACGGCCAGTAGTAGAAGCCCAGCGAATCGAGGCGCACGGCGTCGGCGCCGGTCTCGCGCAACAGCCGCGCGACCATGGCGGCGAGATGGTCCTGCCACTCGACGCAGCCCGGACACATGTGGTAGAAACCCTGTTTCGCATAGTTCCACGTGATGGTTCCATCCTTGTGCATCAGCGACCAACGTGCGGCATCGCCGGATTTCGCGATATCGCTATCCTCATGCACGATGTAACCCTCGACGTATAAGGTATCGTGAAATCCGAGCCGGTGATCGCGCGCAATGCCTTCCCGCAACGCCTCGGCGCCGCCCATGTCCTCACGCACGATGTTATCGCCATCCGTATGTGGTGTATATTCGCGATCCTGCATGCGCATAGAGGTCCCGCAGTAGAAGGCATACTCCCAATTGTCGATGGGCGCGCGCAGGCGCGCGGCGGGCAACTCGGTGAAGCTATCGAGCGCGACTTGACCCGTATAACCCGACACGCCGCCCTTTCGAAAATGGATGCCGGTGTTGCCGTTCGATTCGCGGAACCATTGAGGCGGAACGACGTGGGCGTACGCCTCATCGTACCAGGCGCGGTAGGCGCGGGCGGCGGGCCGCCAATCGCCTTGATACACGAGGACACGCACCGTGGGAAGGTCGATCGATGCGCCCGGCTCGAGTTTGATGGGAGGGAAGTAATGCAACGCGATCACCGGCTCTTTCACGGCGGGGTTACGCCCCCCGCCCAGAACGAGTCGCTTGGGACGGATTTCCGCGTCCATGAAGATCAATCCCAACGCACTCTTGCTCACAGGATCCCAGACCGCGTGCCATTGCATCGAGAATTGGTTGCTCTCGCCGAGCACGCCGCCCGGACGTTCCCACGCCGGCACGATGAGGCCCGCCTGGTCCATGGCGGTGGCCATGTTTTTCGATGGGTCAGGCCCCAGACGCACACCGTCGAAATAGGGAAAGCAAACGAGGAATTCGCGTGGCGCATCGCCCGTGTTGGTCACACGCAGGGACCAATCGGACGTACCGGTATGTTCTTCGAGCCGCACAACAAGTTCGGTTTCCAGCCCTTCGGCCTGATAGCGCAACACGAGCGCATCGCCGCGCCGGCCTTCGCGGACACGGCATTGCCCGGGTTGGATCACCGTTCGCGCCACAGAATCCGGATCGTCGAACACAAGCTGGAACTTCTCATTGATCCGGATCTCGAATTCCTTTGTGAGATCGGTGAAGATTCGGAACGGCATTTTGCCAGTGTCCCCTTGCTTGAGACATTCATCCGAGATGGCGCGATTCGTAATACCGCGGAGCGCTCCATTCTCTTTATCGAAGGCGATGCGACAACATTCATTCTCGATGGTAACCATAGGGCGATCCACGGCGGGGTTACGCTCCCCGTCCTCCGCATATCCAGATGTCCACGCCACAATGCAGAGCATGGAAGTAAGAAGGCATACTAACGCAAGAAGCTTGAATCCCCCTAATACGGATTGCACGGATAGGTCAGAGTCCTGCAGAAGAACGATCTCCTTGTTGGGCATCGTACGATTCCTTCCCTCAGGCGGGGGCTACCCCCGCCGGCCTTGTCTCCGGCGCCCGCTCGCGGACAGCCTTCCCTTACACCGGCGACTTCATAAGAAACAACCGCCGAATTCCTTGAGCGACTGCAATCGGTTATAGCCGCCCTTTCAATTGTGCGTCTTCGAGGCCTGACAGGTCAATCATCCCGGCGACTTCGGAAGTCGCCGGGATGAAGGTCTTGGAGGAGAGGCGCGTCTTCCTGGCCGCGTCGCGCGGATCAGCGACCGGATGTGTTATCATCTGCGCGCTGAGTTTCGCTCAAGAGACATACGCACAAGGACTTGATCCTACTCATGACGTCACGCGAACGATTGAAGACTCTTTTCCGGGAGAAGCAATGCCGCGAACCGGTTGTGTGTCTTCATACGTGGGGCCGGTATCCCTTCGACGTGCTGGGCGTCCCGCACCTGTGGGACCATGGTATTGGCGAGACGTTCACCGAGGTCTATCTGGACTTCCGCCTCCGGTTTCCGTGCGACTGGCTCCACATTCGCGAGGGGAACGCGTGGAAGTGCCTGCCGCCGGTCCCGCCGGATTCCGTGCCGCGCCAATCGCCGGCATCGCCGGACGAGATCGACGCGTGGATCGAGAGGAACTTCGACGGGCAGACGTTCACCGTGGATCAGGTCGTCGCGGCAGGCATGTACGATCATATCGGGGCCTTGGCGGACCGTGCGGGAGACGAGGTCATGATTTTCCCGAATCAGGGTGCGCCCGGTTCCGGCTTTCCCTGGCTGTCATGGGAGGAGCAGTTGCTGCTCATCCAGCAATCTCCCGATCTGGTGCAATACTACGTGCGCGCGGATGACGACCGGTTCTTGGCGCGCGTCCGTGCCGCGGCGCAACTCGGTGCCGACGGCTACATCTTTTCCGAGGGATACTGTGGCGCGTGCGACCTCATATCCCCGAGACTATTTGAACAAGTGTTTCTTGAACCGAAGCGCGAATTCTACCGCAGCGTCCGCGAGGCCGGACAACTCGGAATCGGGTATTTTCTGGGCGGCATTGAACCGTATCTCGATGCCATCAACGGCATGGGAATTGATGGGTTGCTGATCGAGGAGGGCAAGAAGACGTTCACGCTCGACCCGGTGGCTATCCGCCGGAAACTCGATCCGTCCGTCGTGCTTTTTGGCAACGTCGACAGCTATCTCCTGTTGACGGGCCCTCCCTCCGCGATCCGCGACGAGGTCCGCCGCCAAGCGGAAGCCCGGGCTTTCGGGCCCTTCGTCCAGGCCAACGGTAGTCCCCTATGCCCGGGTACGCCGCCCGAACACATCGACGCGTTTCTCGCCGCCGCGTACACGGATGGAGCGTGACAAGCAACCGCGGTCGAGGTCGCGATGCCGTCAGCCGCATAAAGGAAGGCCCCGGGTCGGAATTATAGTATTACGTGCATGTTTTTGCTACGTTGATGTAAAGTAGTTACTTCGTGGCGGGTCAAGGAGCGGGGGGAGGCCCCGCCGGCCTGAATGAAGGAGTCCGAAAATGATACGACGCGATTTTCTTAAGGTCACGATTGGCGTGGGGACGGCCGGGCTTGCGGCTTCGGGCGGTGCGAGCGCTGTCGGGGAGTCTCCGTCAATCCTAAGATCTTTCTCGGCCGAGGACCATCGCCAGCGACTGGAGAGCGTTCGGTTCTGTGAACAGGCTATTCGCAAGTGTATGCGCAAGCATCTCATCACAAATTATCTCCCCGCTCAGGCGACGTATAATCTTGGGGAATACCCGTCGCGCACGCGATGGGAACCTAACGATTACGACGAGCAGGAACTCGACCGTCTCCGCGACCACGGGATTCAGATTTTGCAGGTCTTCGATGACTGGAACGATTCGCTGCGGTTGTTTGGCGGAGACAAATACCGCGCCGTCAACCCGGAGGGCTTCCGCCGGTTTGTGGACATGGTGCACCGCCGCGGCATGAAGATCCTGCCGTATATATCGAGCGGATTTCTTCAGCGGACGGACCCCGACTTCCGCCCGGAATGGTCGCGCGAGGGGGATTTCCTCGTCCTGGGCTATTGGAACATGGCGCGCTGCGCGCCGGCCAGCCAGGGATGGCGCGCCTATTTTCTGTCGAAAGTCTTGACCGTGTTGGACGACTACGGCGCCGACGGCCTCTACAATGACGGCGGCTATCTCGCCAACCAGCATCACGGTCGCGGCCCGGCCACTCCGGACGAGGTGCTCGCGTTCGAGGAGACGCCTGACTACGACGGCGCCTTCACGGATGTTCTGGCGTTGCTGTACGCCGAGGTCAAGCGCCGGGGCGGTATCTTCAAGCTCCACGTCAACGCGGCCGAACAGCCCATGACGCGCGGCCTCCGCGTGTGCGACTATCTCTGGGTCGGCGAAGGCGTGGGTAACCTCGACACCATGCGCGAGACCGTCAAGGATTATCCGCCCTACGTTGTGCCCTGTCCGGACATGACGTTCGCCCAATGTGAGAACAAGGACGAACCGTACCTGCACGCCATCCCCTACATGCAATTCCCACTGCTGCAAGCGGGCCGGCCGTTCACGGGCGAGCGCGCGATGATCCCCGGCGTCGCGTACAATCCCAATCCCGACGACTTCTGGATGCGCATCTGCCGCGACGCGTGGAAGCTGTATCAGGAACATCCAGAAGGCCCTCACGCGTACGGCGCCTGGGATGCCATTCCCGGACGGAGCGAGACCCGGCCCACGCACCGGCAGTGGCTCCAGCAATACCTGCCGCTCGTTGAAGAAGGAACGTATGCCTGGCTTGAGATCGCGGACAGCGACTTGTTCCGGGAACCCCTTCCCAAGGGCGCCGTCGCCTCGGTCTACGCCAACCGGCATGTCTATCTGGTGTTGGCCAACTATGGGCAAACGCCTGTTGACATCGCCACGCGCGCCCAGTACGTGTCCATGTCCGCCGCCGAAGGTTTGCCCCAGGCGAATTGGAAACTAAACGGAAGAACGCTGCTGATACTCCGGCGGCTTACATAGGAAGGAGGCGTATGTTCGTTGCACATCTTCGTAGTAAAGCGTGCCGCGTCGCCGGTATGGCCGCTACGGCATGGTTGGGCTGTTTTCTTCTCACGCTATTCATTCCAGGAAACGCCGCTGCGCTGCTGTACCGAACACCCGAAGGTACGCTGAAGGATAACTGCGTCGTCTGGCATGACGGGACGTTCTATCTGTTCGCCATGTACCGGCTCGAGCCAAAGGCTCGCGACCAAGACCAATGGCGTCACGTTTGGCTGGCGACCTCGACCGACGGCGTTCACTGGAAGGATGTCGGCCCCGTCATCAAGGATGCCCCCTTTGGCATTTACGCCATGCGCGTGTGGAAAGTGGGCGACCGATTCTTGATGAACCACGGGAGTTTCACCGGCGAAAAACAAGACGTCCTGCGCCTGTGGGAATCGCGCGACCTCATACATTGGGAATATCTCGGGCCAGAGTACGACGTGCGCAGACCCGACGGCCAGCGGATCGACCACATGGACGTGATTCCCGTGGAAGAAGAGGGGAAAACCGTCTACTACGGCTACGCCGTCGGCGGCGTGCTGCGATCCGAGGACGGGTTGAAATGGACATGGCTTGGGGAACTCGTCCTGGACACAAGAGAGAAGGGATGCTTGGAATCATGAATGTTACTGTTGCTACCCTCCTAATAATGGGCGTAGTTCACTCAGGCCGGTGATTTCCGGGAAATCAGCGGCCACGTGATACCAGACCGCTTCTTCATAATCGCTCAAACCAGTCAAACGCCGCGTTGGCTTTCACCCCAACGACATAAATGACCACCATGTCGTTCAACGACATAATTCTCCACTATGTCGTTTTGAGTGTAGCACGCACGCCGCCCCTGGCCCTACGCATTCCCACGGCGACCGTGGGAACGAGGCAAATCTGACCATGACAAATTGTGTAGCATTCTCAGTCTCTCACCCCAGGCAGCTATTCCTCCCTTACATGCGACTTCAGTATCTCTCACAAGAACAAGTGCTCATGGTCCGGCTCATTGTTTTTCGGCGCCGAGTGGCGGTGTGTCCTGAAAAAAGGTGTCGGGCAGATCGGGGTTGAGTTCGATGCGTTCGACGCGCGCGGTGCCCTGCCAGCTGTCGTCATCGCGCCCCAAATGGCTTTCCTTACGAATGCCGTCTGCTTTTCCGATGGTTACGCGGACGAAGTGGTAGACGCTGCCCTCGGTCTGTTGAAGTCGGGCGTAAAAGGTCCACTGCGTATCGTCTTCCGACTCAATCTTGAGGGTGGCCATGTCGCATGCGCGAAACGGCTTGAGAATCCGGGACTGTACTTGTTCCAGCAGGTCGTCTTCAGTAAAACCCGATTGGAGCCATGCCTTGAGGTCTTTGGTAGTTGTAACCGGCGTGTCATGAAGCCGGATGAACTCCTCGGCACTCATCACGGGTTTGCCTTTCAAGGAGTCCAGCCGTCTCTGGCCTGATCCGGGGACATGCTGTCTACGCTCCAGCCAAGTCTGTCCGTCCACCACAATATCGCTTACCGTTCCTTCGAAGCCAACAAGAGGATCCTTTATGTTGGTCACGCGGATCTTGAATCGACACGGACGTTTGTAGGCCTCTTCGATTAGTGCTTCCGAATCATGCGGACCATCCCGGAGTTCCATGTGGCCCAAACTCTTTATGGTGCACGAGTAGCTCTGCAGCGCCTGAAGCTTGGCCTCGACCTGACGGAGTGCGGCCGCCGCTGCGGGATCTGTGGGCACGACAGGCGCTGCCTTTTTTGGCGCCGGTGCGGTGGCCGGGTTCGCCGATGCGGCTTCATTCGACGTTGTGGTCTTTGGTTCCGTCACCTTCTTGGTGCAACCCGAGACGGCTGTCGTTAAGAGAAGACAGGTGAGACTGACCAGCGCCCCGCGCAACAGAATCTGCATGCGAGTAATACGTTGGTTCAGTGGATTCCCTTCAGGCGATCCCTTGTCACGCAGGATGCCCATTATCGTCAACCTCTGCGTATTCGGTTTAGTTCTCATGTCGCTCCTTTAAGGGTCTCAACTCGTTCCCAAATTGAATTTGGGAACGAGGGCATGTCGCATACGTGTATCGCGTGGCAGACTCTTCAGATGTTTGCGACGCGTGTTGCTTGGTCGGACCAGGGTCCGGCGTTGCTGGCTCTTACGGCACGGACTCGGAACCCGTATTGTTTGCCGCGTTCGAGTCCTTGGATCTCGAGTTCGCTGGCCGGCGACTTCGGAAGTCGCCTGAGTGGCCGGCGACTTTGGAAGTCGCCTGAGTGGTCGTGACGGTGGCGCTGCCGATCATTTGGGCCAAGGCGGCGTCGCTGAACCATTGGACCTCGTAGACGGCGTGCTTGGCTTCTATCCCACTCCGACCATGACTTCATCCTCCAGTGCGTTACATCTACGGTAATCAACAACCAGGAAGACCCGTACATCAGTCCCCACACCGACATTATGAATATGGCGAATCAGAAATGCAAATGAGATTCTTAGGGCAGGAGTTAGAAGTTAGGAGTTAGAAGACAGGCGGCTTTTCCGTCACGGTGTCACCCGAAACAACTTCACCTCGCCGAGCGGCACCGACAGGTTCAACGTCGCGGTTCCGTTTTCCACCCGGCACGCTTCGGGCTGATCGTTCGCCAGATCCACGACCCGCCGAATAGGGAATCCGAGATCGCCGACGCGCACCATGGTCTCGATCGAGGGCGCCTCGCCCGATGCTCTGGCACACAATGCCACACCCACCACAACGATTATGATCCGCATACCGTCACCTCTCTCTGCGATACATCCACCTGGTCCAGTACAAACCAACTCTATCATGTGAGCATCGCTTTTTCACGCGGAGCCACAAAGACACAGCGGAAAGGGGATCGCCGCTCACACGCTCACGGTGCAGACTACGGGATCGCCGTGGGGTCCGCGTTTGAGCTTCTTGCCGACGTAGCAGACGCGGTAGGCGTAGGTGGTGGGTTCATCGTCGTGAACGACGTGGAGATACGGGGATTCGGTGTCCGTATCGAGGAGGGGCTCCCCCGTCCCGTTCCCTACAGCATCACGGCCACGATTTGGCTTGGGGCACTCTGGCCGCTGGGGTTGGCCGCGACGATACAGTATTCGAGGCGCTGGCCCCGCGGTTCATCGAGCAGCTCGATATGCTTTTCAAACGCCTGGCCCGCCAGATGCCATGCCGTGAATGCGCTATGGTCCTGCGATTCACGCCGTTGAATGATATACGATCGCACCCGGCCCCCACTGCCCCGGCTCGGTTTCTTCCACGTAAGCCGCAACACCCCCGCATCGCGCACATCCGCCTTAAGCCCCATCGGCTGGCCCGGCAGCTCGACATCCCGCCCCTTGCCACGCGGAGCCCATCCGATAAATTCGAGCAGTGCCGGATTCGGCGCCGCATCCGCCTCCGACTGTTTCAATTGCGTCCGCATGAACGCCTTGAGCGTCTTCAACCGTTGCGCCTTCTCCTTCGCCGCAATCGACGCCAACGCCTGCTGCCGCTCATAATCCTCCGTCGCCGACTCGAACGCCGCCAACTCCGCATCCAGCCCCGCCACATCCGCCCCCGGGAAATATGAAGGATGGTCCACATACCCCGCGTGCATCGACCGCGCCAAATGAACAATCTCATCTTCCCGCAACGGAAACTCCGGCATAACCATTCCTCCTATTTCCAAGACACACAGCCGCCATCCCAACCACTCAGCAAAACAATAATACCAGAACGGACACCAATCCGTCAATTCAGAGCCGAGAGCAGTAATATGGAACCTGTTTCAATAGAATGGATTCCACAACATAATAACGAACCCCAAATTATGACTATTGGCTCCAGGCTATAGACTTGGACCCCATTCTATTATAAAAGAATCCAAAATGTCATATTGGAATCCAATACAATACATCTGCTCCCAATTCAACAATATAGAACCCAAGACAAGATATTGGATAGACAGAACAGCCAAGAAAAGGGCAGAAAGCCAAGGAAAAGAGCCAAAAGCTCCAGAAAAGGACCACAAATCCAAGCAAACAACCCAAAGTCTCCATCCCGAATCCCCCAAACATAACTCTTTGCGCCTTGGCGTCTTGGCGTGAGAACGCTCTTGACGCACGCAAAGACGCAAAGGCGCAAAGAAACAAAGAGGGATAGAACGTCGGTCGTGCGAACCAGGTAAACTGTTCGTAAACTGTTCGTAGTACCGCCTTTAGGCGGGGTCTTATGCCTTGATGCCCCGCCTAAAGGCGGTACTACGAACACGACCGTATCCTCTCTACTGAAACAGCGGTTTCTTGCTTAAGGTTGCGAGCTTGCTCGTTCACCCGCTCCACATAGCGCAGGGGCCACCGGCGGCTCTGCATTCCCACGGCGGACGCGCGAATGGTCATTCGTGGATGTCGGAACGAGGTGAAACCCCATCTCCCAACCCCCATCCCCAAAACCCTAAGCCGAAGGCCCCGCCCCAAGCCGCTCAAGCAGCGCACGCACCGTCGGCGCATTCGGATCCTCGATGGTCTCCCTAATGGCCAACGATTCCTGCGCCAGACCAATCGCCTCGTCCCGCTGGCCCAACTTGGCCAACTCGCCAGCCAGATTGTAGAGGTCATTTCCTTCGCCGCGCCGGTCGCCGACCTCGCGACGGATGACCAGCGCCTGCTCGTAGTACTCGATGGCCCGACGCGTATCGCCAAGAGCCGCGTAGGCATTCCCCAGGTTGCCCAGCGCATTGCCTTCGCCGCGCCGGTCGCTGATTTTGTGGGCCATCTCAAGGTACTGTTCGTAGTACTCGATGGCGCGACGCGGATCGCCAAGCAGGAAGTAGGAATTCCCCAGGTTGCCCAGGTCAACGCCTTCGCCGCGTCGGTCGCCAATCTCGCGCAGGATGACCAACGCCTGCTCGTAGTACTCGATGGCGCGCCGCTGTTCGCCAAGGTCCTTGTACGCGATGCCCAGGTTGCCCAGAACAGCGCCTTCGCCGCGCCGGTCGCCGATCTCGCGGTCGATGACCAGCGCCTGCTCGTAGTACTCGATGGCGCGACGCGGCTCGCCAAGCAGGATGTAGGCATTCCCCAGGTTGCCCAGGTCAACGCCTTCGCCGCGTCGGTCGCCAATCTCGCGCAGGATGACCAACGCCTGCTCGTAGTACTCGATGGCGCGCCGCGTCTCGTCAAGGGCCGCGTAGGCCATGCCAAGATTGCCTAAGTTCGCGCCTTCGGCTTCCCTGTCTCCCAATTGGCGTGCGGCGGCCAGCGCGGATTCGAGCCACTTAATCAGCTCCCGCAGATGAAGGCGCAGGTCGAGCACGTAGGCACCGGCGTCGGGGTAGGCGTTGCACAGGCGCGTTGCGGTCTCGTCTGAGCCGACGTGTTCCGCGGCCCAAGCCTGACCGGCCAGGATATGGTTCCACTCGAGGTCGGCCAGCGCAAGGCCGACCATGATGTTGTCGCCACCTTTCTTGTAAAGCTCTTTGGCTTTGCGCAGGACGGTTTCGTAATGCTGCGCGTGTCGGCGTTGGGCGTCGGTGCGCCGGGTGTGTTGTTCATCGCGGGCGGTGATGACGTCTTCCGAGGCCTCGTCTGGTCCGTATTGGAAGACGTGCTGGGCGATAGGGCGGAGGAAATCGTGGAACGTGTAGCGTTGCGTGCCGCGGTTGTACAGCAGCAGGCCCTGGCGGCGCAGTTCGCTGAGCACCGCCTTGGCCCTATCCTCGGCCTTATCCTCTGGAATATCCAAGACAGCGGCGGCGCCACCGACATCAAACGGCGCAGTGAACACGGTGAGCATCTGCCAGCACACCGCCGCCTCGAGGTCGTCCTCGATCAGCCGCCGCGCGCTATAGCCGAGAACCGGGTCCACCTTGCCATGGCGGACTGTCTGATGGACCTCGTCCATGTATCGGTCCACGGAGTAGTCCTCGTGCGTGGCAAGAAAGGACCCGGCCGCGTACAGCAACAGGGGCAGGCATCCACACAACTCGGCGACCTTGTCGAGATCGTCATCGGCGGGACAAGGCCGATACTTCTCGATTAGCGTGCGAAGAAGGTTGCGCGCGTCGTCCGGGTCCATTTTGTCCAGCGGGATGGAAAGCGCGCCGCTCTCGATGAAGATGGTATTGCGTGATGTGACGATAAAGCCGCAATGCGTGCCCGTGATGAGACCCTCGATCTGTTTCTCCGAACACACATTGTCCAGCAGGATCAGCGCCCGCTTATCTGCCAAAGCGTCTTCGTAATCCTTCGCCAACTGTTCAGGGTCTTCGGGTAACTGCGCCTTCGGTCCCAACAACCTGCGCAACACGACGGTCATCGCCTGAGCGGGGGTCAAGCGGTTCTTGTCGGAGTAACCCTGCAAGTTGACCTGTATCTGTGCGTCGGGATAGATGTCCTCGAGCTGATGCGCCACGTGGACCGCCAATACCGTCTTGCCCACGCCGCCCATGCCGCGTATCGCCGCCGAGATCACCGCGCGCCCGCCTGGTTTGCGCAGGGCTTCGATCAGTTGCTGGATTTCCTTGCCGCGCCCCGTGAACTCATTCAAATCCGCTTCCAACGATCGCCGCGCCGCGGGTGGCGGCGGGGCCTTCGGCGCCTCGTCTTTCTTAGTCAGGAGTTTGACGATAAGTTCAAGTCTTTCCGTAGTCATCGTGTTGAAAAGCGCGTTGCCGTGCGCCCTCGCGGCCTTTCCGGTGGCACGTTGGAGTTCGGCAAGGAAGGTGAGGATGTCTCGAAGGTCAACGGAATCGTCCGCCTCGTGGGCGTGGAATTCCTGAAACGCCTCGATCAGGCCCGCCGCGTCGTCGTCGCTTACCGCGCCGCGAACAATCGTTGCGACAAGCCCGTCCGCGACGCCCTCGCGCGCCAAGAACGCCTGCCACAGCTTGATGACGGCGTTGCGTTCGCGCCGCGGCTTTGCGCGGAACGTTGCCCGCAACGCCTGCGTGAAGACCGCTCTTAACGCCCGCTTCTCTTCAGAGCCGAGGACGAGGTCCTTGAGCGCCTTTGCGCCACTCTGAAGCAGCATATCCGCCGCGTTGTTCGCGGCCGCTATCAGCAAGAACCAGGCAATGGCTTTGAATACTGTGAGCGCGACGCTACCGAGAACAATGATAACGAGCGCGATTCCGAATACCCAGTCCATTGCATTCCCCTCCAACACAACCTTGACCGTGCCTGCCGCGGAGTCCCTTAGCACGTGGCCAGTATAGCACACGGAGTGCGGACTGCACGCTGGGTGGCGTGGAATTCATCAGGGCCAGAGCGAATTGAGGGCTGCGACGGTTTCGTTGACTAGGAGTTGGCCGCCTTCGGGGCTTACTATGAACTTGTCGGCGCTGTAGCCGCCGCCTTTGATGGCTTCGGCGGTGGGCAGGTAACCGCTCTGGGCGTCGGAGAGTTGAACCGGCAAGGTCAGGATGGCGCGGGTGCGGGCCTGGATGCGGAGGCCGTAGTCGAGGAATAGTTCGAAGGGGTTGGTGGCCATGGCGACGTCGCCGATTCGGAGCGCGTGGAACTGTACGGGATGAACAGAATCCGTTTCATAGAAAGGCGTCACCGGCGGCTGCATCTCGGGCAGGTCGACGTCAATGAGTAGATGTCTGAGCGGAATCGCAAACTTGGCTTGATCGACGGCGCCGGGGAGCGCTTCGTCCACCGCGTTGGCGATCCGGTTGGCGATCTCCTGGCGGCGGGAGATACCCTTGCGCGCGAGCATGGCTTCCTCGGCGGCTTTGCGGAACATGCGATGGGGCGAGTTATCGCCCGCGGCGGCGCACTGCGGTAAGATGAACAAGTCCGGCCCGTGGCGGCGGCGTAGTTCCTGGCGGACCTCGTGCCAGAAGTCCGCGGAGATCTCCATCAACGATTCTGTCTCCTGGGATGAGCAGGCGATGTTGACGAGCACGCCGGTGAGTGTCTTGTCGGGGTGCCAGAAGAAGAGCAGTTGAATGCCGGGATCGGCGCTGCCTTCGAAGCCGATGAAGTCGTCGCGGCTGGTGTCGCCGTACATCGCGGCGGTGCCATCGGCGTATTGCGCCCGGCGGTTGATGCCGACGGCGGCGGTGCCGAGCGCCCAACTCATGCCGGCGGGCGCGCGGTTCTGCCACGCCTCGACGACGGCCTGGGTGGCGCGTTCGACGAAGAAGTTGCCGTATTCGGAGGCCGTCATCACGCCGGGATCGTTGCTGACGTCATACAGCCCTTTGTAGGTGCTGTCGAGAAGACCGGGGCCGTCGTGTGTGTGCGTGGCGCTCAGGACGATCTTGCGCGGGTCGAGGTCGGGAATCTGCGCCTTGACGGCTTCGCGGAGACGGTCCGTGATGGGCTTCTGGACCGACACGAGGTCGCAGGATATCAGGACCGCCTGTTCGATTTCGCCGTTGGGTCCGCGCGTCTCGAGGGCGAGCGCGGTGAGCGTGAGGGGATCGCGCGTGCCCGTGGAAATCCGTTTGTTGAACTGGCCAACCAGCGCGATGGGCCGCGGCGGCGTGATATCTACGGAGGACCAGCCGGCAAACAGCGAGTCTTCCCGATTGGCCTCGGCGGCGAAGGTGTTCATCACTTGGGCGAACCACTTTCCACTCTCATCGATCTGCGGCAGATTGTTGTCCCAACTGGATTCATATTCGATGGCAAACAGCGCGGGCGTAACCCGGAGTTCGCGGAGAGTCCGTAACGCGGGTTCGAGTTCGCCGCAGCCTTTGCCCCAGGGCACATCGACGGCTTCGGGTGTCGCGGCATTGAGGTCTTTGAGATGCACGGCCATGAGCCGTTTGCCAAGGACGCGAAACGCGTCGGCGGGTTTGATGCCGGAGCGGATCCAGTGTCCGGTGTCGCCGCACGCGCCGATCCGGGGACCGCGTCCTTCGCAGACCCGCATCACTTCTTCCGGATTCCAGTACCGGGAACTACCGGTGGCGTGGTTGTGAATGGCAACGCTGATGCCGTACTCATTGCAGCATTTCTCGATCATGTCGAGGGCTTCGGGTGCGGGTTCCGAGACGATGAATTTTGCGCCGAGTTTGCGGGCGAAGTCGAAGATGTGGCGGCACGCAGGCTCGTCGCCGGGGATGTTGTGGATATAGATGCTTGTCAGTTCCACTTTGGCCTGAGCGAGTTTTGCGCGAAGCTGCGCAATGACATCGTCCGGCAGATCGGGTCCGAACTTGAGGTCCGATTCCGCCATGACGCGTTGCCCTTCAAAGGGTTCGATGCAGGTCATGCCGAGCGCGGCGGTCTTGTCGATCGCTTCGAATACCGTGAAGGGGTTGAAGCTCCAGGACGCAATGCCCACGCGCCATCCGAAGGGCGTTTGGGCTGCGGCGTCGTCCGGCGAGGCGACACAAAGGGCTCCGAGTACGGCGCCGACGGTAAGGCTGCGCATGTAAGTGGTCATAGGGTCCATCCGTTGTGCATGGCACGCTTGAGCATGTTGTTGGCTTCGGCACATTCTACGAATCGTTCGGTCTTGGGATCCCACTTCAGTTTCTTTTTCAACCGCGCGGAGATGTCGGCGATCATCCCAAGAATGGAGGCCTTATGGGCGGCATCCACGTCCGAAACCGGATCGTTGCGCGATCGAATGCACTGGAGTAGGTTGTCGCCGTGGTGCGTCGAATCAGTGAGACGGACATCGGTGTCTTTGAATTCCACTTTCAGGAGCGACTCGGGCTCGGCCCAGATTCCGGACCGGTCCACGTGGACCCAACCCTCATCGCCGATGAAGCGGCACCCGGATTTCCGTTGGTCACAGTCCGCGAAAAGCATCTTGAAGCCGTCGGCGTACGTGAACGTGGCGTTCCAGGTGTCTACGTTGTCCGTGAACCCTTCGTTGCGATAGGTGGCGGTACACTCGACATCGAAGGGATCGTTGCCGATCCGCGGGCAGCCCCAGTTGGCAATATCGAGATGGTGTACGCCCCAGTTGGTGATGAAGCCCGCGCAGTAGTCGAAAATGAGATACCAATCCGGCCATGCGACGCGGCCGGGATTGTAAGGCTTGTCCGGCGCGGGTCCTCGCCATAGGTTCCAGTCAAACCCATCGGGAACCGGCTGCGGATCCAGAGTGCCGGTGTACTTGGGCCGGTATTGGGGGCCTTCTGTGGCGACCTCGACCGTATGGATCTTGCCAACATAGCCGTTTCGCGCCAGCGTGCAGGCGTGCTGAAACTTGCCCAGTGACCGTTGCCACGTGCCCGTCTGAAAGACGCGCTGGGTCGCTCGGACGGTGTCGCGGATACAACGGGACTCCTCCACGGACACGCCCAGCGGCTTCTCGCAATACATGTCCTTCCCGGCCTTTGCCGCGGCAGTCGCGATCAGCGCGTGCCAGTGGTCCTGTACGGCGATCATCACGGCATCGATATCTTTGCGCGCGAGGAGTTCGCGGTAGTCGCCATACATCGCGCACCCGGTATCGCCGTATTGCGCATCGACCAAGTCCTTGGCTTTCTGCCGGCGGTCTTCGTAGGTATCGCAGACGGCCACGACCTGGCAGTCGGAGAGGCCAAGGAAGTTCTTCATATTGTCCGTGCCCATGCTGCCGACGCCAATGCAGCCGAGGGTTATCTTGTTGCTGGGCGCTACCGCATCATCTGCACCAAGAGCCGAACCCGGCACGATGCTCGGCAGAGCGAGAGCCGCGCCCGCCATAGCGGAATTCTTCAGGAACTGACGGCGATTGATTTTGAGTTTCATGACGTCTCCTTAGTAGCGAACAAACCCATTGGACGCAAGACGACCCTTGCCAGAAACGGCATTAGTGCTTGACGTGTCGTCCCAACCCTAAGAGATCATCGACTCAATGCCGATAGGATGTCAAGCCGGTGACTTTGGAAGTCGCCTGAGTAGGGATGCATCACCCCCATCTTTCTTGTGGTATCCCGGCGCGATATAATGGCGTCATGATAAGGTTCCTTATGACTGTCTTAGGCACCGCCTCTTACAGGCAAACGATCCAGAAATCAAGGAGTTGACATGAGGTCCATGCTCGTTATCTTTATCACCGCGGTGGCGTGGCCAGCGGAGACCGTCGAAGTGCAGAATATCCACGTACAAATCGTGGACTTCGTGGAGAAGACGATTTACCACTCTCCGGAGACCCCGGGATA
>Ga0307377_10004003_pt1 | contig 16307 bp, 32 predicted proteins | sample TR3MG_FD_202535 | JGI IMG/M metagenome (GOLD analysis project Ga0307377, IMG submission 202535) | Soil microbial communities from Risofladan, Vaasa, Finland - TR-3 | ecosystem: Environmental > Terrestrial > Soil > Coastal area > Acid sulfate soil | place: Finland: Risofladan, Vaasa | collected... | reverse complement strand
GCTTGCTGTCTGCTAGGCAGGGTTCTGTGGACAGAACGCCCCAGCTCGTGGTTGAGCCTAGTGCCAAGCATGCGCTAATACGGTCCCCGAACTATCGAGATATGGTCGCGGTGCATGGCTCTGATGAGATTGGATTGCTGATCGACATCGGCGCCTCCATTGACATAGAGATAGAGGATTTTTTGGGAGCGGCGTATGAGGTTGCAGGGGTCAAGATGAGTGGTGTTCAGGTTGACGGCTGGTCTCGTGGGGATCTGACATGAATGTAGATAAAATCGTAGAGACTCGCGTGGTACGCGAGGTGGTGTCGTCTTCTCCTTTGTGGGACGGCGTGGTGGCGCAGGTGAGTGCTGCTGTGGAGGCGCGGCTATTCCGGGCTCATGAGGGGAGCTGGGACGAGCCGGTCACAGAGGAGGCGGCGGACGCGGCCATTCGGGCAGGCGTTCGGCAGGGGGTGTCGTGGCTGTCGGCGATGATCGACGACCCTGGAGAGCTGTGGCAGGCGGTGTACGGCTTGTTCGGTGACGGGGTGCGTGAGGCGCTGCGGGCAGCGTACGGAGCAAAGGCGGAGCCTGTGAAGCCTTCGCAGGGTCTGACGGCGCAGGTGCTGGACGTGGCCGAGAAGAAGTTGGCGGCAGCGTTGACGTACGAGTTGCCGGCGCGGTCGGAGTTTCATCCAGGGTCGGCGGCGTCGGAGGTGGACATTCAGCTGACGAAGATTGCGACGGACGCGGTGTTGGCGCGGTTGCGGCACATTGCGCGTTCGTCGAACTTCGGCGAGCAGTTGCATGCGAACCTGGCCTCGTGGGAGAGCGTCTACTCTCAGGCGATTGGGGCGGCGGCGGGCGAGGCGCGCATGAGTGCGATGATGGATGTCGCTGACTTGTCGATCAGCCAAGGCATACTCTCAGCTCGTGTCCCGACGCCGGAGGCCGTGGCCGAGCGCGTGCAGATGTTGCTGAACGCAAGGGTGAGGAATAGCCTGAGGGACGCGGGCGTTCTGGCGAGCCCTCTGTCGACGAAGAGCGCGTTCGACGTTCGCGTTCGCATTGCGGAGAACATTCGTGATGTGTTGGCAGCGGTGTTGTCGCGCGCCGGGGAGGCGGGCGGGGCTGAGGTTGCGGGCAAGCTTCGCGAGGCTGCTGGGAACGAGCCGGAGGCTGAGGTCAAGGCCATGGCTGCAGCGCGCGCGGAAGCCGAGGTTGCCCAGGTTCGGGCCTTTGCGACGGAGCAGGTTCAGGCCAACGTTGCGCATCGGGTGATGTCGTGGGCGAGCCAGCTGATCAAGAACGAGGAGCGGCCTCAGACGTACGAGCTGGTCAAAGAAGGGCTGCAGGCGGCGTTGAGCTTGTACTGGCGGCGCCTCAGTGGTCAGTACGATAGCTGGCTGAGCTATTACGACGTGATGCTGCGGCTTGGCGTGAAGGAGGCCGAGCGGCTCAAGCCGATGATGGAGCTTGCGGGCCATGCGGGCTGGGCGTGGGTGTGGCAGGATGTTGCGGTCATCACGGAACGGCACAGCGGGATTCACCGTGATGCCGAGGGGCGGCTACACTGCGAGGACGGCTACGCGATTGAATGGCCTGGCGGCTGGGGTTTCTGTGTGTGGCACGGGACGCGTGTGCCAGACGAGTGGATTCTCGACAAGGCGTCTTTGACGCCGGAGATCGCGCTCGGGTGGCCCAACGTGGAGCAACGCCGTGCGGCGCTGGAGATTCTCACGTGGGATCGTGTGATTCGAGAGCTGGGGGCGACGGTGGTGGATGAGCATTCCGATCCGCAAATCGGCACGCTATTACGGGTTGATTTACCCGACTCACCTGGGCAACAATTCCTTCGGGTCCTGTGTGGAACCGGCAGGACGTTCGCGCTGCCTGTCCCTCCTGAGGTAAGAACGGCCCTTGAGGCCAACGCTTGGACGTACGACGTTGATCCGAGCGAACTGGAAGACTTGGAAGTGAGGACATGATGGGTATGAAGATTCATAGGATTCGCAGGAAGGCAGCGCAGGGGGACATCTTGATCCGCCGCGTGGCAGAGGTTCCCGAGGGCGCAACCGCGGTGGACCCGGAGAATGACGGCGGCTACGTCGTGGCGCACTCCGAGACGGGGCATCACCACGTCGCGCTGGGGGCCAAGTCGTTCTTTGCGTTGCCGAACGGCATGCAGAGCTATCTCGTGGCGAAGGGGCCGATCACGATCGAGCACCGTCGTCCCCACGACACGCACGAGCCGATGCAGCTTCTCGCCGAGGAGGCGATGGAGGCGTTCGTGGATGGTGGCGAGGGCGAGGTCATCTGGGAGATTCGCCGGCAGCGCGAGTACACGCCCGAGGGACTGCGCCGCGTCGAAGACTAAGACGCTACGCGTTGAAGAGAAAAGAGCCGTACCCAGCTGAAATGGCTGGTGTACGGCTCTTTTTTTTGGAAAGTTCGGCGCATGACGCAAATATTTGCTCAAGAGCAAGAGGAGGCTTCGGGCGAGCGACTGCTGTGGCCATGGCTTGAGGAAGCTTGCGGGCGGGGGCGGATGGATCGGGCTTGGGTGAAGCATCCTGGGTTTCGCGCCTTGTACGTACGGTACATTCCAGAGCGTCATGTGGTCGGGTACGGGCGGATTGCGCCTGTGCTGGACCTGGCCTCCATGGAGGTGGAGAGCCCGCGGAGAGGCACGCTGCGATGCCTGGTAGGAGACTTGAGGGAGGCCTATCCGTCGCTGGCGCTGTATGTCGAGTCGGTGTCGGACGTGAAGGGGCTCGGTCGTGGTTTGGTGAGGATGGGGTTTCGCGAGGTCAATCGGATCGGCGATATCTCGGCGAATTATTTGTGGAGGTTGCCATGACCACGAAGCGGCGTGGTGGGAGGCGTCCGCTTTCGGGGATCCGTGACGGGCAGTTCCATGTGAGGTGCACCGAGGAGGAGAGGGCGTGCGGTGGAGGCTATGGCCGATCGGCTTGGGTGTGAGCGCAAAGCTTGCCGGTACAGAGGAGAGGGCGTGCGTGCCACAGGCCATCGTGGTTGACCCGAAAGTTTCGCCGAGCCAGAAGCGCCATGTAGACAAACCTGCGATATACACGGTAGATTGAGGTGGTGATACGACGGTTGCTGGGGATGCTTTCGTGGTGCGGGCGGGTCGCTGTGCGCGTTGCGATAGCGGGGTTTGCCGTGGAGGATCGTGGGTGTTGGGTTGGGGTGATGCGCAACGCGGAGCAGCGGGAGAAGTTCAGGAAGGCGGAGGAGCGGCGGAGGCAGCGGGCGCTAGAGAAGGCTGTACCTAGGGCGAGGGTTGTCCGAGGTGTGATTGTGAGGGATAACGGCAAGTCATGAGTGAGTCACCGCCAGAATTTGCGATCCAAGCTGCCGTGCGAGAGGCGTCGGACTCCTCTTGTCAAAAGAGCAAGCGTGGGGTTGTGATTTATCGCGCGGAGGATCCGGGTCCGGGTCACGTTCTCTCGCGCGGGCACAACCGGCTGCCTGATCAGTTCTCGTGTATGGGAACGGAGGCGTGTCGGCACACGTGCAATCGTGCGTGTATTCACGCGGAGATGGATGCGATCATCCGCAGCCGCAAGTCGAACTTGGCCGGCTATGAGATGTTGCATATCAAGGTGGTCGACGGGCAGGCGGTGCCGAGCGGGCCTCCGTCGTGTTGGCAGTGCGCGCGCTACGTCTACCATCTTCAGGTTGATCGATTTTGGCTTTTGCACGAGGATGGGTGGAAGGCGTATGATGGCTCGGATTTTTATCTAGACAGCCTGTCGTACGACAATCGCCAGTCCCATGATTGGGTGCCGATTCCTGGGCGGACGCAGGAGCAGAAGGCGCGGCGAGAGATGCCGGCGCATTACTGTCGGCGATGTGCGGCCAAGGAGGCTTCGGCGGAGAGCAGGCTGCCGTGCCCTGTGGAGCCGTTTCGGCCTGCCGTGACGCCTGGTTTGCATCGGCATTACAAGGGAGGTTTGTACGAGGTCGTGCGCGTCACACATGACTCGACCAACGGCCGCGAGGGCAATTGGATGGTCGAGTATTGGAGCGTGGCCAAGGGGACCAAGCACGTGCGCGATATCGCCCAGTTCACTGAGATGGTCGGCGACGTTCCGCGTTTTCGGCGCGTGGAAGGTGTCGTGCCGGGAGGGGAGTCATGAGTCGCAAGGAATTCGAGAACGCGCAGTACATGGTGGCGGCTGGGGTGGACCATACGACGTCGGCGTTCGTGCAGGTGTGGCGACAGCCTCACGGCGAGCAGGATGAGCCGCTGGTGGTCGTGGACAGCATGGGGGTACGGCTTTGTCCGGGCTATGAGCGGACGCCGCTAGGCCTTCGGATTTTGCTGGCGGAGACCAAGGAGCGCTTCGAGCTGTCGAGGGGTAGGGGTGTAGATCGGCCGAACCTGGACGCTCAGACGGTGATTCTGATGGCCCAGTCGGTAGGCATTGAGGGCATCGACAGGGACATTTTTGCGTTATGGGACTGAAGTCCAGAGCGCGGGTGTTGAGTGCGCAGGAGCGTCGGGTGTCGGCGTTGGTTGCTGATGGGTTTACGAATCAGCAGATCGGTTATGCCATGGGGCTGTCGGTGAAGACGGTCGAGGGCTATCGGGCGCGGGCGATGAGGAAGACGCGGTCGGTGGATCGGGCTGGGTTGGTGGCTTGGGTCCGTGGGCGTAGGGCGCTTGACGGGGGTCAGGTGCCCTAGGGAGGACGTCGGCGAATCTGTCGACTTGGTAGATTCGCAAGACAGCTTTGATCGCGGCGTTGATGTTGGCGTAGGTACGGACGCGATGCTGGGTGACGAGGTCATCGAGGTTGTCGGCGGACACCTCGGCTGATCCGGGGAACTCTTGCGTATTAACAGAGTAGTAGCGACCGTCTTCGCGCTGGAAGGCGACGACGAACTTGGCACCCCAGGGGTGAACGAGGAACTGGTACTTGCCTTCGTAGCTCATGACGACGTCTCCCGTGGCGGCAGGGGTGAGAGGCCCATGACCGTAGTCTGCCGCTTCCAGAGACCTGTGTGGCCATCCCAAACCTCTTGGAGCTTGAAGGTCCGAGAGCAGACGGTGCACAGGACGAGGACGATGCGAACGACGGTAGGCCAGTACAGTAGGGATGGAGAATTGCACTGTGGGCATTGGTCCATCCGCGGGTAGGGCCATGCCGTGGAGTTGCGACGTGGCGCTGGCGCTCGCGCAGGAACGGGCGCGGGAACGTGCGACGCATCGTCGAGGTCGTTCTTGATGGTGGTCGTGTGGTAGTTGCTGGGGCTTTCGGCCCACTCGTTTTCAGCAGCCTGCCACGCACCCTCGGGCCACTCGCCGAAGGCTTCGGCGCATGCTTTGTCGAAGTCTTCTTCGAAGCTCTCGGCATCCGCCTGCTCATCACCGGGAACTTGGGTCAGAAACCCCAGCGGACTTCCGCGCAGCGTCGGGTTCTGGGGAGGGTCGGCCACTTGCCCAGTGTGCCCCACCTGGACGACCGATCTCAACCAGCAAGGTGACCCCACGCGACCCGCGACAACGTAGCCGATTACCGCCGCAGGCCGCGGGGGTCGGAAGCATTCGTAGCATGTCCCACGCAGCGCTCACAAGGCTTGAGCGCCTGCCAAGCAGCGCAAAACCTTCGCAATTGACAATAACGCACAATCACGGGAAAACGTGTGCCGCATGAAGGACCCCCAGCGCACGCGCCAGCTTTTGCATAGACTGCAAGCCATGGGCTTGGTTGAGAAGGTAGCGAATGGGTTTTCGCTCACACCGCAAGGAGTTCTGCTCGTCGCACAGGGTCACGGCGCAGTCTTTCACTGACTGCGCAGATTTTAGCACACACTGTGACGCCGTGTCATACATTGTGTTACATTTAAAAAAAATTAGAGCAGCATCTGATCGAGATCGGGCAATGAAGAAACGGGAGGTTGACGCGATGAGGGTTCTGTCTTGGGTAAGTCTTGGGGTGCTTGGGCTGGTAGCGCTGCTGATCTTCGCCACATCGTGCGACAGCGACTGGCAGCGCGCTGAGCGCGACGCGAAGGCGTTCGTGGTGAACATTCCGGGGGCGACGGGCAACGTGGCGTGCGCCAAGGCGGACAGCGACGGCGACGGCTACTGCAGCTGTACGGTGTTCATGGAAGACGGGTCCATGCAAAACCTTGACTGCGGCTGCGAGCCCTTTGCTGTTTTCGACAAGACAGAAGGGTGCAAGGTCGTCGACGCATTCAAGGAGCTGCCTCGGAAGCGCCGGTGAAGATCGAGTTCTCTCACTGGTTTCATGCGGCGCTTGCGGTGCTCGTCGGTCTGTCGGTGCTCGACGCGTACTATGCGTACCAGGGGCGCGTGGAAAATGCCGCGGTGTTCCCTGTGCTGGTGATCGGGACATACTTTTGGACGCGAGCGGCGGCGCAGGCGTGCGTCAGCAAGCATTTCGATCGGATGCTGGTAGAGATCCGTGAGATCCGTGACGAGATGGAAGAGCGTCGCAAAAAGATGAGAGGTGAAGAGTGAGGAATCGCGACAGGGTCATCGATTTTCTGTGCGGGATCAGCAGTGAGGGCTTTGACTACTACTTCACGTCGTATGCAAGTCCTGCAAGCATCTACAAGAAGGCCATCAAGGCTGGCGTGTCAGAGGAGCAGTCGGTTGCGCTGCGTGAACAGGCCGGGGCCTATGTGGCGGCCCACCAGGCGTTAAAGAAAGCGCTTAGCGATATCCAGGTGGCATTCGACATCGAGGATGACGAGGTGGAGATGTGAGCGAGTGGTCCCCTCCAGTCGTGCTTCCGCCTGCATGGAAGTGTGTTGAGATACGCGAGGACGGTGCTGCATACAGGCGTAAGGGCGGGCTGTCGGCGATCATAAGCTGCGACGTGGAGCTGGATGGAAAAGAGTGGGTCCACCTATCCGTGAGCCATAGGAATCGATTGCCGTCGTGGAATGAGTTGCACGACGGCAAGGAGATCTTCCTTGGCGATACATACGCGTACCTGATATTCCCGCCCAAGAAGTTCTATATCAACATCCACCCCTATGCGCTGCACGTGTTTACGTGTCGCAACGGACCGCAGCTCCCCGAATTCTCAAGGGGCTCAGGGCTGCTCTAGCAAGCTTGGATCCGACCTTGCAAGAGGCAAGAGGTCGTGGGCATTCGAGCTAGGACGACACGGATCGTTCCCCTGCCTTGGGCGGAGTCACCCCATGCTGACGTTGGGCTTCTGCGCCTTTGGGGTGTATTTCGGTACGTAAGGAGATATTGTATTCAATGTGGGCAGTCGGCTGGACACCGTCGGTCGCCTGTTCCGCGAGGGCCTCCGTGGCCCGTCTGTGATGCATGTAAACAAATTGATCTTGGGGGAGCCTGATGACATACCGGATCAGTCCGTATGATTCCCTTGAAAGGGAGAAGGACCGGCTGGCTTGTGAGCTGCGGCTTGCAAATCAGAGGTTGAGCGAGTTGGCCGGTGAGCGGGAGGGCCTGGAGCAGCGACTTCGGTACAGGGCGCTGCTCTGGGGGCAGGTGAAGTACGCTGGGCGCCAGGTGTTTCGTGTGATTGCGGCGCTAGCTATCGCTTTCGTCTTTGCGACGTGTGCGTCCCAGACCGGGCGTGCTATTGGCCGGATGGCCCGAGATTCTATCTGCGTTGGGCCTTAGCGCAGGAGCTGGTGTTGCGATGTCGGGGAGGCGGGAAATTGTTGTGTTATGGGCTCGGTTCCTTTTGAGGACCCATTCGCGGTCGCAGGATGTGCAGCGGGCGAGGCTGGACAGGGGCGTTCGGTCATAATAGACAATCGATCGGCGTAAGCACTTGGGGCACTCGCTGATCGTGGGATAGTTCGGGTCCATGGAGAGTGCGTTCGATCCCCATCGTATCACACCGTTTCTTATGGCAAGTCAACGATATCCGGTCTCTTTACCGTATGGTATCAGCGAAGAATTTGACGGCGACACCGAAAAAGAGCTGCGGGTCGTTTGCAAACAGTGCGACCTATTCGTAAAGATTCTTCCCGGCGGGTACATGTCTCGGCATGTGGCTATGTGTGGCCGTCCCTGCCTTGGAGCAGGGATCCCCGACGAGGTCAAATTTCACCACCCGCGGTGCAGCCTGTGTCTTTCTGTCGAGAGACACAGGCTCGACAGTCAGTCCTAGTTCACTTGTTGCTCGTTTCGGGTTCACCCTATGGCAGCTCGGCGCCTCATAAGTCGAGCTGCGCAGAAAGAGTAGTGATCGGAATGTCGTTTCGTTGTGACGCGTGCCAGGAAGCGCAGACCCCTCGGTCCAAGCCGTTCGTTGTGGTAGCTGAGAAGCGCGAGAAGGAGTATCTCGTGGACGGCTCGAAGGTTGTGGGGTGGGAGGTGGCTCGGGAGGTCAAGGTGTGCGAGCCCTGTTACCGGGACAGTCAGGCTACGGCAGCAGCCTAGGCGCCATGGAGGTCATCATTGCCAACGCCTATTCGCTTTCGTTTTCGACGGATGTAGACCTGTGCTCGGATGGTGCAGATCGGCACTATCTCGTAGAGATCGATGGTCACGTGATATGGATGCCGGAGGAGTACGACACGGGGGAGGAGGTCGGGACTTTTTCCGCGGTACACATTCGGTCATACGAGATTGAAGAGAACGAGGCGGGTCCTATTCAGGATTGGGCAGAGGCGTCCGACGTCCAGCTGGGAATCATTGCCAAGGCACTGTTCGAGCATGGCAACGACAATCACTGGAGCGAGGCGTTCACGTCTTTATTTTCGGACGACCTCCCGAACCAGGACATCCTTGTTATCAGGGATTTGAGGCTAGATCCTGCCCATCGTGGCCTTGGTCTCAGCGGTCGGATTTTGAGTCAGATCATCGAGATGCAGGGCTATCTCTGCACCGTTGCCGCCGTAATCCCTGAACCGATGGATACGGAAGGCATGGATCCCGACGATATCTTGGCGGCAGAGGTCAAGCTGGCTCGTCGGTGCGAAGATCTTGGCTTTGTTCGGGTACCAAGCACGCCCGTGTGGGTTCGGTTGCTCGACGAGAAGATCAGCATTTCGAGTAATTGATGGGGATGCTGTACACTGGAAGCGATGCCAGATTCCGCTTCCGCGAACGATGTTCTCGCCGGGCTTCCGGCATTCGTTGAACGCGTTTCGTCTGCGCTGGATCGGCTCGCTGCTGCGATTGAATCTCAGAACGAGCTGATTCAGCGCGATCGAACGTGCTCGGGATGTTTGGGCACGGGCAAAAATTACAGTGGCCATCGCTGCGTTCCGTGTGGCGGAACAGGTTGGCGCATCCCCCCGCCATCAGGCGTGCCTAAGGAGGGGGTGTAGGCGTGCTGCCATGATGAAGCTTCCTGTAGACGCGTTTGCAGGTGTCGCAGGTCATCAGGCTTGGCTGGGAAGTCCAGGCGCGAGCGCGCGGCTTCCACGGCTTGTATGAAGCCGGCTGGTCGTCGACGAGCATGCCGCAGTGGGTTTTGATGCCATCTTCTACGGAAAGGTGGACATTTCTCCCCTGGCGCTCCTTTGGATAGAGCGCGGCGCTGTAAGTAACCATGCCTTACGGGTACCTCAATTCCCCGATCCGCACAACGGGTCCGAGCCGCCGCAGTCTGCCGCATCCCTCTTCTTGGCGCGAGCCTTCGCCTCCTTGATATCACGCGGGATATCAAGGCGAACAGGGCTTTGCACCGGGGGATCTGACGCGCGACTAGCCTCGGGCTTGACGTCGGGCATGCCCCGAGCAGGAGGAGGCGCCGGTAGGCGAGTCTTGTCTTTCAAGATGTCGATGTACGCCTCGCAGCGGGCGAGCCGTGTGTCGACATCTCGCAGGGAGCGGTCAAGGCTAGAAAGACTCTTGTCGGCGTACAGAGACCACGCCTGCGACTCGTTAAGGACGCGCTTCATCTCTGAGATAGCGGGAGCCAAGGTCTCATAGCCGGTCTCGACGTCTCTCTGGGTGGCACGGATCTGAGGGGCGTACTCGACATAAAGGACGAGCAGAGGGGTTGCGATTGCGGCAATCCCTGTCGCTAGGATGCCAAGGATCTTGACTGCTTGCCTCGTCCTCTCTTCTAGTGGCACAGATCGAACCCCGCGTGTAAAAACGCCATTGTACACCTTTGACGAGTCGCTTTGCGACGTGCGACGATGGGGCACATGCCAATACAGACAAAATTTTACATGGAAGACGACAAGGAAGATCCGGGGAAGTATCTAGCGATGCCGCCCGACATGCTCGAAGCATTGGGAGGGGAGATTAAAGCTCTGCTGCACTCGAACCGCGACGCCATGCGCAATCGCGGGATTGATACGCGCACGTGGGCCTTCGACGTCCGGGACGGATACTACGGGGAAGCGTTTGGTATACTTCGCGCACTTTTTGTTATGGGCTACGGATATCTGGGGCCCGTCAATATCTCCGGCTTAGAAGATAAAAGACGGGAATGCTTGCAGCCGGAGCAGAATCTGAACTGGTGGTTTAGCGAGCTTAACCGTGAGGTGTTGGCTGAGGAAGGCTGGGCAGATAAAACCCACCGATGCGAGTGGTGCCGCGAGCGGTACGGCAAGGATACTGCCGCAATGCCAAAGCAAGTGAGCTGATGGAAGTCTACGGATCTGTCAAGCCTGTTTCAGGTTCCCGTTTCGTCGTATGATCGGATCTGCTATGGGATTCTACCAAGGTAGGCCGTGGGAACATGCGCTACAGCTCTGGAATCACGGATATCTCGTGATTGAACGGACTATGAACACAGAGGAAGGCTCGGGGCCCAAACAGAAATTCGTGGTAGCAGGGGAGCGGGCCGAAGGCGACCCGGCACTCTTGCCATGCCATGGAAGCTGCGGCAGCGGTCGCGTTGCATGGACCTGGCATCAGAGCATGTCGCATTCCGTCTTCCGATGCAGGGCGTGCCAGTCCACGCGGCGCTGGGGCCTGGGATTTGGGTAAAAATCCGAAAAGTATCGACTAAATACCCAATAAATACTTGACCTGTCCATGTATTGACGATTCAATAAGCGAGGGGCGAGAGGTCCCTCGTTGTGAAGAGAACATCTGACATAGACGAAGCCGCGACCGACGGAAAGAAGCAGTGCAAAGGACGCTGCAAGAAGCGGCTGCCCCTAGATAATTTCCCGAAAAGCGCAAGCTCTAAAGACGGGAAGCTCGGCTATTGCACGAGTTGCTGGGGCTTTCGGATGCGGCAGCAGGCCAAAGAGCGCAAGCAAAAGGCGCTCGCAGCGAGCGAGGAGCCTTCTCCCAGCGCTCCAAAGCGACGGAAGTCGTCGGGTAAAAAGCTGCCCGCAGATACGTCACGCTTGTCGCATGGTGATATCCTTGCGCTGGCGAATGAGGCGCTGCAGTCAACAGAGACGCCTGCGGCCCAGTATTTTGTTACGGCTGACGATGGCGATGTGTACGCCGCAATCTCTGGCGTCGACGCTGTGCTGAAGGCCGTTGAGTGGATGATGGACGGGTATACCGTCAAGGTTCACGAAGAGATTCCAGTGTCTGAGCTGATTGTCAGATTGCTAGCAAGGTAGGGGAGATGCGCGATCTAAGGTTGAAGCTAATTGCCCAGGTGGACTTTCGCAAAAACGAAGAGACCAACTTGATGGAGTTGGCAAAGGCGGGCAAGGTGCCCGCACTCAAGAGAGGCGAAGGCGTTCTGCTCATCTCCATGAGCAACGATCAGCTTGTCTTTGTCGAGCGAATTGAAGAGTTCGAGACGGAGAATGGCAGAGGGAAGTCGGTCGTCGCGAGGGTCGTCCCCTCGCAGCGCTTCCGGCTTCGGGGGGCGAAGTGGTCGCCGCTGATGCTGGCGAACTACGCCGAGCGAGCAGGGTTCCGCATCGAAGGCATTAAGCGGTTCGAGTGGTACATCCGCGACAAGGCGTTGGCGGCGTAGCACGCCGCGAGGTCGCCCTGTTGCGCCTGTGAGGTATAGTCGGCCTCTGTCGTACAGGGACAAAAGCCAGATCGCACGTGCTATGATGGCCGCTTCTCCGTGGGGGGAGAGGCTGTGTCGTCGCTGCTCGTAATATTGAACACTTGCACAAGCCACGCCCCCTCATGCAGAGGGGCGGGCTTGTGCGTCCTGTAACCGATCAGGATCAATTGATTTGTTTTTGCGGCAACTGTCGTGAGCGTGGGGCTACCGCTGTTACGCTGTGCGATAGTTGTCAGCATATTGCATGTATTCATATGTCAGGCTCAGTGGGCGGGGAGATCCTTTGTAGTGAATGTCTCCGCCTGATGGGCCATGACCCTCCTGGTGTTCTCGGATGGTTTCGGCCGGATGAGGATTAGGGCGATGCCAGGGGTAACAGGGGCATTTCTTTGCATGGGGTGTTCTGCGGAGGGCTGTGATGGCTTTGGCGCAGAGTGCAATCAGTGCAGGGCTTTGTTTTGTCTGCATCTTGCGTTTCTGCTTGATGGGGCAAGCGTGTGCTGCATGTGCCGTGGTGGTGAGATCTCCGAGTCGGAGTGGCCTGACTGGTGTTTTACGATCGTTCGTAGGCCGGCAACGTTGGTTGTTTAGCCATGTTGACGTTGCTTGATGGTTCGCCGATGCTTGCAAGCGATAGTTGGGGGGCACGATGAAGGACAGGCCAGATCTGCTTTTGCATCTCATGGATCTGAAAAGCCGGGTGGAGGAGACCGAGCTTTTAGTGAGAGGGGCTTTGCAGGAGCCCCCCCCTGGGGAGGCGAAGGGGCTGGGCCTTGAGTACGGGGAGGCTGTGGGCGCTGCAGCCCATCAGCTCGTGGCTGGCTACTCGTCTGATTTTATATCGATCAACGGTGAGGACGGAACGTATCTGTTCGTTTCGCCTGGAAGCAGGCCGTTGACGGGATGGAGCCCCTCTGATCTGGTGGGCAAGAATATCTATGATTTCTTGCATGGCCAGGACGTCAGAGGGTTGGCTGACAATGGGCACGATCGTCAGCCAACGACGATCCGAATGAGGTGCAAGGATGGCTCGTATCGATGGGTGGAGGTGACGTCCAAGCTGCATATGGGGCCGGACGGGGTGCGGAAGGTAGTATCAGTCATGCGCGACGTAAGCGAGCGGGAGAGGCTGCTTCGCAAGCTTGAGGTTGCAAACGCCCAGCTTACCGAGATGGCAGCGACGGATGAGCTTACGGGCGTTGCGAACCGCAGGGCGTTCAATGAGCGGTTGAAGTATCTGATTCTGGAGGCACGTCGGGGTCGCGAGTTGTCAATGATCCTGTGCGATGTAGACAACTTCAAGATGTTCAACGATCGCCATGGGCATCCTGCGGGCGACGAAGTTCTTTTCATCGTTGCTCAGAAGTTGCAGGAGACATGCCGCAAGGTAGACATGGTGGCTCGATACGGCGGGGAGGAGTTCGCGGTGCTCTTGCCGGGGACGAGTTCGCACGGAGCTTGCATTCTTGCTGAGCGAATTCGATCTATGGTCTCTAAGATCCCTAGTACATATGAGCAGGTCACGGTAAGCGTTGGGGTCTGCAGCTACTCCCAGGACGTCAAGTCTGGCAAGGAGTTGCTCGCCGGTGCTGATAGGGCTCTGTATGATGCTAAAAACAATGGCCGCAATCGCATCGAAGTCTTCGTTCCGGGCCGATCTCTCAAGCTTGTAGACGACGCCACCGGCATCTAGGTGGGGCGCAAGCGTTTGCGCGGCTTGACGTGTGTTGACAACACGTCGCCAGCAAACCATTATGTCGTTGTTTCAACGACATAAGATCTGATCTACAAGGGGGATCAAATTGGTAGATGACGCCCTTCGCAAGCTCCGCATGCGCGGCGACCTGGATCCGGGTGAACTGGAATACCTAAGAATGATGAAACAAGCAGAGGAACGGCAGCGGCAGGCATGGGCTAGTAACGCAGCGGTTGAGACCTCGGACGAGGCTCGGGCAAAGGCGTCCGCTGATCACATGGCGCGGACCAAGCGTATGTTTGCGGATACCGTGCAAGCCTCCCCCGAATTGCCGTCGAGTCCTGCGCCGGTGGTTACCGCCGAGGGGGCCACGCTTGGCTTCTACAAAGCAGAACCATATGGTGATGTTCAACCGAAGCCGGTGGCCAGGTATGCCCATGACTGGCCTTCGATGAAGAAGTGGATCGCCCGAAGCGATGGGACTTGGCTTGTTCGAGCCTTCGCGGTTCCTGCTTCAGCGCCTGAGATCTTGAAGTTCTTTGGCAAGGACGAGTCGGGCATGTCCTCCGAGCCGGAGCTGGAGAAGGCCGCGTTCGAGGTCATCGTAAAGGACGGACGCGTGTTTCGCTCTGACCCGGAGTAATACGATGACCCCGTGCGGTGAACGCGCGATTGCAGCGATGCACACGATCTCCCAGCTCCCGCGAAGAGCCGACCCACAGCAGGAAATCGAAGAGTTGCGTCTTGTCGTCGAGGAGACCCTTGGTCGGATCGACGGCCCCATGGGCACCCCCTACGATGATGCTCGCCAGCAGGTCGAGGTTCTCAAGCTAGCGCTAGCGCGCGTCTTGGCTGCCGTGGACACGAAGAACGTCTCCCGAGCGATTATCGGCAGTAAGCGCACGACGACACGGGAGCGGTTAGTCTTTTCTCGCGTCATCAAGGAGGCCAGGCACATCCTTTTTTGCCTGAGATAAAGGTTCTACGTGACCAAATACGCTAATAAGATCGTTAGCTTACTCAAGCGTAATCGGGACGCGGTTGCTGTCCTTATGCCTCCTATGCTGGCCCGCCCCATCGCTGATGAGATCTATCGAGGGCACAGGGGCGCGGACTGGTACCGCTTTCTGCGGTATGTGAACGAGGGCGGATACGTTGGTATGATCTGCGGTTTCCCTCTCGTCGCAGCTCCAGACGCTGTCCTCTGCACGGTTAACTACCTTGAACTTAAGAGCTACGCCAGCTTTAGGGGCGTAGACTTGGATCTGCTGGGGGAAGGCGTTCTGAAAAGGCTTGGCGATGATCAATCGAATTGATGGAGTGAAGGTGTTTACAGCGACGCGCGCCAAGGACCGCGCCTATCTTGGGGATGACGTCACGGATTGGATTGCCGCCAACCCCGGGATCCGCATTGTCGACAAGGTGGTGAGCCAGTCGTCGGACGCAGAGTTCCACTGCTTGAGCATCACGTTCTTCTATACATTCTGGGAGTAGGCGGGCAGGCCAGGATCCCGTGTGTTTTTTTGATCGAAAAAGATCGTTTCTTGATGCACAATACGTATTGGCTATGCTATGCGTTTAGCTATTGTTGGATCGAGAAATTACCAGCCAATCGAAGACGTTCGGGCATACGTACGCGAGCTGCCACCAGGCACCGTGGTGATTTCGGGAGGGGCTCCCGGCGTTGACTCAGTCGCGGTTGCAGAAGCTGTGAAGCGCGGACTGGCCGTTGAGGTCCTCCAGGCCCAGTGGGCGGAGCTTGGACGGGCGGCAGGTTTTATTCGGAACGCAGAGATTGTCGACGCAAGCGACGCCGTCGTGGCGTTTTGGGACGGCAAAAGCCCTGGCACAGCAAATACGATCAGGACAGCTAAGAAAAACGGGAAGTTACAGTCCGTTTTCAGATCTGATAGACCTGCGCAGGGAGAGCTGTTTTAGCTTGCTTGACGCACGGATCCATACCCTACCCCCCATAGCGAGAGTTGAAGGAATTTGTCCATGCAGCAGAGTGTAGATAAGATCGTTGGAGAGGCCGTCACGCAGTTCCAGGCTGTGGCCGCTCGTTTGGTAGAGGAGACGGCTGCTGCCGTCAAGAGCCAGCTTCTGTCGCAGATGCAGGCAGCCACCACCGTTGTGACTACGGAGGCTGCTCCTGCGGCTGTTGCAGCGCCGGTCAAGCGCAAGCGTGGCCGTCCTCGCAAGGACGCCACAGCAGCGGCGCCGGCCCCAGTGGCGCCCGAGGTCACGGCGGCGGCGCCGGTACCGGCGCCGGCCGAGGCGCCTGTGAATGGCACGGCGGTGGAAGCGAGCGGCAACGGTGAGAAGAAGCCTCGCAAGAAGCGCAAGCCGGTCAGCGAGGAAACCAAGAAGAAGCTTGCGGAAAACCTCCGCAAGGCCCGTGAGGCCAAGGCAGCAGCCAGGGCGGCGGCTCAGGCCGAGACGGCCCACCAGGCTGAGGCTCAAGCGTCCTAGCGTGTCCGGGCAGGCTGCTCCCCAAGCATTCGGCCCCGTCAGCGCAAAAGGCTCTGCAGGTGGGATCGCCACCGGCAGAGCCTTTTGGTTTTCCTAGGGCCCAGGCTACTGCAGCACAGCCATGAATGCGCTGTAGGCGAACGATAGCAGCACGACTGCTAGCAGCGTGAGCCCTACTGATGCGAGAATCAGTTGTTTCTTTTCCGAGTCGAGCAAGGCGTG
>Ga0307377_10003999_pt1 | contig 16315 bp, 11 predicted proteins | sample TR3MG_FD_202535 | JGI IMG/M metagenome (GOLD analysis project Ga0307377, IMG submission 202535) | Soil microbial communities from Risofladan, Vaasa, Finland - TR-3 | ecosystem: Environmental > Terrestrial > Soil > Coastal area > Acid sulfate soil | place: Finland: Risofladan, Vaasa | collected... | reverse complement strand
AACACCGGTCGACCGGCGATACTGAATCCCCAGGCCGGGTGATCATCTGGATTCATTGGCTCCCAATTCTCAAGAAACATAGAAGCCATCCAGGGCCATTCTTGCCTGGCTCGTTGTAGAGCAGTCATAGTCCAGCTAGCTTGCGTTTCCTCGTCAACCCCACCCCAAATTGAAGGGCTCCCTGACCAGTCGGCCGGTAAACTATTCCAACCCCAATTTCCAGCCCATACCGGCTTGTCGCCGTCTTCATTCCTAACCATGACTTCCCGCAGCAGGATTATTCGGCTGAAGTTAAGCGTAGCTAGATCAACCTGACGATCTTCCGGGCCGGTATTGAATCCATAAGGTTTTCCGGCTACGACATCGAAGGAATCCGCGACACCAGCCTCGTATAGTTCTTGTAGAAATAGAGAATCGGCAAGATTTCTTGGGCCCTGTTCGATTGTTGGAGCCAATGGAGCGGCAACGATTATGGCTCCGGGATCGGCGGCTCGGATTGATTCGGCAGTCAGGGCTAGCAGAGCACCGTACTCGGCCGGGTTCACATCGAAACCGCCCCAGTGTGATGTCAGGTTGGGTTCGTCCCATATAATGTAATGGTTAGTTTGGTCACCATAGCGACCTGCAAATTCAGCTGCCCAGCTGGCGAAGTCAGATGGATCGGTTGGAGGGGCAAAGCTATCGGTCGGGTTGCCGTCAAGTAAAGCGACCAGTTGAATGTTCTGTTTTTCGGCCTCAGAGAAAATCTGGTCTGTTATTGACCAGTCGAATCTTTGATTGTAATAAAAGCTCTGTTTCGCTGTGTCTATTCCGGCTGATTTGATTTTGCTTAGCGTCTCTGTGAGCTCAACATGATTGTATTGTTCTAGATGGACATTTACCCCTAAATGTACACCTGCCCCAGAGATTGGCGTAGGTAATTCATCAGTCATGCCGCGGCTCTTGTAATCGCGGCTATTATTTATAACGCCAAATGTCAGGATCAGAAGCAGGGCCAAGAAGGCTAATGCGATCGTCGCAATTGGGCTTTTCGAAAGTGTTTTCATGTCGATGGATGAACCCGCCGTAGGCAAAAGCATCTAAGCGGCTTTATTCAGGGAATGTTACTCAAAAGGCGTTACGCCATGGATAAAAGCCGGAGTCGCCTCTTCAGTTGGCGCCGGTTTCTCTTCCAATGCCTGTAGACGGGCATTGCCGTAAGGCGCCCATGTTGGGTTAGTTACCGGGGAGTCGCCAATCGTCAAGCGCTTAGCCTCACCAAGGTCTAAATCAATCAAGTACAGTTGGCTATTGTAGGTAAAGGCTATTTCCCGGCCTGATGGTCCCCAGCTCATAAAGCTCTGATCATGTGGAAAGCGGCTATTTTCTCCTGCTGGTGGATATATTTGGCGAGGATCACTGCCATCCCGGTCCATTCGCCACAACGTATAAGTACTCTGTTGGCTTTCTAATGGGTTCGTCGCCCGCAGGAAAGCGATCTCGCTGATACCTGATTCTTCACCGTCGATTATTGCCGCAGGAGACCACCGAGGATGGCTCCAGATACCTGTTTGCTGCACAAAAGGATGGGCCAGTTCCGTAGAAATGGATGCGACCCAGGTATCAAAAGTGAGATCATCAGGGTTGTTTCCTATATGTTTGCTAAATACCAGGAATTCGCCATCAGGAGACCAGGACAAAGTGGGTACCCATACCCAATCTGCCCGCGTATTGAACTCTGTGAAAGATTGCAGTTTTGCCCTTCGCTGAACTTCTTTCGAGGTCTGCAGATCAATAATACCGACCTCATCCGCGAAGCTATAGGCGATAAAATCTCCATTTGGAGACCAGGCATAGTTGCCACCCCACCAGCCGTAAGTCGCTGGATACGCTTCTATAAGACGCATAGGCCTAAAATTGTCGAATTCCGAAGCAGAGATATCCCCAACCCAGAGATCATTATTTGCCTCCCAACCAGGCAATAAATCTGTTGGTATTCCTGTGGTAAAAGCGATCTGTTGATTGTCTGCTAGAGCGGGATTCCAATCAGCCCACAAGATATTTTCCACATCGAGCTGGCGAGGTGCGGAATCTGGTTCGGTGCCAACAACCCAAAGCGTATTAAATCGTTCCGTATCTGTGGAGATCCTGGTATATAGCAGGTGATTTCCATCTGGTGACAATGAAAAAACTCGATGATCCAGGTCACCCCCGGTATTGAGTTGTTCGGGAAATGCACTCGAGCCGCGGAGAAGCACACTATTTCCCCCACTGATAAATGCCAGGAGTCCGGCGAAATCAACGTTTCCAGGAGAGAGTCCTGTTCCCATCATTACGATTTCATCCTGAGCTGATTCGACTATGGTAACCTTGGTTTCCTGGCGGCTGGACTCAATGCCATCATAGTAGACAATACGGACCGTGGTTTCTTGCAAGCCAGGATGGCCGGCCTGAACGATCAAAGGATCGTCTTCGGCGCTCATGGATTCATTGCGCACTGTTCTGCGTTGAAAAGGGATGCTCTTTTCAATGATTTCAATGCTCTCAGTTACACGAACAATCTTGACCTCTAGTTCAGCAGTGAGGGGTGTAAATAGAGGTGGGTCGATGAGATCATCGTCAGAAAGTTCTATTGCTTCATGATCAAGCAATTCACGCACATTGCTGGCATTTGATGTGATTTGAATCGATTCCCCATCGAAGATAAGTCGGACTGAAAGAGGCTCGGCCGCAGAAAACTGAGCGGTTTGTGTCGCGCATGCCGTGAGCACTAGCAAGAAGAATGCGAAACAGAGTTGGCCTGCATCCTGGCGACAGCGAACGGCCGATCCTTTTGTGATTTTCACAGGCAAACAATCCTAACACGGCTTTCTTTTTGGATCATCCGGGGGTTAGAACCTAATTCGGCCGGGCTTCCAGCCACATCGAACTCATTTCGGGGGATAAAGAATCGGCCACCCGTTGATCAAGCTCAGGGCCGATATATAATCTCATTCCGCCAAATACAGCACGAATTAGCAGCCGAGCATACTCGGCATCGGAATTTCCGCTGCGTTTTGCGACACGCTGGCAGAACTCTTCACTAGAGTAGTGCGGATCTCGAAAATGCAGTAGCCAGAAAACGCCATTTAATGACGTGGCTAATTCATCAGGTAAGTTCTTCGACACTGCCCGTTTGGACCGGCGATCCAGGACTGTTCCCAAAGTTTCGAGCACACCATTTGTCCATCGTCGGGCATGGTCCATTGTCCGCAAATTTCCGACCTGGTAGACATGTTCATAAAATCCAGTCAATTGCATATTAGTTGTCTCTGTCATACCGCCTCCGTATGAGTTGATTTTTACCCCGGTACAAGGCCGACGTCAAGCCGCCGTCGGTTGTCGAAGGGTAGTCGAAGGGTATCAGGCTTGTTCCATCCCTTATCAAAGCAAAATCTGGCCATAAGATTGACGATTTTCGAGGGATTGTTTATACTTCTATGTTGGTTAATATAATAACGTAGCGCATCCGGGACTTAGGTTGTGAATTGCCAGAGCAATCGATCAACCAAGGGCCGGATGTTTTGTCGATAAAGATTTTTTCAGCTAGAGGTAAGTATATGTCAGACCGATTGAATATTGTTGCCGAAGACCGGATGGTTATTCGAAAAGAAGCAAAGAGACTGCGCCGCGATGGTTGGATACCGGCCGTGATTTATGGTCAGGAAGCCACTAAGTCTATAAAGATTGAAAATTTGCCATTGCGACGGGTGTTACGTGACGCAGGTGCGACCAACCTGATTGAAATTGATTTAGGCGAGGATCATCATATCGTTCTAGCCAGGGAGGTACAGGTCCACCCAACCCGGGGTAGCCTGATCCACGTAGACTTTTACGAAGTGAACATGTTGGAGAAGATTGTTGTCGAGGCGGCCCTCATAACCACAGGAATTGCCCAACCAGAGGCCGATGGCCTTGGATCAGGTTCGCTTGTCTTGTATGCTATTGAGATTGAATGTCTGCCTGACAATTTGATTTCGGAAATAATTGTAGATATGAGCCAGATTGTATCTGCGGATGATACGATTCTTGTAAGAGATTTACCTTTAGCTGAAGGTGTTACCTTCCTGGCCGATCCTGAATCTGTCGTAGCCCGGTTTGACTATATTCAGGCCGAGGAAGAAGAAGTCGTAGACGAAGATTTGATCTTCGCACCGTCAGAGGACGAAGTTGAGGTCATTGGCCGGGGCAAAGAAGATGACGAGGAAAGTGAACTGGCTGATTAACTATTAGCCCATTCATACCCTTCATTCGGGAAATAACAATAAGGGCTGAAATATCGTTTCAGCCCTTTTTTTTGGCGAAATCCAAATCGGTTGAAGCATCAAGTCCTGCGGCCGACCCAAGAGTCGATCAGAGTGGTTACGTAATTTCTGATAACAGATTATTAAGATATGATTTATTGTTCGTCTTACTTTTCGACTTGGAAATAACCAGAGGTTACCATCACTTTTATGAGAAAATGGGCGCCATACATTTTGGTTGGCCTGTTGTTATTCTTAGCAGCCGCCCTTAGATTAACCAGTTTGGATTGGGATGGTTACAATCATTATCATCCCGATGAACGCTATATTACCTGGGTCGCTACGAGCATAGAGTGGCCAGATTCGTTAACGACGGCACTAGACCCACACGCTTCATCTTTTAACCCCTTCTACTGGCCACCCGGAGCGACATCGGCCGGAGTTGTCCTGGAACAGGACCAACCCAGACGATACGCATATGGCCATCTCCCACTTTATATGGGCGTAGCGGCGACGCGATTGATGGAGGAGCTTAAGCCCTCTCTTGGTCGGATAATCCCAGAATCAGGATTACTTGCCCAAGACGTAATGAACTTCGCCGAACGCAATGAATTCAGGCACCTTACTATCGTTGGCAGGGCGCTAACCGGTCTGATTGATACCTTATCGGTGTTGTTAATATTTATCTTAGGGCGACAGCTCTTTGGTGTTTGGGTTGGCTTGCTTGGTGCTGCTTTTGCCGTCTTTACCGTCATGTTTCTGCAGTTGGCTCGTTTCTTTACGGTCGATGCCTATTTGACTTTTTTCGTACTGCTGACCATTGTTCTTTTGACTTTTGCACAGAGCGATAGTGAATCACGAACCAAACGTCTAATATTGATTTTATTAGCGGCTGCTTCAATTGGCCTGGCAGTTGGATCGAAATTCACAGGTATATTGTTGATGATACCTCTTGGGATAACCGTTCTATTTCAAAAGAGCTGGTCCCCAAGAAGACGTCTTTTCACCTTTGTTGGAGCAAGTGTTACAGCTTTCCTCGTTTTTTTCGTGACCAATCCTTTCGCCCTTATAGATCAGACATGTGAAGTAGTACAACCGCTGTCAGTTGGTCCCTTCAAGGTCTCAGATGCATTTCTGCGATCCTGCTATTTACAGAACATCGTGTCTCAAGCAACGATGGTGCAAGGAACCCGGGACGTGCCTTTTGTCCGGCAATATGCCGGCACAATTCCTTACCTTTATTTTATTGAAATGCAAGTGAAATGGGGTATGGGGTTACTATTAGGTATCGTTGCTTTTGTCGGATTTGGCTGGGAGATATGGCGCGGCAGTCGCGTGATACTTAATTGGTTTCAGAAAAGACGGAATAAATTCGATAACTCTGATGGTCATGATTCCAACCTGTTGTCGGATGCAAGATATCCTTTTAGGATGACCGAATTTATCGTCTTAGGTTGGGCTATTCCATTCTTTTTCACGACAGGGGCGCTCTCGGTCAAATTTATGAGGTATTTGGAACCCCTTGTGCCGTATCTGCTGATTTACGCGGCCGCGATGTTACTTAGTCTGCGATCAGTCAGAGTTCGCCGGGTGGCTATAACCCTAATCCTCATCGTAACTGGCTTGTATGCGATTGCGTTTCTCAACCTCTACCGCCAACCTCATCCCTGGGTAACGGCCTCCCAATGGATTTTTACCAATGTCGAGAGTGGCTCCACAATCGCCACTGAGATGTGGGATGATCGCTTGCCTGATAATGTCAACGTGGCCGGAACAACCGGCCAAGCTTCCCATTATGGAGAAAAGTCGGTAAATTGGCTATCAGGTACGGAGGAATTGGATAGTCCGGAAAAAGTGCGTGAAAACCTTGCTGCTCTCGCCGACGCTGACTACATTGCCTTGGCCTCCAATAGAAATTATGGTGTGATTCCCCGTCTGCCTGAGAGATATCCGTTATCCAGCCAGTATTACCCCTTGTTGTTCGAAGGGCTCTTGGGTTACGATGTTGTTTATGTTGGCTCGAGAATGCCCAACATTCTTGGATTCCATCTGAAGCCCGATTCCTTCCAATGGCCTGGTTTGGTAGTTCCTAGGGAAGTAGAAAAATATCTGGACAGTAAGCCAGGAATTAGCCTGGGAAGGTTTGATGAAAGTTTTACGGTCTATGATCAACCTCTGGTTATCATATTAAGAAACACGAAGAATCTTAGCGCTGATGAGATGTATCATCTATTTTCTCTGCCTGATGAGGTGAGAGGGAAATGGGACCTGGTATCGTGAACAGTGAACCGACGATGAATGATGACGCCGCCCAACTTATGACGACGTCTCGTTTTTATCTTTATATGACGGTATTTGTAGCCGGAATGACAACTCTGGCTATTGAGTTCACCACAAGCCGTCTTTTACAAACGGTTTTTGGCACATCGAATATCGTCTGGGCGAATGTTATTGGCCTGGTTCTTCTGTTTTTAACGATCGGTTACTTTCTCGGTGGGCGGTTGGCAGACCAATACCCAAATCCGCGAATATTCTATTGGTTGGTGACATTGGCCGGGTTTAGCGGCGTGTTTTTCCTGTTGCTGACCAGCGTTATTTTACGATCGGCCGCGGCAGCATTGGCTTCGGTCAATATCAGTGCCATTGTCAGCTCGCTGATCGCGGTATTCTTTGCCCTGGCCGTTCCGGTGACGCTGCTCGGGTGCATCTCCCCTTTTGCCATCCGGTTGGGGGTGCGCAATGTTGGAGAAGCCGGTCGAATTAGCGGCCGCATGTATGCTGTATCCACCTGGGGCAGCCTTCTAGGGACTTATCTACCAGTTTTATTGATCATTCCCACTGCCGGAACTCGTTTGGCAGCCACACTCTTCGGGGTGCTGCTATTAATCGTCGGATTGGGTGGCCTCTGGCAACTGCGAAGGAAAGCAGATTCGACGGCTCTGTTACTAATTCTACTCTTAATACCGGTCGTGATTGCCTGGAATCAGGGTGGGATAAAACAATCCAAAGGCCAGGTTTATGAGGTGGAATCCGCCTACAATTATATCCAGGTGTTGGAAGTAGACGGCTGTAACTATTTGTTACTCAATGAGGGCCAGGCGTATCATTCGTTTTATTGCGAAGGGGGGCGAGTTCCCCGAGTATCAGTTTGGAGCATTATGTTGGCCGCTCCTTACTTCAGAGGGGTCTCGGCCGATTTGAGTGTCAAGAACCTAGCTGTCATTGGTCTGGCGGCAGGAACGATCCCGAAACAATTCACACAAACATACGGACCTATTCCGATAGATGGTATTGAACTTGATCCGGCAATTGTCGAAGCGGGGCGCCAATTTTTCGCCTTGAACGAGCCTAATATAAACGTGATTATTGGTGACGGCCGATATGAGTTAAACCAACTTGACGATCAATATGATGTTATCACTCTCGATGCCTATAAGGTACCCTATATCCCATGGCATCTGACGACAACCGATTTCTTCGAAGAAGTACAGCAACATTTAACAGAAAATGGTGTCCTGGCGGTCAATGTTGGTCGTAGTCCAGGAGATCGGAGACTCGTTGAGGCGATCACGGCCACGCTCCTAACTGTATTTCCAGCGGTGCACACAGTCGACGTGCCAGGGTCTCTAAATACAATTCTCATTGCGACGGTCCAAATGACAAGTGAAAATGACTTTCGAAGAAATATTGAAGATTTAGCCCAAGCAACGTCTCCTTTGCTGAAAAAGGCTTTGACGGTAGCGGAGACCGGACTCGTGCCGACAGTTTTATCAGATATTGTCTTTACTGATCAGCGAGCGCCAGTTGAGACCATAATCGATTCTATGGTCATCCAATATTTGCTTGAGTCCGGACCATCTGGCCTGTCTGAATTTGGCGGATAATGGTACGAGGATTCTTTACGGGAGGAAGAGGTTGAAGAGTGAAACTGTTTCAAAAATTATTCGTTGGGCTGTTGTAATCAGTGTCCCTTTTATGTTGACACTCATTACATTGCGCCTACTTATCGGCTGGAGCACACCGAGCTATCCAGAATTTGAGTACAATAGGATAGCTGCCGAGAGGTATGGTTTCAGTATTGAGGATAGATTAGGTTTTGCGAAAGCTACTCTAGGTTATCTGAGGCAATCGGAACCGGCCGAAGAGGCGATTTATTTATTGGATGAGTTACGGATGCCAAATAGTGACGCGCCACTCTACAACCAGAGTGAAATCCAACATATGGTTGATGTGAAGAAGTTGGTCGATACGTTTAGGATGTTAACGTGGGTTTTCCTATTTATTGTGGCCGCGGGTCTCCTATTTCTCCTGGCAAAGCCCAGTTCGCGCTTGGAAGGTTATAAAGCTCTGCTCCAAGGTGGTTTGCTTACCGTTAGCGTCCTTTTAATCACGCTGGTGTTGATACTTGTTTCGTGGAGCCTGGTGTTCACCCAATTTCATGAGCTGCTTTTCCCGCCTGATACATGGACTTTTAATTATTCTGACTCCCTGATTCGTTTGTTCCCAGAGCAATTTTGGTTTGACTTCGGCCTTATCTGGACGGGGCTGATATTTCTCGAGGGATTGATAGTGACCCTGGTTGGTTATTTGCTACTACGTAATAATCGCTATCTGTTAATAGTAACCTGAACAAAACTGGTCTGATATGGATAGACCCAGAATTCAAGCTTCTCCTTGTTCTCACCTATTCCGGCTGTTAATTCATAGTAGCCGGCCGCAACATCGTCGAATACAAAATTTTCCTGCCATGTTTCATCTGGGTTGACGCTGCTGTCGGCGTAGGTGGTCCCGCCGGCGTATGGTGATGGCGCATCAACTCGCCGTAAGGTCAGTGGATAGCCGGGAATAGGTTGACCGCTGATTGTGGTTACGATACCAGCCACGACCCCTCGATCTGGGAATGGATACAGCCACAGCAACGGATTGCGGGTCGTCCCGTAGCTGTTTTCCCCGAGTCTTACTTCAAAATGTAGGTGGGCGCCATCGGCGACGCCGCTCGCTCCGGAGAGAGCGATAACGTCCTGTGCATGAACATGATCTCCAACGTTAACGAGTATCTCAGAAAGATGCCCGTAAAGAGTAAATACGTCCTGGTCGCCAAGTCCGCTGTCGTGCTGGATAACGATTACATTGCCATAAAAATCTTTGATGGCTCCAAGGAACTCATCATTGTCTCGACCGGCGACAATAACGGTTCCGCTGGCTGCAGCTAGCACGTTGGTCCCGGCCGGAACGTTGAATTCAACCCCGTGGTGAGTTCGCAAAGTCCCTTGCCGGTTGTCGCCATACGGGTAGGCCTTATCCGTCCATACGGCGCTTCCTTCTGGGACTGGGCGGCGTAGCCAGTAATGCTCTCTTGGAGAGGTCTGGGGTAAAGCCGGAGGCGTGAAGGTGGGCATCACCGTAGCCTCTGGAGTCGAGATGTGGGCTGGTGGCAACAGTGGCGCCTCTGCTGAGGAGGCCTCCGGTGAGAGAAGCGGGTCTGACAAGCTCAACGCGACTTTGGTAGCCGTGGCTGCCATATCCACCTCGCTGAGAGGGCGAAAAGATTGTCGGTTTTGAGGAGAAAGAACGGTGATAATGATTGGAGGAGGGACAACCGAATCCGCACCAGTTGCGGTCGACGATATGGCTTGATTGGTTGTAAGGGAGCCACCATCGGTTCTACAGGCGGCTAGCGAAATGAGGAAAATCGCCGCCCCCAATAAACATCCGGTTAGTGATGATGATCTCCGCCGGTTCAGTATGGCAAATACCGGTCGCAGGCAATGGAGATTTGTCAAAATCCTCCCCTTTCGGCAACTTTAAGCATTGTGTCTGTGACAACTTTCTCCGCTGCGATTTCTAGTTTAACAACGGAAGTTGACCATTCTTTGGCAAGATCCCGATTCCTTAAACCTTGTGCGTTGATGCGTACGTTAAGAGCAGCAACCTGCACGGCAGCCCTGGCCATCACCGCGGCCGCACCGGCATCCGTGACGGCATTAATATTGCCGATGGCGACAATGCTCTGAGCCAACCGAGCGACCTCAAGACTGAGTTGGGCAACTCTCATCGGCACCTCGCCGGCGTGGATTGTCGCCTGCTCGATAGCGTCTTCCCTCGTTCGCTGATCTTTGCTTTTATCCCGCCAGGCAACCATAACTTGTTCGAAAGCATTTGCGTCATCCTGTATCGCCGTTGTCAACTTATGTCTAAAGTGCCCGGCCTGAGTAAGGATGTCTTGAGCCTGTTTGTCGACGTCGGCGTACTTATTCCGGCCGATGGTCAAATTGGCTACCATTTGGGTTAATGCTGCACCGAGCGCGCCGGCCAGTGCGGCTGTCGAGCCTCCACCAGGAGTAGGTGTTCCGGCTGCCGTCGCTTCAAGAAAATTGTGAGGTGTGAGATCGGATTCCTGTTCCCGAGCAAGTCGAAGTTCCAAAACCTGATCATCTTCAACATCCTTGAGCTGTAAATAGTATTTGGCGGTATCCAGTAAGGCCTTTTCAGGGATCAGACCGACCAACTCGGCTCTCGTGATTGTAAGACCATAATGTGCTGCTTCCCGACGAACCAACTCCTGCACCTGTGGAAGTGGTGTTTTGGAGAAATCGGTCAAGTTCATACTCACCTGGGCCTGACCATCAACCAGGAACCCTAAGGCCTGGACATACCGCAGGCCCCCACTGGTAAAACGAACCGCTTGAGCGATCTTGCCGGCAATTTCAACATCATCCGAATTAAGATACAGGTTATAAGCTATCAGGAACGGCCTGACACCAATGACCGTGGCCCCCCACGGCCTGGGCTGATCGGGTCCAAAATCTGGCATACGCTCTGGATTGGTAGCAACTTCATCTTTCCAGAGCTCATACTGGCCACGACGAATAGAAGATAGTTTCGTGCGTTCCGGCCTCTTTGCCGCTGATCCGTAAAGATATACGGCAATACCTAAATCCTCGCCTACCCGCCGGCCAAGACGCTCTGCCAAGGCGATACAATCATCAACGCTCGCTCCTTGAACTGGAATAAACGGGCATACATCGGTGGCGCCAATGCGGGGATGTTCACCTTGATGCTGGTCCAAATCGATTAATTTAGCCGCCATTGCAATGGCCTGATAAGCTCCTTCCTCAACCGCCGCAGGCTGGCCAACGAAAGTGATTACACTCCGATTGTGGTCTGGATCGGCGCTAATATCCAGGACATGGGCTCCAGGGACCTTTTGTATCGCTTCGGCAATGGCATTATAGACTTCCGGTCGACGCCCATCGCTAAAGTTTGGCACACACTCAATTATTTTTGGCATCCTTATACCGTCTCCATTCCAACCATTTTTATTTCCAAACCAAAACAAACGATTGTATCAAAGGGACAGATTTGCTCAAATCCGGTTGCTGGTAATAATCATCGCAAATTAAGGAGGCCTGAAATGATCTTAGTAGAACCAATTGCACAGGAACACGTGGAGGAATTTGTTGACATTACCACGGCAGCTTTCCCGGGGATGGGCATTCATAAGCCAAAGGATCGCCAGCGATTCCTTGAGAGGCTGTCAGCGATTGAGGATGATCTGATCCGCTCGATCTAGGGTTGTTTCCGCGATAACAGGCTTTTGGGAGGTATGATTCTATACGATTTTTCGATGAATGTTCATAATCATCTCATGTTGGCGGGCGGAATAGGTTTGGTGGTGGTCAGCCTTTTGCATAAAAAAGAAAAAGTTGCCAGGGAGATGTTGCGGTTTTTTCTTCACTATTACCGGGACAGACAGGTTTCGCTTGTGACTTTGTATCCGTTTCGCCCCGATTTCTATTAGCGGATGGGATTTGGATATGGCACGAAGATCAGCCAATACCGCATTGATCCGGCCGCCTTAGCCAAATCTGGTACCAAAGCGAATCTGAGATATCTTACGCTTGATGACAGCGCTGAGGTTCTCGGCTGTTTCAATCGCTATGCCCGCAATACTCATGGCATGATTTTGGGCATACCCAGGGTCATCGATTCTTATTTTTCCACAGCGGATAGCCATGTTGTTGGCTACGTTGAGGGCGAACAGGTCCGCGGCTACATCTACTTTAAGTTTGATACCAAAGCTGATTTCCCACTCAATGAATTGATTATCGAGGAATTCATGTATGAGTCAAAAAAGGCGATGAATCAATTGCTCAGTTTTCTATATACTCAGCTCGATCAGATCAGCCGGATTGTCTTCAATTCTCATGATGATTCAATTCACTATCTGCTTAGTGATCCGCGGAACGGTAGTTTTCACATTATTCCACCTGTCTACCACGAGACAAATACACAGGGCATTGGATTGATGTACCGGTTCATAAACATTAACAAATATTTTGAGGCGTTAGAGAATCATGATTTTGGAGGGCAGAGTTGCAGGATATTGATCAAGCTGCAAGACACTTTTTCCCCAGAGAATGCGGGCAGCACGGTCATCCTTTTCGATGAGGGCCAGGCTCGCTTGAATGGAGATAGTTACGAAGAGGTCATCGAAATGGATGTATCTGATTTTTCGTCGCTGGTCATGGGCGTTATATCGTTCGAAAAGTTGTTTCAATTTGACCTGGAGCAGATTTCTGACCAGAGTTATCTTGATGTTGTCTCGCGGATCTTCAGGTGTAATGTGCAACCTGTTTGTTTAACCCGCTTTTGAGTGACCATTTGATAGCAGATGAAATTGAGGACAGTCGATAAAGTAACAGCGTTTATAACACGTTGGCAAAACGAAAAACCTGAGTTGCTCGTTCTGCATCACCCCCTGGCGGGCCGTCAGCTACCGGCTGGTACTGTTGAGATTAATGAACCCCTTGAGAAGGCGCTACTCCGGGAAGTTGCCGAGGAAACCGGCCTGGTGGATATTGAGATCATCACCTATCTTGGGTCGGGAGATTCCTTTTTAACCGGGAATGATCACGTTATCCTGGTGACCACGAAGCTATTTTCCAGCCCGTCGTATGACGCCTCTTCTGCAGGATACATATTGGAACGAGGTCTGCCGGTTCGGGTGACAAATAAGATTGGGAAGTTTTCCGCAGTGCTTTGTGATCCGCTGGATCCTTACGAGCAGTCACCAACTCGACAGCAAAATGTTTCTGGCTATGTGCGATCAAGCGTCTTGGGCAAACATATCCGGCGCCATCTGTTCCAACTAAAGCCAACAACCTGGACTCCTGAAAAGTGGCAAAAACAGGTAGATGGTCACCTTATGGAGTTTTGCTGGCGCTCGCTGGATCCCCAACCGATTTTGCACCCGGATCATTCAGATTGGCTGGATTCTATATATGAGATGCTAATAACAGTTGATTCACTGGGTGAATCAAAGATAGGTTATTGTGAATAGATTCCGCGACTCCGCGAGTTAGGGATTTTCGACAGCATATTGGCCACGGGCCCGGCCAATGCAATTATCGACGTTTTCGGAGTGTCTGTCGGTAACCACACGTTGGTTCGTGGCCAGGGCGAATTTTTGCCTGGGCAGGGACCATTTCGTACCGGCGTTACGGTTATTTTGCCTGATACTGGCAATTTGTATGAGGAAAAAGTTCCAGCAGCTGTCCACAGGATAAATGCCTTTGGCAAAGTTTTCGATTTTGAACAGGTCCGGGAACTTGGAAATTTTTAATCACCTATCGCCCTCACGGGAACACTGAATGTGCCCCGGCTAGCCGATGCCCTTATCAAGTTTGGCTATTGAAGATAACCCATATACTGGTCTCGGTTTTATCGCGACGGGTAGAAAAGGGTTTCCTACTGTCAATCCGGTCGCAGGAGAGACGAGTGATGGTTTCCTCAGTGATTTGCATCCCGGCCGATTGGATTGAACGAGATACGATTAGCCCTGGAATCAGCTTCTTCAGAAACGGTAAATGAGGGTTGTGTCGGCGCAGGTACGGGAATTTCCTGTTACGGGTGGAAAGAGGGCAATGGCACAGCCAGTAGGGTCTTACCCGGAGAGATTGGCGGTTACAAGCTTGGCGCATTGGTTCAGAGCAATTTCGGCCGGCCCAACGAGTTGACGATCAGTGGCGTGCTCGCCGGTCTATTTCTCCAGCCACCTGAGTACTCCCCTGAGTTACCTGGCGGATCGATAATGATAACTATCGCTACTGTTGCCCCGCTTGACTCTCGCCAGCTTGGTCGTCTCTGCCATCGGGCGGCATTTGGCTTGTCTCGAACCGGCAGTACTCTCCATGGGAGGAGTGGGGATTTTGTCATCGCCTTCAGTACTGCTTAACGGATTCCAGATCGCGCTATAGCGCTTGTATTCAATCGCCCAAATTTGGCAAATGAACAATCAGTCATAGGTCGATTGGGGTTGGCGGTGATCGAGTCCGTTGAAGAGGCGATTATCAAAAGTATGCCAATAGCGGAAACAGTGGTTGGTCGGGATGGAAACACCAGGCATCATTTGCCGACCTAACGAGTTGTCGAGACAATTCATCAATACCGTAGACCTAGTGGAAAAGCTGGGGGGTGCAAGAAAAAAGGAGCTCCAGATGTATGGCAAGGAGATCTGGCTTGCCAAATTCAGGGCCGTAAAAAAATGAGTCTCGTGGTGGCCAATGACAAATTGTTGCTCGACCGACATAAACGGTATTCAGAGCATGCTGGCGCACTATAGGAAACTCGAACGGACTTTGTTCACTCACTGCCGCCCTGTCTTCCACCTGGAGCCTTATTACAAACATTATAGTTGGTGGGGAGCCTGCCTGTCAATGGTCTGAACCTTAAAAAAATCACTCCTTTTTATTTTCGGTATTTGGTTTATGGATAATCCCTGATCACCAATTCATAACGTAGCCTGGGCATAATGGTCTGGTCAATTGACCTTGTATTCTCCGTTGTTATAATTCTAATTGATTCCATGCGTAACTTGAAAGCAGCTTTCATCCTGATTATTGCTTTAATATTCCTCGTCATCGTGTTGCCTGGGTGTAGCACGACTCCTATCGAACCCCCTTCACGAAAAGCGTCGAATCAGGACGGGCCAATGCCAACCGTTCGGATTATTCCAACGCTTTATCCGACAGCGACAAAGCCGCCAAAAGTTGAGCCGACCAACACAAGACCCCAGGAACCGATAGAAGTAACCAGCACGCCTATCAACTTTGAACAAGTTGTGGTTGATATTCGCTACGCTATACCAGCCATATCAATGGATCGTCGAATTGTTGGTAACGTATCCAGTAGAATTGAGGTAATTGATCAGGTTTCCGGGGAGTCGATAGTAATCCCTAACCAACCCGGTATCTTGCTGGAACTGCAGCAAGTGCTTGAACAGATTGAGTTGGAAGAGTTGCCAGACGAGTGCAGTATGTGCGTAACTGTAGAGTACAGTTTGCCAATGGCAGACAAAGAAGGGACCGGTTGGCTTCAAGATGTCCAACTTCTAGCCAGCCTGGAAAATTATACAACGGTCCAACTTGGTTCACATTTCCCTCCAGGCACGATATTCGGCTTGCGACAAAGTGCTACGCCTTATCAGGTTGCTCATACTGTTGCTCTGACAGACGATGGCCAGCTCTGGCGCTGGGTGGCGACGGATGCTCAGGTCACCATGGAGCCAACGGACCTGCTCCTTAATCTGTTGGGCGATGTGCCAGAGCGACAAATCCTCGACTCACTCCTAACGCCAGAACGCGTTAATTGCCCGGTGGGACCTGGTTTTGAGACCTTGTATATCGCTACAGAAGATGATGTTTTTCTCCATGATTTTACCTGCCCCGAATTTACTTTGGCCTCTAGCTTGATACCTTTATATTCAACTCTTGATCAACTTGCAGACGAATCCATGATAGAAGCGGAAGTTCCCGAGCCTGAACCAACGCTGCCCCTGGATACCGTTGTTAATTACAAACAGTTGGATGGGACCACCCTAACTCTCTTCCGAGATGGTCTTGCGGTCGTGAGGACAACAGATGGAATTACGCGGACAGCGATACTGACCGGTTCTGCAGTATTGAGTGCAACGACCACATTAATCGAGAGTGATTTATTGCTGCCAGGTGCCGGGGGGCTGTTCTCCGAAGAGGAAACGAACGTGCTCTTTG
>Ga0307377_10003998_pt1 | contig 16320 bp, 27 predicted proteins | sample TR3MG_FD_202535 | JGI IMG/M metagenome (GOLD analysis project Ga0307377, IMG submission 202535) | Soil microbial communities from Risofladan, Vaasa, Finland - TR-3 | ecosystem: Environmental > Terrestrial > Soil > Coastal area > Acid sulfate soil | place: Finland: Risofladan, Vaasa | collected... | reverse complement strand
CCAGCGACAAGGTCACCACCAGATGTGTTTGTTGCTGTTTCAAATACTTTTTCTTCAACTGCAGTGAGTCCACGATTGCTCTCAACATGGGTGAGAGTTCCTGCATCATTTATACAACCTGTGGCAAACCCGTCATCGTAGAGGTCATTGTTGACTACTAAGTTCTCGTTGCAGGTAGCATTAGAAATGTTTATACCATATCTTGGCTTATTTGCCTCAACTCCTGCCCTACAGGTATTGCCTTGGACATTGTTATAATCTGCACCAGATAGATATATATCATCATATGTATTAGTGGTATCCTGCGAATTGTCGGTGAGAGTATTGATACATAGGCTGTTATGATGGGACGAATCAACATAAATTCCATGATAATCATTCTTATAACATATATTACCAGTCACACTGTTGTAGTCAGTAGTATCTACACGGATACCATACCACGTGTTTGTGTTGCACACATTGTTAGTTATTATGTTATAATCTGAACCAGGTGCTAAAACGATACCACTGCGGAGATTGCCCTCGAAGCTATTGCCATCTATCGTGGTATTAACTGTTGCCTCCAGCTTAATACCATCAAGAGTATTGCCTTGGCACATATTTCCGCATATTGTGTTATTACTTGATGATAAGAGATAGATGCCCCATCCACTATTAAGTTGAGAAGTATTTCCAAGCACGGAACAATTAAGACAAGTGTTCAAATAGATGCCAATATAACGGAAGTTCTCGGCAAGGCATCCATCTATTTTAGCTCCTGGAATTGCAGTCGCCCCTGACCCTGAGCCAACTGTTTCAAAGTATATTCCATATTGAGTACCACCAGCCTGAGCTGCCTTATTCCCATCTAACTTCAGTCCCTGAACCAGAATTCGGCTATTACCACCAACCGCATCAGAATTGGTTATCATCTTGAGATTGGCATTATCAGCATCCATTATTTTGATTACGCTGCTAGAACCATAACCAATAAGAGACTGATTATCCCCCAATTCGATGGCATCATCTACCCAATAAGTTCCAGGAGCAAGCATTACACAATCCCCCACACCAAGAGCAGTGTTGATAGTATCTTGGTCTCCACCAGTAGCTTGCGCACCAGTGCAGACATAATCAGCCCTATCCCTAAAAACAGACGCAGAGTCAGCAGCAGCAACAAGTATTGCGCCACCGCCTCTGTCATCTATAACTGCTCCACCTGGTCCTGTTCTAAATCTAGCCATTCTTATTGCTCCACCACGTACTGGACCCCTTCTCCTGGATTGTCAGCATCAATCCAAAGTAGGTTGGCATTATTGACATATAAATCTATGTTATCTCTTGCATCCAACACAAAGGCTACAGTAGCATCCTGAGCATTTGCTTGGCTCGTGCCGACATAAATGTCTCCAGCATTTCCCTTCTTTGCCACTATAGTTAAAGCAAATCCATCTGGTATAACGAGAGACGAAAGCTGCTCTGCCACTCCAGCAACTGTAACATTCTTCTGCCCAGTAGCAAATGCACCCCTGTTATGCGGGACAGATGACGCTGAGGGATCAACTCCAGCACCCGCACCTGCCTCTCTCCCGATATGTAGCCTGAGATACCTGCCACTCTGCGCCGTTGTCTCTAGCCAGAACCTCCTGAACATAGCAGGATAGTAGTAAGGGTTAAACTCGTTAATTGGAACAGCATCATTAGTTGGTGCATCAAGCCTGATAAAAGTGCCCTCAAGAGTACCATCTGTAAAGGCTGTTATCGCATCCCCAGGAATATCCACCTCTTGACCAGGCGAAGTTCTGGCAGTAGTCAAGTTAAAGGTCAGCACATTATAAGGTGCTAAATCAGGCAATATAGGAGGTTTCTTGGGTATTCTGACATCAATCCCACTAGAAATTACCTGCAGCAACTCCAGCATCAGGAGATTAGATACATCCTGCCTCTCATCCTGACTGGTAGCAGCATCATGCAGCGTTTCTAGCAGGTTCAGCCTTTTGGCAATATACTCCTTATACTCCTCTGGAGTTTTAGGTACAACTATATCCATCCAGAACTCCTAGTGTTGTTCGACTATCCAGTAGAGTCCATCGGGTGCTACTGCAGCATCAATCCAGAGCTGGTTGAGGTTACCTATCTCCAGCTTCAACTCGTCGTTCGCTTCCATAGGGAAGCTTGTGGTGCGAGAGGGATTTTCAGCCTCTGGTTTAGAGTTACCTATATAAACTATCCCACCATTGGTGGATAGAGCCTTCAGGTTGACATCAAAGTCATAGGGGACTACCACGTCTGGAAACTGCACGGCAGTCCCCGCAACAACGCTTAGAACTCTACCCGCCCTTATGTGTTTAGGGTTGGTAGCAGCCATTATTTACCCCTTTATTATCACGTTCCCGGCGGCCAACTGTTGACCCAAAGGACGAATTTTCCAATAGTTGACACCCTTTCCAACTTGAACCTCCAGCCAGAAAACACCACCTTCGATGTGTCTCTTGCCAGTGTGGAGTAGCAGTCAAATCTCGGAGTGGTATCCTCATAGACGAAGAACTCAGATGCCTTAAACAGATACTCCTTGAGAAAGTCCTCGCCTGTATCCGTAGGCCACTTTCTGAGGTAGAAACTTGCCTTGAGGGTTCTCCACTGCTGAACTGCAGCAGGGTGCTTGACCTGAACTTTGAAGTCATCAATGACTCGCATCCGCATCTGGGACATTTCCAAAGTTCCGTTTTCTAGTGCAGTAACCTCGTTGTCGCTGTCCCATGTGGCTGCAGTCAACGCACCAAAGCTGTGTTCATACTCTGGCAATGCACCAACTGCCTTGCAGATGACATTGAGACCCTCTGTTGGGATGTCAGTCCCGAACAGCTTCGCCGTGTGTCCCTCCAAGAGAAGGGGTTCAAATGAGTTGCTATATCTTTCAGTCATTTCTTAAAACCTCCTATGGTTTTTGTTCAGGAGGATGTGCCCCCTGTTTTTGTTTTTAGGGTACTGAACTTGTCAGTAGCACCTTAATGCTCCAATCTTTTAACTTCCCTTGCCTAGCCCGACCTCGCCTGACCACACCAAGCCTGACACTATGATGCTAACATCATCTTTCGTGGACTAGATGCCGTATCACTTGCTCTTTCCTATCATAATCACCCTTGCCATCAGGAACATATTCCTCAGACTCATCCTGAAGAAGCCCTGGGAATGTTCGTATCAGTTCCCTAGTGTCCGTGGAGCAAGCCTCGGACAAGTCGCACTCCTGCTTCTTGCCCCAGAAACCATACATCCTACCATCAATGGTTTTTCCTGTTGCAGAGTCCTTTGTATTTATAATTGGAACTCCCATTGCATGTGCAATCCCCATCCAGTACTCAACTCCACCCTTCTCTACAACATAGCTACTGTTAGTCATCATATCTATGCCATAGAACCACATTCTTTCATACTCATGGAGCAGAGCATACGCCATCATGTAGCAGATTGCGTTGGAGAAGAACTTGGTCTTGAACTTCTCGAACACTTCCTTCATCGGGAAAAGCTCGATGTTGGAGAGTTCTGGATGCTCCAATGGGGCAACGATGCAGCGGAAAGGCTTCAACTCCTCGTAGTCAAACTCCTCGGTGCTGATTTTATCAACAATGAAGAGCTTGTCCACGTCTTTGTACCAGTCCTCTTCCGGAAGGAAGTGGTAACACGTGTTGACTGACCAGAGTTCCTTATCACCCTTGCCAGGGTACTCTACCCTAGTTGAACCGCAACCGTAGATTATCACTTCCTTCATTCCGTTGCCTCCCCTGATGCACCATACAACTCCTCGTAGAGTACAGCAGTTGCATCAACCGAAACGATCTTTACAGGACTTTTCTCCATTGCCTTGCCCTCGAACTCGTTCTTGTCTTCTCTCTTGTTCTTCTCTAGTGCAAGTATGTGCTTTTCAATGTCATCGTAAGCAGCTACTACTCCTCTATAGAAGTGAATCTTTACCTCGTTCTCCTCTTGTTGCTCTTTAAGCTGCACCTTGAACTTGAAAAAGCAGTCGAGTTCCCGATGGGTCTCTACCCTCTTACTCTGTAAATGAACCAAAACCCGTTGCATTTTTACCTCCTAGTTTATTTATCCCCCTCTATCAGGAGGTGTCATTATTTAGTTGTTAAAGTTTACTCTTCATACCCCCACCCAGAAATCTGCCCGATGGGAATTGAGCCACTTGCAGCCAAGATAGCACAACAGCCAGTATTGAACTTCAGTCCTGGCGCAGCAAAATTGAATAGCCCGTTTTCATTTGACAACGGGTCAATCCAAAGAGCAACCACTGAACCTGTGACTGTTGCCCCAACAGTGCAATCAACCAGAAGAACAGGACCACTGGTAGCATTGGGGGCGATTGAAACACCTCTTAGCCACAAATCCCTGTTTGACTCGCTGATAGGAAGCACGGATTGAGCACTGGAAGCCGTGGCAGGATTGATGGCTACAGTGTTGGCACTACTTACGCCGTATCTCATTTCTACTTACCTCCCCAGTCTGTTTCTCTCCTCTATTCGAGGAGGTTATTTGGGGAGGGGAGTTCAACCACCGATGAATAATCCCCTCCCATTAACTTTCTTAAACTTCGTAACCGCAACCACCCATGTCGCCTACTGGAATTGCTGTGCTTTCAGATAGAACAACACAACCAGTAGAGAACTTCATCCCAGGCATTGGTAGTTCAACTAGTTCGCTCCTAGCAATACCTTCGCTGGTTGTCAAGGGCATGAAGGACATCCGTTTGTTCGCACTTGCAGTCATAGAACTGCCAGATGCCGCATCGTAGATGTTTATCATCGTGGTCACCGAAAGCAGGGTCACTGTAGGCAGAATCACGGATGTAAGCCATAGAACTCTACCAGACGTGATAGAAGCTCCTAGCAAGTGTTCGGCACTGGATACACTAGCTGCAGTAATCGGAACTGAATTTGCACCTGAAACCCAATATCTTGCCATCTTTACACCTCGTATCCCATTCCACCGACTTCGCCACACATGATTTCTGTGGCCTCAGAGAGAACGACACAGCCAGTGGAAAATTTCATGCCTGGCAACGGAAGCTTGACCACCGATGGTCTGAAGGGACCCGCTGTGGCAACAGGCGGAAGGAGAGCAAGTCTCTTATTTGTGCTTGCTGTGCTAGTAGTGCCAGTTGCTGCATCATAGATGTTCACCATTCTGGTAGCAGTGTAGATAGTCACTGTCGGCAGAATAACACCTGTCAGCCAGAGCACCCTACCCGATGTTATTGAAGCACCGAGCAGATGTTCTGCACTTGAAACGGTGGCAGCAGTTATGACTTCTGAATTTGCTCCACTTACCCAATACTTCGCCATGTTACACCTCGTATCCCATCCCGCTAATGTCACCCACAGCGAAAACTTCGGTGGATTCCTTAGCGACAACGCACCCGGAGCTAAACTTTAACCCAGGCATCGGGAACTCTCTTACCTGACCCAATGGGCTACCCAAAGTGTCAGAGGCATTGGGACATTGTAATTGGGCTCTCTTGTCCGCACTAGCAGTTGAGGAGTAAGAACCAGAAGCTACATCAAATAGGTTCACAATCTCCTGCACTATGCCAGTAGTTGTTGGTAGAACAATGCCCGTTAGCCAAAGCACCCTACCAGATGTGATAGTGGCTCCCAGTAGACTAGTTCCCTGCGTGGAAGTACCCACTAGTTCTTCCTGTACTGAACCACTTACCCAATATCTTGCCATGTTTTACCTCCTAGTTTTGCTTTCTCCTCTTTCAGGAGGTTTTAAGAGCTTGCCAAACTGAGACTGTTCATCACCCACTCCGTTCCAGTTCAGCAAACTACCAAGTAAGCCCTTACGAGCTTAATATTCTTTTATCTCTCCATTATGGGGAGAGTACCCTACCTCGGGGCTCGACTACAAAACCTTTGAGAACCAAGTGTGTCGCAGCGTTGCGACTTCGGACGTACCTGGAGATGGTGTATGGTGCATTTTGCGGGATTATAATCCCACTAGGGCAAATCCCTACCATGCCGTCATCTTCGTTCAGGGCTTGGAGATTCCAGATTACCCTGTCGGCACCGCCGATGTTAAACCTGATAGCAGTACAGGACATACCCACCTCGGAATCGTCCTTGATTCCGTAAATGCCTACCCATCTCTGATCGCCAATCGTGCCAGTAGTCATGGTCTCGTAGGCATCGTCTGCTGCACCCGTGGTTTCCCACCAGTCCTCATAGGTATAGTCCAGGTCCTCGCCAGTCAGTGGCCTAATATCACGAACGACCAGCTTATCTTGAGTCATGTTTAGCTTCGAAACAGCCTCAGCTATCATTCTCTTGACAAGCTCATTCCTGATGGCAGCGGCCTGACCTGGAGCAAGCTCCGAGATAGGTACCAGTTGCATTAAAGCTGCTGTTAATTGTGTCATGTTTTCATACCTCCTATCACGGACTAATTACCTTTCCTCTAGGTTCGACAGTTATGCCTATAAGCTGCAGCCAAGTAGTTGAGTCTATGTCTGAATTTACAGGCACTCCAGCTCCCAAAGAACCTGGTCTGTAATACTGGATGTTGTATCCAGCATTCTGCGGAATTATCACTGCAGAAGAACTGAAACAGGTGTTTTCTCTCCTGTATGCCCTCACAGAGCTAATATCCCACACAACCTTGTCTGCTCCACCGACCTGTATCATAATGAACGAGAAGTTCATCTGCCATGTCCACATAGTAGTTGCTGCTGTGGCACCGTCAGAACCTCCCTTGTTCAATCCCCTGTCCCTAACTCCGTACAAAGCAACGAAACGTTGGTCTCCCATAGTTGCAGCACCAGTTACCGTGGCAAATGCAGGAGTAATGGTATCAGTAGCGACATGACCCCAACGCTCACTAGTGGAAGTTGTGACGCTTTGCATTCGCATCGCCAAGTCAAGCAAGGGTCTAACATCTCTGACCACGAGTTGACTAGGTGGCATGCCCAGTTCATGGGATGCTTGAGCTACCACCTTAGCAATGACCTGGTTTCTGATTGCACTCACTTGTCCAGGAGCAAGCTCTCTGAGCGGTATAATGTGAGTTAATGCTACACTCATTTACTTCCTCCCATCACGGACTGATTACCTTACCACGGGGCTCGACCACTATCCCGACCAACTGAAGCCAAGCAACTTCCAATGTCGTAGGAGCTACTGGCACTCCAGCTTCTAGAGAACCTTCTCTGTAGTAGGAAATGTTGAAGCTTGCGTTCTGTGGAATTACCACTGCTGACGGGGCAAATGCTACATTGGCATCCTGATATGCCCTTATACCACTAATGTCCCAGACAACCTTGTCAGCACCTCCAACATTTATCCTAATAAAGGAGATGATCTCCTTGTATGAGGCAAGAGCAACAGGAATGGTGGCTGAACCAGAAGCACCATAGTTTAGACCCATATCCCTGACTCCGTACAAAGCCACGTAACGCTGATCTCCCATAGTGTTGGCACCAGTCACGGAAATCCACCCAATGGCTACCAAAGCATCACCAAATCCCCAACGCTCGCTGGTGGACGCTGTTCCAACAGCACTATCCATCGCAAGGTCAAGTAGAGGGCGAACATCCCTGACCACGAGTTTATCTTCGGGCAGGTTAAGTTCCCTTACTGCTTGTGCCACTGTGCTCTTGATTACCTGATTCCTGATCGCTCCTACTGCTCCAGGACTAAGCTCCTGAAGTGGTACTAAATGTGTTAATGTTGCTCCTTGAGTTTGAACCAAAGTACACCTCCTATTTTCACCCTCTGGTTATTCTACGGTTGTATGACACTTATCGTCTCAGCATCCCGACTTTGGGGAGGAGAGACAAGCGTGGTCTCACCGATCCTGCGCCGACCTGCGGGAAGCATTCTCATCCCACCACCAATCTGGAATCCAGTTGTGACAGCCAAAACCTGAGCACCTGTGCCTGCAAGACCACCAATAACAGCAGCCTTACCTGCACTAGCTGAAATCATAGACCTGGCAAGACTACCAGCACCGATTGCAGCACCAGCAGCAATGGCAATCTTTAGAAATTTCATGCCCATTGTTGCATCAGCCTTAACCAAAGCACCGGGAAGCATAGTTGCAGCAGCAAGACCGCTGACGCCAGCAACCATGTCCATCATGTCCACGCCCTGCGTCCACTCTCTCATAGTACCAGCCATTGCCTTTGGATTAGACATGGGGTTCCTCCTTCGTCTAGTAGCCTTCCGTCTTCGGCGAGGGTTGCCGATCCACGGATTAGTTTCTAGTAGATATTCTTGCATTTTCTCCTCCTAATGAAGGTTTCTGTTCGCCTCCAGTGTTTTTACACAAAAAAAGACGAACCTTAGTTCGCCTATCTCATACGAGATTCAGCAGAACAATGTTCGCCCTAGCCGTTTGTCGGCTTTAGACTGTATTCTTTATTTAATTGTTGCTATATTATAGCAGAATCAATTTATCTTGTCAAGTTTTTGAATAGGATCCTCTCAACCCTTATTTCTCCCACTCTTGCTTTTCCTGTCTTCTCGAAACCAGCAGAACTAAAAAGTCGCATTGCTCTTTTGTTGCTCTTTGGGATTGTAGTATGTGTGGCTTGGTACCCATTATTCTCTAACCACAACAGAGCAAGATTTAGTGCTTCTGCCCCGATACCCCTTCCCCAAAGAGAAGTTTCTCCTAGATACAGCCCCAACTCAGGTGTCCATGACTCCAGCTGCCCGATATTCAACACGCCCACTGGTCGCAAGATGTCACCCTCTAGCAACTCGATAATGAAGCATCTCCAATCTCGATTTCTGGACTTCCACCAACCAAGATGCTCCTGCCACGTTAGAGGCTTGGTCTGAGAATAAAAACCAGCAAACACAACTGGCGAGGATCGCCATGCCATCATCAGGGGAAGGTCTGATTCAGTTGCCAGACGGAGGATTATAGACAATCCCATACTTCTCCCTGAGTTCGTTAACAACTGGCAAATCCAACTGGAAAAGTTCCTCCAGGAAGTTGTTGATGTTTTCCAAAGCGTTGAGTATTTCATTCATATGGACTGTCTTGATTTCATTCTTCATCTTTTACATCCTCTATCTCTGTAAACACAATTCTATAGTCCGGTTTAACTTCTGGTCGACTAGGATAGGGAGACACACTTGGTCTCATTATTTCTACTAAGTGCATCTCAAAGACTCTACCATCAATTACCCATAACTTTGGGGGATAAAACCTTGGTTCGTTCTCGCTCATCTTTCACCTCCAAGTATAGTTTTCCTGAGAAACCTAGTAAGTCATTTATCACCTATCATATCTTCTGGAGCATACAACCATTTCCATTCAAGGTATTTCTCCAGTTTCTTTACCGAACCGTAGCTGAATATAGTTTCAGTTACTGGTTTACATTTGTAGAAATAGTAAATTTCTTGGCAATCTGGACTGCTTTTATCATTCCAGAATTTATCAAAATCATCAGAGCGACAGATACAATGGAAGTCTGGTGATTCACTCTTTGATGACCCGAAACTCCAGTCCCAAAAATAGGAGTAATCAAAACACCAGTTGACAAGCTCCCAATTATTTCCTCTGATGGCCAATGCAAATGGAATTTCTGTTCCTTTTGCAATATTGCTCTTGGAGAATTTCTCCCAAGAGAATTTTCCATGTCTACCATAATGTGAGCGACCAACCTCCTTCACATCAGCTATGTCCATTCCCTTAGAACGTAATGCAGCAAGGATACTATCTAGACAACTCACTCTTCACCTCCAAGCCCAAAGTTTAACCTGTCCCACGTTACCCATCGGGGGCAACGAAAGGGCAAGTTTATTCACAGGAGCATCATAACTAGGCTCAACTCCCAGTTGCATAGCCTGCCACGCATTAACCACCCGACTTAGGAAATAGTACGTGCTGGAAAAGTCCTCAACCCAAGCCAAATCCAAGTCAACAGTAGCAAGCTCGTCATCCCGAAGGTAGCGGTCATGCTGTGGAGGAGCAATAACAGGCAAGTCCACCTTCAATCGCAGGGCATTAAGTCTGCGCAATCCATCTTGGCTGCACTCGCACATGAGATAGGTGCCATTGGGGGTGAGCATATGACCTAGACTCTCTATCACTCTCTTCTGGATATTCCAATTCGTGAGGTTGATTATTGCTCGCTCAGTGTAAATTAGGTCGTACTTGTCAGCGATGAAATCCAGAGCATGGGGTAGGATGGCTAGGTCGCACACCATGAAGTCCACCTTGCCTACAAATTCAGAAACAGACTTTGCAGACTGCGCAGAGTCAATAAGTTTAGCGGAGAAGTCTATTCCGGTTATGTCAACATTGAATACTGATGCTAGTGTCATCGCAGTTATCCCGTTACCACAGCCAGCGTCTAGGATTGTCATGCCATCCTTGACATGCCTTACTATTGCCTCTATTTCAAGCTGTTTGGCAATGAGGTCTCGTGTTCCTGCCATGCTGCCAAGACTGGCTCTGTTGTTCCAGAATTCCCGTGTCATAAAAGTTCCTTCTTTAACTCCTCAATTTTCGAGGCGACAATATCCTTGCGTGCGTCCCAGTGAGCTAAATCTTTGTCATTCCATTGCTCAGACCACTCTGCACGACTGATTGCCTCTTCGAGAAATTCTAGGTCATCGTGAGTGAAGGTGAATTCTGCGTTCATGGGCGTTTCTCCATTTCTGCGTATCCCCTCAATATGCGTTCTGCATTGACATCAAGTAGTTCCTTCCCGTGTTTGTTGCAGAAAGCTCCCCATTGCCTTTCGCCATCTTCGGTGAGATAGTAAATACCATAAGTTGCCTTAAATTCACAGTCAACATACTGGCACTTGCTCACAGTATATTCTCCACCTTCCTAGCGAACGCAATTGTCCAGAAGTTCAAGTGCTCTTTGTGCTTCTCGCTGCACTGTTTTTTACGGTAATTCTTTGTTGCTATATTGGATAGTATAGTTTTGACTCCACAAGGAACCTTTTTCTGAACCACTATTTTTTTTCTACGAACTACCTTGGTTTTATATATTATTCTAGGTATTATCCAGGGATTAACATAACGACTCCTGCCATAACCCGCAATTGATTTGATATGCTTGTTCCTTACATGATATTGTATGGTACTACGAGAGACACCACATAATTTGGCAGCTTCTTTAGTGGATATCCATTGCGGATTATCGGGTACAAATTTCTGGTATGCTTTAGCAAGTTTCTTGGGGTCGTACACATAGTAGTAGTTTTCTAAAAAAGATTGGAAGGCATCAGGTGTTACGAATACTCCATCGTGACCATGATAGTATTTACTAATCCTGATCGTTTTTATATAACCTTTTTTGAACCAAGATGTAACCGTGTTATATTGGGCACGACATATTTCTGCAATTTCTGGTGTAGTCATCCATTCGGCAACTGGTTTGTGCGTTCTATGCCCCCGATATATTTTTAAGTATCTGGCTCGCTTTTCTATTGCGTTTTGTGAACGATGAACATCTAATGAGACAGCTAAACTACCACCCCAAGGATATCTCTCCCGAACAATTGCATCTTCCCATCTATGCCAGCCTCTTTTATCACGCTTGGCTGGAGATAGCCCAGTTAATTTTCTTATAGCATGATTCAAGGGGTCATGGGGATATAGTGATTTGATTCGCTGCCAAGTGTCATAATCAAGATGTACATTTCCTGTTTGATTTATTTTCCCCGTAGAGGTAGCAACATAAGATTCATCGACATCAATATCATGTTCTATCTCTTCGTTGGCTCTTATTTCAGGTGTTGCAAGCGTATCTTCTAAAGTAAAACTCTCACTCTCAGTGGAAAGAGGTTTCTGCAAACTTCTTAACTTGAAGGATTCACCTATTTTCTCTCCAAAATACTTCTTGGCAACCTTACTCGCAAGCCTCCTAATATCCGATTTATTAGTAATTCCACTTTCTAATATTTCCAGCCAAACACACTGGAATACATCATCATCCTGAGCAGCCTCAGAGCGTATAATTGCATTTATATCATCTATGAGTATGCCATTCAATGTATCAGGTATGCCATTTACAGCAAGAGTCACAACATCTCCTCTACCTTTCTAGCAAACACAACAAGCCTCTTCAACTCATCTGGCTCAACAGAGCAAATCATGTCTGGATTTGAGTCATCCCTACGCAAACAAAAATGTTTCTCAAGATATACAGCCCCACGAGCCATAGCCACCATCGAAGCCTCAATTCCGCAAGTGTGATCAGAGAATCCGTGAAAATGGTTGAAATCCATGTGGGTAAAATCCAGCTTGCTAAACTCGGTAGGATACTCAGCAACACAATAGAGAGGAATCAACTGTCTAGCACTGTACGGATACCAGTCGTTGATGTCGTTGACAGAGACCAACACAGGCATACCCGCTGCGATGACCTTGTATATGTAGTCCCAGTCCTTGTTCATCCGGCTGGCCACCTTGTGTCGTTTGACTCCGATTTCTCTCAGCCATTCCAGCTTTTCCAGAGAGAAGGCACTAGCCATGAATTCAATCCCAACTTTCTCACAGTAGTTGGCTAGTTCAAAGGCTTGCTCTTTGGTCAACTCCGTCTTCTTGACTTCTTCGTACCAGTTCTTGCCCTGCGCCATTATCTGCTTGTCTGGGAATAGAGCATCAACAGAATAGAGCTGAAATTTGGCTATATTTGCGCCGCAGGACTTGGCTTGCCTGATGAGTTCTCTGGCGGTTTCCATGTCTCCGCCCCAGTTGATTCCAATTTCTGCGATGATTGTGATTTTCATTTGCCTTTACCTCTCAATCCCACTTGACATTTATCGAGATATAGTTTACAATACTGCTGAAACGCTTGCCTATGGCAATGCGTTTCCACCCAAAACGGCAGAACCCATCCTTAGTGGTGGGTTTTGTCATACAACACGCAAAACATATTTCGCAGCCATTTCTTAGTATCTTCAGGGCATGAAACTTCGATAGAATCCACACCAGTCTGCTTCACCGGGTAATCATTCCCTCCCTTAAACATGGCATCAGCTATAAACACGATGTCTTCTATGTCATACCCCAAATGATGTTTAATCTGGGGGATGCAGCCTGCCTTGCTCACCTTACTTATATCTATCGAGGTATAGCCGCCAATAGTAACTTCGAACTCTGGTATTTTTTTATCAAGCTTCTTCTTGATTGCTAATCTTTTTGAGTGCTTGGGATCCCACTTCTTTTTTAATTCAAGGGGAGCTTCCTCACCGAGAGCAGCAAATGTTACTTGCCCCCCTTTGTCTGATATGATTTCCCCGTATGATTTATCCCACGGAATATCAAATCCTGCGTAGGCTTGAAATATTACTGCTATTATCCTTGCTTTCTCTTCTGGAGTTAGCATCTCCTCATGCAGAACTTCCCACTGCATATTATTGAAGTGCAGGAATTTTGAGGAGTTAGCGGGGAATAAAAACAGATTCGGGCTGGTGAGGCCATCCAACTGCACCAAGAGTTGGTCTGTGCCAACACCGCAAACTATAGCCACTTTCTTTACCTCCAGTAGCTGCACAAGCAACTCACGCATTTCAGGGTCAAATTTGCTTCTGCTCTCAGTTAGGGTATTATCGAGGTCAAAAAGAACTAACTTTTTCATCATTCTTTTTTATCTCCTTCCTGAAGGAATAGCCTTCCTCATATCCCAATGACTTATACAGGGCATGACCTGCGGTTTTATCATGGCTGCTGGTTAGTTTTATGAACTTACAGTCCCAAAATTGAGCTGTTGTTTCAACGTGGCGCATTATTTCGGTAGCCACACCTTGATTCCTGTACGCTTTGGCAACATAGACATTCTCGACCAGTCCCCATCGTCGATCCCAGATTTTGTCGACCACTACTATCAACTGAGCAGCCCCAATGAACTTGTTGTCCTTTTTGTCTCTGGCCACGATGTGATGCAAGTTGCTGCTAACATCTTTGAACTCAGGCACATGACCAACCCACTCTGAGTAGAGTTCGTCCAAGTCTTCGATGTCGCTCCAACTGGTGGTGTAGTATATCACTCTTCTAATTGCTCCGTCTCCACTGTTATCTTGTATCTGAACGACGGCCCTTGAGCATTCTTTTCAAAAGTAGCCCTCTCTTTAGGTTTAAGTTCCTCGCTTATACACCCCCAGGGAGTGGGCCATAAGTCATGCCCATTGTCATTTAGAACATAAAGGTGTAAGCCTTCCCCCGCCATAGCTGTGGCTCGCCCAATTCCATTAAATACCTTCCGTTCCACCACTTTCTTGTCCGTTATCATATTTCCACCTCATCCGCATTATTCCAGACTGCAACAACTATCGCATTTTCTTCTATCCCTCCCATTCTGGCAAATCGTCTTCCAGAATCAACCCGAATGAACGGATAGCCAAACCATCCCAAGACAATCGGGTCTACATTACCATGAGATATGGGGAGGGGTAAAAATGAGTGGATGGTAAATGCTACTATATGTAGACGTTTGGCTCTTTCTATGTTGTGTAAGGCGAAGTCGGGGATATCACCGGAGTATATTACATCACGTCCGCTTTCGGTCTCTACAACATTTCCTCCCCATTGTGAACGCCAATCATACAAAGTTGCTGCAAAAGGCAAACGTGAGACAAAGGAATAACCCACCGTCCAGATAAAACCCATCTTTGCAGCCTCGACTAACTGGGGTTGGGGTGCTCTGGGGATGCTATCCCTTCCAAGGACTTTCTGCAACAGCATTTCATGTTCTGGTTTTGTGGTTGTTAACCTATCATCTACTACCACTTCCGAAACTAGTTTCCCCTCTTCTCTGACGAGGAGTGCCAAATCTGAGTTGCTCATCTTTACCTCCTTATTAATGCTATTTTATTCCAACTTTTTTACTCGGAATAATATCTGAAGTCATATACTTGATGGAGTTCTCAGCGTTAACACCACGAACATCAGCAAGCGTTAAAATAAGGGCATGTCCGATGGCGAGGTGAGCAGAGACAATTTTTGAGCTCGACACTCCCTCTGGCTTCGCCTCACTTTTGATAACTATATTAGCAGCCTTGCCCAATGGAGTATCAATGTTTTCGGTGATGACAATTCGAAATGCCCCCTTCTCCCTTGCCAGTTGCATAAAGGCGTAGGTGAATCCTGTACCTCCAGAGGCACTTACAGCAATACAAACATCCTCCTCCTGCACTGCCCTAGCAAAATACTCAGCAAGAGCCATCTCACTCTCCCCAATCCCTTTGGCAAAACTGACCGGCTGGCAGTCTGCTAGGTTGTTGGTAAACACCATGATGGGCAAACCAGTTTCCTGTCCTTGACCTGCAATGGACATAGCGACTAAAGCGGAAGCTCCTGCACCCACAACAACAACCTTTTTGCCCTTGCCAACCTGTGTATAAAGCAGTTCAAGTGCCTTCTCCAATCCAGGTAGGGCAGAGTCAATTGAAGCCCCGATCCCGCTTGCGTCTTCTCTCATACACTTGGCCAACTTCTGCATCGGGGTCTTGCAGTCAGAAAGGTCAATGGACACCATCAGAGGTTTGCTGACATCCACGATTTGACCCACAGTATCCACGAGTATGCGGTCTATGTAGTGGTGTTCAGTGAGTTCAAGAGTAGTGCCTGGGATGTCCCCCACGGGATTGTCTTCGCCAGTAAGAGCATTTATGAGACTAGACTTGCCACTGTTAAAAATTCCCCCAACCATAGTCTTCCCAAGAGGGAGTTTGAGAATCTCCTTCCTGATGCTCATAACCCCCTTGCCCTCTTTCACGGAAGCCAGAACAACCTTGCAGTCAAAATTCTTAGCAACAGTTAGAGCTTCACTGGCAGACACCAGGTCAGTTTTGTTCACCACCACGAAGTGTGGCAATTCTGAGACAGCTTCGATGAACAGCTTGACAGTCGCAATCTGAGGATCGAGGGCGTTGACAACTATCAATGCTCCTGCTATGTCCTGTAGTGAGGGGACTAGCTTTTTGCTAACTCTTGTGTTCATTTTCTCTCCTGAAAACGGCTTCACCACAAATCGGAGGCAATTTTTACAATTCTATCAGTTACCGATTCATCCCATGACAATTTCAGAATGCTGCTTATTTTTTCTCTTTTCTTGGTCCAAATAGCATGTTTCTTGGGAATGTAATAAAAATTGGCTCGGCGGTAATCCCAATGACTTATCGTTTGACCACAAGTTGTGCAAACATCATTTTTGAATTCCTCCAGTTCCTTCTTTTCAAGCCTTCCAAATTCCAATTCTGCTTGCCTTGATACTTCAAGTATTTTAGGTATTATCTCGGTTCCAGTAAATTCTTTCTCAACTAGTTCTCGTAGAGTAAAACATAACCTACAATAAGCAGTATTG
>Ga0307377_10003997_pt1 | contig 16321 bp, 13 predicted proteins | sample TR3MG_FD_202535 | JGI IMG/M metagenome (GOLD analysis project Ga0307377, IMG submission 202535) | Soil microbial communities from Risofladan, Vaasa, Finland - TR-3 | ecosystem: Environmental > Terrestrial > Soil > Coastal area > Acid sulfate soil | place: Finland: Risofladan, Vaasa | collected... | reverse complement strand
CGCTGCTTCAGGGCTACGGGCTCACCGAGGCGTCTCCGATCGTGACCGCCAACAGCCTGGACAACAACCTGCCCGAGTCGGTGGGCGTGGCGCTGCCGGGCATGGCGCTCAAGCTCGGGGACAAGAACGAACTGTTGGTGAAGGGCCCGAACGTGATGCTGGGCTACTGGAACGATCCGCAGAAGACGCGCGAGGCGGTCGATGAAGCCGGATGGCTGCACACCGGCGACGTCGCACGCATCGACGACGACGGCCACGTATACATCGTCGGCAGGCTGAAGGAGATTCTGGTGATGTCGACCGGGGAAAAGGTGGCGCCGAACGATCTCGAGCTGGCGATTGCCGAGGATCCCCTGTTCGACCAGGCGATGGTGGTCGGCGAAGGCAAGCCGCATCTGGCCGCGCTGATCGTGCTGAATGCGGAAGCCTGGCGCGAGTTCGCGCGTTCGTTGGCGCTGGATTCGGCCGACCCGAAATCCCTCGCGGCGCCAGCTGCGCTGCAATCCGTGCGCGACCGGGTCGGCGAGGCGCTGCACAGCTTCCCCGCATGCGCGCGCGTGCGCGAGGTGTGGCTCACGCTCGAGCCCTGGACGATAGAAAACGGCCTCATCACGCCGACGATGAAACTAAAGCGCATGGAGATCGCGCGGCGCTTCGCAGGCGAAATCCGCAGGCTTTATTCGGGGCATGATCTCCCCGCGGTTTTCTGTTACGAGGAATCGTGATGGCGGCGCGTTCTCTTGCGAAACAGCGCTCGTCGTGCTGCCGAGCTGATGGCGGGCATTCTGGTGGGGTTCCTGGCCGGGCTCGGCGCGATCTTTTTCGATATGCCGGGGCTGGCGCTGGCCGTATCCGCCGTGTTCGTGCTGCTCATTGGAAGGAATGCCCATGGAATGGTTAAGCTCGCCGGAGGCGTGGATCGCCCTCCTTACCCTGACGTCTCTGGAAATCGTGCTCGGGGTGGACAACATTATTTTCATTTCCATCCTCGTCAGCCGCCTGCCGCCGGACGAACGCCAGCGCGGGCGCGTGCTCGGACTGAGCCTCGCCATGTTCACCCGCATCGCCCTGCTGCTATCGCTCGCCTGGATGATGCGCCTCACCACTCCGCTGTTCCACGCGTTCGGGCGTGAGGTCTCCGGCCGCGACCTGATCCTGCTCGGCGGCGGGCTGTTCCTGCTCGCCAAGGCGGTGATGGAGATTCACAACGCCCTGGAAGGCGCGGGCGAGCACGATGCCGCTGGCGCTGCGCATGCAGGTTTCCGCGGCACCTTGGTACAGATCGCCATCATCGACATCGTGTTTTCGCTCGATTCGGTGATTACCGCGGTCGGCATGGTCGATCAGGTGCCGGTCATGGTGCTCGCCATCGTCATCGCCGTGGGGATCATGATGTTGGCGGCCAAGCCCATCGGCGATTTCGTCGATGACCATCCGACCGTCAAGATGCTCGCGCTCGCTTTTCTGATCCTGGTGGGCGTGGCGCTTATCGGCGAAGGATTTGCGATGCATATCCCCAAGGGTTACATCTACTTCGCCATGGCCTTCTCGGTAGCCGTGGAAATGCTCAACCTGCGCCTGCGCAAGCGTCAGCCTATCAGGCTGCGCAAGGAAATTGAAGCGGCTGCAGCGAACGAAACGCGCTAACGCTTTGACCCGCGCCTATCCCTTAATCGCCAGGAGCCAGACATGAAACGCATTTTCCTGTTTCTCGCCACCAACCTCGCCATCGTCGTGGTGCTCTCGCTTAGCCTGCGGCTGCTCGGGGTCGAGCCCTACCTGACCCAGCAGGGACTGAACCCGGGGTCGCTACTGGTCTTCGCCGCCGTCATGGGCATGGGCGGATCATTCATTTCGCTTGCCATTTCCAAGTGGACGGCGAAACGCATGACAGGCGCTCAGGTGATCGAGTCTCCTGCCACATCGACCGAGCTGTGGCTGGTCGAAACGGTGCGCCGCCAGGCCCAGGCGGCAGGCATAGGCATGCCGGAGGTGGCGATCTACGACTCTCCCGACATCAACGCTTTCGCCACCGGCATGAGCAGGAACAAAGCCTTGGTCGCCGTGTCCACCGGCTTGCTTCAGCACATGAGCCGGGACGAGGCGCAGGCCGTGCTGGGTCACGAGATTTCCCATGTCGCCAACGGCGACATGGTGACCCTCGCATTGATCCAGGGCGTGGTTAACACCTTCGTCATCTTCCTGTCACGGGTGATCGGCCACGCGGTGGATCGCATCGTCTTCAAGAGCGAACGCGAGCACGGTCCGGCCTACTTCGTCACCTACATCGTCGCCGAGCTGGTGCTGGGCGTGCTGGCCTCGATCATCGTTATGTGGTTTTCCCGCCGGCGGGAGTTCCGCGCCGATCGGGGCGGCGCCGAGCTCGCAGGGCGCGGATCGATGATCGCCGCGCTGCGGAAGCTGAAACTCGCGCAGGAGCTGCCGCATCTGCCCGAAAAAATGGCCGCCTTCGGCATCTCCGGCGGGCAGGGTTTCGGCCTCAAGCGCCTGTTCATGACTCACCCGCCTCTCGATGAGCGCATTGCGGCACTCGAGCAGAGCGGCATCTGAGGCTATGCAATAGGGCTGCGGCGCCGAATCATGGCCGGGCAAGCAAAGAAATACTCCGGGGTCTGTCGACATTCAGCGCGTGAGCGCGACGCGGGGTGATCTGGGATGCAGCGCCAGGTCGCACTCCGTCGCTTCTGCGCCGACCACACACAAAGTTAAGATACGCGCGGATCCAAGCCCAAATCGCCTCAGTACCGCGCGTTGCCGGGCGTGCGCGGAAACGGAATCACATCGCGCACGTTGGCGAGGCCGGTGATGTAGGACACGGTGCGCTCGAATCCCAGGCCGAAGCCGGCATGCGGCACGCTGCCGTAGCGGCGCAAGTCGCGATACCAGCCGTAGTGGTGCTTGTCGAGCTTCGCCTCGTCCATGCGCGCGTCGAGCACGGCTAGGCGTTCTTCGCGCTGGCTGCCGCCGACGATTTCGCCGATGCCGGGCGCGAGCACGTCCATCGCCGCCACGGTTTTGCCGTCGTCGTTGAGGCGCATGTAGAACGCCTTGATCTCCTTCGGGTAGTTCATCAGCACCAGCGGGCCGCCCACGTGCTTTTCGGCGAGATAGCGCTCGTGCTCCGATTGCAGATCCATGCCCCAGTGCACCGGGAACTCGAATTTCTGCTTCGCCTTTTCCAGGACGGAAATCGCCTCGGTGTAATCCATGCGCACGAAGGCTTTGTCGACCATGCCCTGCAGCTTGGCGATCACGCCCTTCTCGATGCGCTCCTCGAAAAATGCCATGTCGTCGCCGCGCTCCGCCAACACCGCGGCGAACACGTACTTGAGCAGCGCCTCCGCGAGCGCAGCGTTGTCGGACAGGTCGGCGAACGCGATCTCGGGCTCGACCATCCAGAACTCCGCCAGGTGGCGGCTGGTGTTGGAGTTCTCGGCGCGGAAGGTGGGCCCGAACGTATACACCTTCGACAGCGCGAGGCAATAGCTCTCGACGTTGAGTTGCCCGGACACGGTCAGGAACGCCTCGCGCCCGAAGAAGTCCTGCACGTAATCGACCTTGCCCTCGGGCGTGCGCGGCAGGTTCATCAGATCGAGCGTGGATACGCGGAACAGCTCGCCCGCACCTTCGGCGTCCGACGACGTGATGATCGGCGTGTTGACCCAGTAAAAGCCATGCTCGTGGAAGAAGCGGTGGATTGCCTGGGCGACGCTATGGCGCACACGCGTGGTCGCGCCGATGACGTTGGTGCGCGGGCGCAGATGCGCCACTTCGCGCAGGTACTCCAGGGTGTGCGGCTTGGGCTGGATCGGATAAGTGTCCGGGTCTTCCACCCAGCCGAGTACCTTGATTTCGCTCGCCTGCATTTCGAACGGCTGGCCCTTGGCCGGGGAGGGCACGATAGTGCCGCTCGCCTCCAGTGCGCAGCCCGCGGTGAGACGCATGACCTCGTCGGCGTAGTTGGGGAGTGTGTTCGGCGCCACCACCTGCACCGGATGGAAGCAGGAGCCGTCGGAGACGTGCACGAAGGAGATGCCGGCCTTCGAATCGCGCCGCGTGCGCACCCAGCCCTTGAGCGTGACCGGGGAGTCGGCCGGCGCGCGGCCGGAGAGGATGTCGTGGCAGCTGCAGAGAGTCATGGTCGAAGCGATAGGTGCAAAGAAATCAATTGGCCGGAGGCAGCGTCGGCATCAGGGCCGCGGCCGGCGGAACGGATGGGTGGAGGACAAGCCGCCGTCCACCGCGATCGCCTGGCCGTTGATGTAGGAGGCCTCGTCGCTCGCGAGGAAGGCTGCCAGCGCGGCGATCTCGTGCGGTTCGCCGTAGCGCCCTAGCGGGTTCAGCTGGCCGAGATTGGCCTCGGTGCCGCGCCCTCGCGCATAGTCGAAGATCGGCTTGGTCATGCCGGTCTCGATCAGGCCGGGGCAGATGGCGTTGACGCGCACGCCGCTGCCGAAGAAGGAGTTGGCCGCGGTCTGCACCAGGCTGATGATTCCGGCCTTGCTCGCGCTGTAGGGGTTTCCGCCCGCATTCGCGCGCAGTCCGGCGACCGATGCGGTGCAGACGAGCGAGCCCGATCCCTGCTTCACCATGTGCGCTCCGGCGTGCTTGAGCGCGAGGAAAGGGCCGATCAGGTTCACGCGCAATATCTCCTGCCAGTGCTCGACCGTCTGCTCGAACAGCGGCACCATGCCGCCGCTGATGCCGGCGTTGGCGTACACCACGTCCAGGCCGCCGAACTCGGCGAGCGCGCGCGCCACGTAGGCCTGCACTTCCGGCTCGCTGCCGGCATCTGCTACCATCGCGATCGCCCTGCCGCCCGCAGCGGCGATCTGCGCGGCGGTTTCGTCCACCGCGTCGCGCGTCTTGTCCACTGCCAGCACCGCGGCGCCTTCGCGCGCGAACAGAAGCGCGCTCGCGCGGCCGATGCCGCTGCCCGCGCCGGTCACGATCGCGCGTTTGCCGTCCAGTCGACCCATGTCCCGCCTCCGCCCGTTGGTTGCGTGGAACCGGTCCGGCGCCACTGTCCGTATTGTAAGCGCTGCCGCGCGCAGGAAGTGAATTCTGCAGTCGCGACTGCGCCGCGCGCAGTGCGAGACCTCACTCGGCGGAGCCGCCCAGCGCCGCGCAGCAGACGCGCTCCATCTGTGCGGCCCAGGCTTGCGCCTCGAGTTTGCCCGCGCCGAGCAGCAGCAGATAGCGCCTGCCGCCCCAGACCGAGACGAACAGGCTGATTACCGCTTCGGTTTCCGGCGGACGGAGCAGGTCGGTACAGGCATTGATGGCTTCGACCCATTTCGCCGACAGTTCGTCGTACACGCGCGCGTCGTGCTTGGGCTCGGCGATCTCGCGCGTGAGCATCAGCATCTCGCGATCGAAATAGGCGCTGTGCCGCGGATCTGCGCCGCAGCTCAGGCTGACCAGGCGGTGCACGCGTTCGCGCCATGGGAGGCCGGGCGGCCGGACGACCTCGCGCTCGATCGCTTCGAGCAGCACGTCGATGGTATGGCGCACATAACCCGACAGCAAGGCGTGCTTGTTGGGAAAGTATTCGTACAGCGTGCCCACGGAAATGCCGGTTTCAAGCGCCACCGCCCGGGTGGTAACGCCGGCCCAGCCGCGCACGCGCCAAATCCGAACAAAAGCATCGTAGACCGCCGTCACGGTGAATTTGGCGCGCTGCTGCCCGGGCCGCTTTCGCGGCTTGCTCACGAGGGGAACGGCAGGCTTATGCGCAGCCGGCTTGGTCATATCCGGAATCCGAACCCGGCGCGGGAACCGCGATGATAAATTGGCGTCATCGAAATCCGGCCCTTGCCGGTCATTGCGAAAGGAAGCGACATGAACACATTTACTCTAACACGGCTGCTGACGCGCAAGCGTGCATTGGGCGAAAGCAGGCTGGACGCCACGCAGGAAGCGCTGCCGCTCGCCGCGGGCGAAGCCCTGCTCAGGATCGACCGCTGCGCGCTCACCACCAACAACATCACCTATGCCGCGTTCGGCGAAGCGATGCAGTACTGGGATTTCTTTCCTGCCGGAATAGAAGGCTGGGGCCAGATCCCGGTGTGGGGCTTCGCCGATGTCGTCGCATCGACGGTGCGCGGCGTCGAGGTCGGCGAGCGCTACTACGGCTACTATCCGATCGCCAGCCATATACGCATGCGGCCCGAACGCGTGACGCCGCGCGGTTTCTACGACGGCGCCGCCCACCGCAAGACGCTGACCTCGGCCTACAACCAATACACGCGCTGCAGCAATGACCCGGCCTACGATGCGGCTTCAGAGGACTACCGGATGCTGGTGCGGCCCCTGTTCATCACGTCGTTCATGGTTGCCGATTTCCTGCTGGACAAGGCCTGCTTCGGCGCGCGGCAGATTGTGGTTTCCAGCGCGTCGAGCAAGACGGCGTACGGCAGCGCATACTGCCTGCACGGACGCCATGGCATCCGGCTCATCGCGCTGACTTCAACGCGCAACCGGCCGTTCGTCGAGAGCCTGGGCTGTTACGACGCCGTCGTCGCTTACGAAGAATTGACGAGCATCGCGACGGACGAACCCACCGTTGATCTGGATTTCTCGGGCGACGAGTCCCTGCGTGCCGGCGTCCACCGTCATTTCGGCAGCGCGCTCAAATACGATTGCTTCATTGGCTCGACGCAGAACACGGATTTCCTGCGCCAGCTTGACCTGCCTGGTCCGGAAGCGAAGTTCTTCTTCGCGCCGGTGCAGATCCGCAAGCGCAATGCGGATTGGGGATACGAGGAATTCAATCGCCGCTTCAATGCAGCGCAGAGTGAGTTCATCCGGCGGTTGAGCGCGCCCGGCGATCCATGGATGCGGCTGGTGCAAAGCCGCGGTTTTGCCGCCGTGCAAAAGCTGGTCGAAGCCTTGCACGCCGGACGCAGCGATCCGCGCGAAGGCCATGTGGTGGTGCTGGCTGAACCGGTGCAATCGGCCGGAATGTCAATGTCCACGGGCTTCTCCGGGCGTATACCGACGGAGTCTGCGCTGTGGTAGCGTTAAGCTTTCCTTGATGCGGGGCCGGGCCGATGAGTGTCACGATACGCAGGATCGAGTCGCGCGACGAGCCGCGCTGGCGCGCGCTGTGGGAAGGCTATTGCCGATTTTACGAATACCCGCTCACCGAAGCGGTCACGCGCCACACCTGGGCGCGCATCATGGATACGGCATCGCCGGTGCACGCGATCGTCGCCGAGCGCGCGGGCGAAGGCGTCATCGGCATGGCCAATTACATCATCCACGAGAACACCTGGACGCTCACCCCGGTGTGCTATCTCGAAGACCTGTTCGTCGACCCGGACCGGCGCGCGGCCGGCGTGGGCAAGGCGTTGATCGACTGGCTGCTGGCACAGATGAAGGCGCAGCGCTGGTCGCGACTTTATTGGAACACCAGGGAAAACAACTACCGCGCGCGCGGCCTGTACGACAAATACACGCCGCACAGCGGCTTCGTGCGCTACGTGATCGGCAACCCGGCCGCCTGAGACGCCGGCGCCGCGGCCCCAGGCGCGGCTACTTCCTGACAATGACTTCCGGGCCGCCCGTGCCAGCGGTGCGCTCGTAGACGCCGTTGCCGGCCTTTTTGTACTGCGTCAGGCCCGAGTTCCTGATCTTGCTTTCGGACAGCGACCAGTTTCCTCCGAGGGCGACGGCGCTGATGCGGCGCTCGCAGGGCTGGCCGCAGCTCGGGCAGGCCGTGAGCTTGGCGTCGGCGATGCGCTGCATCACCTCGAAGCGGCCCTCGCATTTGTCGCAGTGGCCCGAGGTGGGGGCGTATTCGTAGATCGGCATGGCTGCATTTTACCGCGGACGGGAACTGCAGCGTATGGTCTGGCGCGCCGCTGACGACGCAAACGGGATCGGGCTGCTGCACGATCGCCAGACTAGTCGGCGTCGGGAAACTCCATGCTCGCCATTTCCCGCAAGGGGGCCTCTTCGCGCAGGAAGCTGTCCACTGCTCTGGGATCGAATTGGCTGCCGGCCATGCGCAGGATTTCCGCCTTGGCGGCGTCGAATGCGAGCGCCTTCCGGTAGGGACGGTCGAAGGTCATCGCATCCAGGGTGTCGATGACGGCGAAGAGCCTCGCTGCCAGCGGGATTTCTTCACCTTTGAGTCCCGCCGGGTAGCCCGAACCATCGAATCGTTCCTCATGGCACAGAACGATGTCCGCAGCCATGGACAGGAACGGCAGTTTCTGCAGGATCAGATGACCGTTGCGCGGATGCTCGCGCATCACGCGCCATTCGTCGTCCGACAGGCGCCCCGGCTTGAGCAGAATGGCATCGGGGACGCCGATTTTGCCGATGTCGTGCAGCAGGCTGCCCCAGTAGACTTCGCGCAGGTCGTTCGCACTCTTGTAGTGGTGCGAGGCCAGCAGCAGCGTATGGGTCGCGACGCGCTGGGAATGCAGTCCGGTTTCCCGCTCCCTCAAGTCCAGGGCTTCGGCGAGCGATTCGACGAACAGCTCGTATTGATCGCCCTGCAGGCCTCCGACGCGCTTGCGCGAGCCCAGAAGGCAATGCTCACAGGTATTGCGTTCACGCAGCCGGGCATATTGCCGTTCGTGCGACACCGAACCACACTCCGCGCAGGCGGCGGCGAAGCCGGCAGGCGCCGTGGCGGAAGAACTCGGTCTTTCCATCGTGATCCTGCAGCGCGGGGTCTTTTCAGACTGTTATTGGACCCGGCCATACCGGCGAAGTCAAATCCGATCCGGAACGGGAGATGTCGACCGGTCGAATACGCCGCTGCGCGCAGCAAAAAAAAGCCGGGAACTAGTCCCGGCTTAAGATCGTACAGGAGAAGATAAGCGGAATGGTTCGTAAGCTCCGCGTATGTCCATTCACGCTAACCAAATTATCATATGTCCCATGTGTCCCAGGCGATATTGGGGCAAACCCTCACCAGTGCCGATTGGAAGCAGCCCGCCCAAGCCGAAAGAGTCGCTGCACGCGAACCTATCGCGCCGATGAACGTGTCCGGGATGTTTTCACCGGGGCGGCGGATGCAGTCCTTTACCCGATCGACGAAGGTCACGACGCCCTCGGCGGCACCGAAACTCAGGGACGCGCGATCGGCGACGGTGATCCATGTCGTGTCCGGCTGCTTTGCCGCCTGCTCGGCAAGCACCTGCGGCAGGGTCCAGCCCGTGGGTTGGTGCAGCGCGCTGTACACGATGTTTCTCAGGCTTTCGGGGGCGGCTGATGGTGCTGAGCGAGCTGCTCGGCGACGTGCATCAGGCAGGCGAGCGTGCGGATACCACCTGGTTGCGGCCTGCGTGCTTGGCGTCGTACAGCGCTTTGTCGGCTGCCCGAATCAGCGCTTCCGCGGTGCGGCCATGGTCGGGAAATGCCACCGCGCCGAACGAGGCCGTAATCCGGCCCAGGTCCTCGTTTTTGTATTTCAATGACATTTCGCATATCGCGCTACGGATATCTTCGGCGCGCTTGGCCGCAAGCGGCAAGGGCGATTCCGCGAGCAGCAACAGGAACTCTTCTCCGCCGATGCGGGACGCGACGTCGGTGTCCCGGACGTGCGCCCGCAGGATGGTGCCGACTTTCTGCAGGACCGCGTCCCCGGCGGCATGGCCGAAGGAATCGTTGATGCGCTTAAAGTGATCGATATCCAGCGCGATCATGGAAAGTTGACGTGCCTTGCGTTCGGCACGTGCGAGTTCCCGAACGAGAAATTCATCCACGAAGCGCCGGTTGAACAGGCCGGTAAGAGAGTCCCGGGTGGACTGCTCGCGCAAGGATTCCCGCAATCTCATATTGGCATGCGCAAGACTCAGGTCTTCCGCCACCGCGATCGCCAGAGCCAAGCCGGGTTCAGCGGAGGCCTCGCTTTGCGAGGTGTCCGGGATATTCTTCAGGTGCTGCAGGTGAAGCAAGCCGAGCATCCGTCCTTGCGCGACCAAGGGCACGCACAGAGATGGCAGGGCCGCGGAAGCCGGCGCAATGTGCCGGCACACGATTTCGCTGCCGCTGCCGCGGGCACCATGTGGTCGCAAGTTGCGCATTGCCCAGCAATCCTGCCAGGCAAGCGTTTCGCTGGTGAGCGAAATGTCGCCCCAGACTGCGGCACGCTCGAGATAATCACTGGTTGCGTGAAGCAGATAAACCGTCCCGGTTGCATCCGGCCATAACTCGGGACCGAAACACTCGACGGCGGAGTTTGCTTCGAGCGCCGTCAAGGCAGACTTGAGATAACCGCTGAGCTTGCGATAGATGAGCTGTTCCCTACGAAACTGCTCCAATTCGTATATCTCGTCCATGAGCTCAAGCACGCGCTGCTCGCCGGCCGGCTGCTGCAACGGCGCTGCCTGCATGACTTTGTCGGCTTTATCGTCGCCCGGTTTGGCCACTGCTCTGACTTCCTTATCGTTTGATTGAGCTAGTTACCTCGAGGACTGCCGCCAAGTATAACCGCGCGGGACGAAGAGCGGAATGCCTGACAATGCAGTGCAGATTCCGTTTTGCGGTCAAGGCGTTGCGGTGCCGTGCCTACAAGGGGCGCGGCAGGGCGACGGCGAATTTCTGCGCCCAGGGCGTCAGCGCCGGCAGGATGGGCGCTTGCAGGGCGACACCCTCGCGCAATTGCTGCTCCCGGCGCATGAGGCCCCTTTGGCCGGGCAGGCGCACGCAGTCGAAACCGGGGCGAGGCGGATTGTCCAGGCAGGCTTGCGCGACCCATCCCATCTGCCGGCGGAACGCGTCGCCGCCGCCGAACGCTTCCGGATCCAGTATTTGCAGGAACACACTTGCGCCGAGCGGTTCCGAGGAATCGGCGCGGCCGTGGCCCGCCAGACCCGCGGTGAGCGCCTCCACCAGCAGCGCCAGCCCGTAGCCTTTGTGACCGGCGTCGAGTCCGCCCAGCGGCAGGATCGTTCCGCGCCGCGGCGCTTGCAAGATCGCCGGGTCGTCCGAGGGCTCGCCGTTCTCGTCGATCAGCCAGTGCTGGGGCAGGCGCCTGCCTTCCTTGCGCAGGCGATTGGTCAGTCCGTTGGTGGTGATGGACGTGGACACATCGACGAGCACCGGCTGATCGCCGGCTGGAAAGCCGATGGCCAGAGGGCTGGGGGAGAATATGGGCCGCAGGCCGCCATAAGGCGCGACGCTGGCGCCGCCCGGCGCGGACGACAGCAGGAGGATCACCAGGCCTTGGTCGGTTGCGCGTTTCAGATAGGCGGCGAGGCAGGCTATGTGATGGCTGCGGCCGATGGTCACGGTGCCGCTGCCGTAGATCTTTGCCTTCTCGATCGCGACCTCCATGGCGCGCAGCACCAGCCAGGGACCCGGCAGGCGCTGCCCGTCCCAGGTGCGCACGGCGCCATGATCGGCCAGCGTGATCGGCTCGCCCCTGAGTTTCATCTGGCCCGCTTCGATGTGTTGCAGATACGAGGGAAGCAGCTGCAGGCCGTGGGTGTCGTGGCCGAGCAGGTCGGCTTCGACCAGGATGTCGGCGACGTCGGCGGCGCGGTCACCGGGCATTTGCGCAGCGGTCAACAGCGCTTTGGCAAACTCGATGAGCGCAGCCGCGTCGTATCGAGGTCCGGCGGTATCGTCAGGCGCGGATGGCGGCATGGATGGATATTACGCCATCCCCGCGAAAAGCCTGCTTGATCGCGATCACCAGTCGGGACTCGCCTTCTGGCGCGAACGGCATATGACAGGTGCAACGGTAGCGCGAGTCGACCGTTGCGGGCCCGCAGCCACATCAAAATGAAGGCTTGCTGATCAGTGCGCGGAAAAGGGTGTTCAGTTTGCTTGGGTCTTCACAGGTCGCCAAAAGAATGAATTCATCTGCGGCCTTCCTTGCTCTACTTTCTGCGTGGGCGACCGAAGAGCACCCGAAGTTCATCCTTAGCGGCTTCGAGGCGCGTGCGCTGGCCGGCAGGAAGCTGGGTTCCGGCTCGATTGACGTAGAACGTGAGCATCGACATCGCGGATCGGAACGGCGTTGCCTTTCGGCGCTGGCTGGCTTCGGCAGAAGCCTTCAGCGACTGTGCAATCGCGCATGGGTCATCCCAGGTGAACACGCCGGCTTCGAGATCCAGTGCATTGCTGGCTTGCGTGACCTGCTGAGACCACCGTGCCTGCCTGGCCGATGGACTGCGGGGCTTGCGTGGCGGCGGCATCTGGATTCAATTGCTCGATGGCTGACAATGATCCATCTCCGATGGACGCCGCTGCCATGAACCGCTTGCCGGTGGCTCCAAAAACAAGAGGCAGGCTCCTGTTTGGGGAACCTGCCTCGAATCAGCCGAATTACCGGCCATCCTGCGTATATCAGTTTATGGGGTAACGCCCACAGCAACGCAGGGGCGTCCCTTCCCAAGCCCTACCCGCACACTCCCACATACCCGCACGCGCTGCAAAATTCGCAGCCGTCCTTTTTGATCACAGCGTAGTTGCCGCACTCGGGGCAGCGCGCGCCTTTCATCATCGGCGCGGCGCCGGGCTCCGGGGTTTCGAGTATGCCCATGGTCTGCACCGGCATACCGTCCTCGTTCAAGAGGCCCAGCATGGCATAGCGGTGGATGATCAGCCGCGCGAGATAGGATACCGTGGAAGGCCAGTTCTGCTGCTTGCGGCTGCCCGGAGTGAAGGCCATGAAATCGCCCAGCGGTTCGGGGTAGTTGAGCAGCTTCCTCAGTTTCATCCCGATCCAGGCCGGGTCGATGACGCGCATGTCGAGCGACAGGATTTTGCACAGGCCGTCGAGCGCGCGCGGATATTCTCCGGAGAGCCACATCGAATAGGGCCGGGTCACGCCGTCGGGCAGCGTGATTTCCTTCAGCCCGAGCACGAAATCGTCGTGTGTGCCGGGGTTGAGCACGTCCACCGTCCAGGACATGGTGCCGTCGGCGCCGGTCTTCGGCTCCTTCAGGCTGAACATCGCATCGAGCACCGTACCGTGCTTCGCATCGGGCAGCGCGCCCAGGCGCTCGCAGCGCCAGCGCACCAACTGCGCCACGGCGGAGGCGACGCTGGGCATGTGCTTGTTTTCGCCGTGCGGCGGAAACGGCATGTCGAAGGCATCGTCGCCCAGCGTTTTCGCCAGCGTGTCGAGCTTCAGCCGCAGCCAGGCCGGATCGTCGGCGCGCATGTCCATGGACAGCGTCTTCGCCACCGCGCCCAGGCCGCGCGGCTGCTCGCTGCCGTTGACCCAGACTTCGAACGGATGCGGGTGGATTTCGTTTTCGACATGGCCCACGAACAGCGCGAAGTGGCCGTGCGGGTGCTCGATCATGTAGGTCCAGGCCGGATTGCCTTCGGCCAGCCTCGGCCGCCCCGGCCAGCGCAGGCTGGCGAGCACGGGTTCGGGCACCGCCTTGATTTCGATGCGCCGGTTGACGTCGCTGCCGACGAAGTCCTGCGGCTGCTTGGCCGGTGTGCTGTCCACCGACAGCACCGCGCCGAGTACATTGTTCGGGCGGTAGGTTGCCAGCCCCTTCAGGCCCGATTTCCACGCGGCCATGTACAGGCCCTGGAAATTTTCGTAGGGATAGTTCTCCGGGACGTTGACCGTCTTGGAGATGCTGGTGTCGATATAGGGCGCCACTGCCGCCACCATGGCTTCATGCGCCGCGGCCGAGATCGCGAGCGCGGTGACGAAATAGTCGGGCAGGCTGTCGTCATTGCCTTTTGCGGCGCCGCCCGCGAGCGCGGGCAGGGCGCCGTTGGCGACCAGATGGCGGTACAGGCGCCAAGCGTAATCTTCGACCGGAAACTCCTGCAGCGTGCCGTCGGCCATGCGCTTCTTGCGCGTGTAGGTCCACGAGAACGGCGGCTCGATGCCATTGGATGCGTTGTCGGCGAACGCAAGGCTGATGGTTCCGGTGGGTGCGATGGACAGAAGGTGGCTGTTCCTCAGGCCCTGCTTTCTGATCAGCGCCTTGATTTCGGCCGGCAGTCGCGTGGCGAAGCTGGTGCCCGACAGATACATGTCGGCATTGAACAGCGGGAAGGCGCCGCGCTCGCGCGCGAGATTGCTCGATGCGCGGTAGGCGTAATCGCGCATGACCTCGGATATTTTTGCGGCGGTCGCGCGCGCGGCCTCGCTGTCGTAGCGCTGGCACAGCATGATCAGCGCGTCGCCGAGGCCGGTATAGCCCAGGCCGACGCGGCGCTTGTTCATCGCCTCTTCCTGCTGCTGCGGCAGTGGCCAGGCGGTCGCATCGAGCACGTTGTCGAGCATGCGCACCGAAGTTTCCACCGTCGCGCCGAAGCGCTCGAAATCGAATGCGGCTTCCGCGGTGAACGGGGCGGAGACGAAGTTGGTCACGTTGATCGAGCCCAGGCAGCAGCAGCCGTACGCGGGCAGCGGCTGTTCCGCGCACGGGTTGGTCGCCTCTATGGTCTCGCAGTAATTGAGGTTGTTGTCGCGGTTCATGCGGTCGAGGAACAGGATCCCGGGCTCGGCGTGGTCGTAGGTCGAGCGCATGATCTGGTCCCACAGCTCGCGCGCGCGCAGCTTGCGGTAGACCCACAGCCCGTCGTCACGCTGATAGGCGCCGCTGTCCATCAGTTCCTGGTGCGGGCGCGCCTTGTGCACGAGCTCCGTTTCGAGGTCGTTCTCCACCGCCTGCATGAAGTCATCGGTGACGCCGACCGAAATGTTGAAATTGGACAGGTCGCCGCGGTCCTTGGCGTGGATGAATTCCTCGACGTCGGGATGGTCGCAGCGCAGCACGCCCATCTGGGCGCCGCGGCGCGAGCCCGCCGATTCCACCGTCTCGCAGGAACGGTCGAATACCCGCATATAGGATACCGGGCCGCTCGCGCGCGAGTGCGTGCCCTTCACTTCCGAGCCCTTGGGTCGGATCGAGGAAAAGTCATAGCCGACGCCGCCGCCGCGGCGCATGGTTTCGGCCGCCTGCTGGAGCGCGGTGTAGATGCCGGGCTTGTCGTCGACGATATCCGAAATCGAGTCGCCCACCGGCTGCACGAAGCAGTTGATCAGCGTCGCCTGCATCTGGATGCCGGCGGCCGACATGATGCGCCCGGCGGGGATGAAGCCGGCTTCCATCGTCTGCAGGAAGCGTTTCTCCCACAGCGCGCGTTTGTCTTCGAGCTCGACCGCGGCGAGCGCGTGCGCGATGCGCGCGCGCACGTCGGCGATGCTGCCTTCAGTGCCCTTCGCGTACTTCTCTAGCAGTACTTCTCGGCTGATTGTTTGATCGGGGAGGGGAGGAACTGCTATGCTTGTAAGCTTCGTTTCTTTTTTTGTAATGTCCATTTTATCAGTACCTTATAATGGAATCTTGTGGTGATATGTAATCAGCATACTACAAATTGGGCCGAAGTACAGCCCTGCAAAAAATATTTTTTTGTGGTATTTGCAGGCGCGAATATTGCAGTCTGGAACCGCAAGATAGCCCCGAATCCAGGCTGGTTCCAGGCGCTATCCCCGCGTTTTTTAATGCGTTTTTTGCGCACCTCGCCCGGCCGGAGCAGTGCCGGCGGCGGGCCGGCCCCCTGGCATCCTTGCCAGGGACCAGCGCCATTCCGGCGCCGGGCGACGGCTGTCGACTGCCCGCGCGCAGTCGACGGCGGGACAGCCTGCACTCGTAACGGCGGCGCATGACTTTCGTGTTACCGCGTTGTGAATCCGGATGCTGCCTTGACTTTGATCAATCGAGGCGGCGACTGCGGCGGCATCATGAACGCAGAGGACCCGCGGCGCGCCGCCGGAAAATCAAATGCAAACAAAACAGGAAATCATCGGTTCGCTGGGCGAGAAGCAGTTGCTCCTGCCCGGCGCGGTGCAAAGCGGCGTCGCTGCAAACGACAGGGTCAAGTATTACTTCACCCTGCTGCAGCTGGCGCGGGAGCAGTGCGAGCAGCCGGCGCCGAATCCGCCCGACCTGCAGCGCGAGCGCGAAGCGAGCGGCGTCGCCGATGCCGATTTCGACGGCGTAATCGCTGCGAGCCGCGGCCTGCCGGGTGGGCGCTGCCGCATCCCCGGCGCTGCGGCGCTGCTGGGTCGGGTTCTGGATTGCCTGAAGGAGATGCTGGCGCCGGTCGAACTGGCGCAGGAACTGGGCCTGGAGAGCGGCGCGGACGAATATCGCAAACGCCTCGCGGCGGTGTCCAAGCTCGCGCGCGGCGTGCGCAAGGACCTCGTGCCTGCAGCGCTGATTGCGACCTTGACTTCGGGCGAGCGCAAGCGCGGCGACACGGCGCACCTGTTGGTGATGGACCTGCACAAGGCCTTGAACCGGCTGCAGGGCGAGCTGTCGCGCGAGAGCGTGGACGGCGCGCGCGTCTACGG
>Ga0307377_10003993_pt1 | contig 16336 bp, 16 predicted proteins | sample TR3MG_FD_202535 | JGI IMG/M metagenome (GOLD analysis project Ga0307377, IMG submission 202535) | Soil microbial communities from Risofladan, Vaasa, Finland - TR-3 | ecosystem: Environmental > Terrestrial > Soil > Coastal area > Acid sulfate soil | place: Finland: Risofladan, Vaasa | collected... | reverse complement strand
ATTCGACGCCGATAGGGACGGCTTCGTGATGGCGGAGGGCTCGGCGGTCGTGGTGCTGGAGGAATTGGGCCATGCGATCTGCCGAGATGCGAGGATTTATGCCGAAGTTGCGGGTTACGCCTGCACGAACGACGCCTTCCACATGACCGCTCCTCTCCCGGATGGCAGCCAGGCGGCAAGGGTGATGGCGCTCGCGCTCGCTGATGCAGGCATGTCGCCGGGGGAGATCGAGTACATCAATGCCCACGGAAGCTCGACCCCACTCAATGACAAGGCTGAGACTCTCGCCATTAAGACCGTTTTCGGGGCGGATTGCCGAATCCCGATCAGCGCAACCAAGTCCATGCATGGACATTCACTCGGCGCGGTGGGGGCAATCGAGGCATGCGCGACCACTCTTGCGATTCACCATGGGTTCATCCCACCAACCGCGAATCTGGAGAACCCCGACCCCGATTGCGACCTGGACTATGTTCCCGGCATCGAGCGCCGCCAAAGCATCTCCTCCGCCATATCGAACTCCTTTGGTTTCGGTGGGATCAATGCGGCGCTTGTGCTCAGAGCTATGCCACGATAGTCGTGCACACGTGCGATCCCCTGGGGAGGTCCTTTGACGAGGCTGGCTCCACGTCCAAGCGGATCTCGTCTCCGCGAACCCACGGGCAGTACTCGTCATGCCGGTCGAGGTTCCCGGAGAGCGCCCGGCGGCTTGCACATCCTCCCTGGCAGAGGCAGTCCTTCGCCGACGCCGGCACACGTCGGGATGCCTCGAATTCAGGGGTGTCGAGGATACTCGTGCCCAGTTCCGGCAACTTATCGAGGCCGAGCGATCTTCCAGGCCAGTAGACACAGGGGATGATCAGTCCATCGGGCGTGAACCGAACGCTTTGATGGCCGCATGGAGAGACAGCCGGGCCCAGGCCGAGGACCGCCTTCACAACGGGCTCAGAGCAGCTAACCAGCCGAGAGGCGCCGAAAAGCCTGCAGTAGCTTTCCCAGAACTGCTCGTAGCTCAGGTGGAATGAGTCCGTCTTCACCGACTGGTAGGCGTTCACCCGGAGGTTAACCCCCCACGATCTTGCCAGCCGAGCGATCTCATCTATCCGGTCGAAGTTGGTGTTCATCATGGTGGTGAGCACGGAGACCTCGATGCCAAGCGTCCGACACCGGTCCATGGCGGTCTTCACTTCCCGCCAGTTGCCCAATCCGCGAAAGAGGTCCTGCTCGCGCTCGGTGGGGAAGTCAACGGAGACCTCGACGTCATGGAAGGCTGTTAGGCACTCATCGGACAAGACCCTCAGGCTGTGGCCGTTCGAAGCCATGGTGAGCTTAATGCCTTGAGGCTTCAGATACTCGATGATTCGCGGAAACTCGGGGTGCAAGGCGCTCTCGCCGGTGCCGAATCCGATGCTGCCGACCGACAAGTGCCGGCAGATGGACTTGATGTCCTCGATGGTCAGCCGATGGATTGAGTTCGTCGAGCGGTAGCAATGGGCGCAAGTGAGGTTGCACTCGTTCGTTAGACCGATTCCGGCAGATAGGCCGGCTTTCCTCATTTCTCGTTCAGCGTTCATCGTTCTGCCTTCCTCGATGAATCATGAACGAAGAACCAAGAACGAAGAACGTCCACAGTATCATCCACCCGGCGCGAAATGAGTTGGCAAGGTTGCCCGTGATCTTCGATTTCCCGATGCGCTTCCTGTACCTGACGGGCACTTCGAGCATACGGAAGCCCTTCACCGCCATCTTGGCCCGCAGCTCCATGGGCCAGCCGAACCGCCGGTCCCGCATATCGAGGGCGATGAGCTTGTCGTAGGCGATTGCGCAAAATGGTCCCAAGTCCGTGCATTCCACTTTGAAAAACCACCTGAGCAGCCATGAAGCCAGGCGATTCCCGAAGACCGAGTGAGGCGGGAGCGCACCGGGCTCGACCTGCCCCAGAAGCCGCGAGCCGGAAACCATGTCCGCCTCTCCCCGGATGATCGGCTGGATCAGGCGAGGCATTTCCTCCGGGTGATCGCTGAGGTCGCCGTCGAGGAAGACCACGATATCCGGCTTGGAGGCCGCCGTGATCCCCGCCCAAAGCGCCGATCCATAACCCTTTCGAGGCTCGTGGATGACTCGAGCGCCCATTGACTCAGCTATCTCTGGGCTACTGTCGGTGCAGCCATTGTCAACGCAGATGATCTCGGGAGTTGATTTTTTGGGTATGGCGTCAATAACCTTGCCAATCGAAGCTTCTTCATTTAGAATCGGTATGATGACTGACACCTTTGGCGGTGAATTCACAACAAAGCGTCTCCTCGCTCTGCTCGTGCTTGGCGCCGGGATGCTGATCGTTTTCGGAGCAATGGCCCGAATTCCCAATGCAACCATGGCGCTGAATACATACGTCGGACTTTACCTGGCTGCTTTTGCGCTATACCTACTGGCAGCAAATATGGTCTCCAGCCTATCAGGCTTTCGCATGCTCGTGGTCATCTGCCTATTTGCCCTGCTATTCAGAATCGTCCTGTTTCCGGTTCGGCCCACCATCTCCACAGACATCTACCGCTATGTCTGGGACGGCAGGGTTCAGGCCGAGGGTATCAATCCTTACAGGTATGCGCCGGCCAGCCCGCAACTTGCCCATCTCCGAGGCCCCGAATGGTTCTGGATCAACCATCGAAAGACGCATACGCCATATCCGCCGGTGTCCCAACTGGTTTTCACGGCGGTCACCCGTCTCTTCGGCAGCACTGTGTATCCGCTTAAAACACTGTTTGTGCTGTGCGACCTGGCGACGATTGCCATCCTTGGCCTCATGCTCCGCCATCTGCGGATTCCATCCGGCTCATCGATCCTCTATGCATGGAGCCCGCTGATCGTCACCGAGTTCTCGGGAGCAGGGCATCAGGATTCTATGGGCATCATGCTGCTTCTTCTGGCGCTGTACTTGCTCATTCGCCGTCGCCAATCCTGGCTTCCGGGCATTCTCCTGGCGGCATCAAGCCTGGTGAAGCCCTACCCGCTGCTGGCCGCCCCAATCCTCGCTCGAAAAGACTGGGTGCGCCTGCCGAGCACGCTCTTGATCACCAGTGCGATCCTCTGCCTGCCATACATCGGCGCACGAACCCACTGGCTCTCAGGGATTGCCGACTATGGGTTCAAGTGGCATCGCGACGACAGTCTCTTTGCGTTAATCAACTCCGGCCTTGCCCTGGCAACCAACCACCATGAAGCAGTCGCCCGAGTCATCGTCCTGCTTGGCCTCGTCGCCATTTCGGTGCTTATGGCGCTCCAACGCTCGTCGGACGAGAAGGGCCTGATTCAGGGCGTGTTCACCGTATTGGCGGTCGGATTCCTTCTGTCGCCGACGGTCTATCCCTGGTACCTCGCCTGGACCGTGCCTTTCCTGTGCATCATCCGAAGCCCGGGTTGGCTTTTGTTCACCGGACTCGCCGCCCTGTGCTATGTAATCCCCATTTACGGCGAGCCGGCCATCCGCCTTATCACTTACCTGCCGGTTTATATGCTTCTCTTGTTGCCCATTCTGCCAGCCAGGCTGCGGTTCTGGGAGCGGCCGACGGGACAGCGGGATCGTTCATAAGTCTGCCCAGGTCCTCAGGGGTGTCAACATCATACCACTCGGGGAGCAGCTCCAGGCTCATTCCCGCTGCCTTTTCGAGCGTGCGCTCGAAGACCTTGTTCGTGCTCCAAGGGATGCCCGTGAATACCTCGTGGCATGGTGCGCTCAACCCAATCAGGTAGTATCCGCCATCTATTGTGGGTCCGAGGACTATGTCGGCGCCATTGCGAATCGCGGAGATTCCCGCGACAAAGAATCGTGCTGGCAGAGTGGGGCTGTCGCTGTCAACCAGCAGCACATGCCGATAGCCTTTCTTCAAAGCCGCTTTCAGGCAGCATTCCAGCCGCTCGCCCAGTTCGCTGCCGCGTTGGCGAATGATGTCCGGCCCCGAAATCGGTTGATCCTCCGGCAAGGCCAGGAAGACATCAATGCCTGAGATTGATTTGGCCTGGGCGATTTTGTCATAGAGCATGCACCGATAGAGCTCGGCGGCGAGATCGGGCGTCAATGGAGGGCAGAGGCGGGTCTTGACCTGACCAGGCATGGGAGCTTTCGCCATTATGACCAGCGCCGAATCTACCATAACGGCCACCTGGGCCGTTTTCGGGCGAGGATCGAGTCAATGCCGAAAACTCGGCCGGCTGCCGTTGCTGCAACCAGGATCTGCATGAGGATGATCAGCCAGTAAATCCAGGGCCATGCGCCCCATGCCGCCGGAGAATGCGAGTTGGCGAGGACCGTCAGGGTTATGATCACTCCCAGCGTCGCCGCCAGGGAAGTAAACAAACCGATGAGCAAGAGAATGCCCGCCACCCAGGACGGCACGCTCCATGGAGCGCCTCGTATGCCTTCGTAGATCCACATTAGACCCAGAAGTACCCTCATCAGCGCAAAGGCTGCGAGAGGAGCCCTGTCTTGCATATCGTCACCATATCGGCCATTTGGGCCATTTTCGGGCAAGGACGGCATCGACGCCCAGCACCCTGCCGGGGGCCGTCCAGACTAATACGATCAGCGCAAGTATTATGGCGGGATAGACGAACGACCATTCCAGGTAGGCCCGCCCGAACGCATATTGAAGCTGGAGGAATATCCCTCCGAGCGCCGCCAGCCTGGTAGCGACTCCGAACAGGAGCGCCAAACCGACCGCCATCTCTCCCATGGTAACAAGCAGACCGAATAACTGCCAGTGCGGCAGCACGTAGTCCAATAGAAACCTTTTGAAGAAACCAACCGGATTTCCCTCCGGGTGAGCAGAATTGCCGAGAGCCATCACTCGGACAATTCCCCTTATGCCGCCAAAGGACGGGTTCAGCTTGCCGATGGCCTGCGTGAGCCACATCGCCGCCAGGAAAAGCCTAAGCCACCAAGCCCACCAGCGGCTTGCCGATGCATGGAGTACTGGAGTATTGGAGTGTTGGAGTATTGAATCGTTCATCGCTTATCCACAACCAATGCTATCCGGCATGGGCCGTGTAAGTATACCCCATATTGGGTCAATCCTACCTTGTCCGCAAGCTCCTTGATCTCTTCGGGGGTGAAGGCGTTCTTAAAAGATATCTGCCCATCATGTCTGCTCAGGCGGTTTGGAACAAACAGAGAGGCGAAACCCGCGAAATACCGGCAGAAAGGGCGACGTCTGAGATCCGAGATGATGATCCCTTTCGCAGACAGCCGGTCCGCCGATCTGAGCACTTGCTCGACCTCATCGTTGCTCAGATGATGGATGAACTGGGAGCAAGTGACGAAGTCGAATGACGCATCCTCATAGGGCAGATTGAGGATATTCCGCTGCTCGATGGATATCTCAGGGAACGCCCGGGCGTGCTCGCGCGCAAGCTCAATAACTATGGGATTGCTGTCCACCGCCGTGAACTTGACTGCGATTCCATTCTTGCGTCCCCATTGAACGACGGCAGCCGGGATGTCGGCCATGCCGGTAGCGAGGTCGAGGATCGTCACCGACCTCATGCCTCCAAGCATGCTCCTCAGGTGTCCGAGTATGACCCCCGTGCCGCCAAGCCGCCGATTGGCGAAGGCGATCTCCCTCAGATTACCCCTGATCTCCTCGCGGGTCGCCGACCCCGGGAGATCGAGGAGTTCCTTGCCGACGAGCGTTCGTTCCAACCAAGCCTCAGAATGTGTAGCCCACGTCAACCCCGAACAAGCCGGAATCGCTGGGATGACCGTCGGCCATGTATCTGCCCTCAACGAAATACGCCGCGTTGAAGTGGTAGGCCAGCATTACCTGCCAAGCTAACTTCGACCCCTTCGTGAGGTTCATGTCCGGGATGTCGTCCCTCGCCCAGTACCAGCCGATTCCCGCACCATAGTCCCAGAAGCGATCCATCGTCCCGGTGTGCTGCTTCCAGTTGAACAGGATTGGGATCAACGTGACGTCGTCATTGCCGGTGGGTGTCGTCGTAGTGATCCTGGTCCAATCAATCGTCAGCGAGAAGAACCCGGGGATTCCTTTGATGATGGCGGTCGCCGGGTGCTCGTGCTCAATCCCGAGCGTGAACTCCGAACTATCAACCGTATCTCCCTGAGGGAAAAACACTCCGGCACGGACATTCCACATGTGCATCTGTTCCATATTCCCGTACTCAGCGGCGGCAGGAATGCCGAGCATCATGCCGATTATGATTACTGCGCACAATATTCTCATATGATCCTCCTGAGTCAGGATTACCCCGGCTTTGGTGCATGTAAACGAAAGCGATGCTGAAGGATTTGCACGACGTTCGGCGAACAATTGGGATAGCGCCAATTCCGAGGTTCACATGGTAATAGGCACGCCGCGAGAGATCAAAGACGACGAGTACCGGGTCGCGATGGTTCCGGCCGGGGTGGAGGTGCTCAAGAAGGCAGGGCATCGAGTTCTGATCGAGGCCTCGGCAGGCCTGGGTACCGGCATCCCGGACAAGGAATATCGGCATGCAGGGGCGGAGATCGTTCAGTCGGCGGAGGAAGTCTATCGGGCTTCCCATATCATTTTGAAGGTGAAAGAGCCGCTGGCTCAGGAGTTTCCGTTCATACGGGAAGGGCAGATCATCTTCACCTACTTCCACTTCGCGGCCGGCGAGGAACTCACCAGGGTGATGATCGAGTCGGGGGCGATTTGCGTTGCGTATGAGACCATCCAGCTTCCCGACGGCTCGCTTCCCCTCCTTACGCCGATGAGCGAGGTCGCGGGGCGGATGGCGATTCAGGAAGGCGCGAAGTACCTCGAGCGACCCATGGAGGGTCGAGGGATTCTTCTAGCCGGCGTGCCGGGAGTATCGCCGGCCCATGTCACCGTTCTTGGCGGAGGAGTAGTAGGCGCGAATGCCGCAAAGATCGCAGCCGGGATCGGCGCGAATGTGACCATACTCGACGTCAATCTGGAGCGCCTGCGGTACCTGGACGACGTCATGCCGAAGAATGTCACGACCCTCTATTCGAACGCCTACACTATCAGGGACGAGCTTCGGCGGGCCGATCTGCTCATTGGGGCGGTCCTCGTTCGTGGGGCAAGGGCGCCGATCCTGGTCACCAAGGAGATGCTCAAGCTGATGAAGCCGGGGGCGGTGATCGTGGATGTGGCCGTTGACCAGGGCGGGTGCATCGAGACCGTTCATCCAACCACTCACAGCCACCCGACTTACATGGTTGACGGCATCGTGCATTACGGCGTCACGAATATGCCGGGGGCGGTCGCGGGAACTTCGACCTACGCCCTCACCAACGAGACCCTGCCGTACGTCGTCCACCTTGCGAACAAGGGATTTCCTCAGGCGATGCTCGATAATCCAGCACTCAAGGCGGGTTTGAATATCGTGGAAGGCAAGGTCGTGCTCCCTGAGATTGCCCAGCAGTTCGGCATTCCGTACACCCCGGTTGAGGAAATGCTCACTTAGATTGACACGGAGTCAGGTTCTTGATAGAATTCTTGGCTGAGATGCCAAGAGTCGCGCTACGTACATTAGGCTGCAAAGTCAACCAATATGAATCCGAGAAGATCGCCGAGGACTTCAGGTCGAGGGGGTTTGAACTCGTCAGGTTCTCGGACGAAGCCGATATCTACGTGGTCAATACCTGCACGGTGACTCAGACTGCCGACAGCAAGTCACGCCAGGCCGCCCGAGCCGCCATCAACCGAAATCCCGATGCCGCCGTCATTCTTACGGGCTGCTATGCGGAGACTTCGCCGGATCTGCTCGGCAGGATTGATGGCGTAGCTCTGGTAGTTGGGAATAAGGGTAAAGAGAGCCTTGTTGACGAGGTCATTGCCAGGCTGCCGTTGAGAATGGGGGACAGGGCGAGAGGGAGAAAGGGCGAGACACCCCGGACTCGGACTCGCTCGCTCATCAAGATACAAGATGGGTGCGACCAGTTCTGCGCCTATTGCGCCGTGCCGTTCGCAAGGCCGATTATGACCAGCAAGCCGATGGAGGAAGTTCTCTCTGAGGCCCGCGACCTCACGGATCGAGGGTTCAAGGAGATAGTCCTGACAGGAATTCGGCTCGGGAGATACGCATGCGGCCTGACTGAACTCGTCAAGGCATTGGCCGATATTCACGGGATCGAGCGGATTCGCCTCAGCTCGATAGAATTATCTGATATTCCTGCAGGACTTGTGGAGTCTATCGCCGAAAACACAAAGGTCTGCCGTCACTTGCATATCCCGCTGCAAAGCGGAGATGACGGCGTGCTCCGTCGGATGAAGCGGCCTTATACGACGACGGAGTTTGCGGCTTTTGTGGAAGACGTTCGCTCGAAGGCGCCGGGGATAGGGATTACGACCGACATCATGGTGGGGTTTCCCGGAGAGACCGCGGAGGAGTTCGAGAACACCTGCCGATTTGCGGAGAAGGTCCGGTTTTCCAGGACTCACGTCTTCCCTTACTCGGCGAGGCCGAGGACGGAAGCGGCGACGTTGAAGGACGACGTTTCGCCCACCGAGAAGAACCGGCGCAAGGCCCGGATCGTGAAACTCGCCGCCGAGTGTTCCCAGGAATTTGCAGAGGGTCTCGTCGGGCGGACGGTTCAGGTTTTGGTGGAAGGAAAACAGCGGCGTGCTAACTTATCATCCGGTCTTACCGACAATTACGTGAGGGTCGTATTCGAAGGCGGACGACCTGGAGAGATGGCGGATGTGCGGGTCGAGTCGGCGGACGGGGGAATAGCATATGGGGTGATGCGTAATCCGTAATGAGTAATGCGTAACCGGAACAGTTTTACGGATTACTCGTTACTCGTTACTATCATGAGGTGAGTCTCCATGGAGCAGAATTGCATATTCTGTAAGATCGCCAGGCACGAAATACCATCTCAAATCGTATTCGAAGATGAGGATGTAGTCGCTTTCAAGGATGTCAAACCGGTCGCTCCGGTGCACATCGTCATCATCCCGAAGGAGCACATTTCGGGTGTGATGGCGATCACTGAGGAGAACGGCGACATTCTGACAAAAATCTTTCTGGCGGCCAAGAGATTGGCGCAGGAGACTGGAATTGATAAGACCGGCTTCCGCGTCGTGGTAAATCACGGCAGGGAGGCGGGCCAAAGCGTCTTTCACCTGCATTTCCATCTACTAGGCGGGAGGCCGCTTAGTTGGCCGCCCGGCTAAACTTGACAGCTTGCCTTGTCAAACGATATAATATCGTAATACGAAGGCTCCAGAAGAAGCCCCGATGGAATCGGGGCTGTTATTCTTAGCAGAGACTGCGCCTTTGGGTACGGTCACTATTTTTCCCGATGGATCGGGGCGAAGAGGGGGGACAATGATTGGCGCAAGTTCACTTACGAGACAACGAGTCCATTGACAGCGCGTTGAGGCGATTCAAGAAGGAACTCGAACAAGCGGGCATTCTTAGAGAAGTCCGCGAGCATCAGCACTATGAAAAGCCCAGCGACAAGAAGCGCAAGGCCGAAGCAGCGCGACGCCGGAAGATCGCTCGGGCAAATCGTTCTTCGGAATAATCCCTGGAGATTCAGGCTTGTCCGCCGAAGTTCCGATTGGTCGGGATGAAGGCGGGAGGCAATGCCATGTTGCTGCTGGATAAGCTAACTGAAGACATGAAATCCTCGATGAAGGCGGGGGACAAGCTCAAAGTCTCTGTGCTCCGCCTTCTACGGAGCGAGATCAAGTACGCAGAGATCGCTAAGGGCCAGACGCTCACCGAGGAGGACGTACTGCAGGTCACCGCTCGGGAGGCGAAGAAGCGGCGCGAAGCGATCGAGCAATTTGAAAAGGGCGGCAGGGCCGACCTGGTCGAGAAGGAATCTGCCGAACTCAAGATTTTGTCCGAATACCTTCCGCAGCAGTTGAATGAACAGGAAGTTCTCGGCATTGCGCGAGAGGTGATTTCGGAGTTGCACGCCACCTCGAAGGCTGACAAAGGCAAAGTGATGGGCGCCTTGATGCAGCGTGTCCGTGGCAAAGCCGACGGCAAGATGGTCAACGAAGTAGTTGACCGATTGCTCGAGGGCAGCTCCGCTTAATATGAGGATCATACGTTTTCCCGCTCGTGCGGGCCATAGTAAGAAGGATTCTGAGAAGAAACGGCCGGCCCGATCAGGTTCAGGCAGGTATCGTCTTGCCTTGGGCATAGGCGTCATTGTTACGCTTTCATTCCTCCTATCCATGCACCTCGTCCCCGATAAGGTATCACTCCAGGTGGGCGACGTCAGCCCCACTGAGATACGGGCCCACAGGACCGTGCGATATGTAGATACCGTCGAGACCCAGCGCCTGCAAGAGGAAGCTGCAGCTCGTACGGACAAGGTTTATCGAATCGTTCCCAAGGCAGCATTCGAGGCAAGCGAATCCGCCTCCAGCATCTTTGACATACTCCGCCGCGCCCGCACTGATCTGCAATTGCCTGCCCTGAGTATGAGGATGGAGTACGTCAAGCGCAATCTCCGCGTGGACTTCAGCGATGACGCACTCAGGGCGCTTCTGACCGCCGACCTTAAGACCTTCGATCAGATAGAATCATACGCCGAGCAACTCGTCATCGAGACGACAGATCGGGAGATTCGCGATGACACGAGTGATTTGCGTGAGGCCAGAGCGGATTTCGGCCGGCGGTTTGCTGACTATTTGGGGAGCAAACGATATTCGAGCGCGATCTCGCAGATCGGGAATGCGGTCATTCGCCCGAACAGGATCTTCGATCCGGTGCAGACCAGGGAAGCCCGGGACAAGGAACGGGAATCCGTGCCTGCGCAGTACCGGCAGATCAATCTGGGCGAAGTGGTCATAGAGAAGGGCCAGCGAGTGACCCCCGAGCACATAGACAAGTTCATGGCCCTGGGACTTCGCCACCCGAAAGTGGACTACGTGACCGTTCTATCCATCGCCTTGCTGGTGGTGTCGGTCGTGCTCCTGGCGCTGACTTACGTCTCGCGGTATCATGGGCAGATCTATCAATCCACGAAACTGCTGGGGCTGCTTTCCATCATAGTGGTCCTCAGCGTACTCGGCCTTAAGCTGGGAGGCACCGTCCTGGGTATCAAGCTAAGCGGGGTGCAGTCCGGCTACTTTGCGATGATCTGGATTTCCACTGCGGGGATGCTGATGGCCATCCTTTTGAATTCGCAGGTGGCGGTATTGGTGGTGGTGCTTCTTTCCACGACTTCCGGCCTGGCGATGAACCACGAATTGCGTTGGTCGGTGGCGGCACTGATCAGCAGTCTGGTCGCCATCTATGCGGTATCCGACATACGGCATCGGTCGGACCTCACTCGGGCGGCACTGGCCGTTTCGGTAGCGAACCTGGCGATGGTTTGGCTGATTGGTCGCATCAGCGGGGACGGCATGAGCGACCTGCTGATGGGCTCGGGATGGGCGGTCGTCGGGGGGCTGGGCTCCATTGGACTCTTCTGGCTGGGGACTGCGGCCCTGGAGAAGCCCTTCGGAATCACGACCCACATCCGGCTGCTGGAGCTTTCGGATACGAATAACCCGATCCTGAAGCGTTTGCTGATGGAAGCGCCGGGTACATATAGTCACAGTGTATTTGTGGGAAGCCTGGGAGCGGGAGCAGCCGACGTAATCGGCGCGGATGCGCTGCTGGTTCGGGTGGCTTCGTATTATCACGATGTCGGCAAGATGCGTCGCCCGCATTTCTTCGTTGAGAACCAGCATGTGGAGAATGCGCATGACCACCTGAATCCGTCGCTAAGCGCGCTGGTAATCAGGTCGCATACCAAAGACGGTCTCGAGCTGGCGAAGGAATACCGGCTGCCGCCGTTGATCTGCGAGCTTCTCAGCCAGCATCACGGCACCAGCCTGGTCCGATATTTCTATCATCAGGCTGCCGAGGACACGAATGGATCGAAGGCCCTGGAGCAGCAATTCCGCTATGATGGCGTGAAGCCTCAGAGCAAGGAATCGGCAATCCTCATGCTTGCCGACGCCTGTGAAGCCGCCTCGCGGAGTCTCGCGAAGCCGACTCCGGGGCGGATTGAGGACATGGTGAAGGAGATCATCGCTGAGAAACTGGCTGACGGCCAGCTCGATGAATCCGAGCTGACATTCAAGGATATCAGCCGAATCAGCGATTCATTCGTCAGGACGCTCACAAGCATGCTTCATGCCAGGATCGAGTATCCCGAGCCTACGGAGGGCAAGAAGGCCGTTGGAAACGGAAGTGCTAATAAGGAATTGTCAGCCTCGAACGGTGGATCGGGAAAAGCTGATAAGGGCCGCAGAGAAGTCGCTGCAGGTTGAGCAATTCGACAAATCTGCCGAAATAAGTATCGTGCTCGTGGATGACGAGCGCATGCAGGAGTTGAACCGGGAATATAGGAAAGCGGATCGGCCGACGGATGTACTTGCCTTCAGTCAGCTTGAAGGCGAACCGGCAAAGGCTCCGGAGGATCGGGTTGCCCTGGGTGATGTGGTTGTCTCCATTGACACGGCGGAGAGGCAGGCCGCAGAGCAGGGGCATGCACTTGAAAATGAGCTGGATTTGTTGATAATACACGGAGTGCTGCACTTGCTTGGGTATGACGATGAGGCCGAGGCCGATGCCGCCGAAATGCGCCGGCATGAGAAGAGGATACTGGACGAGTTGAAGTAATGGAAGAACCGGTAAGAAAGATTCCTGATCCTGAAATACACGACTACGAGGAGTTCAAGCCGCCGATAAGGCCGAAGACCGTCTTGGAGAGCTTCAGATATGCCATAGACGGCATATTGGACGTATTCCGCACTCAGAAGCACATGCGCTTCCATTTCGTGACGATGGTTCTGGTGCTTCTGGCGGCATTGCTCTTCGACCTGGACAAGCGTGACATCCTGATCCTGATGTTCGTGATCTCGCTCGTGCTAATCGCCGAGATGTTTAACACGGCGATCGAAGCGGTTGTTGATATGGTGGTCCAGTCATATCATCCGCTCGCGAAGTTTGCGAAGGATGCCGCCGCCGGGGCAGTCCTGATTGCCACCGTGACCGCAGTCCTGATGGGTGTGATGCTCTCGGTGGGTGAGACGGGCTTCGGCTCGTTCGGTGACCTTCGTCCCGAATCGCCTCCAAGCTACATGATGATAATGCTTGCAGGTGTGCTCTTGCTGATCCTCGTGACCATGGTGAAGGTTCTCGGGACTCGCGGGAAGCTGCTGAAAGGCGGAATAGTGAGTGGGCACACAGCGGCGGGATTCTTCCTGGCGGCCACGATATTGTTCGTATCAAAGAATGCCATTGCGGCGGTGCTGGGCATCATAATGGCTTTGCTCATTGCCCAGAGCCGCGTGCAGGCAAAGATCCACAGCATTCAGGAGGTCATTACAGGCGCTTTGCTCGCAGTCTTGCTCACGGCGACCGTGTATTGGTTCCCGGGGCTGTGGACGAAACTGGGGCATCTGATGCCTATATTTGGGGGTGTTGTCTTTATTGGACGCTGAATCTGACCCTTACAGTTTGATTCAACTGGGGTCCCTTGGCATCTCTGACAGTATCATTGTCATACTCGTACTGACGCTCTTCACCGCATTCTTCGCGATAGCGGAGATGTCGCTGATATCAGTACGGAAGACCCGGATAAGGCAGCTTGTTGACGAAGGAGTCAGCCGGGCAAAGACAGTCCAAAAGCTGCTTGGGGATCCGACCCGGTTCCTGGCGACCATTCAGATCGGGGTCATTCTCGTCGGGTTCTTCGCCTCTGCAACCGGTGCGGTAATGCTCTCCGGACCACTCGCGCGCTCGCTTGGCAGATTGCATTTCGGGCTGGTTACCGATAATGCCGGCGGTATTGCCGTTGTGCTGGTGACGCTCGCCATCGGCTACCTCAACATCGTGGTCGGCGAGATTTCACCGAAGAGCCTTGCCCTGCAGCACGCCGAGCGAATCGCCCTCGTATGTGCAGGTCCGCTCATGGCCCTCTCTTACGTGTTCTCACCTATCGTCAGGCTCGTGACATGGAGCAGCAACATTCTCGTGAAGCCGTTCGGCGGGGTTGCGCGCTTCGCCCCGCCGATATTGACTGAGGAAGAGCTGAAGATGCTCGTCGAGACCGGCGAAGAGGAAGGTGTGCTTGAAGAAGAGGAGAAGGAGATGATCCACTCCATCTTCGAGTTCACCGATACGGTGGTTCGCAAAGTAATGACTCCTCGAATTGATATGAAGGCCGTCGAGGTGAATGAGCCGGTCGAGGAGCTGCTAAAGGTCATTATGGACGAAGGCCACTCGCGAGTGCCGGTGTATGAAGAGAGCGTTGACAACATCATCGGCGTCGTCCATGCGAAGGACTTGCTTCGGGCGCTTCATGAGAACGGCGGAACGATCACTATCCGTGAGCTTATGAATCCGCCATACATCATCCCCGAGAACAAGAAGGTTGACGAACTCCTGGCCGAGTTCAAGAAGAGCAAAATTCAGATGGCCATCGTCGTTGATGAATATGGCGGCACAGCCGGCCTGGCGACCGTTGAGGACCTCTTGGAGGAGATCGTCGGCGACATCATGGACGAGTACGATGTGGAAGAGCCCATGGTCGAAGTCATTGACGAGAATACTGCCATCGCCGACGCTCGGACGCCCATTGATGACATCAACGAGCTCATGGGCCTCGAACTCTCCGAAGAGGAGTTCGATACCATCGGCGGGCTGGTGTTCGGCCTGGTGGGCAAGCAGCCGATTCAGGGCGAGAAGGTCGAGTATCTGAACGTGGATATGATCGTCGAAAAGACGGACGGCCCGCGAATCGAGAAAGTGAAAGTCATCAAGACCGAGCGCACCCTCCTCGAGGAGTCCGAGCGCGAAATGGAAGAATAGGTTTTTCGTTCCTGGTTCTTCGTTCTGCGTTCCCAGGAACCGATGAACCCTGAACGAGGAACGAAGAACGTCATTCCGCCTCTGGATACGACCCCAGCACCGTGACGAAGAGTGCGTGTTCTTGAAGGGCGGTCAGCGCTTTTTGAACTGACAAATCCTTGATGTGCCCCTGGCAGTCCATGAAGAACACGTATTCCCACGGAGTCAGTTTCGTAGGGCGCGACTCGATCATCGTCAGGTTGATGTCGTATTTCTCGAACGCGCTCATTGCTCGGAACAGTGACCCCGCCTTGTGGGAGACCGAGAACATCACCGATGTCTTATCCTTCCCGCACGGCGCGGGCTCGTTGAGCCCCACCACCAGGAAGCGCGTCCGGTTCTGAGGATTGTCCTCTACGTGCTCCGCGATCAGATTCAGCCCATAGACCTCCGCGGCCAGGGTGGTCGCAATCGCCGCCGACGTCGGCTCCTCGGCGCAGAGCTGAGCGCCCTTCGCAGTCGTGGAAACGTCAACTATCTCCACGTTCGGGAGGTTCGCCCTCAGCCAGTTTCGGCATTGCGCAGTAGCCGTCAGGATGGAGTACACCCGCTTGATCTCGTCCAGCGATTCCGCCTTCGAGAGCAGGTTGTGGGTGATCGGCAGGTAGACCTCCGAGCAGATCTTGAGCTTCGATTCCAGGAAGGTGTCGAGCGTGTGATTGATCACGCCCTCGGTCGAGTTCTCGATCGGCACGACGCCGTAATCCGCGCGCTGGCGCTCGACCTCGCTGAAGACGTCGGGGATGGTGTCGGTCGGGATGAAGTTGCAGGATGAGCCGAACTTCAGGATGCTGGCCATGTGGGTATTGGTGGCGGGCGGCCCCCAGTAGGCGATGGTGACCGGGTGCTCCAGCGCTCGGGAGGCGGAGATGATCTCGCGGTAGATGGCCCTCACGGCGGTATTCGGCAGCGGGCCTTTGTTCAGCGAGGTGACGCGGGTCATCACCTGGCGCTCGCGCTCAGGCGCGAAGAAGTTCTTCTTGGTCTGCTGCTTGTGCCGGCCGATCTCCAGCGCGACCTCGGCCCGCTTATTCAGAAGCTCCACGAGCCTCTGGTCAATGCCATCAATCTCTTTCCGAAGCTCATTGATACCCATGGGTTCCTCCACGTTTGTGGCTACATAATACCATAATCTCGCGGAGGCGCATAGACTTCCTTGGCAACCAAGCGAGGGGGGGACGGGGGGATGGGGCGACCCCGATCCGGAATCGGCAATCCGCAATCCGACATCCGATATCCGCAATCTGTCATAGATCGTTCACCCCAGTTCACAGGATTTCACCGCTTTTTCACCGTTCATGGTGCTTAGTGCTTGGTGCATAGTGCGGAGGCGAACGAAAGTTTTCTCAAAGATTTCACAGATTTTACATTCAAAAAGGGCCGAAAAGTCGGCTAGTAATATAGGAGGCGATTCTCGATGCTGGATACCGGATGCTCGATAAGGAGAACGAGGGATAAACGGGAT
>Ga0307377_10003992_pt1 | contig 16337 bp, 17 predicted proteins | sample TR3MG_FD_202535 | JGI IMG/M metagenome (GOLD analysis project Ga0307377, IMG submission 202535) | Soil microbial communities from Risofladan, Vaasa, Finland - TR-3 | ecosystem: Environmental > Terrestrial > Soil > Coastal area > Acid sulfate soil | place: Finland: Risofladan, Vaasa | collected... | reverse complement strand
TGCGCTCTTTAGCATCCCCTGTTCCAAAAATGTATTTTGCAGAAGAAACATGTCAACCTATAATTAATGAATTTCAACTTTATCACTTTAAAACCGATGCTGCTGGTAACATTACTGAAGATCCGGCAAAAGAACACGATCATTGGCTTGATGCTCTTCGTTATGCTCTATATGAATTATTCGGCAAATCAAGCATGGTTGTAAGTGGAGTTGATACTTATACTGGACAGCCTCTAGTTAATGCTAAAGGAGATTTCTCTCGTATGCCTACTGCAGAAGAGTATGCAATGAGTAAAAATATAAAAATAAATACTGATATAGATACTAGTAAGTTAGGGAACCTAGGAACCATAAGTGAATTGATGGATGGCGATGATGATGATAGTGTAAATGGTGGTGGTGGGTTTCTTTGGAGTTTTTAGCGGTATAATTCCACGTAAGAGGTAATATAATCATGGGTTTTTTTGACGATATAACAAAAGGTATTAGAGATTCTTTAAAAGGCGATATTGATGACCTTCTTAAGGCCGATTCTGATCTATTGCCAGATAATCCAGAAGCTCAATCTAGTAATAAGGGTGCTATAGGTCAAAAGGCTATTGTCGATGATCCCTACTTTGATCAAGTCCATCAGCATTTTATCTTTAAAAATAAGATGTCTCGAATTTCAAATAAGACACTTAAAGATACTTCAGTTAGAGATTGGTTGATTTCTGCTATCATTCAAGCCCGAATAGATACCATATTGCGCTTTGCTAGACCTCAGCGTGAAAAATTTGATATGGGATTCAAGATAGTTAAAAAGGAATCTAATGAAAATTTAACTAAAGAAGAGAGAGAAGAAATTTCTAATCTTGAAGATTTCATCTATAATTGTGGACGTAAAGAGAAGACTCCCCCAGGTGAAGAAATGCTATTTGGTGAGTTTTTAAAATTAACCACTAGAGATGCTTTAACTTTTGGCCATGTTGCTGTTGAGAAAGTCTTAACTCGCAATGGTGGATTACATAGATTTAGACCATTACCGGCAGAATCTGTATATTTAATCAATAAAAAAACAAGTCATGCAATTATAGCTAAAGAAATTGAAAATGCTAGAATCATGCGTAATAATCACACTAAGTATGATGTTTCAAATGATCCCACTGCAGACCATGAAATAAATGAACCAGATATAGAATATTTTAAGTATGTACAAATGTCATATGATAATAGAGTTATGGCTGCATTTGGTGATGAGGATATGATCTGGAAGCTCTTCAATCCTCAGAATTTTGCAGATTCTATGGGATACTGCTATTCAACATTGGAATTAGCAGTAATTAATATAACTAGTCACCTTAATGTGGAAAATTATAATGCAAACTTCTTCACACACGGTTATGCTGCTAAAGGGATACTTCACCTTAAGGGAACCGTTACTCAAGCTCAACTTACTGCCTTCAGACGACAATTCTATAACACAATTTCTGGAGCGCAACATGCGTGGCGCACTCCAATCATATCTGGATTAGATGAAGTACAATTCGTTACTTTGGCAGGTAATGCTAAAGAAATGGAATATCTCAACTATAATAACCACATTATGCGATCGTTGTGTACACAATTTCAGATCGATCCTGTTGAACTCGGACTGGACTATCTAACTAGTCCTACTGGTCGTTCGTCTATGCAGCAAGCTAATAATGAATATAAGATCAATTATTCTCGTGAACGCGGCTTATATCCAATACTCATGTGTTTCGAAGACATGATGAACGGTAACGTCCTTCCCGCAATTGATAAAGATTTAGCTAAAAAGTACGAATTTAAATTTGCTGGATATACTGATGAAACTCCACAGACAAATGTAGCTCAACTCCAGGCTGAAATGACAGTGTATTCTACTATGAACGACTTACTACGTAAAGCCGGTAAAGAAAGTTGGAAACACCCTGTATTTGAATTACCTCTTAATGAAACATTCTGGAATCTTGTAGAAAAAAATATGACTAAAGCAGAAATTAGAAGAGATTTCTTTGGTGATAAAGAAGCTATTAATAAAAGAGAGCTCGCATATATCCCAGCAGATCCTGCTTTTATGGGCTGGCAACAACTACTTATGACTATGGATCGTTCAAAACGACAAGATAAAATGGAAGCTCAACAGGTTCAGGCTCAACAACAACAAGAACAAGAACAAGGTGGACGTGAACAGGAACAGCATGATATGGCGATAGAAGAAGCTAAATCTCGCCATGCTAGTGCTGCTGTAAATCATGAATCACTTCGTGATCAAGCTAAATCTTCTGGTGCTGCTACGTCTCCTCTCAATATAGAGGGTACACCTACGGCAAATCCAATAAACTCGGATGAAGCAGACAGATAACTTCTAGGTATAATTATCTACGATAATTCCCATAGGAGGTATGCGTTTGTCTTGGATAATATTAGAAGGTTTAGATAAAACGGGCAAGTCAACCGTAGCTGAAATCTATAAAAATAAAGGTTTCGAAGTGGTGCACATGTCTGCACCCGATAAAAAATATACTGAAACAGGTTATGCTGGTCCTCTCTATATAGATGAAGTATTAGAAATGTATATGGAGTACGATGCGCGTGATGTTATTTTTGATCGCTCACCGTACGGTGAGACAATCTGGCCACATGTGTATGGTCGTAAACCAATGCTAGATGATGATGATTTTGAAGTATTGCGTGAATTCGAAGATAAGAACCAAGTAAAACGCATTCTTATGATTGATCCTAATGCTAAAGCCCACTGGGAACGATGTGTAGCAAATAATGAACCCCTCAACATGCAGCAATTTAAAGTAGCTTCAGCACTATTTAATAAAATGGCTCATAAATACAATTTCTTACCTCAGCAATTGGGAGATTATGATGGACAAGCAATTGCTACGAGGCAAGATCTTAATAAGACTCAAGAAGAGAAACATGACAACGTGGGAGAAAATAAACCTCTCGGGTCAGATGTTACTACTGTTAGTGGTAACGATACCAGACAAGATAAGACGTCGCTTCAAAAAAACAGTGGTAAAAGCAAAGAACAAGAAAAGCTTGAACAGGCCAATGCCATCAACAGCGTATTATCAAAACGAATCATTCGACAGAAGGGAATGATTTTTGATAAACTAGAATCAGATATAAAGCAATTTTTACAGCAACAGCTTAGTGTGATATTGGGAAATAACCTAGAATCTAAGTTGTTATCTGAAACAGAGGTACAAATACTTAAACTATATTGTCAACGAATTCTAGAAAAACAAAAAGAAGTAAGAGGATAACATGACTAAAAGGAAAAACATGAGTGCAGCACAGCGTCAAGTAACTGTAGAAAAGAAAGTTGAACAACTAGAGATGGCTACTAGAGTATCTCAAATGCTTTTACAGCAAGTTGGTAATTCCACCAATCAAGTAGGACGAGATATTAGTGAACTTGCTACTCGTCAACGCGATGTACAGTATCGTGTTTTAGCATTACAAGAATTACTAGGTGTTAAAATTGAAGATCTTGAAGCACGGGCAGAAGAACTTCAAGTAAAAGACTTCAATGAAGTTTCAGATAAAGAAGATCTTGAGAAAGGTTACACTATAGCAAATACAGTAACTGAAGATAGTGTTGTTATTATTACAACTAAAGTAGAAAATCAAGATGAAAATAATAAAGGAATCCTACGATCTAAGTTGATTCTAGCAGATCTAGCATTTCCTAAGCTTAAAGAAGATCTTCTCGGTAAATCTGTTGGTGATGATCTGACTGCTGATATCAATGGGACAAAGCACCAAATTAAGGTGTTAGGTATTCGTTCAGTGCCTGAAGAAGTAGCTGATGCAGTACCAGTATTAACAGAAGTTAAAAATGAACAACCTACAGAAGCAAATGGATGATAGGTAATAAACATGGGTGACAAAAAGATGGACTCTCGTTGTCTTAGAGCCCTAGGTGACTTTCCTGATACCTGGTGCCCGCTTGCGGTTCAAAGGCTTAAAGCACTTAGACATGCTGGTAAAGAATTAAGTGAAGAAGAGGAGAACGAGTTACCAGGGTGCCCATGGGGAGTAAATCATCAAGTTGCTAATTATTGTTTTTTTAAGTTAATAGCAGAGCACATGCCTAATGTAAAGAGTGTATCTGATATGGAAGTAGCTCACTATTGTAATATTTCTACTGAATCTGTAAAGAAAGTAGAGAAACGTGCTATTGATAAGATCCGTAAATCAGATAGTTTTAGCGAAATAATAGAAACCCATTCTGGCGGATCGGTCCTAGAAGATTCTTCAACAGACTGGGAGATGTCTAATGATTAGGGTATAATGCAACTAGCGCATGTTCCCTCCTTGGTCTACTAATGATACCGAAAGGTAGTTAGTAGACCATTTTTATAAGAGACCTTATAACTAATAAAGAATTACAGATGTATCCAGCCTGCGGCACTGACTACCCCAGGTTATCCTAACCGTTAAAGTCGATTCGTAGTATAATTAATACTATGAGTAAAAAATCACTTGAAATTGATATGATAGCTGGATCTCAACTACGCGACACTCAGGGTGAGATGTTGAGTGTAGAGGGTGCTGATATATCCGATCTTGAAGCTGGTAGAGGTCGTTTCAATGACAATCATGGTAAAGGTTTTTTTAATGCTATTGGTCGCATTACTAGCGCTAAAAAAATCTTTCAATCAGAAGACTGCTCCAATGATAGAGAGAAGTACTATTGGGATAAAGTCAAATCTCCATTTATTTATGTTCGTGGAATTCTATATAATGATGAAGATCACCCTAATGCTCGTGCTGCCGCTGCAATTTTAAGAAATATTCATAAAGCAGATTGTCCACTAAAGCTTAAAGCTTCTGTAGAAGGTGGTGTAATGGCGAGAGGTATTAAGGATACTAATCTACTAGCTAAGACTAAAATACACTCCATTGCACTTACTTTTACTCCTGCTAATCAAAATACATTAGTTGAACCTATTAGTTTAGATAAATCAATTAACTGGGAAGAAGATAAGCGACTTATAGAATCAGTTAAGCATCTCGCTACCACAGATATTCCGTCCTTTCGACATATCACTCGTCGTGTCTCTGCTGAAAAAGTAGTTGAAAATTTTGATAAAATTCGTGAACTTGCTAAAAATGCAGGTCTTAAAACTACACTTGCTGAATACAGTACTGATGATATTATTTTAGATGCAATCACTAGTAAATTAAACAATAATATAAATAAAATTAATAAATTAGTAAAGATGCTTTCTGCTGGTTATGGTGGAGCTAGTGCTCCTACATCTAGAACTCAAGGATCTGTACTTCAAGCTGAATCAATAGGTGCTAAACGTGGATTCACTTACATAACTTGTAATGATTGTGGTGAAGATCAAGTATATATGAAACATCAAGTAAAATGTCGTAACTGTAACAAATCATTGCCTTTTTCTGATATATATAAGGTGATGGTGGGCTCAAAGTAGAGTTTCAGTTGTTTAACCTTGCAAACCTGATATACTTAACCTTGCATTAAGTAGATTTGCAAATCAACTTTAGGAGTAGATTATAAATGGCTAATAAAGAAGCAATTCTTAACAAGATCGCTAGAAACATGAAGCAGCGTGGAAAATCCGCTGAACGTGTTGGCGATACAGTTGAGTACACAAAAGCAGCTGGCGCGGGAGACACTCTCACCGTATCATACACAGACAAAAATGTTCAATCCCCAATGGGCGGCGTTTCCGACGCGTCTTCACCTTTTCTAGGTATCGGCATTGCATCACCTGGATCTCTTAAGGTCAAGGGCGATGCTGGTGAGAATACAATCGCAGCAATTTTCGATGATGCTGATGCGATGGAATTATGGGCAGAGCTTGCAGGTTATGCAAATGATCTTACTATTGAAGCAGGCGATACATCAACTCAATTAGCGCGCATTGCAGGCAATGAAAACGCTATTGGTCTTGGATCTTAATAGTAGACGCATTGTTAACAACAACCCCTGAAAGGTTTAACATGAACGAAGAAATGATAAAAAGTCTTGTAGATCTTATCGATGACTCAATGTCTGAGATTGAAGAATTGCGCAAGTCTGGTCGTTTCTCTGCGTCTGAAGTAAGTCTTGGTGATTCTGCATCTGGTATCGAAAGTCGTGATAAGAACGGCTCAATCGGTAAAAAAGAAGATGCTGAAAAAGCTGAAGACGAAGACGAAGACGAAGACGAAGACGAAAAAGACGAAGATAAAAAAGATAAAAAAGACGACGATAAAAAAGACATGGACAAAGCTGATGGAACTAACAGCGAGTCTGATCCTAATGCCGGTAAACATCAAGCTGCTAAGGCAGACGATGAGATGGATAAGGGCGAAATGATGTCTGGGGATTCTAATAAAGGATCATCTACTGGCGGTAGCGCTGGTAATAATCGTCAAGCCGATCCAAACGGTGGCAAACACCAACCAGCTTACAAATCAGTTTCAGATGATGCAGAATTCAAAGAGGCTCTTAAAAAGTCTACTGAAGAAACCTCTGCTCTTATGAAAACTTATATTGATGAAAAAGTTGGTAGTCTAGAAGCAAAATTAACTTCTATTGCCGACTTAGTGAAAGAAATAGCGAATACACCAGTTCCTTCTAAAGGAAGTTCTTATAAGAATGTAACCCCTCTTACAAAGTCTCAGCCTGAAACTGAAACTTTGAGCAAAGCGGAAGTTGCAGATAAGTTATTCGAGTTGAAGAAATCTGGTGGAAAAGTAGATTCAATGGACATTGCTAGCGTAGAACTCGGATCTCCCGGTGAACTATCTAGAATCGTTAATAAGTACAACATTAAATAAGGAGCTTAGTTTAAATGTTTAACGAAGCAGTAAATCAAATTATGCAAGGCATTGAGCAAGGTATTGTAACTCCTGAAGATGTTGAAAACTTGCAAAAAGCAATCAGCGCTGGCTACGGTTATGCCGGACGCCCAACTGATCTAACTTATGGCGGAGTAATCCAGACTGAGTCGTTGGAAACAACACTTAAATCTGTTACTTTCGATATGAAAAACCTTAAGTTATGGCCGGCAATTAGTATCGACAAGGCATATAACTTGTTCGAACAGTACAACCGCTTAACAAGCTATGGTTCTGATTCTTCTCCGTATATCGGTGAAGGTGGCGCTCCTCAAGAAGAAGACAGCACCTACATCCGTGATGGACAAAGAATCGTGTTCTTCGGAACTCGTAGAAAAGTCTCTCACCAGATGACTCTAGTAAGAACTACAGTTGGTGACGTAGTTGCACAACAAGCTAAAGAGGGTACTATGCACCTTCTTAAGAATGTTGAACGCGAAATGTATTGGGCACATGCTCACTTCAGTGACAACACTGGATCACAAACCGGTTCTAATTCAGATCTTCCACAAGATTCTCTTGCGATGAATGGTCTTCTTCAGCAGCTTCTTCGAGGCGACACTGATGAACAACATCGTTCAGGTGATTTTGAAGGATACGGCGCATTTGAAAGTGTTATCCGAGACCTTGCAGGTAACGTTATAACACAAGATGATATCGAAGAGCTATCAGTAATCCTTTTGGAAAACTTCGGTGCTCCATCTGAGATTCACTTAGAGCCACTAGCTCTTAGCCAATTTGTTCGTCAATTTTATCCTCAGTTCCGTTCTGCACCTGGTCTTTCTAACCAAACAGTTGGTTACGATGTATCTAAGGTTCAAACAACTGCTGGAACAATGGACCTTAAACCTAACTTGTTCCTACGTCCTCGTGGACGAGCAAGAGCAAAAGCTGTCAACACTAATGCACCTGGTCTTCCAGCGGCATTTACTGGCGCGGCTGCAGCTTCTTCTGGATCAGGTAAAGTTCAACCAGGTACTTACCAGTACAGAATTACTGAAGTTAATGACTTCGGTGAGTCTTCACCCCGCAATATTACTGCAGCTGTAACTACAACCTTAGCTGATGACTCTGTAGTTCTTTCAATGCCATCTCCACAGACTGGTACAAAATACTTCAAAGTTTATCGATCAGCAAACGGTGGCGCTGCTGAAACTTCCGAGTTTATCGGTAACTACAAAACAGGTCTTGCTGCCTATGTAGATGCTGAAGACAAACGTCCAGGTCTTGGTGAAGCATTCATGCTTGACCTTAATGCAGAGTGCATGAGATTCAAGCAACTAGCTCCACTGTCAAAGATTAACTTTGCCATTGTTACTACTGCACTTGAATTTGCAGTAGTACTTTACGGAGCCTTGTTTGTCTACACTCCTCGCTTTAACGGAGTTTGGAAGAACGTCGGAAAATAAAGTGAATTAGATTAGTATATTAAGGGCGACTTTGGTCGCCCTTTTTATTTCTGCTAAATTAATTTTGCAATATGGTATAATTTCCATACGGGGAGATTATATGAGAAAAAAGAAAATAAATGCAGAAAGTGCAAAATTAATTTGCCAATTTTATAAAAACGGATCATCTATAAACTACATAGTTAATAATACCGGTATTACTCGTAGAATAGTAGAGCGTTCGCTAATTGAGAATGGTTTAAAGTTAAAAACCAAGTCTGAGAAAATTACAGATAGATTCCCTATCCTAAAAAACCGCGATGCACTAGTTGATCTTTACTATAATAAGGCTATGAGTCTAGATGAGATAGCCTTTGAGATAGGCACCAATTCCCAAGTTGTTAAAACGGCCTTTACCCGATTGAGTATAGAAAGACTCCCACAGAACATAAAGCGAATTACAAAAAATACTCCTGATAAGCTACGTGATATGGAATATTTACAGCATGAATATATAAACAACAAACGTTCAGTAAGTAATATCGCAAAGCAATTCGGGGTTAGTGATACTACAGTTAGAACAATGCTTAAGTATTATGGTATATCTAGACGATCACATATCGAGCAGATGCAACTAACTCTCCTTTCTCCTGAAGAAAAGTTAAATGCAAAAATAGCCAGAAGATTGAGATCGCGATTGAGTAACGCTGTCACAAATGGCCAGAAAGCAGGTTCTGCTGTGAGAGATTTAGGCTCTTCAATAGAAGAATTGAAAAAGTACTTGGAGTCTAAATTTACCTTAGGTATGTCTTGGGACAATTATGGATACTGCGGTTGGCACATAGACCATATCAAACCATTAGATTCATTTGACCTAAGCAACTCTGAGGAGTTTAAGAAGGCATGTCACTATAGCAATTTACAACCTTTATGGGCAAATGATAATTTTATTAAATCTAATAAAGCCCCTTCATCTAGTAAGATTAAACTCTATATTGTGTGTGGGCCTTGTGGCTCAGGTAAGTCCTGGGTGTGTAATCAAATTTCCGATAATTTAAAATACATAAGTTATGATTCTGTTCCCAAAGAAGAGCATTATTATGAATTTGTAGAGGCAGCTAAAGCTGGTATGGATATTATCTATGATCCGCTTCGCAAGCCAACTACCATCATGAATAGGTATAAAGATGAATTCGATATTAAGCTATGTGTGATAGACGAAGACTTGAATACAATAGTTTCACGTATAAAGAATAGGAATGGTAAACCCAATATACAAAATATAAAAAAGGCTCTTAATAAGGTACCTCGTTGGAAAAAACATGCCTCTTTCACAGGCACCTCTTCAGAAGTATTGAAATACCTTAAAACTAAACTCAATATATAGAATATGCCTATAACCAATCTTTTTTCGTATAATATTAATAATTATAGGAGAATTATGATATTGTTACAAACTATAGCATTATTATGTCAAGTTGGTACTGGTACACTTGAACTCCACTTAAATTGTCAAAAATACTATATAAACTGTGTAGAAAAGAAGTATGATGAATACACTCTAAGAGTTTATGCTGAAAAGCGACTCCCTACTGATAATTTTTACGATACTTTTCTAAAGCAATGCCTTAAAGAAAAGGGGGTATAGTGTGACAAATTCTATTTTTCCAGCTAAGTATTTAGTATTTGAGGGATGTGAGGGTGTAGGTAAAACAACTCAAACTAAAAAATTAGCAGAATATTTACGTAAAAAGGGTTATAGTGTACTTGAAACGAAAGAACCAGGTACACCGTTGTCCCCATTAACTATGCAACTACGTGGCATCATGCTTGATGCCCAATATGAAAATGAAATGACTTCTACCGCACGTGAGTTAATTAGTCAAGCCATTCGCTCAATTCATCTAGAGCAAATAATCAAACCTGCATTAAATAAATATGATTTTATAATTCAAGATCGTGGAATCTTATCAGGTCTTGCATATGGTGATGCATGTGGAAATAGCATTGAATGGCTTCAAGATCTAGCCGAATGTGTATCAGAACCAATCACCCTAGATCCTTATTCTCTATATGATGCAGTAATTTATCTTTCTGGAGATGTTTCTAATGGTTTAACTAAAGCTAAAAATGCTAAACAAGAATTTGAAACTGGGGATGCAATAGAAGCAAAAGGAAGCGACTTTATGCACACTGTCTCCTTACAAATGGTAAAGTATGCTAGCTGGTTTAATACTAAAACTATTAACGTCGATGGTAGAAATATTGACGAAGTATTTGATGAAATAATACAAATACTCGAATTGGAGCAATAATGACAGATAAGATTTCCAAAGAAGATGCTAAGAAGTTTAAAGACGAAGAGAAGCTTCGTGAAGAGACAGAGCGTCTAGAGAAGGAAAGAGAAATCACATCGATTTATGCTGAGATAGCTAAAGAAAAAGGCTATGTGAGCATGAATGATTTGATTGATGCTGGCTATACCAAAGACACTATAACATACTATTTTCGTAACCTATCTCGCCTTAATAGGGCAGCGCGCGAATCATACCCAGAATCATTCTTTGACATATATCTAAACACCCTATTTAATCCTGAAAATTTGCATAAAATGCAAAATGCCATAAAAGATCATAAGAGATTCTTTATCACCACTGCTGTAACAGGTTGTCAAGCAAATGCTGAATTTATAGCTTCTATAAAGAATTTTTGTAAGAAGAATGATGCACATGCATTAATTCTTGTAGCATCTGATCCAGCACATAATAAGTTTGCACCAGGATCAGACTACGGTACTATTGATGCTCAATTGGTGAATAATAAAGATATTTCGTTAGTAGTATCGGATGTCGCCCTTAACACTAATTTATGTATTAGTACAGTTAAACTTAGTGCTAAACATGTAGATCCCGCCACAAGTATGGGGCGTATAGCTTCTAAAAATGGTACATTTGTTTTTGCTTCACCTAAACAAAGACTTAAAGCTATTCCAGTATCTAATAGAAAGTTTCCACACTTTGTTATGACAACTGGAGCTGTGACTTTACCAGATTACTCTACGGGAAACTATATGAGTGGTCGTACGGCATTTATAGCAGAACATGATCATATTATGGGTGGTCTAATTATAGAGATTGTAGATGATGATAGATACCATTTTAGACAGGTCCAGATTGACGAGAACGGATCTTTTATAGATCTTGGTATTAGATATCGTGCAGATGGTAAAACTGATAAGGTAATACCAGAGGCATTTGTAATTGGTGATTGGCATTCAGGATCTACTGATCCAACAGCTAGAAGTGCATGGGAGGAAATCTCTAATGTATTAAAGCCTAAAGCATTAGTTATGCATGATTTGTTTGATGGTACAGCTATTAATCACCATGAGCGGATGAATGTAGTTTCAAGAGCTCAACTTGTTAAAGAAAACAAACATGATCTCAAAACAGAAATGAAATTCCTGGCTGATGATCTAAAGTATCTTACAAGTCTTGCAAAAGAAATTGTTGTAGTTAAATCAAATCATGATGAATTTCTTGATAGATATTTACAAAGTGGTTATTATGTTAAAGATCCACAAAATCATAGATATGCACTAGATATGGCCGCAAAGGCTATGGATGGTATTGATCCGTTGCAATTTGCAATTGAAGAAACTGGCCAATTAGACTCCAAAACATGGAAGAAAATTAGATGGTTAGATCGCGATGAAGATTACAAAATTGCTGGAATACAACTTGGGGCACATGGGGATCTCGGAGCGAACGGTTCTCGCGGAGGTATTAAATCGATTGAGGCCTCATACGGATTCTCCGTTACAGGACACTCACATACTCCTGAAATTTTGCGTGGCGCTTGGCAAGTGGGGACTTCTTCGTTCTTGAAACTGAATTACAACAGAGGACCTAGCTCATGGATGCATGCTAGTTGCCTAGTTTATCCTGACGGATCGCGTCAAATGTTAAATTCTATAAACGGTGAGTGGAGACTTAAGGATGGTCTTTTCTTAAATGCCATATAAGACGGGAAAAGCATGCAGTGCATTATTTGTAATAATAATGATAGACAAGTTGGATCTAAGTGTAGAAATTGCTATCAAAAAGAATACTATCATAAAAATAGAGATCAATTGCTTGAACTAGATAAGGCTAGAAAATTTAAATCTTACAAGAATAATAAGATTAAATTAAATACTAAATGTAAAGATTATTATAAAAATAATAAAATACAAATTTTAGAAGATAAGAAAGAATATTATAGAAATAATATAGAACGAATATCAGAGCGTAAGAAAGATTACTATAGTAAAAATAAAAGTAATATTATTTTAAATAATTTACAATATATAGTTAGACGCAGTAAATATGATATTGCATATAAGATATCTAGAAATTTAAGATCTAGATTATATCAGGCAATAAGAAATAATTATAAATCAGGCTCTGCTGTTAGAGATTTAGGTTGTTCTATAGAGTGTCTTAAGAAATATCTAGAATCTAAGTTTCAACTAGGCATGTCTTGGAATAATTATGGTAGGAATGGTTGGCACATAGACCATATCAAACCTGTCTCTAGTTTTGATCTAACAGATAAAAATCAATTAAAGATAGCTTGTCATTATAGCAATTTACAGCCTTTGTGGGCCAAGGATAACTTAAGGAAAAGCAATAATGAAATATTGTGAAATAGAAACGAAATACGATGCGGACAATATTAAGATGGAGGATTTTCTAAAAATAATAGAAAGTCTACCCGTTCGTAAAAAATTATTAGTAAGTTCGTATGATGAATACTATACGAACGAAGAGGGTGACTTTGTTAGATATAGACACCGTAGCGAGCGTGGAGAACTCACAATTAAACGCAAACTTAATTCAACGAACAACAATGAACGAGTGGAGGTTAATCTCCCAACTCAAGGTGACAATGTCGAAACTGTCACTAGATTCCTTCAACTCCTCAAATATGCACCCAACTTTTCAATATATAAAACGTGCAACATTTTCTGGACGGACAAGGTCGATCTTGTCTATTATGTGGTCTACGATAAAGAACTCAAAGAGAAGAGACGATTCATTGAAATCGAAGCAGATGAAGAGTTAGAGTGGGGATCAGAGCAAGAGGCCTGGGATGAAATACTCAAATATGAAAAGATGCTTGAACCCTTAGGCATAACTCCTAAAAATAGATTAAAAAAGAGTTTGTTTGAGATATTTAGAAAATGAGTAAATTAACTGACCGATGAACCGAATCTGTGTTAATCGGTTTTAACCCACCCCTCGTGATATTATAAGTGCATAAGTACTTATTCATATTATGAGGATAACCCATGAAAACTACTAACCTTCCTTCTGGTGCCCAGCGTAATGCTGAGGTAGGACTCGTATGGAGAGAAGTAATTACTGCTGGCTCTGGCACTATTAAAGTACCAGTACAGGGCACAGTACGTATTCACGCAACTGCCGATACTACAGTTCATTGCGAAACTGTTTCACCTGAAAACTTAATGATAACTATTCGTGCTGGCCAAATAGAGCGCATTAATGCTGGAACTGGTTTTCCAAACGATAAAAGAACTGAAGTTACATTAGTGATAACCGGTACAGCAGATGTTCAAATCGCACGCGAAATAGAAACCGGTCGACGAACTAAATAAGGGGTAGTTATGAAGTTTGATAACTTCAGAGAGTTACTTCTTAAGAAGTCAGCTGATTCGACAATGGATAACATGATTCGTTTCGTTAAAGACGACGTTTTAGCCGATATGATATATGAATCATTAGAGAAAATGGCACGCGCTAAACATAAAGGCGATGCTGCTAACCTACCATTGCGCGATTTTGGTACAGAAATGGACCCAGACCAAGAACCTGGAATGATCCATGATGCATTGAGCCACCATGCTTCACGTTATAAAGCAGCCGTTAGAGACAATAGACAAGATTTAGCTAATAATCATGCTAAACAATTATTTAAAATCATAGATATGGCTGATCAAGCTCAAAAACACTCTCATGGAAAACTTCACATTTCAGCTGTTCCTGTACACCCATGGGAACGTAATGGCAAGACTGCAACGTTCACCTCAGATAGTGGGCCTGTCTTACGCGGTAATAAAAAGGTTGGTCAGTTTGTAACTGATACAAAAGGTTGGAGACACAGAGGGAATGATTTTAAATTCCTACAACAAGCTCCTCACGATTCTTACTCATCTGAGACAGATAAGAATGGTCATAAGGGTGCTTATCCCATGGAACAGATTCGTGTAAATGGTAAATACCTACATATAGATGATATATCTCCAGATGATTTAAAAGGGGAAGAGAGTCATCCACTAGACCACCATCCTATTATGTCTCATTTTAGTAAACCTGCTGGTAGTAGAACTCAAGATGATGATGCTAAGTATTTAGCTGATAGAGATAAGTATACCGGTGGAGATCATATTCCTTCATACTGGGATAAACATAGTAAATTGCAAGAAGCAGATCCAGATGGATATTCGCGTCGTGGATCTACTGCCTCAAATCCTATACACGGTGACCCACTCCCTTCTTCTAAAGAATCGATAGTACCTGAAGCTTCTGCAGCAGTGTCAGAGAAACCAAAGTCACCTACACAATCATCTGGTAAAAATGAAAGTGCTTTATCAGAAGCCATGGCTAGATTAAAAGCGAAAGGTATTAGTTAATGACTAACCTTAAGAATATTATAGATAGAATAGATGCGCTAGGTGATGGCGACGCTCGTGAAGTTTTACGTAGAGTTTTAGAGAGTGAAGAATTAATTAAAAGTAAAAATAGCAAAGCTTGGAAAGCTAGCACTGATTTAACAGATGCACAAAGAAAAGCTATAAAAGAACACATGGATCAAGGATATTCTGAGAGAGAAGCACATAGAAAAATAGGTACGCATAAAGAGCATAAGGATTTACAATCGGCTATGAAGTCTGGTATAGATCCGTCTCCAATATCAGACAAGCATAGAGAAAGCTTATTACCATTAGTTCAAAAGTGGTTAGAACATGCAGATAAATATGATAAACTAAATGCTGATGTCTCTAAAAATCCTATGAAATATGCATCTGGACAAATGATGCAAGCTCATGGAGATGCAACAGCTGGCTACCATACCGCATACAGTGATTTTTTAAATTCTGATAATGTGAAGGGTCTAAAAGGACATGAAAGATTTAAAGCAGTACAGGATTGGAAGAAGAATTGGAAGTCACAGAATCCTAACTATGAAGCAGGCCTCACTGGTGTCTCAGAAAAGCAAAAAACTTTTAATGAGGCTAGAGAAACTTCAAAAACCACCCTCGCGGAAATACAAGACCATATAATGCGAGGTGGTATATCTACTCCAGGTGTTAGTGCTGCTGAAGCTGCAAAACAACTTGGACAAGAATCTAAAGGTGAAGAAGTAGCACCTACTACAAGTACAGTAGATATAGCTTCATCATTTGCAAGGAAGAATCCTAAATTAGTTGAAAAACTTAATCAGGAGCATATGGCACAACATAAAGAGCGTTTGCAGCGAGTAGATTCTCATGCTGCAGCTAATAATGTTGTACGTAGAAGAAAGAAAGTTGAGGAACCAAAATAGTGCCTACTAGTAAAACACCAAAGCAAGCCCCGTGGCCATTACGCAGTACAGGTGAAACACAACCAGCTGTTAGTCGCTATTGTCCCATACCTACTCCTGCTTTTCTTAAAAAAACAAAGTTGTTCGGTATACCATTGTGTTCATCGTTAACAGGACAAGAGATGGACGATGAAGCTGTTCAATTCTGGATTAATACCGCTATTTCTGAAATAGAGCACACACTGGATTTATATATTACACCTGTTACATTCAGAGAAAAACATGATTATAGAAGGTTTAATTTCACATGGAATTATAACTATTTAAAAGTAGATCACCCAAACATTCTTACTGTTAATAAAATTGAACTTAGTTTTAGTAACGACGATGAAGTAAGTGGGTTTGTTAATTTTCCACTTGAACATGTACACATACTGCCTCAAGAAGGGGTTGTACAGCTAGTTCCTGCTTTTGGAA
>Ga0307377_10003990_pt1 | contig 16342 bp, 15 predicted proteins | sample TR3MG_FD_202535 | JGI IMG/M metagenome (GOLD analysis project Ga0307377, IMG submission 202535) | Soil microbial communities from Risofladan, Vaasa, Finland - TR-3 | ecosystem: Environmental > Terrestrial > Soil > Coastal area > Acid sulfate soil | place: Finland: Risofladan, Vaasa | collected... | reverse complement strand
TCCTGCACGAGTTGTTTGGTTCAAATTACTGAATTTGTTAATATTATAATCAAGAGTAATTAAGTCTTTAGGTACATAATCAATCGGTATTTCAAATTCAGCGATTTTATAAATTAAATCGTCATCTCCAAAGGTATCTAATTGTTGTTGCGTTGTATGATGCAAAATCCATCTAACATTATGAATAGTATTAAACGGATTACCAAATGTTGTTTGTGGTAAAATACTAACCGTTTTATTTGGATTATATGAAAATATTTCCCATTCAAAATTTGACTTCCACCCATCACCAATTGGATGTCTTTTAGTTGGGATTACTGTTATATTATTATGAGGATAAAATGGCTCATTAAAAACATATACATTATGCCCATATTCAGCCAACTCATATGCTAATTTATGTAAAACATATGACCCTCCTTTATGTTCAAAACCAATACTAATCATAGTATTAACTATAAAAGATAACTTATTTTCTGAAGACTGTAATATCATTATATTATATTTTTTATTTAAATTAATCTTGGTCTTTTTTATAAAATCTTTTATTTTCAGGTTGATACCATTCATCCAAAGACGCTGGTACTCTTGAGTGATATCCTAATAATTGTTGTAATTCAAAACTAAAATCATCAATCTTATCATATCCTATCGCCCTTGGATAATCAAGTAGTTGTTTCATGAATGATTTACTTACGGTTATTGGGATTGCCCTTCTATGTCCTTGAGTGGTATTTGGTGCGGATGAATGCCAAACATTTGCATTAAAAATTAACATATCTCCTTTTTTTCCAACAGCCTGTATTGCATTTTCAAAAAATTCTTCGTCACTTGGTTTTCTTTTTTCTAAATGAGAATAAGGTAACAAATATGTACCACCATTTTCAATAGTAAAATCATCAACCATTAATAAACAATTTAACATGATTGGAAAATCACCCGAATAAAACCTTAAATCTCTATGTACAATTGCCGAAAAGTTTGGTTGGTTTGGTAGGTTATCCAACGCACTAAATGAGTTAATAATACATTTACTATCAAAAAAAGATTCTGAAAGAAATGTAAAAAATCCATTTTTTTGAAGTTCATCTAAAAATTCAATAAAATTAGGGTTACTTAATAATGCATGGAGAGCCACCCCATTTGTTTGAATGTCATTATTATTATTTATTTGAGTTTCTCTATGTTCAACAAATGCATCATCCATAGAATTTCTCAACAAATCTAGCCAATTGTCATTGACCAAATTTCGAATAATGGTATATCCTTGTCTGTTTAATTCAATAATATTTTCTGTTTTCATTTTAAAAATTTTTCACCCGTGATTCTATTTCTAATTATTTTTGCAGGATTACCGTAAACCAAAACATTATCAGGTAATGATTTAACAACTAAACTTCCCGCGCCAACTACAGTATTTTCACCTATTTCTAATCTATCTAATACTGTCACACCTAAAGTCAATGCTGAGTATTTACCTAACTTAACATAACCTCCAGTAACTGAACCAGCGGATATACTAGCAAAATCTGAAATAACACAATCATGTTCTACTTGAGCTCCTGTCGCAAAAAATGTAAAATCACCTATTACTGATTTAGGATTAAATATACATCCAGCCATTGCAACTATTCCCTTCCCTAACGTTACATTATTACCTATTACAACTGACGGATGAATGGCATTCACAAAAGTAAAATCAGGTACTAAAAATGTTATTTGGAGAGATACATTACATCTTCCCCAATTGTCTCCTATAGAAATTACCCCTCCATATATTTCATATTCTTTAACTAATTCAGATAAATTTTCTTGTCTACCAATTACTTTATATCCAAATCTATCAGAACCAATATCATGGACAGAATCAATAATACCTACAATGTTGTATTTATTTTCTTTTTCAATAATATCAATAGTGTAGTGAGATTGGTTTCCTCCACCAATTAAAACTATATTTTTCATTTTATTATTTTTTTTTATAACACGAAAACCCTCCAAAATCTTGAACTAATTCACAATTTGGTATTAAAAATTTATTTATACCTTTCTTAACGCTCTCCCAATTTGTATCATCCATAATAATATAACCATTTTTTTTAACTAACGGTAAATATAGTAAGATATCTCTTGAAACATTCATTTCATTATGATTACCATCAATATGAAGAATATCAATGGATTCAAGTTCAAAATCAATAAAAACATCTTGAGATGGTTTCCTAATTAGACTTATTACATTTGACAATTTATTATTCTGTATAATTTCACAAACTCCTCCATATAATTTATCAAAGGTTTCTTGACCCTTTAAAAGTTCATTATAAACATAATTTTCATATTCTTTATCCCATAATTCATTTTTAGCCATATCAAAAGACCATGGGTCAATTCCAATTATATTTCCCCCATTTTTTTCTAAAATTTCCGCAAAAGAAAACAAAGAACTACCTTTGTATACCCCAATCTCAACACATACTTTACTAAGCGTTAAATTAACTAAAGTATGGATAAAATTTCTTTTTTCATCATGACACCAACCTCCTTGGTCATATTCATCATTAACAATTAAACTTCTTAAATCTCTCATATTATTTTTTATAAATGTCGTATTTAGATAAATCAGGATAAGGTAATTCCAAGTCCTCTATATGTTTTTTATTTCCCTTTAAATCATAAAATTGAGACATCATCAACAATCCTCTTGCTGCCAATTCTGGCATCATATAAAAGTTCCATCCTAACATATCAAAATTATCATCATGATATGAACACTCTCTTCTACCGCTAAATCTAGCACGTTTAAACCATAACATTGATTTATGGTCATCTGTTAAAATTGCGCCACCTTTACTCAATTTTAAAGTCTTGTATGGACCTGTAAATGAAAGACACATATGTGACTTTGGAATATACATGTCGGCAGTAAATCTTAATGCCGAATCCCAAACGTTACTTGGTGATAGTTGGTAAGCACCTTTAATAGTATCACTCTCAACAGGGGTAAAATTAACCTTAAGTCCCGCATGAATTATTTCACAAGGAACTGATGGATATGTTTTTGATGGGCAATCAACTTTATCTGAGATTAAAGTTTTTTTTATATTTTTCTCATAATATAACGCTAAAAATATTGCGTTACTCATGTTGTCTAAGGCAATCGCATAAGGTGCTCCTGTGTAATCACACAGAGCCTTCTCAAAGTCTTCAGTTATTTTATGTACCCCTTGTGCCATATCAAATTAATTTAACATATTTTTTAATTTTATCAATATCATCATGTAGTGGTACTAATGACAATATTAATGATTTTGTAATAATTTTAATCATATCAAAATCTTCACCAACTTGTTTTTCAAAAAATTTCAACATTATGTCTTTATATGATTTTTTTATTTTTTTATCCATCAATATTTCATCATATCCAATCAATGATTGGTATATTTTGGCATAATCATAAAGATACAACCCATAACAAGTTTTCTTATCTCCAACCATACCCCTAACATCAACAAACTTTATATCACCACTTTCACTTAACATAACATTACTAAAAACACAATCACCATGTATCATAACGTTTTTATATCCTTGAGATTCGACCACATTCAATTCTCTTTCAATTTGTAAGACTTCGTCATCAAGAATACCATATGATTTATAATCATACATCTTAACCCTATCCACAAATTTTTTACTCAAGTTTGGATAATCAAAATGAGTTTCATCACTTTCAAGGTTATTATGTAATAATTTTATTTTTTCCATCAATAATTGAAGGTGTTCGATGGTTAAAATATTATTAACATACATTGTACTAAAATTAATACCTTGTATCATTTCCAATTCCACACTATTATCAGAATAGGTTAACATTTTTGGGAATAACTTTTGAATTTCTTCCGTCCCATTATCTTCAACCCATTTATAATATTCTATTTCACCCTGTAATTTTAAGTCGTTAGATTTTTTAATAAAGGTCTTTCCAATCTTAACTTCATTAAAATGTCTTGGTGTTACATCTTCCATATAAAACCCCAAAGTTTTATTTAAATCCGTCTTTGGGTTTACCATTAAATCATCAATATAAAAATGAGCATATGGTTTTCCAAAATAAATCTCATCATAAGGTATGTTATACTTTTCTAAAGTATCTATAGTAATCTTACCAATGTCCGCAATAACACTACCCACATTACCTTCATGTGTTCTCATTCTTCTGGCAGTATAAATTATAATGGTATGACCCTTTTCTTTAAGTTTTTTTAAATAATTAATTGTGTCAGAGATTGGTTCAACCGTTGTATAATCACCATCAACTTTTGGATATGTAACTAATGTATTATCTAAATCAAAACAAAATCTTTTCTTAGGTATTTCATATGTTTTTGAAAACTGAATAATTTGTTGTGGCGTTCCCAACACATAAAAATTATTCACTTTAATTGGTATAAATTGTTCCCCATTCTCAATCATTTTACTAATAACTTGAGATGTATATAATTCCTTTTCAAAGTTAAAACCTATTTCAAGTATTTGTTTTTTTAACTTTTCAGAATCTTGAAACACATAACATCCACTATTGGCATTATTTGAAATTTTAATTTTTTCTTTAATATTTGTAATAACACTATCTTTGATTTGGATATATGAATATATTGGATTTGGATTTTTTGAATCAAAATATAAAACCGAATTTCCGTCAATATTTCGTATTTTTTCAATTATATTCTCATCATACCAAGTATCCCCATCTAAAACAACAATTTTACCGTTAATATTAAAATAATCCAACCCTTTTAATATTGTTTCGGAGGCTCCTTTTGTGTCAGGTATTGGAGTTAATTTAATCTTTGGGTACCTTGAATTAATAATTTCGCTAAAATTATAATACTCAAGATGTTCATTATAAGGGATGTATATATTATCATCATCACTAACATCTAATGAATCCAATAACCAAAATATAATTTCTTTACCTAAAACTTTAATCAAAGGTTTTGGCATATGGTAACCATACTCACTGAATCGTTTTCCAATACCACCTAAAGGAATTAGTATATTCATTTTAATATAAATCTATCTTTAATTGAGTCAAAGTTATCGTTATTAACTTTTTTAAGGTAAACATTTGAACCGTCTTTATGTGTAACTTTAGACATGAATATCATATTATCAGTTCTATCTATAATTTCATAAGACCAAAAACCTATTGATAAATCAACGTGTTTGTAATACCCTGTGTTAGATACTACATCAACCTCCACATTATCATAATCTTTATTTAAATAAAAAATAACAAGTTTAGTTGGGTCTAGATTATGTCCTTGTCCGACATCCAACTTACATATTTTTGGAATGTCTTTCCACTTATCCGTCCATTCTCCCGAAGATGATATTCGGTCAAATTGTGATTTTGTAAATTTATTTCTAACATTTCCTTCATATATTTTACCAACAACATTTTCATTTGAATTGTATTGAAACACCATTGATAACACATACTCAGCCCATTTTCCCGAATAACCTATCTCACGACATAAGTTCCAATATTCCTCATCATTTTTAACAAATGAAAAACCTCCAATGGTCTTGTTTGAATATCCACAAAAATGAACATCAATCAACGATTGGTGTTGACCTGCCCATTTACCTTCCTTTCTTTTCCCATAAATCAAATAATCTTCGGTTTCAAAATCATTTAAATCATTTAAAACCTTATTAAAATCTTCCGTATCAAATAACATGTCATACTCAACCCTAAAAACTTTTGAATAACCTTCTTTATTTGCTTCTTGAAGCCCATAAATAAACCCATTATATACATTTGCCACATGGTCAGAAACACCAACAAATGGCATCCAATTTTCTAAAACACCACTATTAGTCTCATAATAAACATATGGTTTATTATATAGATTTGAATTTATAATTTCTTCAGGTGGATAACCAACCATAAACCCATCCAAATATTCTCGATAAAAATCAACTTGGTCATCAATCCCCCAAGAATTGTTAAACTTATTAATTAACATTATTTTACGAGACCCATCTAACTTTTTAAGTTGTTGGATTAATTCTAAGGTTACATCCGCTTTATCTTTAGATGATAAATAACCATCAATAACATATAATATATTACTCATAAATTAATTTTGATTATCTATATGAACTATAACTTGGTGATAATATTCAAGAAAATGTTCATTCCATAAATCCCATTTGATATCAATATTATCTGTTGAATAAACTTGATGATTTGGAAATTCTTTAAGATATGTGTCTCTAAAATGTCTGAATTCTTCAACATAGTTATGACCTTCAAGCTTTAAATGCCACTCCCCAACAATTTTTTTAACATTATTTTTAATATATCCCATATTATCATCATTGAATATATGGTATTCCCCTCCTTCACAATCTGTTTTAATAAAATCAATTTTATCAATACCAAACAAATCAATAAATTTTTTAAACGTTATTCCTTCCATTTCGGTTTCACCACCAAAAAGTTCATCATTTTCAACGATTGAGTTTTTATCGGATATACCTTTATTTATGTGGGTAACGGGATTTCCAATAGTATTTTTAACTAATGTTTTAAATTCACTATAACTTGGTTCAAAACAAAAAACATGTTTTGGTTTTTTATCTAAAATTGAATATGTGAATGGTCCGACACTCGCACCAACATCTAATACTATATCCCCTTCTTTAACTTCAAAGAATTTTTCATAACAACTATCAACATAAATTTCTTGAATAATTTTATCTTTATGGAATTGTCCCCTCTGTTTATCATTATCCCCAAGTATTCTATATACTTTATTTGTCTCATCCATCCAACCCCAATCAAAATTATCAAGTGTTTTTTTCATATGTTCATTTTTATAATTGAAATATAGATTATTTTTAGTATATTTCAAGAAACAAAACAAAACAAAATTATGATAAAAATATTTGCTCACGGTTCTTATGTTGGGAACACAGGTTATAACCATCATACTAGAGATTTTTTTAGACACTTGTCAAAACACTCACAAATTAAATTTAGGAATTTCACCGTTGGTAGTACATGGGAAGGATTTAATTTAACTCCTCACGATAATGAACCATACATCAATGATATTGATAAAAAATTACTGTACGAACAAATTTTATGGAATGAAAACCGTACTCGCGGTAATCATAAAATGTATATTGATAGTTCAAAAGAATTTTCACCAGACGTTAATATTGTTTTGTCAGAAACAAATCATCACATATTTTACGACACTTATTATGGTCCAAAAATCGCATATAATGTTTGGGAATCCACATTACAACCCTCATCATACTTTGAAGAATTAAAGAAATTTGATGAGTTTTGGGTACCATCTAAGTGGCAAAAAGAATGTACCGTCAAACAAGGATATGACCCAGAAAAAATTAAAATAGTTCCTGAGGGTGTTGATATTCATACATTTTTTCCTGAAACTGTTGAACCATTAGATGAGTATAGTGACGGTAGATTTAAATTTATATTATTTGGTCGATGGGATTATCGTAAATCAACTAAAGAAATAATTGACTGGTTCTTGAAAACATTTTCTGAAGACGAACCCGTAGATTTAGTAGTATCTATTGATAACATGTGGGGAAAAGAGTTAGATGGATTCAATACTACAGAGGAAAGATTAGAACATTATGGATTTACCGATAAAAGAATTAAAATAGTACATTTCCCTAAAAGAGAAGACTATATTAAATACCTTAAAACAGGTCATGTATTTTTATCTTGCGCTAGGTCTGAAGGTTGGAATCTACCATTAATAGAAGCAATGGCTTGCGGTACTCCATCAATTTATTCAAATTGTTCAGGTCAGTTAGAATTTGCCGAAGGTAAAGGATTTCCTGTTAATGTTTTACATGAAACACTTGCGGATGCCGATTCATATGCAAGATATAAAATGAGTGAATTACCTGGAAATTATTACGAACCTAATTTTAATGAATTATCAAAAGTAATGAGATATGTTTATGAAAATTATGATGAGTGTAAAATAAAATCATTAAAAGAATCTGAAGAAATTAGAAATAATTTTAATTGGGAAAAAATTGCCGAAATCGGTATTAAAACTTTAAATGACTTTATGGAAAGAAAACCTTGGTTAACTAAAAAAATTAAAGAAAATAAAATTACAGTGTCTTATTTGGATGGTCCAAAAGTTGAAATTTCAGGTGATGAAAAAAAGGAATATTTTATAGAATTTATTAATAAAGACACTGATAAAGTTATGCATTCACAAACAATTTCTAATAATATGTGGGTGGCAAGTAATCAAAAATATTACATACCTTGGATTATTAAAATAAATGGTCAAATTTATGATATTTTTGATTTAAAAGATAAATCAGTAATAATTTCTTTAGAATCAAAATCTTTAGGTGATACAATAGCTTGGGCACCATACGTTGTTGAATTTCAAAAGAAACATAATTGTAAAGTTTATTTATCAACTTTTAAAAATGAATTTTTTGAAGGTTTAGAGTCTTATAAAAATATTGAATTTATAAAACCTGGCGATTCTCGTAATTGTTACTCCGTTTATAGAATTGGTTGGTTTAAAAAAGATAACACTTGGGAAAATTTTGATAATCACCCAAATCAACCTAATTTGATTCCGCTACAACAAACTGCTTCAGACATTCTTGGTTTAGAATTTAAAGAATTAAATTTTGGTATTAATTTTAAAAAGAAAGATAGACCAATTAAAAACAAATATGTTGTGTTTGGTCCAAATGCAACTGCGGGTTGTAAAGAATGGGATTATAATAATTGGGTATCATTATCTAAATTAATCAAAGAACTTGGTTATGATGTTGTTACATTAACTCAACACCCATATAACATAGAAGGTGTTATTAATGTTTGGGGTGAACCTTTAGATGAGGTCGCTAATTATTTATATCACGCAGAAACGTTTATTGGTTTAGGTTCAGGTCTATCTTGGTTTAATTGGGGTTTAGGTAAACACACATATATGATTAATGGTTTTGCTAAATCAGAACACGAATTTACTTCAAATGTAACAAGAGTATATAATGAGGGTGTTTGTATTTTTTGTTGGAATGACGAAGTGTTTGTTTTTGATGGTGGTGATTGGGATTGGTGTCCTGTTTACAAAGGAACTAAAAAACAACATATTTGTCAAAAATCAATAACACCATTAAAAGTTTTTAACATTTTAAATCTATGAAAAATTGTTTAATCACTTTTAATTACGCATCAACTGGTTTAGGTGATGTAATATCATTAATGCCATATTTGGATAAATTTAGAGTAACTCAAAACCTTGAAATTTATTTCAAAGTAAAGAATATCTTTTTTTCTGAATTATTTAAAAAAACATTTCCTGAAATAATTTTTATAGATGAAACTGATAATAAAAATTATGACAAAGAAATCATACTTAAACATAAATGGGATAAACCTCTTCAACAAGTTTTTGCAGAACAATTAGGATTTATTAATTCTGAATATATTAGACCAAAAGTTGATGATGTTTTAACAGATAGAACTATTAAAAATAAATATATTGTGATTAGTATACAATCTACATCTCAACTTAAATATTGGAACCATGTAAATGGTAAACAAGAACAACTCACCTCTAAGAATTGGGATATATTATGTAAAATGTTACGAAAATCAGGATATACCCCGATATGTGTTGATAATTATGAAAGTTTTGGAATTCCTAATTTTAGAAATTATGTACCAAAAAGTTGTGTGAAAAAGTTAGGTTTACCATTAAAAGATGTTATGGAAATTATAAAACATTGCGAATTCTTTATTGGATTATCATCAGGTATTTCTTGGTTAGCACATGCTATGAACAAACCTGTAGCTATGATTTCAAATTTTACAGAAGATTGGTACGAATTTGATTTAAATATAAATGATTATAAAAGAATAATAAATAAAAGTGTATGTCATGGTTGTTGGAATATTGTTGGTAAAGAATTTGATTTTGAATATGATGATTGGTATTGGTGTCCCAAACATAAGGACACACCAAGGCAATTTGAATGTCATACATCAATAACACCTGAAATGGTATATAAAGAAATTAAAGATTGGTTATTATGAATATAGAAGTATCACACGGAGAAATTGTTGATAAGTTAACAATCCTCCAAATTAAAAAAACTAACATTACTGACCCAATTAAATTGGATAACATTGTAAAAGAATACGACTATCTTTTATCAGTAGTTGAAAATGATTTGGGTATTTCAACAGAATCACCTGAGTATTTGGAACTACTATCAATTAACAAAGAACTTTGGGTAATTGAAGATGATATTAGGGATAAAGAAAGAATTAAAGAATTTGACGATGACTTTATTAAGTTGGCTCGTGCAGTTTATTATACAAATGATGTTCGTGCTAAGATTAAAAAAGAAATCAATTTGAAATATTCTTCAGGATTTGTTGAAGAAAAATCATATCAATCTTACTGATAGTTCTTTTGATTGTAGGATGTTATCCTCAATAGAGCAATAAGTCCAAGAACCATATCTACCAATAGAAAATAACCCATTAGGGTTATTTTTTTTGCACCAATCATTATAAATTTCCTTTGATTCCTTAGTAATGTGAACATATGCTGGATTCATAATAATCATTTGATGGTCAACCAAAGTATGATTAGTTACAACTCCCACTCCAGTTAAATCTTTCAATATTTTTTTCAATAACCCTTGTTCATTAACTTCTTGGGTTTTATCCATACCAATTTCAACATACAAACTCATTTTATCGGTACCGAAGATGTTATTATAAAATCCAACTCTATAAAATATTTCATCACCAGGATAATACACCCAATTTGAATTAATGTCGGTTGGTTTATCAAACCCTAAATTAAAGACAACCACTTTGTTTGATGAAAGTTCATCAACTTTTTCGCCAGTAAGTTTCATAAAGGTATCAAACGGCATTGTATTCACCAATTTATTAAACTTAATGTATCCGTTATTTGTTTGAGCGATTTTTTTCTCAAGGTCAATACCGATTATTTCGGTATTCAATAAAATATTATCTTCATTTACTCGTTTGAGTAATGACTTAACAAATTCAACACTACCACCTGTTGGGTAAATGAATGTGTCATTATAAGATTCTGTTTTGTTTTTGTTTTTAAGTTGAGATAAAAGGTCATCAAAATTTGTGGGTTTTGGAAAGAACCTTCCCATCGAATCATAATCCAAATTATTTAAATCACAAGCATATAACTTTTCATTATAAGGTATTATAAACTTATCACAAATTGATTCACCTAAGGTGTTTTTAACAAAGTCTGTGAATGTATTAACCTCACCATTTCCAGTGTTTCTTAGGTCATACAAACACTCAACAAACTCATCTGTTGGTAATTGGTCTATGTTATTTTGAAATGGGAAATCAATGTATCGGTCTTTATAATGTATGTGACTTTTTTTGTTAACAGTAACAACATCACATTCAATATTCTCCAATACATAATCTTTAATTTCTTGATTATTAAAATGAAAGAAGTGTCCAGAGTAATCCCAAACAAAACCATTCCTGATTGTTGTTTTACAATATCCCCCAACCTCAGAATCTTTTTCAACAATTAAATAATCATCGGTGTCTAAGAAAGACGCTAATGAAAGTCCTGTGATTCCAGCACCAATAATTAATGTGTTAACTTTTTTTTCCATTAGTTATCCATTCTGTCACGGAAGTGTTGTCTATTTTCAAGTAATCTTTCTTTATGATGTGAGAAAGTTTCATCATCAATAATTTGTAATAGATGTTGCAAACCTTCATTATATCTTTCAGTCCAAAAACAAGCAACTGAAAGTTCATCATAGACATATTTTCCATAACATTGTTCATCAACAAACAAGATGTATTTTTCTTTAACTTTATTAATATCAATTGGTAATGCTCTTATTAGGTATTTGTATGCTAAATTATGTTCACCAATTTTATTACAATAAGCACCCAAACTATATAATGGTTCAGCTCTATCAGGGAAAATTGACATGGCTTTTTCCATTTCCTCAACAATATTTTCAATATTATAATTAAGTGACATCATACATTTTGAAACCCTCATTTGAGCTTCAAACTTTTCTTCAATCCAACCACCATTAATTTTAAGATACAATTTATTCCATTTTAAACCTTCTTCAATCATATCACAATCCATATAACTTTGAGCTGCGTAAAATATTGAACGTGTATTTAATTCATCAGGGTCGTCAATTAATGTGTCCCAAAATTGTTTTTTTAATTTTTCGGCATCATAAAAGTATTTCTTTGGGTCAAACGCTCTTGAACCAATTCCTTCTCCTGAAATATAAAAACCCTTACCACTTAAATCTTTTGTTGATATGTGAGGTCTTTCCAAACATTTAATTGTTGTATGAGCAACCCCACAAAATTTCCAAGTGTTTCTGTTATTGAAAATAATACGTGCTTTCCATTCAGATACACCTCGTTTAACGGGTATAAAATATGAATCATACCCTATGTCTTCATTTGTGAAATTAAAATCACCAACCAATAAATCATCCGCATCTAAATGAATAACATAATCGGCTTTATCTTTGGCTTTTGACATCATTAATGTTTTATTTGTGTCAAAACCAACCCATTCATCAATATGTAATTCTCCTGGTATTCCTTTTTCTTTAAAGAATTCTTCAACAATTTCACATGTTCTATCTGTTGAGCCCGTATCACATACCACCCAATAATCAATATATTTATAAACGGATTCTAATGTGTTCTGAATACAGTGTTCTTCATTTTTGCACATTGTGGCAAAACACATGGTTGGTCCATCTTTTTTGATTTCAACATGTGTGTCTTTCCAAACCGCTGATGTAACACTATTTTCTTCAGTATCAGGATTTTCTTTGGTATAATAATATAACGCCAATGAAATTCTTGACATACCGTTAGGTGTGTTCAAGGGGTGTGGGTGACCATGATATGTATCAGCGCCAGTATTAAAGATGACAACACGATTGAATATAGGTTGAATGTCTTGAACCATTGTTGTCATGTCCTTATCCCATAATTGTAATGAACCACCCCACTCTTTATTCCAATCTTTATTAAGATATATTAATAGATTTATTCTTCTGTAATCACCATTTATTGTATGTTTTCTTGAGTCAGCATGAATTGATAATTTACCACCTGATTCAATCTTATGCATCCCACCACCTAATAATGTTGGGTCGGCAATTAAACCTTCAATTCCTGTTAATTTTTCTAACATACTGATAACATCAGGTGAATTAAAATAATTCAATATCAACTTGGTGTTAATTGGCAGTGTTGTATCTCCATCGTTATTCCACGGAGAAAAGAATTTTTTAACTTGATGGTCCTTTGAATAATCACTATTATCCCAACCCCAATTATTATAGTTTTGAAAATCATCAATAACACCATTTAGTAATGATGGTGGTAAAAAATTATCAATAACTATATGTGGAAATGGTTGTGCTTGACTATATTCGTTAATTTCTTTTTCGGTTACTGTAAAATTTATCATAAGTTTTATTTATAAATGTAGTTCATTACTTGTTCTTCCTCATAATACTTCCTAACCAAAACTTCATTCGAGATTTTTTGGGAATGACCTAACTCATTATTCCAATTCCAATCTTTAAATCCTAATTCAATTATTCTATTATGGATTGCTAAATCATAGTAGTCCCGTATTAATCTAGCTCGTTTATTTATGTCTATACTGTTATTATCCACAGTGCTGTTATGGTTATTATACTGTATGTAAAGCATTTTTTTTATGTGTATAATACGTGTATTTAAAAATGTACGAAGAATAAGTTCAAAATCATCGGCAACAGGAAAAGATTTATTATGGCCACCTATTTTATTATAAACATCACGTTTCCAAACTCGAACGTGGTTTGGCATACTAATATTGAATCTAATTGTTAAGGGATTTATATCTGGGTAGTGATGAGTTAGATAGTCTTTATTATCATTTTTTACCCAAGTATGGCCGGCATATCCAAAATCAAAAGTATTATCTGAACGTGCATACCAATCACCTGACCAATTAGAATCATAAAATTTCATTTCTCCATTTTCATAAACCTCACAAACATCACTATACATAAATCCAGCATCTGGAAATTTTATAGAAGCGTCGTAACATTCTTGTAGACAATTTTTAGTTAAAACATCATCGTGGTCTAATTCAACCAACCATTTTCCATCACATAGAGACGCAACTCTATTTTTTGCTAATCCAACATTTCCTTCGGTAATAGGATATAGTTTATAAGCTTTAACTCTAAAATCATTTTTAGATATAAATTGTATTATATCCCAAGTTATATTATCAGGGGAATCATCTAATATCACCCACTCCCAATTAGTAAATGTTTGATTTTTTAAACTTTCATACAGTCTAAAAATTTTATATTCTGTTTTATAAGCAGGTGTAAAAATAGAAAAAATTGGGACAATCTGTTGACAATTTTTAGATATTACATGTGTTATAATATCATTAGCCAATATTTCATCTGTAGGGAATGTAATATATTGTAAACATTTTTCTGTTAAAACAGAATTATCTATTTTAATTAATTCTCCCTCATAAACTACAATATCAGGGTTATATTGAATAATATCTTTTTCTAATTCTCCTGTAAATCTAAGAGAATGTAGTGTAATTGTATTTTCTAGATTTTCTTGAGAATAAATATTAGAATTTATTTCAATAGTGCCTAATGAATGCCAATTATAAATTAATGCTGTTATTTTTTTAACAACCAACATTAATACTCAGTATCAAAGAAAAAGGTTTGGAATAATCTGCCATCATATAAATTGGTTCCAAAATAATCTAATGAAACATGGAAATAATCTCCCCTGTAAAGTATTAATCTATTAAATTTATTTGATAATCTATCAGTTAATTCCCATTTATCCATATCTTGGGAATCCTTATATATAGTGTCTAATAATTCCACATCTACACTACCATCGGCATTTTTTGGACGACAATATAAACCTGTTTCTTTATGTTTAAATAATCCTGTTCCTGAGGATAAAGGGGCATCTGGTGTAAGGAAACAAATACCTGCCCAAGTTTGTTCATCAGCATGAACCCAACTTTTATCCTTACTAGTTGCATATTGATACGAACCATTATGACTATCGGTTGAAAAATTTGTAATTTGCCCTCCAGCATGTTTTACAGCTTCTTGTATTATAGAATAAATACTTGGATTAGTATAGGATTTTGTTCTAAATCCTGGATAATTACCTACCACAGAAAATTCTTGTTTTAGTGCAAATTCTCTAACGTCTAAAGGATTATTGTAAAAATCGTCAATTATTATTGTTGTTGTTTTCATATTATTATTATTTATAGTGTTCCCCCCCTACCCATAATACTAAACTTTTTCTATTACCACTTGTAAGTGGTGTCACTCTATGTAATAAAAAAGAAGGAAAAACTACTACTGTTCCTTTTCCTTGTGGACATTCTATATCCCCTAATCCAGTTTTAATTTGTAATTTACCTCCATCATATTCAGTTGGTGATGATAATTGTATAGTAACTGATATTTTTCTATGGGATATGGAATCAGGTCCTATATCCATATGCCAATCATAATGACCTCCATTTCCTTCATATTCAGTATATTGGATATTATCTATCACAGATTTTAAATCAAACTTCCATTGTAAATTTGCTTCGGTTATTTGATTCATTATACGGTCAATTACCCAAGACCAAGTATCATCAAATGGTAACCATTTAATATTACTTTTTCTGACGTTATCCGTATTTTGCTCATCCATAACTAACGCTTTAACAAATTCATATTTTTTAGCATCCCTAATAATTTTATCAACCTCATCTGTTGAAAATCCTTCTTTGAACCAATAGTAATTAGTTTGGTTTATATTATTGTCGTAAGGGAAAATTGGTTTTAAGTCCATTGTTTTTATAAAAATTTGTCAATAACGAATATAACAACTTTTTTAAAAAATACAATCTTATCTTAAAAATATTAAGATAAAAATACTATAAATTATAAGTAATTAGTTAATTTCAATAGAAACTGTAGTTCTCTTGTTTACAAAAATTAGACTTCCTGATGAGTCTACAGATTTAGTCGGGGTCCATGGTGGTGATGGAGGAAGAGGGGGGCCTGACTCTGAGTATGAACCTAAACTATAGGTAGTTCTAACTACTCCCGCTCCAACTGCGTCTGTGTCAGTTGCGCTTACAGTACTAAGAGTAACTGAAAATGTTTGTCCTGGTCCAGG
>Ga0307377_10003988_pt1 | contig 16343 bp, 27 predicted proteins | sample TR3MG_FD_202535 | JGI IMG/M metagenome (GOLD analysis project Ga0307377, IMG submission 202535) | Soil microbial communities from Risofladan, Vaasa, Finland - TR-3 | ecosystem: Environmental > Terrestrial > Soil > Coastal area > Acid sulfate soil | place: Finland: Risofladan, Vaasa | collected... | reverse complement strand
ATTTTCTTGTTTAATCAATTTATAGTTTTGTATTTCAACCATACTTAATGTTAGTGCAAGGTCTGGGTATCTGGCCATAAGTGCCGTGTAATTATTTTTGTATATGTTGGGATCTAATTTCATTTTATCGCTCCCTAAATATTTTTATTTTACATGGGTTCCTTCTACTCCACGCTTTTCTCTTGCCATAGTTCGCTTCCTTAGCCAAAGCATTGCCTCTTCTAACTTGGTAATTGCTATCGAATTATCCCTACAAGCAAACTCCGACTTCTGGAAATGTTCAAGGCGAGTGATAACCATAGCGATTAAATCTTCATTACATACGCCATTTACTCCGCACTCTTTAATTGGGCCTTCTTGAAAATCAATTCGGCATAACAACTTGTTATTAGTGTCATAATCACCTTGATATACACTAAAATGATGAGGTGCGTTATACTTCATATCCTCAGCAAATTCATGCCATACCTCGGTATATTTGTTACCCAATAAATCGTGTTCAAGTTTTTGCATTATTAATTTCCCCCTATATTTTTTATTGTTTCTTTTATTTCATCGACCGTTAAAAACACGTTATTATCCGATGAATAATCAATATCAAGTGATTCGTGTAGCTTTTCTCCAGTTCTTATGCCTACGATTTTATACGGCATATCCAAGGCTTTGCATAGATCGGTAATAAGCACACTCGGAAGTCTCGGGATGAATAATTCATTTCCCTGCATACTTTCAATGCTATCCTCAACGAAATGAAGGACTTTATCCATCTCCATCCAGAAGCGAGTCATTCGTTCGTCGGTAATGGGTAAATATTCAGCACCTTCAGCGATTAACTTCTTGAATACAGGTACAACCGAACCACTTGAACCACAAACATTTCCATATCTACATACAGAGAAGCGGATGTCATCAGTTGCAGCGGTCATGTTAGCATTCAACCACAGATGTTCTGCTAGTGCTTTTGTGGCTCCGTACGTGTTTGCGGGAGCGACCGCCTTATCGGTGGAGATGAAAAGACTTTTTTTAACTCCACGCTCTATACACGCGTCGATGACATTCTGCGTACCCTGTACATTCGTGGCAAGTGCCTCTGACGGATTGTACTGACATGTAGGAAGGCATTTAATAGCCGATGCATGCAAGACTATATCCACGCCCCTGAATGCCTTCATAAGCCTATCCTTGTCTCTCACATCTCCGATAAACCAACGCATATTCGGAGGATTTCCTAATTCATTCCTTAGATTTTGTTGCTTTAGCCAATCTCGCGAAAAGCAAATAAGCTTCTTAGGGTTTTTGGTTAATAGATATTTAGTAAATGCAGTTCCGAAAGATCCTGTGAGGCCGGTGATAAGGACAGTTTGATTTTTCCAATCCATCTTAAAGAACCTCCTTCAGCATGGCCGGAGTTCTCATAAATGGTCCCGCATCAAGTCCTGTGGAATCTGGAAGGCCGTAATGTACCTCTATAATCTCGGGTTTATATTTATTGAATAGATCCCAATTTGTTGTATGATCTGAAACAGCCCTTTTTATTTGATGTGGAAAATAATATTTTTCATACTCTTCTATTTCTGCAGGATATTTAGATATACAAGTCATAGATTTTAATCCATGATATGGAATGTCTGCTAAATTTTTATTTCCACTCACATAAACCGAAATCTTTCTCGGCACTTCTCCAATCAGCCAATCCAACTCTCGATTATTAGCTATTTTGATCATTGGGATATCGTATTGAAGCAAAAAGTCTAATGAATCTTTATCAAAAACAGAAGACGTTACCAGATAGCCCAATTTATTGCCATATTTATAGGCAAAATCAAAAACATCCCTATTTAATGGGATGTTCATTCCTGCTTCTTTAAATAATTGCCATTTACAGATTATCTGATGTTTACCAGTATCAATCTTTTTGAGTTCATCGTACATTTTCTTGACTATCTTTTTATCATTAAGGCAACTGTTTCCAGAGCCAAAATCAAGTATTATCTGGCTCATTATACAGCCTCCTTATATGTTTTATTTTTAACTATTCTATATATTGCATGCAATGATACACTGAACATTACGCCCAGTTCCCGATAAAAATAATTTCCCGTTTCGTATAGTCGCTTTATCGCTTCGGCATCACTAAGAGATAATTTCCTTCTCGCCCTAGTCATGGCCCTTATTGCCCCATTCCCAAGGCGTAGGCCAGTATCATAAGCATGTTTTTTATTTTCAGAACCTGTTACCCATTCTAAATTTTCATCAAAACTATCTGTCTTAATGCCATTTTTATGATTAACTTCTGGTTTGTTATCTGGATTTGGGATAAAAGTTAATGCAACTAGTCTTCCAACTCGTTTTTTATGTTTTTCAGCTTCCTTGCATAAGGTTATATATGGATATCCTAAAGTTAGCCATTGTTTTAAAATTTTATTCGAATAACGACTCCATATATCACCTTGTCTGTTTATTGCATACAATCCTTCATAGTCAGGAATATCAACAAATCCTGTCTTATCAATCATTTTTATCGCTCCCCTAATTTATTTTGCCTTACCAATAATATCCTTAATCGGCGTATCCCATCCAAGTTTGCACAAGTTCGCATATCGTTCCTTATTGGCCACCCTGTGATAAGTAAGTTGAGGAATTGAACTAAGGGATCCGGCCCTAATGTCCGGCCATATCCGACAAAAAAGCGCCTCTATCGTTTCAGATAGGCGCTTATAGGTAGTCCGTAAAGTATCGGTTTCAAGATCATAGGTGATATGCTCCTGAGCGATAATATCTCCAGTATCGATGCTGCCATCCAGGTGATGGATTGTTACTCCTTTTGGTGTATCTTCTAGGAAGCTCCATAGGTTAGGATCAGCACCCCGGTTGTAAGGCAGGTATGAAATATGAAGGTTGATTGCTCGCCCCTTGAATCTTTCGATAACATCCATCTCAATCTTGCGCCGATAGGCATAGCTAATAATAAAATCTACACCTTCAAGCAATTCCTCTGTTACTAGCTCGAATGAATTAACAACTTCATCACCATTAGATTCTAGAAACTCAATTAAATGCTTGTGCGGACTTAAAAATAATACTTTCAAAATAATCCTCCTTGTTAATATTGATGTAGTAACTTGGCCAATATTCGCCTTTGTAATATTTTCTATTGGGTAATTGGGAAAAACAGGTATTATATTTTCCAACCATGTCCATCCAGAATGTTATATAAGGAGAGTATTCATAAACTTCAGTGAAGATATTTTCTAGGTTCATATTCATAAAGCCTTCGTTTAAAATTAGGCTTAATGCTTTTTCACCAAATTCATCCATGCCGCCAGGTATCATCAGTAAACTTATTTCACCAAGCCTATTCTCCCATTGGATATTCTCTATTCCAGCCATGCCGATAAGAATATCTTTGCCATCGCGCATACCCCAATACCTAGAGTTTGAATTTCTGTTACTCACTACTTCATTGTAAAATTGTTCCTGCATTTTCTGAGTTAATTGGAAAGGAGTTCTAAGCATTTCAATTTGTTCGTTTCTCCATCTCCGTATTGGTTCCATGTCTAGGATTGAGAGTGGTTTTAATTTCATTTTTGCACCTCAAATTATTATTATTTTAATCTTAAGGGTTCTTTTTTTATTTTATATTTTTCCACTGTATTCCACCTAAGACGCGCACTCTGTAATTCTTGAACATAGTTTTCAGCACCTTGTTAATCCTATTGCCCTTACAAAACAACCAAGGATTCATGAAGTATTGACGTCCACCGCTATTTTTGCCTTTATAGATAATATCCTTCTTACATAGACTATCTATCGTCATGAACAATTTAGATCTGCTAAGTCCGGTTAAGCTAACAAGGTCCTCGCTTGTAATATCATTACCATTCGGATATTTGATACAGCAATCATCATAACCAACATAAGAAGCTACTGCCAATATAAAACCCTTCTCATAGATAGAAAGATCCGGCATTACCTTCCTTAACTCAGCAGCATGAGCTTTATAAAAGTTCTCTATATTCCAATCATCAAACTGTGATAAATACTCAATACTTTCCTTCCTGGTTATCTTAATCCGGTCGCCAGGGTTAAGTTCGTTTATTTTCTCTCCAGTATCGACATCAACTATAAAAGCTCGCCGCTTACTCATTATAAAACCTCCAAATATAGTCCTCCTTAGTAGTGTTTTTTTGTGTCGAATCATGTCGAGAGTCCATGTGGTGGACTGTTTTAGCCTTATTAGTCCATGTGGTGGACTGTAGAAAAAACCCTACATCCATTGCAGGAGTAAGAATAGAATGTGTTTTTTCGTGGTTGTGTCCCTCTTAGTCTTATATGCAGTATGATTTTAGTGCAATGCCCTTCTCGGCAAACGACCACCAAACGTAACAGAGGTATCAATTATATGTTTAACTGGCTTAGAAATTATCACACGTTCACACGATTCCAAAATATCAAAGTGCTTTAGCAGGATATTTCCCCATAAATAAAATGGTTGCCTTAGTAATTTTCCTACCTTCACCCATTTGATTTACCTCGCTTTTTGTTTTAGCAGAATTTTTTTAAAGATGCCTTTTCCTATGCTTAGATAAATCTCGTTCTAGTTGTTTGAGTTCTCGCCATTCTATTAGCTTCTCTATGCCTACCCAGGACCATATGATTATAAGTGTAATGACTATTATGATTAGACTTGGGATGATGGTATTCATTATGTCTTTTCAATATAATAACTTGCCATCCCAATCATTGCATAGCATATAAATAAGAAAAAGGGTAAGAATAATACAAATCCTATCAAGATAAAAACACTCCTTTTGTTTTGCTAGATATTTTTAAATGGGTAATCCCAGCCCCTCTCCAAACAAACAGGACAATCAATACCCCCGCCCTGCATAAATATACATAGACAAAAACAACTGCGTCCCATAACTAACATTATGTAAAGTAGGATTGTTCACAATGTCGTTATACTATATTGCTTAGCCTTAGAGCCATGCGGTGTTCAGAGTTTTACTGTTGCGTTACGTTTATGCATTGATTTAAACAGTGACAAAGTCCATGAGTCGTGGACATTTCGACAATTAATGTACTACTTATAATGAATATTGAGTGTATAATTATGCAAGATGTTGCATGGTTCTTTTTGTCTGAGTCGTAGAAGCGTTTTTGTTACCAAATCTCATAAACAACTAACCCAACACTATTAACTACCATTTAATTCCAATATTCTCTCTCTACCCTTATCATTCAACAACTTCCTAATATCAGTAGCATTCAATTGTTCGGGCTGATTACTTGTTGTAACATCAATCTTGTCCGAATACCCGAAGTTATTCTTCAAATTAAATATTGCCATGATGGGATTGGTCTTATTAATAGAGGCCATCTCAACGGTAAATGTTTCCACTTTCTGTTTGGCATTTTTAACAATATCGGTATATCCATCTCGTTTCCCGTATTCTAGCCAATTATCTTTATGCAACCCAATATAATCGCATAGCCCAGTGATGGTATAAGGCTTATTGATAGTAACCCTTCCCTCATCGTTTACAGGGTTAAGAGAATCGCAATAAGCAAAATAACTATTCACTACCGCTTGTAAATCTTCTGGTGTCGGAAATTTCCTAGGCCTACCATCATCATTCAAATGAGGAAATGCCATTACATATCAACTCCTTTTACTCGGTTTTAAATATTTACAATCCGTTATGCCCATAATGCAACATTCCGTTTTCTCGTGCTCATTGATAAATTCACAATCAGAACAAGTGTCTTTCTTGAAGCATAAATTGCATAAACATGATTTAACGCACATTCTACATATCAGTTCCCTTCAGCCAAGCTAAAACAATGTTCTCATCCACTTCTTCACATACAGGGCAAAGATTATCTGGATATCCTAATGATTGGAATAAAGGCATGCGGTGAAGTGGTTTTATATAGTGTTTTTTTATATTGAACGATTTATTTATAAAATTCCATTCGGGCACTGATTTTTCCATACTTGATCCATCGAATGCATACCGATAAAAAGCATGTTCACATCCTGACCTAACTTTCACCGGAAAATACTTAGCATGTTCTCTGATATTCTCAAGAATGCCATCCAACTTTTTAAGTTGCTCTCTTGCTATTGCTGCGGAAAGTTCGGTTCCTCTTAAATTCATACCTACCATTGATAATATGCTATCATCAAATTGATTGAGTTTTCCTTGTCTTTCAATATCATTAACTACTGCCTCTGCATGGTTTATTGATAATTTTAATTTGAAAGCTAAATCATCATCATCGGTTAAAATAACACCAGCCTCGCCACAAGTTATATGCTTGTGATAATTCAAAGAATGGACCCCAATATCGGCTAACGTCCCAGCATATTTCCCCTTATATTTAGCCCCTGCGCTTTGTGCAGCGTCTTCAATAACTATTAATCCATATTTTTTAGCAATTGCATTAATTTTGTCAAAATCACATGGCAAACCAAAAAGGTCTACTGCGATTATAGCCTTTGTTTTTTCAGTAATTTTATCTTCTATTTTTTCAGGATCAATACAAAAATAATCTCCTTCAATATCCACAAATACAGGCTTACAGCCGAATTGCAGAGGTATAGAAGCACTACAACTCATCGAATATGGCGATACGATTATTTCGTCGTTTGGATTTAATCCAAGTACTGCACATGCAGCCCATAAGCCACTTGTTGCCGAGTTTACAAATATTGCATGCTTTACTTTGAAATATTCAGCCCATTCTTTTTCGAGAGCCTTAACTTCAGGACCTCCGTAGAAAGCATCTGACCAATTCCCCTGATAGCCCGACAATATACCTCTATCCATTACCCTTAGAACTGCTTCTCTTTCTTCTGCACCAATCATTTTTTTACTCGCTCCTTTTATCTAAATACCTTGCCAATGTTCCGATAGCACAACATAACCAAAATCCAAAAAACGATCCATAAATAAACTGCATTATTTTTCTCTCCCTCAGTTAATCGTAAATGACTAACACAATGCAGGGTCCTTCATTAATTAACTCATCATCTCCGAATTTAACCTCAATTGGTTCACCATAAGATATTTCCTTGCGGATAACACCTTCTCTTTTAGTTAGTTCTTCTACCAATTGGCAGGTTGGTATATTTTTGAAGTCCATTTTTGTCCTCCCTCCAATTACCCATCAATTTTAATATCCATAACAGTATCACTTTCATCTATTAATAAATCGACATGTTCGTCGCATGCATACGAATCCGAATATGGTAATTTTCCATATATTCCTTTTGTAGCTTGCTTTTCACAACCAATGAAGCAACATTTCATTTCATTTTCCCTCCATCAATTCAAAACAAATTTCAAGTAAATTTAAAGCATCCGATCCAGTACATTTCAATTCTTCTTTGCCTTCTAAGAACTGGTAAGCATTGTCAACAACATACCAATGAGATTTGTCGTAATAATCCCAAACCAGCATATCCCCAATGCGTTCTTCTCGCCAATGGTATTTCTCGAAAAACAAATCAATTTGCCATATGCGATAATCGGCTTGAATTCCAATTATCTCTAAACCATCTGGCAAATCATAATCAAAAAACCATGTTAAAAAATCCACTAGATGCGATCCTGTATGCAATAATCCTCTATTGAATAAAGCTTCATAATGAATTAGTTCGCCAAATTCCCCAGCTTCATATCGTCGCTTTAAATCCTCATAATACGGCAAAAATCTTCGAGTATAATTCACCATCAAAGGGATTCCCTTAGCCTTATAAAGCTCAACTATTTCCCGAGCTTGCTGTAGGTCTGTGCAGATTGGTTTTTCGCAGATAACTAATCTCAGCTTATAATGTTTGACATCTACGAGTTGTTTTAATATTTCGTAGTGAGTCGAATCCGGAGTAGTGATCACTACAATATCAATTAATTCCGAACGGAGGATGCATGGGTCAAACTGTTTAAGTTTAATCCATTGACAACCCCAAATATTCGCTGCCTTTTCAGCCTTTTTAAAGTCTTTATCATACAATAAAACTCTTTTAAATCCCAAATGTTCCTTGAAAGCATGGCCAAACGAAATTATCTTATTCTCATTTCCAGATCCAGGCGCATCAGCTAAAGCGCCTTGCCCGCCAGCACCGATTATGAGAGCATTATATTTTCTTTGGCGGTCTCCCTGGTTTTCTGTTTGTCTCATCTTTTTTTATCGCTCCCAATTCTTCTTTATCTATGCGAAAATCTTTATCTGATTTTTGGTCGAATATTGCATAGACATCTCGCAACTCCTCGAAATAATCCTTACGTTTTATTTTTGCTACCTTGGCGTACATGTCTGGATAAGAATCGATGATATGGATAACTTGCTGACAGGTGAGCTCTTGGTTGTAGCCTTGTCCCTCAAATCCATAAATAAAGCGAATTAACGATAAATCTTCCGGAGTGTCTAAGGTTACTTCAATGTCTGGCCGGTTCTGTTCAGGTGGAGCTACCCAATTCTGTACTTTGTAATTCAATTTTCCCTTAGGATTTAAATATTGCCAAGTTGAACAATGGGTGCGGTCGACAAAATTATCGCATTCTTTATCTGTTCTCTCTAAAGCCTCACGGCTAAAAACTCGGATATCATAGCCTCGCGGGAATGTGCGTTCGATTATGTTGCTTACATGGTCATAATCACCTTCTAAGAAGAGGTTTACAAGATGGTCAATATGGTTCCAATCAAGGAGCAAACAATCAGCAGTTATTTCACAAATAATATCCACTTCAAACTTCTTAGCTGCTTCCAAAACCCTCGTCAAAACATCTTCTTCGCTACCCCGAAAATAAGAACAACCTAGCTTTTCGCATAACTGAGCAATGCAATCGTCTCTTTCATTAATGGTCGTGGCTATAATTATATCGTCTAGGGTTTTAGAGGCTCTCAGGCGTTCTATGACGCGTTCTAGGGCTGGCTTACCTGTGACATCTATAAGTGCCTTTCCTGGGAGGCGTGTGGACCCTTCGCGAGCCTGAACGATTGCACATACCCTCATCATATTTCCTCCTTGTCTACGAAGATATGCCAGATTAAATCTCCATTGTGCATAATTACCGTGTCAACAAAATAAACTTTCTGAACCAATTCGTTTTTCATTTCCTGTCCAGTCCCTATGCAATAAACAGTTCTATTTATATAGGGATACGATTTATCCACCAATGCATATAAACAAATTTTCTCTCTTTGATTTATGCAAGATAATATCTCTGCAAATCTAGGGATTGTTATTTGTTCACTCCTAGTTTCAATTGTAAACTTATGAATTACTCTCATTTTATTTTAGCTCCTTTAAATAAATAAGCCGCCATTTTCAGCGACAAAATCATCATATATTTTTTTGTATTCGTCTGGTTCCTGAATCCACATAGACGAATGATATTCGTTATAAGAATAATGAGTGTTTGCTCCTAATTCTGCCCAGCCCTGCAAGGTTTCCGGTTCCTCATATCCGTATGCTTTACATTGCTCAGCCATTTCTGTTCCAGGTAGCGGCATGAAATAGGTTGTGCTGATGTAAAAATTAGGATTAATGGCTTTAATCTCTTTGATATATTCAATCGTCCGCTTAATATCTTCCGGCTTTTCCCCAGGAGTGCCAAAGATAACTCCAGAACACATTTTAATATCGTATTTACTCATTATTTCAGCACACTGGCGATATTTTTCTAAATGATTTTTTCCCTTTTTCATTGCATCTGCCACGCGCTGGCTTCCCGTCTCAAGCCCTATGGTAATCTGCGTCAAACCACTGTTTACAATATTATCTAACATATCCCTAGGCGTTCGACATATTTCATCAGCCCTGCTGTCGCAAATCCATTTTAGCCCATGTCTTTTCATTAAATCTGCTATGAAAAGGGCGCGATTCGGATTCGTGAATATTGTTGCGTCAAAAAAAATCGCTTGTTTGTATGGGTAATGTTCCATGAGATAATTTATATCATTTTCAACACGTTCCAAGGGAAGAAACTTTAATTTGCGCCGTTTTTTGGTTTGACAGAATGAACATGAGCCAATGCAATTGTACGAACTTAAATATATAAAGCGTTTAGTGCTCGGGTTAACATATCGTTCTAGATTAACTAGCCAATACGGAATAGGATATGTCCCATCGTCAACATCTTCTTTTACATAATTATCAACTAATTTATAATCGAATATATTTCCATCCATTGCAGTTATTGCAGGACCGCCCCATGTAATTTTAATATGAGGATAGTTCTTTCTCACCCATTTAGTGACTTCATATCCTCTAGAAAATTGATATCCAGTATAAAGGGATACCATAAAGTCGCTAGCATTTTCTAACTTATTCGCTAAATCATAATCGACTCTTTCATCGAAAATCTCAATATCATCACCACGCGCAACCATTGGAGCCGCGACAGAAAGTAAACTGACTGGAAAATAGTGGTATTTTTTATATTCCTCTAGTTTCGGGAAGTATAATATTTTTTTCATTTTTGCACTCCCAATATATTTTTTTTATCGAGGGCAATCTCTATTCGGTCCACCAGGCTTTTCAACCTGAACTTCTTCTGGCAAAATCCCGCTTCCGATGACCTCAATCCTACCCTCATCAAACCATTGAGAATCGCATATTTTTCCATCTTTGGCCAGCGGAACTATGCAATATTGAGTACAACCATATAGATACTCAGCTCTTCCTGTGATAATCCCCTCAAAACCTGTGATCTTGTCCTTTGCTTTTTGTCCCAAATTAATCATTTCAATTCTCCTTTTCATTTTCTTTTTCCCAATATTTATGAATTCTATTAGCAAAAACATCAATCATATAATCCTGATCCAAGAAGTATTCAGATGCTGGTTTTGCAACAATGGAGCCTCCGAAAGATCTCTTGAATTTGCTTATACTTTTTTCCTTATCGGTGGGCTGATGGTGCAACGAATTTAACGTTTGTTCACCCATGTCAAGATAGATAACCCCTTTATCTTTTAACAAATCAAATGACTTCGAAAGCAGAAAATGCGTAACATTATATTCTCGATAAGTCCTCGGTGTGCATGACATAAAATAATAGGTATATTTACCCCAGTGAAGGATATATACATAGCCGACTGTTTTATCATCAAGCAATGCCTCGAGCAATGTTCCGAATCCCTGCTTTATCCATTGTCCCAATAATCGAAATGCTTCCCTCGGTCGAGTTTCTTTCTTCGCAACATTGGTATAAAACTTTCTGAATTTCTCGATATCTTCTGATATTCTATGTGTGAGAAATTGTTCACCCTTTTTTATTGCACTCTTATGGCCTTTAGTCGGCCGTATATTATTCAAATCAAGGATGCAAGTATAACTCGAACTGTTCAAAAATTGCTTAATATCGCAATCGACTTGAATATGCTTAACGCCATTTTCTAACGCAATTCTCTTGACTTCTTTTATAATCTCTCGTTCTTCAATGAACCCAGGAGAAATAAGTTTATCTCCTTCTTGGATCAAGGGAACTATATTAGTTATATTCCGGCCAGTTTCTGCAAAAAAAGAGTGATTAATAAATTCAACTCCTATTTTGCTATTCATTAAATATTCAAGCCAATGTGTCGAATGCCAAAACCAATGATTCTTTAATGCGAATCTATTCCATTTATCATAATGTTCAGGAGCAAGTTTTATCATACTCATTTTTTTATTCTCCAAATCATTTTTTAACCTTCGTGTGAAAAGAATTCTCCCACCTCGTTAGGTGGTGTGATGAATTTTCACAATTTGCTACACGCAAATTATCTATTCTATAGTATAATTAGACTAGATCTTTGAAAATTGAACATATGGGGTTGTGGCAGAAAGTCTGCTACGTAAAATGTTCAGCGTTATGCATGTAAAAAGGTGAAATGCGATAACCAAGCAGTAACCGAAAGTGTAACAAAGACTACGGAGAACCGTTGGGACAACGGGGTTAGCTTGTTGATACTTACGACATTAGTCGTATTGAGCAAGAAGCACCCACCTCTTAGGTGGTGTGTAGTTCACATGTTAAGCGATAACAATTTTTATTATCTAACTTTTTACAGCTTTGATATTCCCCTTTCATGTAGCACCTCCATATGTTGGTGACTTACTTTTGATGCTTAGCTTTACAATCCTTTGAGTCTGGACAGTTAAAGCATCCTGAATCAATACAATGTAGCTCGTCGCAATCAGTACAACAACAGTCTTTGCACATGGATTGCACCTCCTATATTTTGGCATAGAAAAGACGCTCCTTGCGGAACGTCTGAATATATATTTGAAAGTTGAGTGTGCTGTTACACAGAAGTATAATACACTTGTCAAGCATAGTCAATAGTGCTATTTCACATCCCCAATATCTTCATATACTCCGGAGTTTCCTTTTGTGGTTTCTTATGGCTTCGGCTCTTACTCCCACCACCGGGCTTAGGCGGTCCATCAAGCGGAAGTGTCTCTACTGAGTGCAGATTCGGTGTCCTCCACTTCCCCATCCATACCCATATATCCTCACTCGGTTGCTGTAAAAACTTTTCCTGCCACGTTCCCTTTATTATGTTCGCACTCTCTATTGCCTCTTTTATTACTACCCTCTCCGCTATCTCTGCTGCTTTTATTAATATGTTCTCTTCTCCGTGGTATAGTCCAGCTCCGCATTCAAAGTCGTGTTTGCAATCTTCGCAGTTTTCCCAAAAATTGGGGCATACTCGCGTTTCTTTTTCTTTCATGCGTTCTCCTTTCTATTTTTACTGTTTATAAAATTTAACCGCTTCAGCTTTTCCTCTTAAGACCTGAATTGCACCCTTTAATCTCCTAATAAATCCATTCTTAATTGGTCTTGCTACTACCCACATTCCATCAATCAATATCTTATTTTCGTTTAATAGATCTGCATTTAGCATTTTAAACATCCCCTTTCTATGCTCTTGTATAGCACCTCGCCATTCTTTGATATTCTTCAACTTCTTGTTCTTCAATTTTACGCACTGTTACCCATTGATTATTATGTGCTAATCTTAATAGCCAATTTTCTCCATTACCCATTCTTTTACCAGACCACTTAATACTGTTAGCATCGGTTAATTCAAATAATATATCGTTCATCTACTCATTCCTCCCCTATCTTACTTTGCTCATCTACTGGATACATTTTTAGGTATTTATCCCACAACATATTTAGGATTGATCTTAGGTTATCGGTCATGGTTTTTGTTGTCTCTCAAGAGCTGTTATTGCTAACTCAAGGGCTTCGATAAGCACTGTGTAGTTAGATGGTGGCCAATTGGATCTAATGGCCTGAATTGCTTCCTGTGCTGTCATTTTAGATATCCCCTCTCTGTTTAGCTCTCATAAGGCTTTCCATTGCTCCGACCGCTACCGCTGCAACATGGGTTAATTCTGTTATCATTCGGTTATATCCACCTTTTAATTTTTCATTAGGTCCATTGTCAAACACAGTTTCATTCACCGCTTGGCAATACTCTCCGTACTCTTCACCGAGGATTCCTGTCCATAGTTGAGGTGCGTGGTTTTGTTCTCCCCATTTGGCCTCTTGGCGGTTATGCTCCATATCTACGAGTAACAATGCACCTGTTCTTGTATCCATGCCTACTCCGCTTGTCATTGGAATTCTGTTTCGTCCGCTCATTTTTTAATTTCCACCCTTCACTTTTTTCTCCCACACCTTACACAATCATGAATGTCTAAGATACCTTTGTACTTAGATGGTTCTTGCTCCTACCCTCCCGCACTTTATACAAACATACATGTGAACATTATTTAAACTTACAAAGCCATATGGATTAGTTTTTTTGTCTATCGGTTTCTGAAAGCATTGGTAATCATGTTTGCAAAATAACTGCATAAACCTACTTTTTGTTTTAATGTTCAAAGCTTCACCCCCTAATATTCACCCATTCCTAAATACCCTAAGATCGTTTCCTTAGCCTCAACCCAGCCGTAACAAATCCTTGCTAAATATCCTTGCTCGGCAACTTCCCCTATGCCAATAAAGGGGTGATGAAGTGGCTCGTAAAAAGTTCACAACCAATTTGGACGAAGAAATTATAAAGAAGTTGAAAATACAAGCCGTTGAGGAAGGGACTGATGCTAGTAAAATAATAGAGAAATTGCTCAAAGGTTATTTGGAGAAGCCCACGAAATAGTGAGCTTCTTTTTCATTCCCTCCTTATCCGCATTTCGACCATCCGCAAACTATGCAATAACTGCAACCATTGCCCCTGACTATACGCCCTCCGCATTCTTGACACCCTGCGCCTTGACGTTGAAAGAAACAATTTCCTTTCCAGTTGGGAAAGTTTTCAATTTTGCCATTTATACATTGTCGGACATCGAAATTAAGTTTGATTTCTGAATTTGAGCAGAATTTAGGTCCACATTTAAGCATGTTTTTCCTCCCTTAGTCCAAATATCCATCTTCGTCTAACCGTTCCCTTAACTGTTCTCCGCTCACGGTACGGAACTTGCCATCAGCATCCTTGACAATCCAATCACCATTCAAAGCCCACAGAGGACCGTCCAATGTTGCAACGAGTAACTTCCCATTTCTGAATTCAGCATCTCCGCCTACAAACTTTTCAATTTCATCGAAATTACCATGGAATTGTATCTTGTTTATTTCTTCGGGCATACTCTTTTCCTCCTTATCATCCACGACGATAAATTCGCAATCCTCCCACTCTGTAAATCCGTCATTGTCTATCTCTGGATCGTCGAAGTCTTCTTGATCTGCTTCGCATCCTAGAGGGCAAGACCATGCGTAGCACTTCCCAACTTCTTTGCCTGTTTCCTTGTTGACCTCGCTCTCTTCCTGCTCTGGATGTTTGCAATTGTAGCCGTTGTTGCAATTGAAATCTTCTTCCAAATAGGCGTTGTAAAAATATCCGCAGCTATTGGCAAAAGTATTAATTTGATAAATTGTTCTCATATTGTTACCTCCTCCAAATATCTCTTTATAGTTTCACTCGCCTCAACCCAGCCATAACACACCGTCGAATAATAACCCTGCTTGGTTGTTTCCTCAATCCACCATTTTTGCGAATCGCTCAGCCGTCCACCCTTTATTTTAAGCTCTATATATAGCCCGTGTTGCCCTTTACGCGAGACAGGTAACATAATATCCGAAACTCCCGCCAGAATGCCCTCACGCCTCATCCTAGCGCCTTGTATCGCATTTCTATTTGCATTGCCGTTGCCAATTGCGTGGAGTAGTTTGAGTTCAGGGTATTGGCCTTGCATCAGTTTTGACCACTGGAATAGAGATTGCTGGTGGTCCGATTCAAGGTGCTTCATGCTTGCTCCAATAGTTCTGGATTTTCGTGGTGATGCTTCCTGTGGTGTGCAAAACAGAACCACAGAACATCTAGCGGTTTTGAATAATCACTATGATGAGCTTCCGTTTCATGGTTTCCGCATATTTCGCATTCTTTTCTCGCTAATTTACCTCTTGTTATCGCGTGGTTCAAAATAGATCTCGCCTGTTTTCTGTGCTCCCTTTCGACAATATTAAGGCCATGCCCAAAAGCGTTTTGCTCTTCTTTTGGTAGATATTCTCTGCGAAACCTTGAATAACAATCTGTCGAGCAAAAATGCCGTCTCTTTTTTGCGTAATGGCTTGGTCTGTCGCTAGATGGTTTTTTACAATACTCGCAAGTGAATAAAATCCTCGGGTTTCTGTTATTCCCCATTAATTAGCCCTCCATTTTCGTGGATATTGCCGATGATCTCGATTGTATAAACGAAAGTCTTACATAACTCCCTGCGCCCACCTGATGAGTCACAGAGATGAAAACCGCACAAGTTAAGCCAGCATTCTTCCGTTAGCCATTTAACCGCATAAGTTCCATAGATTGTTTTTACAATATCCCCCTCATAGATTTCCTTCAATCCATCTTTATCCTTGAGCCCAGTGAATTGCATTAACTCAATCTCATCAAACCCATATTCTGAGGTGTCCCCATTGCCATCTGATAAATCCACTTCCACCGTTCGTGACGAGAAATCAATCATTTCAACAGGAACCATCCATTTCAGGTTTTTAATAAATGCCCGGAATTTAATCTCTCGAATACTCATCTAATCCCCTCCACCCTTCCGTGAGATTCCTTAGCTCCATCCCAGTTAAATAAACCAACATTACTCGCCATGCCGTTTTCTTCTCTAAATTTCCAGACGGTCGGGGCTAAGCATTTCAATTCTTTGGCTATTTCGCTGTCTTTTAGACCGTTTTCCCAAAGCTTGGTTAGCAAGGCCTGATTTACTAAGGTTTTCACAATTTTCTTGTTGCATAATAAATAATTTCGCTTACGCCAGCTTTGTATTG
>Ga0307377_10003984_pt1 | contig 16347 bp, 35 predicted proteins | sample TR3MG_FD_202535 | JGI IMG/M metagenome (GOLD analysis project Ga0307377, IMG submission 202535) | Soil microbial communities from Risofladan, Vaasa, Finland - TR-3 | ecosystem: Environmental > Terrestrial > Soil > Coastal area > Acid sulfate soil | place: Finland: Risofladan, Vaasa | collected... | reverse complement strand
CTTGCGAGAATAATCTCCAAGGAATAAATTGTATCACTTATGCTCGGGTATATTTTATAATGTACCCAAGTTGTACCAGATAATCCACAGGCTATAAAAGCAAACCACGTAGACAGTTGTCTCATAATTTTTAGGAAGTGCCAGCCATCAAAGAACATTGGGGGAATATTCATACCCAAGAACGTTTTTCTTTTTGTTATTGACCCATCTGCATATTTCCTTCTCCAAGTATCTTCTGGAGATTGAAAATATCTATATAACCAAGAATCTTCTTTAAAAAGACTGAATACAGAATCTTTATGTTTATATTGTATTACGTCACAAGCTGCGTTAAAAGCAACTGCGATTGCCCAAAAAACAAATATGAGCGGTGTTACTATCCAGAATAAGTTTTCCATCCGTGATTCCATGTAAAGTCGTGAGCGATTTTTAGTAAATTTTTTTTGCTACAGCCACCATGACTGCCACCACCTACCCTAAAATATTTTCTTGCACATTTATTTTTTGATAGATAGTTAGCCATCCATTGCTCGAACTCTTCTTGTTCTTCATGTGTCCACATATATTTTCGAAACCAGTCTGGGGAAGAGAAGTCTGTTTTATGATAATTAGCACCAACCATGCGACACATCTTATTTAATATAAAAACCATTGGGCTGTGGTATCCATCTGGTTTTTTTTGAAATAGTGAGTTATTTACTCTTAGTAATGATTGAGTTTTCATTTTGAGCCACTAGGATGATTCGAACACCCGACCAGCTCATTACAAGTGAGCAGCTCTTCCATCTGAGCTATAGTGGCGTTGGCACACCCGCAAGGATTCGAACCTCGAACCATTTGATTTGGAATCAACTGCTCTGCCAATTAGAGCTACAGGTGCATAAAAAAAGAGTAGGGGCACGGCTTACCATACGTGCAATTTGAAGAGCAATTATTTTAATCGCCACAACTTTCTACGTGTCCATAGTTCTGCTCTCTCTGTGTGCCCGCCTAACACGGAGTAACCTCACACAGCCGTTACAGCAACCGTTACGTTTAAAGTCTGCCTGCATCATCACTCTAAATTTCTACAGGCTTCCCTAAAAGGGGCTAGAATGGATTTTACTCCTCTAGCAGACGATACAGTGACTGGTAAACAAGATTTCAAGTCTTGTTCTGTTTCTCAAATACCACGTTCCCGCTACTAAGCGATTCATCTACTCGGACTACCAAGTAATGCGGAACATCTTCCTGAACGTGTACCTTATGGGCCCATTGCATACCCATTATTCAGTCACCCTACTCAGCCTCATAAAGAAGTGCCCTCCTTCATTCAGCCTTTAATAAAACAATATACAAATATTATACTATAAAGTCAAATCTTTTTTCCACTCTTTATAAAGTATTTCTTTCAGCTTCTCAGTCTCGATCATAGTGATCTCGTCTGCCCTGCCCTTGCGCTGATATACCTTGTACTTAGCTTCTCTAGCATAGTTCACTTTAGTATCGAAGTTCACATATTTGTGAACTAATGAAATTAGATCTTTACGCTTAACGAGAAGAAAGCTGTCTCTGGTTTCAAATGCTATAATTTTAGACTGTCCATAAAGCCATCCTCTATCGTGTGGTCTCACTCCGTGAAGCTCAACCCACGTCCATTCGTCTTGTACGCTTTCATCGGCTCTTTGTATCCTTTTCATGGCTTTCACATCAACTTTACAGTCGTTCTTTAGGAGCACGTCCCAATGCTGGTGTGAATCCTCTCCAAAGGTTGATTTTCTAACGAATAGATCCTTGCTAGTGGCTATATTCATGAACTTTTCTTCAGCATTTTCTCCTATTTCCAGGCAGTTTTTTCTGTCATATTGGTTCCTTTGCAGTAAGGTCTCCTATTTTCTACATTCACATTGATGACATGGTTCATCGTCTTCCATAATATGATTAATATAGTTATCTGCGTGTTCATACGTTTGAAACGTTTTCGTCGTTTTTAGGTTTTACTCGATAATAAGTCATAATAGTTTGTGTCCATTTTTCTCTTCATTAAGATGGGGTATTCCTACAATTGTCCTACTACCGCCACCAGTATGTAAAACATATTTATCAACATTAAAGTCAACATATAGATTTTTACCTGTATTATGAATCGCTTGAGAGGCTTTCCTAATTGGATCAGCATTACATCCCTCATGAGAATCAAATGGTGGAAATTCAGAATATCTTTTAATTACTATTAAGCCCGAGTACAACCACAACATTTTCATATAACTAAGTCTTCTATTTCTAGCAATAAATTTTCTATTTCTAGAATGAAGTGTTATATTTTTACCTTGTTTAATATCATGGATATAGGGGCATTGCACAACTCTTCCGACTCCATACGTTTCTTTATTAACCATTTTTAACATATTCTCTATTAAATTTGGAAGTATGTGTATTGTGTCTGGTTCGAATATATAAACATATTTAGTACTTACTTCTGTTATACCATAATGTAGACCAAGACCGTGTCCGATATTAAAAGGCATCATATGGAGTTCTGTCATGGGGTCATTTTTACAGTATTCTTTTAATGACTCGGTGCATGATAAACAATGACCATGGTTAATGACATTTGAATTATCTACAATTAGCAACTTAATGTTTGGGTAGAACTTTCTAAAAGAATCTAAACAAGGCTTTATTAATTTTTCACAACAACAAAAGACCACCAGAGCAGTAACATCGTCCACATCATTTTCCCTTAATTTTCTCGAATTTCATACCAGATTTTTCTAATTCTTTTTTATGTGTGTCACAGTAGTAGCTACCAGTATTAGTTCTCCATGGAGCTGGTTTTTTACATTTTCCTGATTTTTCCAAGTATACGCACTTCATATTACAACCCATATTAGCATTTTAAGAAATGTCTTCATTTTTTTTTGCTCTCTCTGTTTTTAACTGTGCCATTCCTTGTTTAAGTGTTTTTAAAAAATCATTAATATGCTCTTCTCCTTCGAACATAAAACTGCCTTCTACTTTTATTTCACCTGTAAACAATAATCGTAACGATGCTTTTATTCTATACCATTTATCAGCAAACCAATTATCCGTTTTCCAATATGACGAATAATACAAATCTTCATATATGTTTAAATTAATCATATTAATTTCTTTGTCTAACTCTAACTCTAACTCTAAATCACATTGTTTATCAGAGCAAGAGCATGATGCACGATAAAATATAGCATCGCCAAAGTTATTTGTTTCCATTATTCTAAAGTTATTTTTTATTAAGATAAGTCACCTCTCATTTTTTGCATTTCAATAATTCTATTTGAATCATGATAAAAACCCGTCCCAATCTGCTGTTTTCAGCCATTTTATTGAAATTAATGTTAATGGAACTGTTAGTAATAGTGAAATTGGGTGTAAAAATGCTAATAAAACAGATATGGATAAATAGCATAATCCACATAAAATCATTAGTATATCTGCCATTTTATCAAAACTCATTTCGAATTCCTTATCTCGTGTATAAGGGCTATTGCTGGCTTAACATCATGTGGCGTCCACCCTTTTAATTCTAATATATGCTTATAACTTTCTGTATGTAGGTCTATAGCCGTGCTTAAATCTATGGTTTCATCTTCAATCTGCAGAATTCTCCTTGCCTCCCCCTTAGTAGACAGGTGCCATTTAACGTCTGCCTGCTTTAGTGTTAACTCTCCAGTGGCGTTGTCGGGTGAGTTGGATAAGACCTGTGAGCTTTCGCATCTTCCGAATACCCACAGCAGTATATCGAAGAAGTGAATGCCGATGTTCATGATCATGCCACCACTTTTCTCGACATTAGCTTTCCACGAATACTCATACCAGACCCCTCGGGGCGCATGGTAATAAAGTTCCACTTTAAAACGATCTTTAGATTTCTCGACTTCTTTTTTCAATTTAACAATTTCTGGATGGAGTCTGAGCTGAAGGATTGTATTAATATTTCTTTCATATTCTTGAGAAATTTGGTGAAGGGCATCAATGTTCCATGGGGCTAAAACGAGGGGTTTCTCACAAATTGCGTGAGCCCCTATACGCATCGAAAATCTAACATGAGCATCATGTAGATAATTCGGTGAGCAGATGGAAACATAGTCAACCCCTTCACCATTTCTTGCAAGCTTTTCAAGGTGTCTATCGAATCTTTCAAACTCGGTAAAGAAAGATGCGTCTGGAAAATAGCTGTCTAAGATCCCCACGGAATCATGAGGATCTAGACAAGCTACCAGATTCCCACCCACATCTTTAATTGCTTTTAAATGTTTTGGCGCTACGTAACCAGCAACACCTATGAGAGCAAATGTTTTCAACCTATTTTTGTGACCTTTCCATAAACTGTTCTCGTCCATCCGTTTATATGACCACGATTATTACCAATTTGAACGCCATGTTTTTCATTCATAGCCTTAATAAAGTGAAGGTATACTCTTCCATGAACCTTACATAGAACAATGTCACCAACTTTGCAGTTCAGCAATTCAACGGGCTCAACTCTGACTGGTTGCATTGATCTAATTACTGGAGACATGGACGTCCCCTTGGCTTTATATATAACTGTTTCACCATTTAATAATTTATCTATCATTTCAATTTTTAAATTCCTTTATTTATAATTAGTATGCATAACGAAATCACAGTTGGAATTATAGCATAAAAAGAAAGCATTGTCATCATTACATGGTTTATGAATAGGATAAGTTAATCCCCCACATTTTACACATAGTGGTCTAAGAAGATCTGGTCTCCACCATGGAAAAACAACTATGGCCTGATTAATATCTAACATGTGAATCAGTAGTCTTTGGCTACGAAATTTTTTTACTCTCCAGTGAGGAACATATTTTAATGTATCCAAATTTTCCTTTTGTTTAACTTTTTCAACACGCTCCACAAATATATTTATTGCGTTTTGTTGATTGGGTGTTATATAGGTTGGTCTAAGAGAAGACAACTTCTATCCCTCATTATTCACCATCATAAAAGAAACATAGTTTAATTTTATCAAAGGTTTCTAAGCTCCTCTTTCATAGCTGATAGTATAGATCTACCTATATCTAATACATGCTTCGCAGCACTCATCCTTGATTGGATTTTATCCAATTTGTGCTGTTTTTCTACTAATAAAGTTCTTTTTTCCTTCAATTCTTTGTTTCTTTCGCCAAATGAAGGAAATTCACTTAAAACCCATCCAATCTGTAGATCACGATTTTTTTGTCTGTTTAGGGGGATTTTATCGAAGTTTACAGCCAATGTTTGTTGTAAGTCATTAGAATACCATGATTCCGTTTCTGCTATATCGGCTTTAATTTTATTTATTTCATTCTTTGCCCCAGGCTCATGTTGTGCCCAATCGAGGTAATGATTGGTTATATTTATGAGTGTTGAGGCTAAAATTGACGTTCCTATGGCCTCATCTTGAAGCATTTTTGGGTCTGGTAGTTTAAAATGGTCTAAATCATCCCACATATTATTCCTTTATAAATAAAGGAGGAATGTGCTAGCGTCAGTCGGATCCGCCTGAACAAGCATTTCCACAGGTTGCGAACCTATAACTTACTTGTTTTTTTCACTAGTGAAGCATTCCCCCTTGTGTCATACTAAGTTCAAGAGGATGTCTCTTTTGCTTTTCTGACACGCTTATTGGCCTTACGAGCCTTATTCTCTTCTCTACGGCCCTCTGCACGGTAACGAGCACATTTAGCTTCATCTCGACCATGTTTACGATTCTTTTTACCCTTACGTGTATTTTTACCACGTTGAGTAACAATTTTAACTTGGGTTTTTCCCATGGCGACCTCCTTTATTTAGTCGTCATAGGTACCCCCTTTCAACAATGTATATGTTTTATTAAATAACACTTATCATGTAGAACAGATTCAAATAGAACAATTCTCGTCCATTCCTTACTTGTAAATTCTATATATGAATTATAAATTCCACCTAAATTATTAACGTATACAGAACGGGCAAACAGCGAATGTTTTTTTCTCCTGAAAAACACTAAACTGATTCCGTCCACCAATCGGTAGTGAATGTTTCTCTCTTTAACTTATTCACCATAAACTGCGCCTGCAGTCTAGAATCGAATACTTTTGGGGTAACAGCCTTTCGAACTTTAGCCTCATCACTACTACCTTGATACCACGGTTCTGAATCAGTGGTTTCGGAATTAACCATATAAAATATATTGTTAGCCTTGTTTCTCCCCACCACTATTGTTTTGATCGATTTCATATGTCCTCGCTTTAACGATAATTTGACTTAGAAGTTTCTGTAATTTATATGTTATACCTTTTTCGCATAAAGCTTTTTCAGCTAATGCTGCAATTTCTTCTAATGGGCCCATAATTACCTCCTGAGTCCATATACGTTTAACTTACAGTTAAAGTTTTGTACCTTCTTCTTCTAAATGAAAATTCTGAGGTGCCTCTATCTTCACTGGATTTACCACAGAAGAATCAAAAACAAACCCAACTATAAAGCCAGTCGAGAAGCCGATAAAAAATGCTACTACCATAAAAACAACAATAGTAACAAATCGTATTGTTCTCTTACTTATATCTAAAAAGATTGTATCTTTCATGATTGTTTCTCCATTATTTTTTTAATTTGTTCCATAACCATAACCGCATTCTGAGGAACAATGGAATTCCCGAGTGATTTAAGTCTGTCCACCCTATCGGATATCCCATCATCCACTCTACGAACAGGGGGTTCAGACAACCAGTATCTGAATTTATCTTCCCTAACTTCTTGTATTTCTTTAATTCCTTTTCGCTTGGAAACATTTCCGTGAACCAATTTTTGTTTTTGTTCGACGTCTGTTTCGAACACTTCTCTATCATGTAGTCCGACACTCGTTGGGTTGGTAAAAGTCTTACATATCTTGCCAAACCTACGCTCCCATCTATACCATTTCCTCTGTTGCTCATTGGTTTTCCCGATTTCAGAAAGTATATGTTTGTGTTCTGTTGTATCGCCCCCTGTGCCGCATCCGCCGCCCGTGGGGTAGGCAACAATCCATACTCTTTCCCTTTTATGCCATGCTCCCAATTTGTTTGCGGATATACTTTGCCATTCCGCATCATACCCGATTTCGGCAAGGTCACAGAGGATCGTATCAAGACCTCTGTGTGTGAGCCTTGAGACATTCTCAATAAGTGCAAACTTGGGTCTACACTCGCAAATAATTCTTTTGAATTCAAACCAAAGACTAGACCTTTTTCCATGTATTCCTTTTCCCTTTCCCGCTATACTTATGTCCTGACAAGGAAATCCACCAGCAATAAGATCAACGCTATTAATATTATCACATTTAAAATCACATATATCCGAATGAATAGGGGTATCTCCCCAGTGTTTATTAAGAACTTTTTGGCAGTGCTTATCTTTTTCAACCATATAAACAATTTCTAATTCCTTTTTCCATACAATCTCAGCGGCTAAACTGAAACCACCAATACCTGAGAACAGATCAATCATTCTCATGAAGACAATTCCTTAAATTTATCGTGCGCATCTCTTAAATGATAAAAAGTAAACCCGTATGTACCCCACGTTTCTGAGGACGGGTAGAGTTCTTTCGCTGGGAACGTTTGCCCAAACCTTTCGTGTTCTTTTTGTTTTTGGATGACGATGACCTCAAACCCGATCGAGGCATCAACCTCGGGTGGGTCAACGAGGAATTTTTCATAGATCGCATACCTACCCTTTCTTTCTACTTCGTCGAAAATGAAATTCCACTTTTTAAAATTCTTTGATAGTTTTTTCATACTCTCCTAAAAAAGGACGAGTGATCGTGGGTTCAAGTCCACTCGCCCCTTAATTAAATTGTGGGTTATTCCCCACTATTCTCCTTAGCCTTAGCCTGCAACAGCGTAGCACCAACCAGCGATGTTAAAAGAGCATACAACTGAGCATAAACATCAGCAGTAATATTCTTCGTTGCTAATAATGCACTAAGCGCAAGTTGACCAACAATTAAACCCCAGGTTTTGTAGGCTTGTTTCGAAGCGATGAAATTTCGAAACTGTAAAAGACCAACAGACCCAAATAAACCAGCAAGAGCCCACCCGATGTCTGGACTAAACCACGTCCAAGCTTCAGGTGCAATGATGGTAAACAGGGCGGTAAGAAATGCAAACAAAAACCCAACATACTTTACTAAAGGTTTGTCTGGCATAATGTTCTCCTTTTTTTGATGTTCATATTAACCCATAAATGCAAAACTGTCAAGTAAATCTACGGCTATTCCACGTAAAAGTCAAGTAGTTTTCCATATTTCTATTAGTTTTTTAATAACTATGACAATAACCAGTACCGACATAACAATAATGGTTGATAATATACCAGCAAGCAAGAAATTAATGGGCCATTCTGGGTGAATGTGTACTGGAAATATGATATTTGAGAATAATCCAATCGAAAAGAACAAAAGAAACACGGAAATCAAGAATATTATTGCAAGAGCAGTCGTAAAAAGTGTATTAAAACGAAAATCACTGGTCTTTTTCCATGCGACTAGTGCTGTAACTGCAATTTTCTTCAAAAATTTTGTAATTTTCACAAAAATCTCCCCTATAACGCACTACTATCCATTTTGCTGACAGTTGGGTCGTTAATTTGGTGAAAATCTGGGTCATATATGAAATAATCACCAATATTTACGACTAAATAGACCTTTTCATCAACATATACGTCAGATTCAAGGTATTCCCCTGATTCTTCGTCAAATTTCTGAATTGTTAGTATAAAATCCTCGTCATCGAAGTGTGTGACGGGAATTGTGATAAATTTGGTATCTTCTCCATTATGTATTGTCGTTGGCTGCATTATGGTGTATGTTCGGGCTGGTTCATGAGTTTTTTCCACCACAGTGCCCTCTGTCAGGAAATCACCACAACCAACGAAGAATAAAACAAATAAAACGAGTAATTTAATCATTTGAAGCCCTCCAATAAAGATTATGTCAAGATTTGTCTTCACGACAGCTATTACAGCGGGTTGACATCCAATGACCCTCTGTTTTCGTCTCCCCCTCTGTAGATCCGCATTTTTCACATATAATGTACGATAAACTCTCAAAAAAGCTAATTATGTCGTAAGCTTTCTCACTACCACCGTTTATATAGAACCTTAGACCACCAAACTTCTCTTTTACCTGGCAGGCAACGACCTGTTCAGACTTTGTGCTATCAACATTATACTGAATCATCCTGCACATCTTATTTATGATAGGATACCACCCATCCCCACACTCAAAACCAAAGTCCAACCCTTCACCAAAGAGTTTTTCGTAATTTTTATAAAGTTTTTCCGTTAATTCTTGATTCATTATTCCACCTTTCTTATAAACCACACATCATACATTGCAAAACACAAAAATAATAAAGCTATCCAGCTGTACCACGCCAATCCAATAGCAAAATAAATAACAACATATATAACAAAACAAAAACTCCAAAATACTCTAAAAAAACGTATCATTATTTTTCCCTTTCTAATTTTTCTAGGTAAATTCTTCTTAATGCATTCAAGGAACTGTGTCTACCAACAACCATCTTAATGCCATTGTGTTCGAATTCGCAAAAAGACTTTGTGTCAATGGCTTTTGCAATTGCTTCTTCGCATTTTTTATCAAATTCATCCATTTTCCACCTCACCTCTTGTTATTTTATATTTTTCCAACGTCATTTCACTTTTAACGTCTATATATCCCCATGAAGCGTCCAAGGCCCTAATGAGGAGCATGCGTTTTTCGTTTATTTTGTAGTTTGTTTCCTTCAATTTTTCGTTAGACTCATCTAAACAAACTACACAATGGTTTGGCTCCTTAAAGTCGTTGCCTGCAGTCCAGCAGATGACCTTGCCCTCCTTATAAAGTATCTTGGCTCGTTCTTCATAATGAACCTTACAAGTGCAGTGGCGTAGTTCTTCGATGGTCAGTTTGGTCACTTCGCCCCCTTTTCTAATTCATCAAGTTTTTCTTTTAAAAAATTGGAACGCCTAAGAAGTACTTAGCAATTTCAATTGCTTTTTTCTTTCAGAGATTCCTTTGTACAAGCACAGTTGAACGAATAGTTAATACCGTGTGGATCACATATATCGCACATATTATTCACCCTTCAAAGCTACACCCGCTATTGTTACTGCGGTATTCAAATCTTTACAGTCTACTATCTTTCTCAACGCATTTTCTAACAGAGCAACCCTCGCATAACTTTTTATTTGTTCTTTCGCTTGAGTCGCAAGAACTTCATTTAAATCCATATTATCAACCTTTCAGAATTTTTTGTAAACCTTCAACAACTTGTACAACTCTAACTCTGGATCCATTATCCCAACTATCTCCATAGGACTCGATTTCCTTCTCAATAGCCTTAGTCAATCGCTGGTTATCCGCTTCCAGTTGTTTATAAGTATCTTTTGAAAAATATGCATCAGCATACTTTTTTTCTAATTCAAGTAACTCTGCCCGTAACACAGGGACACAAGTACAATGGACTTCATCTTTAGCACATTCTTCATTTATTACGATTTTCCAGGAATCATTAATATCTTTTAATTCCTCTTCCAGTTGTTTGATTCTATCATAAGGATTCTCCTCACACTTCTTACAACCACCCGAATAGTGAAAACGGCTACCACCACACTTAGTACACTGTACACCCTCTCTTAACCAGTCCATTATTTCCAAGCCTTTTCAATGCTGACACCACACTCAGTTACATGTTTAAACATCGACATAAAATTAATCTCCAATTGAATTTGATCATCCGTATCATACCAGAACGATTTCTTTGTCTCATAATATTGATGAGCTTTCTTATCTCCGATTGCTAAGCCAAGCATAATATCAAATTTGTAAAACCCCGTCTCAGGCGATTTATAAGTTTCTTCATACCATATAAATAATTTAATAGTATCCTGAGGAGTCCATTGTCTGAATACGTCGTGATCCTCAAAGAAAGGATCAGTTAAATCAACGAGTCCGTTCAACACCATTGGAACATCATTAAACTTGGATAACCCCAAGGAATTCTCAAAGGCGTCTCCTGCATTCCATTTCGCACTAGGATATCTTTCAACAACTGTGGGCATCTGTGCCGAGCACAGTGCGAACAGAACAAAAATAAAAATAATTGCTTTCATACGTTTCTCCTTTTTAAATATTCAGCAATGAGGATGCCATCGGCATCCCCTCGAGATTCTATAACGTCCCTTAGATGGGGGAACAGCCTAATGCCTATCTGGGTGGAGGCTTCCTTTAAAGCGGTGGAGCCTTTGACTGGAGGTAGGAGCATTTTCTGCCAGCCCTTAGAGTCTATATACTCAAAGGGTAGTTTGAGTTTCTCTATAACTAAAAGCGTAGATTCTAGAGAGCGCATAGCGCTACAGGTGGATTGGAAATTTTGAGGATTTACCAAGGGGCGTTCGAAGCCAACGAAGCATTGTCTGCTATCGAGGTCGCTCAATAAGTATAAAAGCTTCTCGTGGTCAATCCTACTTATGTGTCTCTTTATAGTTTTCTGAAAACCAAGCTCCTTAAAAACTGGAGTGAGACACATGTTTGCTTCGTCCCCCTCTATAATACCTATAGAGCCTGTAACGCCATTGTCAATTCCTACATAAATCATCCGTTCTCCTTTATTTGAACGGCAGGACAGCTTTCTTATCATCGCCTGTGCTGTCGGTCCAGTTCAAGTTTTGCTATTTTGGATTTTTTCATCTCTTTCTCCTTTTTGATCAATATAAGAAACTAATTTCCCGTTGTCAAGTATTTTTTTCCACCCATTATTATTCCTACAAGGGCCTGTGTTTAGGATCTTGGTTAGTTCGTTTCCCAACCTACAAACTGGAAACATTAAGTCCGTACTACTACTACAGACGAACATGGACTGGGGGAGTCTTTTAAATATTATCAATATATCTTCGCATATATTTAGGTACATCTTCCCAAAGAATTCTTACATCATCATTATAACTTAGCTCTACGGCTTCTATATAACTTAGCTCTACGGCTTCTATCCAATCCGTATGGAAAAAATCTATTGTCACTGTCACCTTGTGTTCATTGCCCCAGCCAGCATAATGCGTAACAAAGAAGTGTTTTGCAAAGAGTGATTGTTTTTTCAAAAGTACCTCTGCATATATTTTGGTATTTTTTCATATTCTTTTAAGTACACCCCTCGGGTTAAAGTGACCTCCCTAGCCTTTGCCTGATATACAATGCGTACAGATCCATCAGGAAGTACATTTACAGCCCTGGCAAATAATGATTCTTTCTTCATGTGGGGAAGTTAAGGGGGGACATGGACAAAGTCAAGCATTTTCTGAAAAAGTGAGAACATAGGGGAGAAGGGTGTAATAACCATACCTCCCTTATTAGTTCTTCCTTGGATTAGAGCAGTCTCCCTGCCCTCCCCCAGGGAACGAGGATGTGTGAAACCGAGGCGGAGCCGAGGGGTAAGGGGTATAGAGTAAAGTTTGAAAAGTGTCCCAGTATTTAAATTGGGCTTTGCTATAGGAGGCATCTTGTGAAATTTTTCTTTTGTGTGAAATAGCCCCCATACCCTTTGATAGCAAGGCTTTGCGGGATCGACACATATATGATGCATGCATATATGTGATATCCGTCACATCCAGGGTACATCATTCTTAATACTGTGTACTATTCTACATATCGCTGTATATGTACTGATATCAGTATCTTGTGGCTTGTTATATAGTTTATAATATAGAACATGCTCCTTAAAAGTGTAGACTATTATACACTTTTTTGTGTACTACCTGATCTGTGTACTACCTGATCTGTGTGTACTACCTGATCTGTGTGTACTACCTGATCTGTGTGTACTACCTGATCTGTGTACTACCTGATCTGTGTGTACTACCTGATCTGTGTACTACCTGATCTGTGTGTACTACCTGATCTGTGTACTACCTGATCTGTGTGTAATTGTCTTGAGGATTGATTGTAAGCGACGATCGTAATATAAGTAATAGTAAGACACGCCTATAATTTACATGCTCTTAGAATCGATCTCAGGACGTTAAAAAATAGTTTTTTATGCTATAAAACCTCGTATAACAGCCTATAGCCTGGGTTTCCGCCATTTACAATCAATTATATTTTTAATACATATATGAAAATAAATTAAATATTACTTGCATCTTATTTATTTTCGATTAAATTGTATTTCAGATGTTAAACAAAAACAAAAATAAAGGGTTGAAACAATGGAAAATTTAAACTTAATTCAAATGATTTTAGATTTGTTTATTTCACATTTATTTAGTTCTGTAATCATTTATAAAATTGTAGTTTCAATTTACCAAAAAATTATCAATATCAATTTAACTTTTGGAGAAAATTAATAATGAATTTAATTCAACTTGATGCAAGTAATTTGTCTTTATTAAATAAGATAAAATCGGCAAAAACCAAAAAAGTAAAAAAAATCTTACTTGAAAAAACTATTGGTAGTATTTCAAAAACTTCAAAAATGCCTTGTTATAGTTATTCAATTCCAGCAAAAAATTGTAATATAGGAAGTATACTAAGAAAAGTTAAAAAATCGGTCTGTTATTTCTGTTATGCAATGAAAGGCACCTACGTATTTCCAATTGTAAAACTTGCACTCGAAAAAAGACTAAAAAGTTTAAAAAATCCCTTATGGCATTTATTTTTAATCGAATGGATTAAAATAACTAATAAAACAAATTTATTTAGGTTTTTTGATAGTGGAGATTTACAAAATTTCAAACATCTTGTAAAAATTGTAAAAGTAGTAAATGCTCTTCCTAAAATTACTTTTTGGTTACCAACAAAGGAATACAAACTAATCGATAAATATTTGGAATATAGGGAATTTCCAAAAAATTTAGTTGTAAGAAAATCGGCTTTTTTAATCGGTCAAATTTCAAATTTCAAAAATGTCAATACATCTTCTGTAAATGTAAATGAGAAAAAATCGACAAAATTTAACTTTCAATGTTCCGCATATAAAACCGTTAAAATTGATAACAAATTTAAAGTATTTCAATCGAAAACTTTAGCAATGGCATTTATAAATAAATACTATAGTAAAACCATAAACGACAAATCTAATAAGAAAAAATCTTCCGATTTTATTGGTTTTTGTGGAAATTGTAAAGCATGTTGGAATAAAAATTTAATTAATATCAATTATCCAATACATTAAATAAGGTATCTCAGATCAATTTTAAGACAATAAAAAACTAAAGCCATACAAAACCATTAAGGAATAAAAATAATGTCTTACAATCAATCCTCGAACGAATTAAGCACTATCGACAAAAAAACCACTTTCAGAAACTATATGAAAGTACAAATAAGATATATAAAATTGTTATCTTATATTTTAGATGTAAAGCCAGAATTTATAATTGAAAAAAATGCACTAAGATATTCAGAATTGTATACAAAAAAACATAAATCACTATAAGAACAAAAACCAAAATGAGCCGAGGGAAAAAATGAAAAGATATTATAGAAAATACCTAAAAATTCAAAAAAGAGAAGAAGAAAAAGCCATAATGAACAAAAACCAAAATGAGCCGAGGGAAAAAATGAATAAAGAAGAATTAATTGCCAACTCATATTATAAAGGAAATATTATTCTATGGGATAATAATTCAAAAAAAGTTGATTATACAATCACTCATTATTTCGACACAAATTTAGATGAAATTGGTTATGTTTCTTTTAGTGGTACTAAATTCGAAAATGTAATAATATTCGAACCTAAAAGAATTTGGGATGAATCATTCATAAAAAAATATGAAATAGTTGAAATTAATTTACCATTTAACGAATAAAAAGAAAGTAGGAATCATGTTTACACCTAAAACAACACCTGAAGAAATTGCATTAAATATCTTTAAAACATTCAAAAAAGATATTTTAGTAAATTTTAATGAAGACCAAAAAATCCATTTAATTTGTAAGGGAATGGTAAAAATTTTCGGTCAGAAAAAAACTCGTCGAATTAATACTATAGACCGAGATTTTTTATTCGATGGACTTGTTACATTATCATGGCTTTTAAAGAACGAATAAGCCATTTTAAAAGCCCGATGGTAGGTTGGTATAGACTACGCATAGATCGTGCCATGGTCGGGCGCTAAGGACCTTAAAAAGAGAATTAAAATGATATGCTTTAAATGTAAAAAAGACAAATCAATTTGGAATGAATTTATAACATTGAGAAACAAGGAAATTGAAGATTTTAAATTTGTTGGTTATCCTGTTCGAGTTGTTACTGGTCAAAGACTTTTAGATATATGTAATACATGCTTTAAATTCAGAAAAGTATTGATAAAAAAACATTTAGTTTAATAGAACCCAAACACAAAATGAGCCGAGGGAAAAATGGACAAATTACAAGAAGTTATTGAGAATCTGGAACATGCAAAAAGCATGTTAATGGCTAAACCTGCAAGAAACAATGCAGAAGCAAGAATTGATGACGGTATACTCGAACAACTCGATTTTAACATCGACAGATATCAATTTCAACTCAGGAAATTGCAATCAAAGGAAGGAAATTAAAATGACAAAATCAGAAATCAAGTCAGTAGTTAATGGTCTCAGAAATAATGTACATTATGAAGGTGTAAGCACTGAGCCCTTATATGGTCTGGGATTGGATGACTTTCCGAATAGCAAGTATGTACGTCGTGAGGTGATAGCCAATTTTTTAAACTGGCAGTGTATGTTTTTGGATGGGACAATTGATGAATCTGAATTATCAGATTGTATTTATCTTCTGAAAAAGAAGAGAGTTGTACTGGTTTAAGCACTCGACCCATGTCAGGGTATGCCTGATACAGAGATCATGCTCTGGTGGGTCGCTGAGACAGTTTACAATTAAATCAAACAACAGTTGACAATAAGTTGACAAAGGAGAAAAGAAATGACTAAAGAACAAAACAAAAGAGCATCGGGACAGTATGCACAAAAAACCAAATATCATGTTGGTCAAGTCGTCAACATTAATACTGGCGGAGAAACATCAAGGGGCACAATAGATGATCAAGTATACTCACATCAGGATAATAAAGGCAATCTGATTTATAAAACTGTACCGAAAGGATATTACTGGAATGATGCATATAGGATAAGATTTGAGAATGGAACCACACAGTATATCCCATCCGAATACATATCAGAAGAAACCGAGACAAAAGAACAAAGCAAAAGAAGTTTAGGACAGCATTATAATTTAGATGATAAGGGTATTGATTATATAAAGAAATTGGAGACCGAGACAAATGAATTTGTCATGTGTATAGATTGTCAAATGACATTCC
>Ga0307377_10003981_pt1 | contig 16351 bp, 18 predicted proteins | sample TR3MG_FD_202535 | JGI IMG/M metagenome (GOLD analysis project Ga0307377, IMG submission 202535) | Soil microbial communities from Risofladan, Vaasa, Finland - TR-3 | ecosystem: Environmental > Terrestrial > Soil > Coastal area > Acid sulfate soil | place: Finland: Risofladan, Vaasa | collected... | reverse complement strand
TAGAGACAATGTGACAGTAATTGGGAATCCTGCAAGGGAGATGGTTAAACATTGAGGATCCTTCACATAAGCCACTCACCTCTCCCGGATGCCAGAGTAGAAAAAATGGCGGTGTTAGACAAACTCTTAGGACATGAAACCATATTTGCTGGACCAGAACCTATTGCTCCCACCATGCGTATTTTCGATAGTGTCCATTATATTTATCAGAGTCATGCTGTACGTTTTGGATTACCCATCATTTATCGTATGTTACAACTAAGAATACAAAAAATAATCAAAAAAATCAACCCCGACGTCATACATGCACACGATATTTTTTGTGTTATGTTAGCTGTGGATAGTGGGTATCCATTTGTATATGACGATCATGAGTATTGGTCCAAAGAATATATGTGTGACGTTAGTGGAAGACAATTATTCAAGAGAATAATGTATCCCTATTTTTCCTCGATATGGTTAAAACGAGAGAGTTATATTGCCGATAGAGCACCCGTAATTACAGTTAGCGATCCGATAGCTGATTATTACAAGGACATCGGAGGAGAGTGCTTTGTGATACCCAACTATCCTTCTCAGCACGAAATAGATAGTGCCACATTTTCTGAGAAGGTTAACGATCTTACCACAGTCTTTATAGGGAAAACAACAAAAAGATTTTGTTCATATCGAGACGAAGCAAATTTTGTGGACTTTTTCAAGAAGATAAACAAACCCTTAGTTTGTATCGGTAAGACAATACATACACCAAGTGATCGAGTGCGATTTACAGGACATATACCCCACATGAATGTGTTCGCAGAAACGTCAAAATATCATGTGGGTGTTGTCCCGTGGAGAGCACATACATATCATAGATTCTGCAGTCTAAACAAGGTGTACTCCTATGCACATTGTGGAACGATTGTTGTTGTAACATCACTCTTCACAAATGTTATAAAAGAGTTCCAGGGTAAATGTAGAGTCGTAAATAAATATGAGGATATGAACGACGTCTTGAATGAGATGGAGGGCAATATGGATGGTACAGTCTCAGAGTGTGAGGAGAATATGAAATTTGCACGTAAGAATTTTATATTTGAAAAATATGAGGACACGTTAAAGGAGGCGTATAAAAACGTCTAATCCCAATATCCCAATATTGATAGTAACACCGTTTAGAAATGAGGATCACTCCATACCACACTACCTTAAAGGACTAAGAGAAATCGATTATCCAAAGGAATTGATTGATATATATTGGCTGGAGAATGATAGCTCGGATAAGACGTTGTCGATGTTACAGGAGGCTAAAGATGATTTACCGTTCAAATCTATGACACTTGAGTCCATCAATATACTTGGACCTGTTAAAAAGCGGGAGTCAGGAGGATACGTGAAGGATATTGGTTCTGGAAAGAGGAGAAGGAACGCATGGCTAGTAATATGGAATAGCTATTTCATTCCACTAGCCAAGAAAGTGAATCATAAATACATACTATTTTGGTATGCTGATGCTGTGCCTCCACCAAACGTCATAACCGAATACCTAAAGGTTTTCGATAAATATTCCGCTGGATGGGTTGGGGGCAGGATGCTTCGCAGAATCCCTCACTTGGGTAGTCATCGCAATGAATTTCCTTTCTCCCTTTTGAAGTTATTAAATATCCATGTAAGGAAGATGGGTGATTGGTCAAGCCCCCGCCCCATAACACTTGCAACTCAGAATATAAGACATCCCATAGAGTGTAAACTCACTGGGCACGTGTTCATGATACCGAGGGAACCCTTATGTAAATGCACATTTCATCACGCAGTCGAGGAAAATCATTATTCCATCACACAGGGTTTGGCAATGCAGGGATTAAAGGTATATTACCAACCATCAGTATATATTAAGCACGTATCGACAGATGGAAAAATATGGGAGCCCCAGCAATGTTGACACACTCTTTCCTCTGGTTGGAGATAACAAATAAATTTAACACTATGGTCAGAGGAGCACAGATAGGTACGCTGTTCATAGTGATGTTTGAAGTGATGTGGGTGGTATTATGACCAGGATAGTTTTCGTAGGTGGGACTGGTAGGTGTGGTACGAACATAATGAAAGATATTCTAACACTTCACCCAAAAGTGGCTTCACATCCCTTTGAGTACAGGTTTATCATAGATCCAGACGGGATAATAGATTTCTACACAACAGCATTGAATTGTTGGTCCCCGTACACCATAGACCAGAAACTACATAGATTGGAATCGTTTTTGATGGTTCTTGCAAAGAAGTATGAGGGAAAGGAAATATACATTGATTGGGAGTTGAATGAACACCTCCCAGGCTATGAGGAAAATGTACACAAACTCATAGATGAACTTGTTGTGTTTAAATATATTGGGGAACATTATGGACTGGTAGAGAAAAGAGATGTATACTTCATGCGGTGTTGGACGAGAAGCGAACTGAGTCGCGTATTGGGATGTTTCATAAGGAACCTCATTGACGGGTACCTTAGGAGGGAGGGAGGCGATGTCTATGTCGAGGACAATACACACAACATCCTGTTCGCAAAGGAGATTCTTGAACTTCTGCCCGAGGCTAAATTTATACACATGGTAAGAGAGCCAAAGGATGTTATAGCGTCCTTGAGTAAACAGAGATGGGTACCGAGCGATAAAGTAAAGGCCGCTAAGTGGTATAAAGAAGTGATTTCCCGAATCGAGGATGTGAAGAAAGAAATTCCCGAAAAAACTATTATGGTGGTAGATTTGTACGAGTTGGTTGATGATACTGAGAGGGTATTAACGGATGTTTGTGATTTCTTGGACATACCGTTCTCGGATAAAATGTTGGATATGGATCTCAGCAAGTCACATAGGGGTAGGTGGAGAGAAGAGTTCTCAGCCGATGAATCTAAAATAATACAACGTATTCTAGAGGGGTGGTTAGTTGGTTAAGAAAGAGTATATTAATGAAAGGATACGTTTAGCTATTGCGGAGGCCACTGATCCCGATATTTATAGGACTGGTCCCCCCTGGGGTGAGTATGATCCACTCTACAACTGTATTCTTGCTCTCGTATTAAGATGGGAGCCACACTACTCGGTTCTCGACCTGGGATGTTATCTCGGTGATTTCACAGCTAGATTGCAGGAGGTTGGCTTCGAAAAGATTGTTGGTGTAGATATATCAACGGAAGCTATTAAATACGCTAAACAAAGGCACCCAGAGATCACATTTGTTGCTTCAGATATAAATGACCTAAATTTCGAGAATGAATTCGATGTGGTTGTTGGATCGGGTGTTTTAAATTTCAATCACCTTACCAAAGAAGAATATTCTCAAACGATTTTAAAGATACACAGTTTTCTTCGTATAGGGGGCTATTTAATCGAACAGAATCCCTACAGTGCTATGAAGAAAAAGGAAAGCAGCGCCTTTAAAGAGATGGATAGGTATTTCCAACTCGTGCAACATCTTGAATCCATTAAGTATGGTAGATATGCTTACAAAGATAGAAGAGAGCATGGTAAACGCAGATATATCCGACTTCACAAGAGGAGAGATTCAGTACAACCTGAGAAATCGTGTTTTGGGCTGTACAAAGGTATTTTGAGGGAGGTATATAGAAATATCTGATCTTCGGGTGTTCCTTGGCCCTATCGGGATCGCAGGTGTCTTATGGGATTATCGATGTGGACTCAGGAAGTTGGGGGTAGATGCTCAGTTGATATTGTGGTATCAACATGAATTTAAGTACGGTTACGATGAATTATGTGATACGAGTGGGTTGATTCCGAGACGCGCATTTTACTATGTCACAAACATGATCGAGAAAAAGATATATGGATCAGATTGGGTAACGAAAACAATGCTAGAGCTAAGAAATCGTGATAAAATAGAGGATTTCATCCAACGGTTTGATGTTTTTCACTTTAGATCTGGGCATTCTCTTGTACCGCACAATGCGGATGTACGATCTTTAAAGAAGGCGGGCAAAAAAATTGTGATGACCTATTGGGGGTGTGATAGCCGATGTGCATCCGCTGCATTATCATCCAATTACCCAGAAAAGGCATGCCTCTGTAAACTAAGTGGTCGTTGCAGACGCCCCTGTAGATACACTAAGAAGGTGAATATGATTAAATATTGGTCGAAGAATGCTGATATGATATTTTCTGGACTTACGAATTCTAGCTTATTGGACTTTCTCGGTGTACCGTACGAACTCGCCATCATACCGATAGATACAGAACATTGGAAGAGGTTTGAATCAGAGATCAAGAAGGATAAACTATTGATTGTACACGCACCGTCCTCAGTATATAAGGGTACTACCAAGATCACAGATTCTGTACATCAGTTACAGAAAAAATATGATTTCGATTTCAAAGTGATACAGGGTGTCCCCAACGAGACAGTGCGAGAATGGCTTAACGTAGCCGACATAGTTGTCGATCAGTTTGGTATGGGGGGTTGGTATGGTAGGCTATCTGTGGAGAGTATGTCAATGGGGAATCCTACATTGTCCCACATTAAGGATGAACATAAAGAAACACACAAACAATTCTCCGACTTACCAATCATTAATATCACTCCCGACACTCTATACGATAGGTTAGAGGAACTCATTATTGATCCAGGACTTCGTAAGAAGATCGGCAAGGAGAGTAGAAAGTACGTCGAGAATATACACAGTAGCGATGTGGTTTGTAAGAGGTTATTGGATACGTATAGGAGACTGTGAAGATGAAAGATGAGTCTTTTGGGAACTGGGAGAGTGATTGTTGATGGATAAGATAAACAAACTTTCGAATAGAACCGAGAGATTGAGGCAAATAAAGGAATCAAAAATGCTTCCATATAGACCTCCCAAAATCTACATCGGCAAGAATTCAAATATACACTCAACCGTTGTTTTAGGCGAACCAAGTTACAGTATGGAGCGAGATGATACAGGTGCATGGGTAAGGGGACAGGAATTGGGTGACGTAATAATTGGAGATGATGTGGAGATTAGTCCATATGTTGTAGTGAGACGGGGGATGTTACCAGGACAAGCTACGATAATTGGAGATGGCTGTAAAATCTCGGCATTTGTGAATATGGGCCATAATTCTAAAACTGGTAAACATGTTTTTATAGCACCTCATGTTAATTTAGACGGTAGTGTAGAAATTGGTGACTATTGTCGGATAGGACCTCATGTTCAAGTTAGTCATGGAGTGAAAGTGGGTATGGGGGCATTCTTAGGTCAGGGTTCGGTGGTAGAGAAAGATGTAGAGCCTTACGCAGTTGTAATAGGTGTTCCCGCGAGATCCATAGAATATAAAGATAGTTGTGTTCACCCAAGCTTTAAACATGGTGAGGGGTTTAGGTTAGGAAAATTCTGTGTTATAGAAGAAGATGTGATTGTAGGAGACAACGTAAAATTAGGTCATCACGTAACATTGAAAAGTGGAACAAGGTTCGGAAATAATATAGACTTTGCTGACTACTGTAAAACAACTGGTATATGCTATGTAGGAAACGATGTGAATATTCGAACAGGTTCATGTATATCCAAATCGGTCATAGTAGAGGACAAGTCTTTCATTGGGGCTGGGATAATGTCTAGTCATACAAGGGATGTTTATCATCATAGACCGAAAGTTACTAAGAAACAGTTAATAACGAGAATTGGTTATGGAGCAATTATAGGAAGCCATGTTAATCTATCTGCCGGAATAATAATCGCTGATAATGCTATAATTGGATACGGTTCTGTTGTCACAAAAAGTATCACAGAATCCGCAATATATGTTGGAAATCCCACAAGAAAACTTGGTGATCTTGATCCTAGGTATTATATCAAAAAACCCGAAGAATATAGGGAGCACGAATTTAGTATGGAAATGTTAAAGAAATATCTACCATATTGTGTAGACATGTGAGTGAGAATGTGATGTGGGCTTGGTGAATTGTGTTGACGAAATCTAATTTGAGTGATCACATTATGACAATCGATACAGACTGGGCACCCGATTCGGTTATACACAATGTATCAAATACATTAATCAGAAATCATACAAAAGCGACATGGTTTGTAACACACCAAAGTCCTGTTATAAATAGATTATTTGATCAACCGGATTTATTTGAAATAGGTGTACACCCAAATTTTTGTGAAGGTAGTACACAAGGAAGTCAGCCACATCAAGTGATGAAATATGTGAAAGATATTGTTCCAAATGCCCAGTCAGTAAGAACACATCGTTTAGTACAGTCTTCTGATTTGCTGAAGATGATGAGAAAAGAATATGGTATTATGTATGATGCCTCAATACTTCTCTCCAAGATCGCTCATATAAAACCGTACAAGTTTTATTTTGAAAAAGAAAGATTCATAACGAGAATACCATATTTCTGGGAGGATGATGTAGAGATGTTTGATCCCGATAAATGTTTTGATCTATGTGATGAAAGATATCATGTGGAGGGGCTAAAAATATTTAACTTCCATCCAGTGTGTATTAATAAATCAGAACATGTGAAAATGTTTTTCGAGGATCTTGTAGAACTCTTACAATCCAAGGGAAAGACAATAAAAGAGCTTGGAGAAGTGTTTAATGAGGTATAAACGAAAATCGTCTCTAATAATTGGTGGCATATTTGTATCGTATGTTGACTATGGGTGATGATTAAAGGATGGGAGAGAATAGTTTATACGAAAAGGTTTCAAGAGCAAATATAGTCTACCACACAATCCTGGCCGAGACATATGATGAGACACAACCATATTTTAGCCTAGAAAATGTGGAAAGAATCAGAGAGTTGGTACTAAAGCTCATGGACAATAAAATACCAAGTATTTTTCTAGATATTGCTTGTGGTACAGGTTTTATGTTGAGTATTGTTAACAGCTATTTCGACTACTGTATTGGACTCGATATCACGCCCGAGATGGTAGTAGAAGCAAGAAGGAAGTTTTATAATATGAATGTATTCTTATGTATTGGAGATGCTAATAATATTCCTTTTAGAAAATCACAATTTAATTTTTCCTCCATTTATTGTTCGTTACACCACTTTGTTGAACTGGAACCTGTTTTGGCAGAGATGTATAGGGTACTGAAAGATGATGGTGTTTTCTATTCCGATGAGGACCCAAATTTCTATTTCCTCAGAGATGTAAAAGATCTAGAGACAGAATTGGTTGGTTTAAGCTTCTTGGCGCGAGATGTTAAATCTGTTAGAGGAGCGGATGAGATAGTCGGTGATAAACATGGAATAGACGCTGAAGTGACAAGACTATCTGAGTTCCAGAGACTTGCCAAGAATGGTATGAAGAAAGAAGATGTAGAAAACATTCTAGAGAAGGTTGGATTTAAACGAGTCTCTTCAGAGTACAGATGGTTTCTTGGGCAAGGGCATTATCTACATTGTGTGTCAACAGAAGTATCCAATGTGATAGAAGGATTCCTCAGGGGATGTTTACCACTTTCAAGGAATCTGTTCAAAACATTTTACACCACAGCAGTTAAGGAGAGCAAATAAATTGAATATTCTCATTACGGGAGCCTCTGGGTTCATAGGGAGATATCTGGTACATAAATTGAGTCAACAGGGGCATGATGTTGTCGGGGTGCACTACGAAAATTCCCTGGATATTTCGGGGGTGACGAGTGTTTGTGTGGATTTAAGATGTATCACTCTGGTAAAGGATCTTTTTGATGGCGATAGCTTTGACTGTGTTGTTCACCTAGGTGGATATATACCCAAACCCCAAGAGACACACAATGTTCTTAGTAGATGTATGAATGTAAATGCCATGGGTACGTATTTCATACTAAAATGTGCGTACGAATCTGGCGTAAAAAGAGTTGTGTATACATCGTCGTCATCTATTTACAGTAGGAGAGAGCACGAACTATCGTTACCCATCAATGAGGATAGTTGGATTCAGTCAGATAGTCCGTATGCGTTAAGTAAATATATGGGAGAGGTTTTTGCGGAGTTGTTTACAGAGAATATGAATATGAACGTTATTTCATTAAGACCCTCTTCTGTTTATGGTTTCGGCCAGTCTCCGTATTGTGTTTTACCAATTTTTGTTGATAGTGCTATAAAGGGTGAGAATTTGAATGTTTGGGGCAAAGGTATGTATACACAGGATTTTGTTTATGTTGAAGATGTTGTGGATGCTATAATCAAAACACTAACTTCTGATGTTGTGGGTGTGTACAATATAGGTTCGGGTGTAGAAACATCCATAACATCCCTGGCAAAAATGGTTAGGAGAATATTCAATCCTGATATTGATATTGTAACGAAGTTAGTGAAGAATGAGGACACAACCCGGTTCTTTTTAGACATCAGTAGAGCTAGGAATGTGTTGGGATACCAACCAAAATATTCTCTAGAGTCAGGATTACGTAAGTATAAGTCAGAGGTGGAGAGGGAAAAATGATGTTGGGTCTGATCTCCGATATCCATTCAAATCTTTATGGTCTACTATCCGTTATAGAGAAGTTACAAGAATGTGATACTATACTTTGTGCTGGTGACGTCACTGGATACTATACATTTGTAAACGAAGTTTTTGATGTGTTGGAAGAGAATGGAATAGTATTCGTACGAGGAAACCATGATGAGTACCTACTGCGAGGATCGTTCGATGGATTTTCCCCACTTTTGGCGAGTAGTTTGGAGTACACAAAAAGTGAGATTACTGAGGACAATTTAGAAAAAATAAGGCGAGCACCAACAATATATAGAAGTATATTTGATGGTATTAAATTAGAGATGTCTCACGAATATGGTGACGAGCCTTTCGATACAGACGTGCTTGTCTACGGTCACACCCATGCACCATCAGTGCAGTATGACGGAGAAAGAATAATCATCAATCCCGGTTCATGTGGACAGCCACGTGATGGGGATACGAGAGCGTCATTTGTTATCTTTCATACAGAAAACAGAGAGGCTAAAATTAATCGTTCAGTATATGATATCGATAAAGTCGTTGATGCCAGCAAAAAAGCGGGTATCCATCCTAGATTCATTAAAGCGTTGAGTAGGAGGAATGTGTAAAGTGAGCAAAAAAATTCCGGTTTTAGTAACCGGTGTAGGTGGAGGAGGCGTAGGTGAACAGGTGGTTTTCGCGCTGAGGGCGGCCGAAACACCGTATAAAATAATCTGTGTTGATATGGATCCCTATAGTTTGGGTCTGCAGATCTCTGATGCGGGATATGTTGTGCCTAGAGCAACGAGTGAAGAATACTTAGACAGAATCCTCGAGGTATGCAAGAAGGAGTCTGTAAAAGTACTAATACCCGGATCAGAAGCCGAGTTGTTCAAGATTGCTAGGAATAAGATGTTCTTCGAAGATCATGGGATTCTGCCCCTGATCAATAGCACAGAAATTATCGAGCTTTTTGAGGATAAGTATAGGGGATTGTTATTCTTACAGGAGAAGGGATTTAGGGTGCCCCTATGTAAAAGTTTCGATGAGTGGGATGATTCACATTATCCATTGATTGTAAAACCCAGTCTAGGCTCAGGCGGATCAAGATTTGTGTTCGTGGCCCAGAATAGAGAAGAGCTAACTTTCTTCAAGGGATTTCTAGAGCGAAACGGTTGTGTACCGATATTCCAAGAATATGTAGGTTCTCCGGACAAAGAATATACTGTTGGTGTACTAACATCACTAGACGGAGACTTAATGGGTTCCATCGCCATCAGGAGGAGGTTGGTGGGCAGATTATCGACTCTTTACTCTGTTAAGAATTATCTTCCCGATGAACCACCAATATGCATATCGACAGGTATTTCGCAAGGAGAGATACAAGACTTTCCCGAAGTTAGAAAAAATGCTGAGAGAATAGCATTGCGTATAGGATCGAGGGGGCCGATTAATGTCCAATGTAGAATAGCAGGTGAAGATATTTTTGTTTTTGAGATCAATCCCAGATTTTCTGGTACAGAAAGTTTACGAGCACTTGCTGGGTACAATGCTCCAGATGCTTTAATCAGAAAACACATCCTGGGTGAGGAAGTAGATGGGTTATGTTTTAAGTCTGGTATAGCATTACGTGGATTATTTAACTATTTTATGGAGGACGAGTTAGATTGACAGAGAGTAGATCTGTGAGTATACAAGATACACGAGCAGTGGTTCTCGGAGGGGCTGGCTTCTTAGGGAGTCATCTTTGTGAGAGATTGCTTATGTGTAGCGTTGAGAAACTCATTATAGTTGATGATTTTTCACTAGGGTGTATGAATAATGTAAAGGGCCTATCTGAGCAGCCCAACTGCATAGTAAGAAAGATTGATGCTTCAAACCATAAAAGTATGCTGAGGGTATGTAATGAAGACCAGCCCGATGTAGTATTTAATTTGGCGGTAATCTCACTGCCGGAATCTCTGGTGAAACCAAAAGAGTCTGTTGATACAAACATTCTAATCACCTCAACAGCATGTGAACTCCTACGTCAGGAGAAATATAAAACTCTCATTCATGTGTCATCCTCCGAGGCGTATGGTACAGCGATATATACCGATAAATCAATGAGTGAAAACCATCCAACGGCTCCTAAAACACCGTACGCCGCGAGTAAACTAGCGAGCGATCATATTGTCCTTTCCTATTATAAAACATTCGGGGTAGATGTATCCATAGCACGACCGTTTAATATGTACGGTCCGAGACAGAACCAAGGGACCTATGCTGGTGTTATACCTATAACTATCAATCGTATAATGAACAAACAACCTCCAGTTATCCAGGGTGATGGGCTACAAACAAGAGACTATTCATACGTGCTGGACGTGGCGAGTGTTATTCCCGAGTTCTATGAGAATACTGCCACGAGAGGAAAGGTTATCAATATAGCTAGTGGTAGAGAGATCACGATCAAGAAAATTATCCATATGATAATGGATATAATGGGCTACTCAGGTGATGTAATTTACTCCGATGCCAGACCTGGGGATGTGAAACGGCATTGTGGAGATATTACATTGGCAAGGGTCCTGCTTGGGTATGAGCCGACAACATCCTTCGAGGAGGGACTTAAGAGGACTGTGGAATGGTATGTGGAGGGTAAGATATAGAGATCAATTGGGATGTTGTCGATGAATATCTCCACACAGGATACATACCAAACGATATGACTATGGTAAAGGGCAAGGATAAGCCACATTACATAATGCCGGAAATAACAATAATTCCTGATGCATCTATTAACAATGTGCACACCACTCTGTGTGGGGCCATAGACTGTTTTCTAAGCAACCACCCAAAAACAATAATGGCTCTTTCTGGTGGTTGGGATAGCAGAATATTGGCATGTATATCATCGGAGCTGGGATATGATATCCCAGCGTATACGACATACAATCACCTTGAGTCTAGGATGGCTAAGAAAGTATGTAAAGCACTTAACATGAGCAGACACTACTTCTTCGAGATACAATACGAGATCACCGAAGAAGATTACAACAGGATAGAGAAAGTCTGTATAGATTCTTTAGGTACAACAGCATTCTGGGCGATTTTTGAACAAATCAGGGTAGTAGAGCGTCTAAGTGATCTGGGGATATACGGCAACACGACTCACATAATGCACGGAGGAAGATTCAACGAATTACTACAAGGAGTCGATCTTTATAGTATGTTGAGTGCTATAAACTTTGGACGAGAGATTAATTGTCCTTGGCTACCTAGATTGTGTCTTCCTTATCTCAACACCGATGTAATATCTTCTATATTTTCGCTTCCGGAGGACGTTAGGAGAAATAAACACTTCCAGTTTATGTTCCTTTTAGAGGTGTTCCCAGAGCTCGCTAAAATTCCTAGTACTAACACCTACAATCGTTTATTGGTTAATAGGGTGGATAGATTTCTAAAATTGTTCGGACGACCACGTTTATTCCATCAGCTCGATGTTAACCGTCTCCTGAGAGTGAACAGAGAATTCTTATTAAGAAAACTAAGACGATACGAAGAGTGGGACGATGAAATTCCTGTTGGTAAAGCCATCAGTATGATGAAACAAAATAAGATCGTAGACGAAAAACATATAATGATGACCCTGATATGTGGCATCCTACTAGATCACGGTGATACGGTATGAAAATACGACTGGTGAAACCATATTTCACAACCCAAGAGGTGGTTGAAGTACTAAAGACACTAGACAGTGGTATGGTAGCTCAAGGACCCCGGGTTGAGAAATTCGAAAAGGAGTTTGCAGAGTACTGTGGCGCTAAACACGCCATAGCGGTCAATTCATGTACATCTGGATTATATCTCTCATTACTAGCACTGGGGGTGGGAAAAGGAGATAAAGTGATTGTTCCCGATTTTACATTTGTAGCTACGGGAAATGCAGTACTACAGACAGGTGCTAGTGTTGATATTGTCGATGTAGATAAAGAGACTTTTTGTATGGATGTGGGTGAGATAGAAGACAGGATATGTCACAATACGAAAGCGATAATTCCGGTACATGCGTTAGGACATCCAGCGAATATCCCTGAATTGATCAAAATATCCAACGAATACAACTTGAATATCATTGAGGATGCGGCATCGGGTGTGGGTTCGATGATAGGAGATAAGAAAGTAGGCTCCTTTGGTAACATTTCATGTTTCAGTCTACAGGGGAGGAAGATTATCACCACAGGAGAGGGCGGAATTATTACAGTAAATGACAATAAACTAGCTGAGCGTTTACGTTCATTACGATCCCAGGGAGCACCACACTTCCAGTTCTGTGGGTTCAGTTGTCGCCTAAGTGATATACAGGCATGTATTGGTTCAGTTCAACTGGGTAGGATAGATATTTTCATAGAGAGGAGGAGATATTTAGCTAGTTTGTATAATGATCTGATTACTGATGCTCACATCCCCGTTGATATGCCTATTTGTAAGAAGGGATATAAACACACATATCAAGCATATGTCGTTTTGGTTAAGAATCGCGATAAAGTTATCAAGGAGTTGGGTAGGAGAGGGATAGAATCGTCCATAGGTACCCACTCTCTCAGTTCAATGCCCTTGTTTGAAAACAATAAAATCTGCTCGAATGGCAAAAGCATTTATAAAGATTCTTTAGCATTACCTATATATCATGAGCTGACGGAAGACGATATTGAGTATGTCGTTGGGTGTTTGAAGGAAATCGTAGATAAAGAAATAACAAGAAATAGTAGAAGGAGTGGAAAGTAACATGAGAATATTAGTAACCGGAGGTTCTGGCTTTATCGGGCAGAACTTAGTGAAGTACCTAGAGGAGAGAGATCATGATGTTTTTAATTATGATCTCAATGAAGGATATGATATCACGGACTTTAACCAGTTGCGTGGTGTTATAGAAACGGGGTTCGACCAAATCTACCACGTAGCGGCTCAGGCATTCTTGGGTCCTGGTGAGAACGATCCGTGCATGGACATGCGGGTGAATGGTTTCGGTATGCTGAATCTATTAAAGTGTCTAGAGGATGAAAATATACCCATGGTGTATACGTCGTCTGGCGCTGTTTATGGTCTCTCGGAAATTCCGCATAAAGAAGACTTGGTGTGTGTACCTATGTCAAATTACGGAGTCTCTAAATTAGCTGCTGAAAACTACTTGAGGAAGTGGGTAAAGACGATGGGGATTGATGCAAAAATTACACGGTTTAGTAGTGTATACGGCCCCCACAGAAAACATGGCCCAGTCAATATTTTCATAAACTTAGCTAAACAACGGAAGCCGATTACTGTTTACGGACAGGGCACACAAACAAGGGATTTAGTCCATGTTCACGACGCTATTAGGGGTGTAGAAAGGGTTCTTGAAAGAGGTAAGAGGGGTGAGATATACAATATTGGGTTGGGAGAAGAACACAGTGTGATGGAGGTAGCGAAAATAGTTACGTCGGTAATAAACGTACCGATAGAGCATGTAAAGTACGAGCAATCAGCCTTTGATTTACCTCGTTCGTGGTTTGACATAACAAAAGTACAGAAATTGGGGTATAACCCGATGATGCCTCTGGAACTGGGAATACGATCCACTATATTTGATATGGAGAGAGGCGAATGACGGATCCAGTAAAATTATTCGAGGAGAAGTTTAGTGAGTTCCTTGGTTCTAAACACGCTGTAGGTGTCTGTAATGGGACGGCAGCAATACATGTAGGGTTGTTATCCCTGGGTGTGGGTGTTGGTGATAAAGTAATAACAACACCATTTACGTTTCCGTCTACCGTTAACATGATTATCGCTTGTGGTGCCGAACCTATTTTTGTTGATATCAAAAAGGATACGTGCTGTCTTGATCCAGATAAAATCCATTCTATTCTAGAAAATGTTTCAGGGATAAAGGGTATAGTGCCCGCCCATCTGTTCGGGAATATGTCTGATATGCCTCGTATTATGGATATTGCTGTTAGTAAGGGACTCTTTGTGTTAGAAGATTCAAGCCAAGCTCTAGGAGCGAAGATGTTTGATAAATATGCTGGGACGTGGGGTGATGTTGGTACATTCAGTTTTTATCCATCTAAGAATTTCCCAACAAGGGGTGGTATGTTAGTTACGGATAGGGATGATGTTGTTGACTTAGCTAGGCAGGTGAGACATCACGGTATGGTTCGTGGGAGAGTTGTTAGAATGGGCTTTAATTATGACATGCCCTGGGATCACGCTCAGCGGGGGGAAGAATATTTACAATTACATAAACCATCAATATTTGCTGAGTTGGGTAGATATGGTTTAGAAGATGGTTATTACCCGCATGTAGTGTATGATGAACCGTACTATAAGGAATTATGTAAGAATGGCAAACTCTTCGTCCATAGGTGTCCTGTGGCAGAATCTGTAGCGAAGAAAGTAAGGGAAATGGGTTATGGTTAGGAGATAATACGATGAGGGTCCTGTTAGCGTCAGCGCATCCGGATGATGTGGAGGTTAATTGTGGGGGAACTATACATAGACTCCGTAGGCAAGAAGCCGAGATATGTAGTATTTATATGTGCCCATGTTCGGAAGACCCCAGAAACGTGGGACACCTTGAAGAGCATGCTGCAGTTGTAAGGAATATGGGTATAGATAAGTTAATTGGTTATGATTTTCAGAGGCGTTATCTAGAATATCATAAACAAGATGTTAGGGATACACTCTGGGGTATTAAGGAGCAATTTAACCCAGAATTAGTTATATGTCCAAGTCCACATGATTTTCATCAAGATCACCGAGCGTTATCGGAATGTTGTATGACAATCTTTCGAGATAGTTGTTCTATCTTGGGGTTTGAGGCATTAAGGAGTTCAACAGACGAATTTAGAGCAAATTTCTTTGTCATATTGAGCACAGAAGATGCTATTAAAAAAGAGGAAGCTCTAAAGGGCTACAAAACCCTGCTGAAGACTAGGCAATATTTCTATAAACCAGAATTGTATTTGGATAGATCTAGGGTGAGGGGATCACAAATTTTGGTTGATTATGCTGAAGCGTACGAGTTAATGCGTGGGAGACTATAACACTCATTTCATTATTGACTCCACTAGTTGTATCAACCTATTACTACTCCTGATCCTATCAAATCTTTGTTCCACCATTTGTCTTCCGTTTTTTCCTAGCATTACTCTATATCCATCGTTCTCGTACAGTTTTCTAATAGCTTTGGTGAGGCCAATGACATCCCCATACGGGACAACTATACCGATACGATGTACATTCACCAATTTGCCCATTAACGAACTATCCTGTCCAATTACTATTGATGGAATCCCACAAGCACAATATTCAAATAGTTTTACAGGGTACGATGTTTCAGAGCATATATGACCCTCCTCTACCGGAATAATCCCAATATTTGCCATAGAAATTTTCTCAGCGAGTTTATTATGATCTGTTATAGGTCCCGTGAACACCAGAGAATCCTCTAGTCCAAATTTCTGAGCAGTTCTCTTAACTTTATTTATCCAAGGTATTCGTGGTATAGATGAAAAGTCACCTACTATCACGATCTTTATATCCAGATCATCCAATAAACTCACAGCTTGTTGTGTTGATGTCATGTCGTAATAGTCAATAGCACCACATACGAATATCATGGTGAATACACGATTCTTTCTATCGATGGGTCTAAAAGTCTCTGTGTCAGCGCCGTTTGGTATCACTGTAGAGTTGACACCTAAATTCCTTAATATCTTCTGTGTACCTGTGGTCACTGTAACGACGAGATCACTTTTTTGATAGAGGATAGACATGAACCTCCTATATACTTTGAGTGCTTTTGTATCGAGTTGTGAGTTTGTTGTTGATATTTTATATGAAATGAAAGCGTCTCTGTAGTCTATCACTATCCTGCTGCCCGTGATCTTAGCACCCAACCATGTACCAAGT
>Ga0307377_10003979_pt1 | contig 16356 bp, 34 predicted proteins | sample TR3MG_FD_202535 | JGI IMG/M metagenome (GOLD analysis project Ga0307377, IMG submission 202535) | Soil microbial communities from Risofladan, Vaasa, Finland - TR-3 | ecosystem: Environmental > Terrestrial > Soil > Coastal area > Acid sulfate soil | place: Finland: Risofladan, Vaasa | collected... | reverse complement strand
GGGGAAGGCAACCTGGAGGGTCTTGTAGAGAGCGATAAGGACTGGGTACAAAGTAACTTCAATGCCTGTGTAGAATTTCTTCAACTAGCAGAACGGAGACAGTCATGAAAAAAGCACTGCAGGGATATACCGTCGTGGGCTATTACGACGACAACGGTCAAATATGGGTCGAGCATGTCACCGGGCACGACTCCACCGAGGCTGTGGTCAAGGCCGTGAAGAAGCTTGAGAAGACCAACGGCCAAGAAGATTTCAGCAAGGGCTTCCGGGAGAACGTCTGCATTGTCGAGGTCTTCTGTGGCACACACAGAGGGCAGACGGACGGCGAGTCTGTGTCCGCAGCCATTGATTGGCCCGGCCTTGAAATCACGGAAGAACATGAACTTTAATCACCACTCCTCTGGGAGAGATTTTGTATCAGATCCTATGAACCAAAAGTTTCTCCAAGGCTACGTAAAGGCAATCTGTATTAATAGGCATATACATAACCCAGAGGACATAAGAGATATCATTCAGGAAGTCATGCTCCAGATCTCGGAACATTGGAACTATGATCCGAACTATATGAGCGAGGATAATCGTCACGCAAGAATCTCAACCTATCTGTACGTGGCCATCAGCCGGTGCATAGCCCATTGGAGAGAAAAACAGAAACCTGAGCCGAAGTCCGCCACTTTCATGAGAAAGATAGGGATCATTCAGTCAGAGAACTATGATGAGGATGTTAGACTTAATCTGAACCGACTCCATGATTTTATCCTAAATTCGACTAACCTTTCTTCCTCCCTCCGGGAATGGCTCCTCACTGTCCTGTGGGAGTTCTGCACGGGATTGAACGCTCGTGAGGTGATCAAGGTTCTCCATAAAATGGGCATAAGAGGACCCCATACGAGAGCAATATCCGATATGTGGGTGTCTTATCTGAAAGCCAGACTGAAAAAACTGACGCAGCGATTCATAAGAGAAGGACGTTGTGTTGCTTTCCAAGGGGGCTTCGATGATTCAGATCAACTGCAGGAAGACTTTTAAAGGCCACCGTCCTTTCCAACTTTTCGTAGCGAAGAATCTTTCCAGGATAGAATCCGGACTTACTCTGGTCAAGGGGAGTGAGGCTGGAGGGATTGAGTATCATACAAGAAATTCCAAAGGACGACAGGAACGGGCGAACATTCTTGCCATAGACCAGCAAGGAAACTATGTTGTCATAGAGGTCAAATGGCCGGAAGCGCGACCCGATGCATTAGGCAAAGTCATGAAGGATATGGCTTGGGTAGAAGCCAAAACCCATCAATGGTGTCGGGGTCTCATAGTAGCAGGGACAGTGCATCAGTCCCTTCAGGATATCAAGAACCTGATCCCTGATATCATTCCTCGCCAAATCGAATTTTGTTCTCTCTTGAAGGTGAACCCTCGAGAAGAACTGATCCGAGATCTTAAAATAAGGGATTATTTCAGGCAAGTCTCAGCCAATAAGATAAACCTTCTGACCTCCTATCTGATAGGTAAAGAGAAACTTCATCCGGAGAAAAATCTGTGGGTTGAAATGGTCAAGGCCTTGGCTGAAACCTCCAATATAGCCTGGGCATGCACCAGGATTAACATCAAATTTAATCTGTCAGGTAAACTGAAAATTACGCCAGAAAAATTTCGGAAAAAATGGCGATGGATAAAGAGGCATCTGAACAGTCTCGTCCAGGTCTCGTCCGGAGAAGAAAGAAGGAATTTGTGGGAAGCTAAAGAGCTTCTCTATTTCATCCAAAACAATACAGGGATTCTCAAAATAAAAAGAAGGCCTAATGCCTTATAACAGAGTCACCAAGAGACTGACCAAGTACGTCCTCGTGGTCATTGGGGATGAAGAGTTCTGGTTAACCATGGGTGAGACTGGCGAAGAACTTCAGCCCTTCGTGGACAAGGACCCTGAGTACGTCAAGATTCAGGTATGGGAATACGACCGTAAAGAATACGGAGATGTTCTTGTAAGCAAGGAAGAATGGAAACCTTCGAAAGGAACCTGATGCATATCAATGATATCAAAGCGTTCTCAAACAAGGTCGCCTTGGATGAAAAGTTCCACGGGAAAATTGTGGTCATAAAAGCCCCTAAAGAAAAAGGTGGCCTCTACATAACCCGGTCAGGAAAGTTCGACGGCACGAAGGACCAGGCTATCCGCTTCAGATACACCAAGGATAAGGTGGGGGAACAGGTCATGCATTGCCACATGAATGGCATGCCCATTGAAGTAGAAGACGGAGCCACAATGAACGAGGTAACGGAAGAACTAAAATGAAAACCGTTGAACAGATTTATCAAGATGCTTTAAAGAAGTCTGATACAAGCCTGGGCTTAGTGCGAAACATTAACCGGCAGTTCAGGGCAATGGATGAAAGCCATCTGTGGCCTATTCGTGGTAGCTTTAACGTTACCGAACGGGCTATCCGTCAGGCTCGGCAGTCAATGAGGGATACTGGTGAAGTAAACCCCTTGGTATACGCCCTGACCGTGGAAAAAAACATATCCACAATAGTCAATGATGAGAGGAACTGGTAATGGTAACCCGCAAAGGACTCGAACCCAAGACCGAAGCCACGATGACTCGCATCGTCAACAATGTGGCCAAGGTCATCAAGACCGGCAACATCGAACTGTTAAGCAAGCAGGCCTATAACTACCTGTACCTGTGCTCCGGATTCATCGCCCATTACAACTGGAATGGCTTCAAAGCTTACTACGCCGACACCGCCCTGCTCAAAGCTGACATCCTCGCCAATGAGAATATTAATCGCTGGCTGAACTTTCATCCGGGGGATGAGAACTTTGATTATTACCAAAACAAAGCACAGATATACTCAGCCATCATCAAAGCCATAAAACCTTAAGGAGACCCTTCAATGATTGCAATAGCACAAGCAGTAACTTGTAATTCGACAACCACCAAAAACGGGGCTCTGCTCCTGACCGGGCCTGAGAAAGGTCGGGTTTGGCCAATAGCAGGCAGTACCGTGAAACCGTTGGGGAATTACTTCCTTGTGAAGTATGACCCTCAGGACCAGTTCTGCCACATCGAGAGTACGATAAGCATAACAGGTATCTATGATAACGGTAACGAGACATTCGATCGGTACACGATCGTGTATGATGAGTATGCCACCCGCATTCCCGGCGAGGAATTGCTCCTCTGTCTGGGCATGAGCGAAAACCCCTTTCATCCGCAGGGCTATTGCGAGCACTCTTCGTGCATGGACGGAGCACATCTTGGCAAGAGAATAGAGCTGACCGATCTGCCGGAGGATTGCCAGAAAGCCCTTGAGCGAGACCTGCAATAATAAGAACCAAGGCCTAACAAATAACCCCAAAGGAGATAATCCTTTATGTCTATCTTCCATGACGGCGTCCTTGTAGATGTTCACATTCGCTATTGGACAGGTGCTGTCCAGTTGACCGCAGCCGATTTCGGCCTGGCTCCTGAGCAGGTATCGACGGCCTACAAATTCGGCAGAAAATATCTCATCCCCGAAGAGGTCATCAAGAGGTTCCGGAATATCGAGGCTAAGGCACGCTATGCTGTCGATCTTAATTCGTTCTCCTTCCCTGTGGGTCACGCCAACTTCGTGCCCAAGAAGAGACAGAAAAAGGTCTTCAAGGAACTTGAAGAGCTCAAGGTGGCGTACCAACAGCTGGTTGATGACCTTATTGAGAACTTCACCACGTACAAAGACCAGATGATCCCGGTTTACCGTGAGGCGGCCGAACAGGCATACAAGAACTCTCGCCCGGCGGGAATATCTGAGTTCTCCATCGAGACCCAGGATGCGGAACTGGAAGAGTTCACCCAGAACTTCATGACTCGCATCAACAGCTATTACCCTGAACCCCAGACGCTCCGGAGCAGGTTCGATCTGAACTGGGACGTCTACACAATATCTCTTGATGCCACCAAGACAACCGCATCAGGTGCTCTCTCTCGTATGCAGCGTGAGGATGAGGCTCATCTCCATGACCTGACCTCACAGGCTTTGTCGACGGCTCGGGAAGAAGCCCGGCATCAGCTTGATGTCGAAGCGTACAGGGAGCAGACACAGGCACGCATCGGCGGATTCGTGGAGGATGTGGTCATGGTGCTCCGGTCACAGACCAAGAAGCTCTGTGAGGAGATATCCGAGAACATCCGCAATGGTCAGGTCATCACGGGACGAACATACAACCGCATCCGTGACTTCATCGAGAAGTACAAGGACATGAACTTTGTCGGTGACGGACAGGTAGAAGAAGAGCTGGAGGCTTTCCGCAGAGAGTTCCTGGATGTCCACACGACCGAACAGGTCAAGGATGACGGGGAGCTGAAGGAAGAGCTTGGTCGCAGGCTGAGGCTCATCTCGGCGAAGGCTACGGAGCTGTCTGATGTCTCCGAGGTAACAGGGGAATACTCACGCCGGGTGATGTTCCGCAGGCCTCCTTCCCAACCTGATGATGGCAATGTCTAAGGCCACACATCCTTGGGATAAAGCTCGACGGAAAAAGCTGACACGGGAAGAGGGTGATCGTCAGGTCACCCTCGAGCCCGGGGTCAACTATTTTGTCGAGAAGCTGGAAGCTCTGGGGGCTAAGACCCAGTGGTCATGCGAAGGCCATCCCAATGGCTTCTACATAGTATTCCTTGCCCCTTACATACTTGCTTGTCTGATACATTCCTGTGGGTTCTTTACGGTGGAAGTTGAGGGGCCTAACCGATGGTCTATCAGGATACACTACGAGCAAAAGAACACACGAGACCACTATAGAACCCTGAGATGGGCAAGTAGTGCATGGGAACGTGTCCTCAACCCAATCCTGGAGGGATTACATGCCAAGAAACAGGGAACCATTTAACACCCTGCAACACCTGTTCGGAGACGTCGCAGGTAACCTTGCAAAGTTATCGGGACTGACGACGTACTGCTCGTGTCTTGCCCGTGAAATTATGGGTAACCGATCGACTGAGCATTTTGAGTTCGACAACACTCACTTCGTGGCAGATGGAGTAGTCGTGCACTACCGTTGCAACCTCGATAACAGGATGTACACGGTCAAGGTCACTGCCGACCCCCATTAAGTTTTTCACTTTGTCCTTAATTTTTCGACCGTATGGGTATATCATTAATGAGGAAGGTACTATGACAGGAGCAGGAGAAAGTATCCCTGCCAAGCTTCAAGAGCAAGGGTCAGATCTTGCTAAGTCCGCCTCTGTCAATGGGTTGTCTGGGCTGTCGTTTCAAGAGCTCACTATCCTGTACCTGTATGAGACTTGGAAGGACGGGGCGGATTGGGGTGTGGTAGAGGAAATGCAGGAGAACCCTGAAGATCCTGCTGAGTACAGACGAATGCTTATTGAGCAGTACGGTTACAACCAATAACAAGGGAGAGATATCCAATGCCAGAATTGAAGTTGACTTTCGAATGGGACGGGAAAACGGTGCACAAAGAGACGTCCGGTTTCACGGGCAAGGACTGCGAATCAGTGACCGACTTCATTGAAAAGGCTCTGAAAGGCCGTGATGTGGAGCGTACCCGCAAGGAGTCTTTCTATGTCCAGAACGACAACGACAACAGGCAGAAGCTCCTCAACTCAGACCTCACAGTCTGAGGACACAGGTCAGCAGGTACAGAAATTCGTCTTTGACGCCGAAGGTGTGTCCAGCCAATGGATATATCCTGAGATGGCTGAGGTCGTCTGTGCCCTCTGTGGAAAACGATGCAAAGAGAAGGGAATACCTCTTTGCGTGAACGGCAATCCTTACTGTGGATAACATAACGGAGGTTTCTCAATGTCACATTTCCTGAAAATGACGGTCGACTTGACCGACCCTGAATCCATCGTCAATTCTCTCACTCGTATGGGCGTAGACCGCAGTGCTATTACAGTCCATCAGAAGCCAACAACTTTGGTTGGGTGGTCGGGTCAGACCCGCCAGGCCAACATCATTGTCCGCAAGCAGTGGCTTCAGGAGAATGCCAAAAAGGTTGGCATGAATGGCTATACGTGTTACGCCGACCTCGGGTTCAAGGAAAACGAGGACGGTACCTTCGAAGCCTATGTGGACGACCACAACTTCAGCGTTGAATGGGTGAACAAGATGGCCACATACCACCATGTGGAGAAGGCCAAGGCTGAGCTGGAGAATCGCAAAATCAAGTACACCGAAACCATTGAAGATGGCAAGCCGGTCATTACGGCCAACCTGCCCTTCCGGAAGCTGAATTCGGGTCATCAGCAGACCCTCGGCTTCAGTGGCTAAGTCTAATCCAAAAACCCCCTCTAATAAGGGAGGAATGATGTCGGAACTGTCAACCAGAATCCAGAGTGCGGATCCCCTCATCTGGATGGAAACTTTCGAAGAGGGACGTACACTGGTCGCTTCTGTTCAAGAGGTCGAGGCTCTTATCAAGAGCGGGGCCCTCGTGGACGAGAACGAGCGCCCTTTCAAGTACCGCATCATGACCTGGGATTGTGCCGTAGGCATCCAGGAAATTGGTGTGAAGAAAGGCAAGCTCACGACAGGCCAGCCAATCACCAAGGCGGTGAACGATGGTGGCCAGACGCTTGACCTGCCCACGACCAATCCGGTTGACCCTCTCATCTGGCTTGATGCTCAGCCGGACAAGGAGCAGGACGGGACAACTCTGGGTCATATCATGTTCCTCAAGGACTTCCACGACTTCTTCGACAAGAAGATTTACGCGAAGACCACTGAGGTTATCCGGTGGATCCGTAACATTCTGCCGAAGCTCAAGGCTCAGGGCAAGACTCTTGTCGTACTCTCTCCTCTCGTAAGCATCCCGGATGAAATCGAGAAAGAGATGCATAAGGTCATCATCGAGCTTCCTAACCGTGACGGACTTCGGAACATCCTGAAGGCTCTGTGCAAGACCAACGGGGTGGACTATCCGTCCGATGATGAGGTAATCATCGACGCGGGTCTGGGCTTGACCGGGGATGAGTTTGAAAGCGCCGTCTCGGCATCCATCGTGGAGACCGAGGGCTCTGTTGAACCTCAGATAATTACCCGTCAAAAGGCTAAAACGGTTGAGAAGGCCGGCCTCCTTGAGGTTATCCAGACCATGGAATCTCTCGAAACCATAGGTGGTAACGAGACCCTCAAGAGTTGGGTACGCCGGAGCATGTTGCTCACCGGTGAAGGTGCCCGTGCATTCGGAGCAAAACCTCCGAAGGGTGCCCTGCTGGTAGGTGTGCCTGGCTGTGGCAAGTCATTGTCATGCAAGGCTATAGCCACTGTCTCCAACCGACCCTTGCTCAGGTTCGACATCGGTAAGGTGTTCGACAAGTATCAGGGTGAATCGGAAGCCAAGATTCGCAGATGCCTGGCCATCGCAGAAGCGGTAGCTCCTTGCGTCTTGTGGATTGATGAGCTGGAGAAGGCTCTGTCCGGTACCAAGGGGTCTGACTCGGACGGTCATGGCACGACGAAGCGTGTGTTCTCGACCTTCCTGAACTGGCTTCAGGAACGGAACGCGGATGTGTTCCTTGTGGCTACGGCTAACAATGTGGACACCTTGCCTCCGGAACTGTACCGGCCTGGACGTATTGATGCCAAGTTCTGGCTTGGTCTGCCTGATCCGTCTCAGCGGAAGGAGATTCTCGAGATTCATCTGAAGAAGAAGAATCGTGAGGGCATCTTCACCGATGAGCAGCTCCAGCAGTTGGTAGATGCTTCGGACAAGTTCAGTGGTGCTGCCATTGAGACCTGGGTTCAGGCTGCCATCAACTACGCCTTCATCGAGGGTAATGACGAGGTTACTCTTCAGAACTTCCTCGATACTGTGCAGGACATTGGTATCACCGACATGTCCGACGAGAACATCGTCGCAGCACAGAAATGGGCGAAGAAGAACCGGGCACGCATGGCTTCGCTCCAAGCGGAAGAGACACGGAAGGCTTCTACGGAGCGTCCCCAGACCGAGGGAGCACGCAAGCTGAGTCTCCGGCTCCACAAAGGCGACAAGCCTTCTATTAAGCGAACCTCTGCCGAGGGTACCGGAACTGAGGGATAAGCCAGAGAGAGAGGTATTAAATGGAAGACATGGTAATTGAACGCCGTGTCTGTTGGAATCGGAACCGTGTAAAAGCCAAGAAGACTGAAGCGGTAACGGCATCCAAGGTTCAGGCCAAGGTAACGACGCCGGGATGGGCTATCCGTCCCCTTCGTCGTACCCCCAAGTCTGATACGGCAGGGAACAAGCATGCACGAAACTTTCGGAGGAAGCTGACAGAGAGTGAGGAAACCCTCATCAAAAGGGAATTCCTCAAGCTGAATGGCATCTTTGACCCGAACAAGAAGGATTGTTCTCGTATCCGGGAAATGCTTCCGGACGACATCTCAGTCTTCCAGGTTTCCGGGCATGTGACAAAACTGCACCGGGCAGCAACGTCTGGGGAACTCGAACTGAAGGATCGCCGGGCATACCTGCTGGCGATCCGTGCTCATCGGAAGCATTGGCTCACTTACGGTGGTGAGAAGTACGACCAGATGAGGAAACGGAAAGGGACTGAGAACCATTCCAGTTCACAGATACGGCCTGACCGTGTTCAGGTAGGAAAACGGAACCATAGGGTGGCTCGCTAAACCCGAGTCACCCCCTTTTCTAAGGGAGAGACCTGTGGCAGAGATCAGCCTTTACTATACGTCTGGGGGTTCCGATAAGGAGTACCATCTCCAGTTGATAGGCACCCCTGGCTCATCGGACTGGCAAGTGCCCTTTCAGTATGGAAGACGGGGCTCTGCCTCTAACGGTGGGTTCAAGATACGAGATACTACCGAGTCAAAAGCTCGCAGTACATACGAAAAATTCATCAAGGAGAAAGTTGGTAAGGGCTACACCCTTGATTATTCTGGTGAACCGGGACTGACCACAATTGAAGAGGCTATCATGGCCGCCTATGGAAATGAAGCCGTAGCAACAGCCAATAATGTTCAGCCTACGACCCATCGGCAACGACGGGCTATCACGACAACCCCAGTGCCCCCCAGCAAGCCGGAGTTTGAGGAGACAGCACCCAGACGGATCATGTGGGCGGGCAGGCGCCGAAGCCTCCAAGCTGAGGGTGGGGACGCTCAGACCGGAACCGTAGATCCATTGACGGAAACCCTCCTTTCTCAGCAACCCAATCCCATTGATGATCCAGAACCATACCTGTGTGACGATGCGTTCGGGATGCAGAAAAAGTATGATGGCAAACACGTCATGGTACGAACCCTAAACGGACGAGGCCAAGCCTTCAACAAGAAGGGTCAGCCCATCCTCATTCCTCAACAGGTAATGACAGATGTTCTCGCTTGTGGCAGGGATCTGGAAATAGATGGTGAGCTGATAGGTTTAAGGTATGTAGTTTATGACCTGCTTAGCCTGAAGGGTAAGAACCTTCGGGGTGAGAGCTATCAATCACGTCATTCCAAGCTACCAAGAGCTTTCAATGAGGCAGGAGGCTTTGGTGGTTCAGTAGAAGTCGCACCACTCATCGTGGGAGAACGGGACAAGCAGGATTTGTTCCAGGACCTCCAGGACGAACATGAAGAGGGCGTGGTCTTCAAGCGTCTGGGGTCAACCTTTGTGCCCGGCCGTCCGAGTTCAGGAGGGGACTTCCTGAAGCACAAGTTCTATGCAACGGCTTCGTGCATTGTGACTGCCGGCCGAGACGGAAAGCGGTCAGTAGGATTGACCCTTCTGGATGGGCGGGCCGGAGTTGGGCCGAGTGTAATCCCTGTGGGCAATGTAACCATACCCAACACGAAGGTTAATGGACAACTCATTCCTGTTCCTGAAGAGAACAGCATCATCGAGGTACGATACCTGTATGCGTACCGCGGTGGTTCCTTGTATCAGCCTGTGTATCTGGGACCGAGAGATGACGTGTCTGCGGAAGAGTGTCAGATTTCACAACTGAAATACAAGCCGGAGGCTTAACGATGGATTCAATCATGGAAAAGTTCGTCTATGACATGGCGAAGCGTCGCCTGCGAGCATCGAGCATAGTCCGTGAGCCGTTTCGGCCTCACGCTTACGTCCCACTTGAGATCAACCCTGAAAAGATCCGCCAGGCAATCAAGGCTCTCGGGTTTGAGGAAATCCCAGACGAAGCTCTTGATGAGGTGGCTGATTTCAAGGCGATGGCTATGGTTCATCTGGACTTCTCTACCCGAATGGAGGACAGCTTGAGAACACTCGGAACCCTGCTATCTGATGCAGAGGTATCCAATGTGTCTGTGGTATGCGATATGGCGGTGGGTGAGGGTGAAGAAAAGATGGATGTGCTCTGCGTGGCCATGATAGACCTGAAGGCTTCTGACAGCATGATAATGCTTCCCTATGCCGTGGAACCGGAGGACGTAACCTTTGGTGAAGCCTCCATCTCCGGTGCCGTTGAAGAAGAAATGCGAGACCAGGTGATTGAGGGATTCTTAAAGGCTGAAGCACAGAAGTTCCTTCGGGAGAACCCTGAAGGGGATACTGATACCTATGTTGACAATCTCCCAACCGAGTTCCCAAATGTAGAAGGGGCTCTTAACGAGGAATAAACCCAATGGGAAAAAAGAAATTCTTTGACAGTCTGAAAACCGATATGAAAGTTGCTCAGAAGATTCTTCGATTCTGTCAAGAACACCGGGCGGAGTTCCATCCGGGCAGGAAGGGTTACACGATCGTCGTTCCCAGACTCCTTGGAAAAACCTTGGAAGAGGAGCTGAGATGTTTGGTTCCTGAAGGAGCTGAGGTGGATTTCATCGAGGCTCCCAAGGAAATGACACGCAACAACCTGATGAATCTGTTGAGGAGAGTTCAACCATCGAGTCTGAAGGTAGAACCGGACATGGAAGGACGAACGATAGTCATCGAGGCTAATGGCGTGCCTGAAAGCGACCCTGTCTGGGGTGAGATGAGCCAGGTCCTTCGCAAGGACGGCTACTTCGAGAGCTGGAAGTACGTCATTGAGGGTAATGAGGTCAAGGTGTTCCCTGACGTAATGGATGCAATGTCCAGCCGTAAGGGGCGTGACACGGCCATTAACGAGGGTGACATCACCGACCTGAAGATAAGCCTTAGTAATGCACAGACCGTTGATGACATCCTGAAGGCTATGGGAGGCGCATGATGTTCGTACTGTTCATCCTTTTGGGTTCCGTAATAGCGATAGGCACTTTCCTTTCTGTATACGCAACCGTCGAACTTAAAAAGCAGAACGCTCTGCTGGATAAGCGCCTCAAGGCGCACGCCGATTCCGCCGGGATGAAAGTTTTCAAACAAGGTCTGGGGTGGGTGCCTGCTGACGGCACCTGCATCGGCCGTTAAAAAAGGGGGGGAGAAGAGCATGGCAAAGGTCAAGTTCAATACCAAAATGGAGTGGGGAAATAACGCTGATGAAATCACGGTGTCTTTCTCTTTCTATTACACACCGGCATACAGCGACCCTGACTATCCCTCTGCGTCCTCTGATGCGGAGATAGAGGACATTAACGCCTGCGACCAGTACGGGAACAAGATTGAGCTGGACGAGGCTCTGTTGGCACAGGCAAAGGAAGTCTGCTGGGATCATGTTGAGTGTCTGGAAAGGCAGAGCTGAAACACAGAACCGTAATGATTCGAGGCACTTATATGATAATCGAATCGGTAACAATCATTTTTGCGATGATATTGGAGGCGACGGCTATAACGTGGCCTGAACTTGAAATCCAGGAGCGCCTGCCCTTCTTGAAGAAGAGAAACGTCTGGGGGATGGGGATGACCTTGGCAACGCTCTTGTTGTCCCTTTCTTACATGGTCTTCAGCTTCATCTGGTTCCTGAATGAACAACAGCCGTTCCAGTTCTGTGGAGGAATCCTGATAGCAATCTCTTTCTTGGAGTTCATTGCTCTTTCACGGGGGATTAAAAAGCCCCCATTCTTAAAGAGACTTGATGGGGCAATCAGTTTTGTTTGCCTGACCTTGATAGGCTACGCACGTTTCCTGTGGGGGTTTTAAAAAATGAAAGACGAAACCGAAACAATCCGTCGCGCTCTTGTCTCCGCCATCAATGCCCAGCCCGGTTCCAGGGAAGCCTTGGAACAGGAACACGGCCGTGTCTGGGACACGAAGGAACTGGGCAAGGACTTTGACGTACTGGGGTTTGGTGCCCCCTTCTGCGTGGTTCGTAGAAAGGTTGATGGGGTAAAGGGTTCCTTGATGTTTCAGCATCATCCCCGTTATTATTTCGACTTCACGAAAGATTAAGCTATGATGAGGACTGACTGTTCAGCAGAGGTGCTGTTCCCCTATGCGAAGACGCGACTCTGTGGAATCCCCCAAGGATATGCCCTCAATCAGGGGGGCGAGCACGGGCTGACCACGAAGAGCCCTGTCTGGGGTGTCACCAAGGATCCTCTTCAGGTTCCGGGATGCGTCATGGTTCTAACCCGGTTCCTGGATGGGTCGCCTATTGCACTCCGTTACCGGAGCTTTGAAGTGTTCCGTTTTGTTCCTGAACTGTGGAGTTAAAATATGGGAAAGCCTTTGAAATATAAAAAGGAAGACTTCACGGTACTCACCGGAGCTGAAACGGGTGATGCACGCATTAGCCACGTCATTAACAGTAAGGATGGGGTGGTACATGCTAACTTGTTTTGGATACCGGGTAACGTCTACATGCGGGGTTTGGTTGGGGAGACGGGGACGTTTGAGCTGGGGTTCCCCTTCGCCAGTGAAAACGACCCCAGACAGATATTGCCCAACGACGACGTGATTCGATGCGTCATCCGGACTCTGGAGCGAGGAGAATACCAAGAATGAACAGCGCAGAATCTCCTGCCACCAAGGATGCCCAGATGCTTGCTGAGACCTACGTTAAGGTTGGCCATGAGGCGTGCCTCACCCAACTGAATCAGCTCATCAAAGCCAAGAATCCCTCAACCATTGAAAAGGTTGTACTGGTAGACCGATTAAGAACACTGCTCATCAATAACGGGATAATGATAAGGAGAAACCCATGCCTGTAAGAACTTCTACCACCTATTACATCGAGCATGAAGGACAGGAATTCGAGACACAGTTCCACCCTGTAGAGGATTCCTGGCAGGTCACTATCAAGGGTGATCATGCTCTGGTCAGCTATCTCAGTTCAGATGATGCAACCGGATGGTACTTCGACGAGAATGACTCGGGGCGCTTCATCAACAGAGACCCCCGGTGCATGGGAGAACGTCTGGGGGATGACGAGCTGAAAGAGTTGATGGAGGCTAACCCGGGGCGAGCCTTCGTCATTCACAAGTACGAACACGGGATGTGCCGGTACTACCGGGCTGGAGATGAGGCGACGGCGGCCACCATCCCAGACAAGCAATGGGATGTCTCGCACGCTGCTGCGGTCTTCATCGTTCCTGAAGACGCCCCCGACCCTGAGAAGTATTGTGATTCCGTGATGGAAGAGTTCACCAACTGGTGCAACGGGGAAATCTATGGTATCTGTCATGCCACCTACAACAAGGTGTCAAAAGACGGAGAGGAATGGGAATGGGTTGAAGGCGAGACGGACGAGTGTTGGGGCTTCATTGGCTCAGAATATGCTGAGAAAGAATTGGCCGAACAGCATGAAGAGAAGCTGAAAGAATAAGAGGAAGGTCTCCCCCCTAATGTTCGGATCGGTCGCGCCCATGAAGGGCGCGTGGATTGAAACGAAGAAAAAGGAGAACTATGAACAGCAGACGTAACAGCAGACCGGCACGCCGAGGTACACGACGGGTTGCCCCACAAGAAGTTTCGGTTCAGGATCAACTGACGGCTATCCAGCAGAAGTTTGACCGCCTGCGTGAGCTTGATACCCAGATTGGTGCCGTGCGCCCCCTGTACGAGGAGAGAACCCGGCTCCTCCAGGAAGTGCTTCCGCTTTTCGTGAGAGTAGAAGCGGATCAGATTATCCTTCAGCGCCAGATCACCGTGGGACGACGTACGGTACGCCTGAGTCCGTATTGGCTCGATACACGCACCAATACCATCAAGGACAAAGTCTGGAAGGCTGCGGCCTTTGAGACCTTCACTCTGGAATAGGAGAACCCTAATGGACTATTACGGCACAGGCAGAACGAACTACTTCAAGGTCAAGGATGTTGAGGAATTCAAGAAATGGATTACCAGCTTTGGTGGACAGTTCATCACCAAGGCGGAGCACCCAGAATTTGTGGGCATTATCCTCGATAGCGTCCCAGACATGAGGCGCAACCCGGCGGAAGAGGGCGATGAACTCATCGAGTTCGACTTCTACGAAGAGCTGAAGAGCCATCTCCAGAAGAGACAAGTGGCCGTGTATATGGAGTCTGGGGCAGAAGGCCATCGCTACATTACGGGCATCGCCGTGGCCGTGTGCCCTGGAAAAGAGAATGTGGTTGTGGATATTGATGGCATCTATACCCTCGCCGCCAAGAAATTCCGAGTGGCTGAGAAACGCATCACAAAGGCTCTTTATTAATGGGGCTGGTCAAACGCCACATAGAAAACCTGACCTACGCCATCCTACAAGGATGCGGGATGGAAGACACGGATAAGAACTATACCACCGTGTTCCAATGGGTCATGAAACAGGACTTCAGCCATAAAACCAGAGATGAAATCATCTCACTGTTCCAATCCACTCACCCTGGGAACGGCAAAGGAGAACTTAATATGTCTGGGAACAAACATTACATCATCCATGTGGTCGGCTCCATCGAGCCCCAGCTCCGTGGCCCGTACAAGACCAGCCAGAGCAGGGACCTGGCAGCACGCCGGCTCCGCCAAGCTAAGGATGAGGAGGATGGGTTCTTCTCTCTGGATATAGACAAATCTGGGAAGCCATCCATTGATTCCTATTCCAACGGGTTCATGGAAGGACTACCAGGGTTTACCCGGTAACAAAGGGGGGGAGATTATGAAAGTACAGTTAGGAACCGTCTTGACCGCATACGTCGGAGCCGAGATGCTCGACAAGGTACTTGCAACCTGCAATTACGAGGCATCCGGGGACGGGGTCGTGCTCGTGGATACCGACCAGCTTGATAACACCTCCGATGAAACCGGCCAGGTTAAAGAAATGGCAGAGAACATCCAGGCAGAAGCTCACGACGAAGCCCGTGTTCTCAACCTTGAGGAAACAGAAACCAACCGGGAAACCTTCCACGGACTTATCCTGTTAAGAAACTAAAAGGAGAATTATAATGAGCAAGGAAATTGCGAAGGTTTGGGAATTCAATTCCAGTTCCTCAACCAAAGTCTACGAGACATTACAGTACACCGATGGCACCACCTCCTGCAATTGTCCGGGATGGACACGCCGGGTGGCCGTAGATGGCTCACGCTCCTGCAAGCACACCAGAATGATCGACATGGGGACGGCAGACCGCGAATGCTCCGCCCACCACGACTACACCCAGACCGGAATGAAGAAGAAGATGCCCGCCAAGCTCTCTGCGCCTCGTACCAAGGCAGGCCAGGAAGAAATCGGCGGACGACGAATTATGTGGCGTGCAACTCAGCAGAACAAGAACAAGGTGTAAAAAATGCGCACAAAGAAAACAGTGTTCCGTGTTAAAGTCCATCCGGTCATAGACCAACTCGACGATTACCCGTCGAAGGTCTCCGTAACCCTGGACAAGAATGCCGCAGCCCACATCCTCTTCCTGGCCAACGAGGTCAAGCGTCTGGGCATCTACAAGCTCATCGAGTGGGATGGCACGCCTGACTGGGAAAAGGATGACTTCAGGCCAGAATGCCAAGCCCTGAATGTGACTGACGAATACTTCTACTATGACTGCTTCCCGAAGCATTGCAACATAGCGGTGGAAACGGCCACCATCCCGTTGAAGAAGCTCCGCCAAAGGTTCCCTGGAATCCGGGCGAGAAAGTAGCGAAACCGGACACCGTCAATGAGGCTCCTGAGCATTGACTGGGACTACTTCTTCCCTAATGCCCTGTGGTACGACTGGGGGCACCGTGAAGCCCCCTTCTTCATGGAAGCCATCTGGTACACCCGCTGTGGCCAGACCAACCTGAAGACCGGTGAGAAGGCCCTGGACGCCTACATCCCCACGGTTCCTGAGAACTTCTGGTCCCTGGTAACTAACCGCCCGCAAGTCATCGTGGCTGACTCCCACTTCCGTGTCTGGGACCTGCTGGCGCCCGGCACCGAGGTCACCTCCCTGGATGCCCATCACGATTGTGGGTATGGGAATTTCAAGAAGATGTACCAGGCACATACAATAGACTGTGGGAACTGGGGCGCTTGGGGCCAGATGACAGGGAAGATCTCAAAGCTCCGGATATATTATCCGGAATGGAGACGAACCGACAAAGAAGATAAAGCGC
>Ga0307377_10003978_pt1 | contig 16362 bp, 32 predicted proteins | sample TR3MG_FD_202535 | JGI IMG/M metagenome (GOLD analysis project Ga0307377, IMG submission 202535) | Soil microbial communities from Risofladan, Vaasa, Finland - TR-3 | ecosystem: Environmental > Terrestrial > Soil > Coastal area > Acid sulfate soil | place: Finland: Risofladan, Vaasa | collected... | reverse complement strand
AGTTTGGGCAGGTTTCCCCCGCCTAATCAAGATAACCAGGGGAGCCGGGTTTTATACAAAAAAAACCCGGTTTTCTTTCAAATATTTTTTACCCTTTGCACAAGAAAAATATATTTTTATTTTTGGTCCAAACAAAAAATTATTTAATCTCGTCTACGACTTTCCCGTTTTCAATTATCCCGTGTGAGTATTCGGTATTCGTAACTGTAACCGCTTCCTGTAATTCCCGGGTCAAGGTTTCCGGCCAGCCGTTTTCCCTCGCCCACTCGAACCCCTCCTTGGAGATTATGGCGCTGATTCTGGAGGCGTGAATTGAACCGAGTTCTCCACGCGGGCAAACGGAAGAGAAGGCCCGACAGAAGATATATCCGCTCAGGAAAGACTCCTCAAGCATCTCCTGGTCCTCCTCATCCTCACCTTCGATTTTTTCTACTATCCCATAAATGAGGAACCCGTAAGGGTGGATTTGAACGAAGCAGGTTCCGGGTTCGCGGAATTCTTTCAGGAAGACGTCAAGCCTCTTGGCGCTCTCCTGTGCTCTTTTCCCTTGTTCCTGAAGTTCTTTGAGCATTTCCGCACCTGTCTCGAAGGAATGAACAGTCATCGGTTTCTCCCTTGTCTTGTCAGGTTACTCTTCTTTAAGGTTCCAGTGAAAGCTCTTTGCCCTCACAAGTGGTAACCAGGTCAAGTCTGTTTTATATAAAAAATTTCCGGTCAGGAACGATCTTATCTGTTATCTCCGGGGCCTTTTTTATTAGAAGGGAGGGAATCTTCCGCACAAGGGGAATCTTCAAACACCTCTTTAATTTCCTCCCAGGAGTAATAGGTGGAGCCTATTACGATTCCTTTACTCTCTTCCTGAATGGAATCTAGGATCTCCCGGACGGCCCTTTCATCACATTCAAGGGCGAGACGGAGCAGATCTAAGTCATCTTCCGGAAGTTCTCCCTCGAAGAGAACGTAATAACTGGAGGCGTAATCGTCGAAGACTCGAATTCCTTTTTCGATTTCTCCTGTCCGAACATTTTTGAACTCGGTGGGGATGAGGTATACGTTATTACTTCTAATGATGAGGGGCATTTTCTTGTCCTCTTAGTTTTGTTATCCTCAAAAGTGGTAACCGGGTCGAGTCCGTTTTATATAAAAAACCTTGCCCTTCTTTTTCATGGCAATTCCAGGAGGGTTGTTGCGGCAATTCGAAGGTCTAATTGCCAGAGGAGGTCCTTGCCGTTTAAGGAGGGAACCTAAACGGGAATCCTTTGAAGGTCTCCGTCCGGTCCCTTGTGGGTAGTATACTTTCCGGTGAAGTATCCTAGAAGCTGGCAAGTTAGGTTGTGTATTTTACGGATCTCCAAAATTCATTTGGAACTTTCCATTCCGTGTCACATTCCCGGCACCAAGCAATTGGGGTTTTTCCTTCTTGGTCCTCTTTCCCGTTGTCTTTCAGGATATGTAGTTTTTCCCCCTTATCATAACGGACCTTGTAATAGAGGACTTTTTTAACCCCGATCTCAAAAGAGGAGTTCCCGCATTTTGGGCAAAGTAACTGGGCCATGTTTTCCCCTTTGTTTGAATTTTAGCCTGAAAGTAATCAGGCCCAAATGTGGTAACCAGGTCGGAGCCTTTTTATATAAAAAAATCCTCATGAGTCCGGAGTTAACTTATATTGAGTTCTACCCATCCCCGGTGGCAGAAAGAAGATACTGCATAGTCGTCAAGAGGGTTCGAGGAGGAGAGAGGTAGATTTACTGTCCTCCACAATATTTTTTCCGGAACTGTTCTATATGTTCCTCTTCTTCCTTGAACCGTTTCCGGAGTTCTTGTGCTCTATCATAGGGTACGGTTTTATCCCCGAAACACTCGCAGCACGTCACACGTTTTATCGGATAAGCCAAAAGATCCTGTTCTCCGGTTCCATTGCACCCCGGACATTTTTCGGTCGCCCAGTTTCGGCTCATTCTACTGTCTCCCTGTTTAGATAGTCTACTGGTACACAATTCCGAAGTATATAGGCCCGGCTACCGTCACCTTCGTGAGGTATGGCATCGGGAGGGCACAACGCGCTCTATTTTCATCCCCTTCGGAGAAGGCCATCTGTCCCGCAGTATATTCCTCGAAAAGAGTGGATGCCGGTGCAGTGGATGCAGGTACAGGGTTTGTAGGGTTCCGCCTCAAATGAAACGATCTCCGGCTCTCCTTCCCGTCCGACAAGGGTGTTTCCGATGCTGTAGACGTGGGGGAGTGGCTCCCCCTCTTTCCTCGGGGGACACTGGTGTTTGGCGGCGAGGATTGCCCTCTTTCGGGCTTCCTCTTCCGAGGAGGCGCCGACAACGTGATAACGATGCCGGTAAATGAGTTTGACCTCTACCTCGATTGTGTGGGTTCTTCGTTCGGACATTACTGGTCTCCTGTTATCGAGGAATCCCGCTCAGTCGAGCGTTGAAACAGTATGGGGGAGAAGGACAATTTGTTTTTCTTCGCTCCGTGAGGGTCAAAGGCTATACAGAGCTTTCTTTTCCGTGCCTCTTTGCAGAGTCTACAGGTACGGCATTTAACCTTATGGTTTGAAGCCTGAGCGGGACACTTGACGAGCTTGAACCCTTTTGGCTTTAGCTCGTCGAGTTTACTGTGGGGATACACAATGGTCCCCCCAGGACCGAAATAATCGGATTCCAGAATCTCAAGCCCAGCCTCCGACAGGTCTTTGAACAGGGACTTGTCATGGCAGTGGCTATAGCCATACCCTACCATTTTACAGGGAAAGAGAGTTTTGATGGCCTCTGCTGCAGCCTTTAGCTCTTCCACCAATTCTCGGTCGACTTGTCCTTCCCGGTAAAGATCCCCACTAACGAACATTCGAGAGGGCCAGCCCCCACAAAAAACTTGGCTCAACACTGAGCAGGCCAGAAAGCTGGTAACCGTAGCGTTCAGGCAATTTACTGCTCTTTCCTGTGCGAGAGCGGTTCTTCCCCCCTGACTGTAACACCCCTTCCCCAAGTAGGGGCAATCCGTTGGGCAAGTATCCCCAACCTTTCGGTAAAATCCAGGGAGTTCTGTTTTTTTATTCCCAACACCAAAAGGAATAAAGGGCACCCCTTCCTTTTTAAGGAGGGTGTGTAAAATAGCCGTGGCACTTTTCAGGTTCTTCAGGTTTTTTACGCGATTCATGAGCTTGGTAGCGAGAGTTAGAGAATCCATTTCTTCCTCGTATGGTAAAGAGGTTCTACTTACATTCTCATGAATGTGGTAACCAGGGCCGGGCCGTTTTATATAAAAAAAACTCAAAAATCGTCTTTGACCGTGACGGTCTCGGGAGCCCATCGGGTTCGTTCCCGTACCCGGAATTGCGGACCGCCTTGTGCTCCGCGCTTTTTCGCGTAGCTCATTTGAATCCTCATAGCCCTTTGTTCTGCCTGGATACGGCTTTTATAGCCCTGTTTAGAATTGATATCCCGATAGGGGAGAAGACCAGGCCACCATACATGGGTCACGTCTTCAAGGATATAATCCACGCGCACATTGCTTTCTTGAATTCTTATCATTTTCTTGCCTTTGTCATGGCTCCCCCCTTTGGGGAGCAGGTTACAAATGTGGTAACCAGCCCGAGCCCCCGTTATATAAAATATTTTGGGGTGTCAAAAAATAATCGGTCAGAAACGGTCTTATCCTTTGTCTCCGGTGTTCGTTTCCGGATTATAAATTCTTCGTTTTTTTGGGGGACCTCTCAGGTTGGCCGGGAACTCAAGGACTGGACTAGATAGGTTTTCCCCATCGTCTTGTTCCTCCCAGTTCTAGTTTGGCTCCGGGCCACTTGGTGCCACAGGCGGGGCAGAAGTTGCAGGTATACTCTGCATTTCTGCCGATGAGGATAAGCTCCCCATCTCCCCCCTGGAACCTGGCTCGTTGAATCACGACGGTGGGACAATCTGCCCCGTGTAGGTCGCAATGGTAGTTGAGCTGCTGTTCCATGAACTCACAACAATACGTTTCGTTTACCATTATAAGAGCCTTTTATCTGAGGGCTAAAGAGAGCAAAGTCTCAAATTTAGATAGGGAGACCTCTACAACGCCTTTTGTTGTCAAGAAAGCAAATCCATTAAGGTATGCCCCAAAAAGCCCCGATTCTATGAGCCGAGCCTTGAGGTTTTCAATTTGTTCAGTTTGTAGTTTCCAGACCTCCTGGGCCTCAGAATCTCTCCGTTTCTCTTCTGCTTCCCATTCCTCCCAGAGACCCCAAACCATTTGGGGAAAAACCGTTCCCGGATACCATAGGCCTCCGTAACCATAGTATCCAGCAATTCCCACAACGGTCCGGTTACCCGTAGGTAAATAATAATATTGTCGGTGTCGAGACCATTTACCTATGGAGACAACAAAGACTTTTCGCATGTTGCTAAATCGTCCGATATCTTTCCCTATCGCGTAATATTTCCCGGGCTCGATTTTATTTGTTTTCATGGTTCTTTCCCATTTTTGGGATACTGAGTCTAACAGGATTAGTTTACCGCATCCGGGGGCATTGGGGGGAATTGCTTGATTCCAGAAACTCCTCTACTTGTTAGAGTATTTCCATGTCCTTTTGTAGACGGATTTTATAAAAGAGAGACCAATCGTGGTCGCACTCGTCGCAGTACAGGTTTAGTTTCATCTTTCCCGCCTCGGGGAAAGGGTTTCCACACTCGATATCGTAATCGTGGAAGCGGGTTTCGACCGGGGTGCCACAATTTGGACAGGGGAACCTTGAGGGCAACTCTGCGAATATTTTGTGGAGATTTATGTTGAGACCCATAATGTCTACTCCAGGTTGATATAAAACGAAACGGTGTGCTTATCCTGGCCAGGTGATTGTGGGGTTCTGTCTAGTGCAAGTTTCCCCATCGAAAACCCACCTCCACATGCTACCTCGTTCCCCTAAGATTTGAAGGAAACTCCCAGGTTCCACAAAAGGCGCCAGGAGGGAGAAAATCTTTTCCTCTTCATAGAGGCATTCCCCCTCGAACTGGATTCCTACGACATTTTCGTCCTCATCCATTTCCACGGGCCAGATAAGTTCCGACATTATTTCACTGAAGGTATTGAAGTGCTGATAGACGGGCATCTCTTCCTTGAGGGTTTTTTTTGCCTTACGGGCATTCTCTGCCGTCATTTGAAATACGGAATCCGTTAAAGTTATGCTGTAAGACATAGCGGTTCCCTATATTTGTTCTGCCTGCGGGCTACGGGTCTTTCTCTACAAATGGTAACCATCCTACGGTCTTTTTATATAAAAAAAGTGCTGGTCGTTATGAAAAACAACCAAAAGTAAATGACCACCCTTCAGGGTCGAGCCTTCCGGAGTGGTCGTCCTTATAGTGTTGTCGACAATACCGGGTATGGTTACGGGCTTCCGGGTATTTTGTAGATTCAACTAGTCGAATAAAGTCCCGGAAACTGACCTTTTCCTCATATTCATCAACGATTTTTTTCTCGTGCAGGTAAACTTTCCAGTCCTGCCAGGACTGGGGTCCGTTCTCGGAGGCGTGGAACATGAACTCCCATCCGACAGAGAGCTTTCCGATATGGGCCCTCTCTTCCCCGTCCTCTGCATAATAATTGGTTCCCATTATCTTTCCTGTGTTAAGGGGGATGAGAGAGGTGGGGTTTGAACCCACGACCTACAGATTAAAAGTCTGTTGCTCTACCAACTGAGCTACTCTCCCATAAGGGGTGCTTCTCCCGAGTTCGATGGCTCCCATGGTGTTTCACCGTGGTCAATTGCCTCCGTCGAAAGAGCTGACGCCGCCCCCCGGCGACGGCTGGTTTGAGTGCCTAGCAAGCACCTCCCTCCGGGAGCGGAGCATCTTCACCCGGGAATCGCAGCCGAACTGCTTGGCTGGGGCCAACCCAGCCGAGTCCCTGTCCCTCCCAGGATCGTGCGGGGGTCAACCCGCTTCTTCGTGGGGCTTATCGCCACCCCCACTACCCGGTGACCAACCGGGGCGACTTTAAGGTCCTTTAATTTTTTTGAGGAAGTTTGGTATTTCCTCGACATACTCATCAGAGAGAGTGGAGGGGAGCTGTAAAAGTTCCTTGCGAGAGGGGAGCCTTACGGTTCCCTTTCCGAGTTGTTCTCGGTAATCACTTGCCCGAACATTCTTCGCTGTACCGTCTTTAGTGATAATCCACATAGTGTTTCCAGGTCTCAGAAAGATACCGGAAGAGGGATTCGAACCCTCACACCCGAAGATAAGGGATTTTAAGTCCCTTGCGTCTACCAGTTCCGCCATTCCGGCTTTTACCGGGCTTCCACCGGTCCCCACACCGCACGTTTTGGTCGACGCCTCCACGCTGTGTGTTTCCGCTCCGGAGTTTCACCGGGCTTCACCGAGCTTCCGCCCTCCGCCCTCCGCCCCTTCGCGACAATGCCTCATATGAGAGGTAACCAGGAAAGAGTCATAATATACAAAATTTCTCAGGTTTTTCTCCTCTCCTTGTTTCTCTCCTAAGCGGGTGCCTGTCCTAGAGTTTTAACTTCCCCCTCTCCCGAGGGGGGGTTGGAACTCTCCTCTATTTGGCGAATCTCATGGTATCTCCAGGCATGCTCTTCGAGTAGCCGAAGACAGATACGGTCGGAGATCCCAGCGCATCCGGCAAGAATACGACTCTGTACTTCCTTTTGCAAGTCTTCGTATTCTTCTGCTGTGATGATTGTTGGATCATAAGCGTGTAGGCGGATTTCTCTTTTCATCCTGTTTATCTCACTCTTTTTCTATTTGGCTGTATAATTCAGAGAGGCAATCCCCCAAGGAAGAAATGGCTTTCCGTAGGGCATCCCGTGCGGGTGGACTCAAAAGCGTGGAATAGTTTCCGAGGAGTTCTGTGAGAATGTTTGAGGTCCACCGGCATCCATTTAGAATGATTTCCAGGGCAATTTTGGTTCTCATCTTACTCAACCTCATCAGGTTTGAAAGCGTTTGTCGGGAGCAAAAACGGATTCCTTTCTTTTACGTTTGAGGGGAGCTTCTTCCGGACGGCTCTGAGGATCCGTTCATCGATAGGTTCCTTGGAATCGGACCACCGAGGGTCCTTTTCTAGCTTTCGGAGGGCTTTCGAAACCTGAACCTGTGCCTCAGTTTCGAGTTCTGCCATGAGGGCGGCCATTCGTGCCTCAAATCGGCAGACTTCTTTGGCCTTGTTGATAACCCTTTCCCTCAAGTGACCAAGGACCGCCTCTGCTTGTTGGACACGCTCTTTATGGTCTTCCTTCTCCTTTTGCTTTTCGAATCCAGAACAAAAGGACTCTACAACGACCTCCCATATTCTTTCCGGTCCGCCTAAGAGAACCATGCACTCCTCTTCAGAGGGAATTAGGGAAGGTTTCTGAGAACGCACAAAGAGATGGAAGACAAGATGCCCAAAATAAGGACCCCCATAAGAGGAGTATAAGACACAAGCACACCCGGGGTTGAGGGCGGTACCAGCAGACCATTCCACTTCTTTGGGGAATTCAAGCTCGGAGAACGCCTTCGTGGCGGCTAACCCAATAAGGGTGCTGGGAAATTTGCCCGACTTTTCCCAGTCATCAAGTGTTTTCTCCATCGTGATGTCTGCTGATATTGAGAGGGAACGCCCATACTGTCGTTCACGCCGATTGTCCACTTTCTCTGAATTGACCTTGAGACCGGGCCACAAGTTAAAGCCATTGATTACAATGGCGGGGGTTCGATTGGTCTCGACGTTGGTTTCGATGTTGGTGTCCATTATCTTGCCTTTTATGTGAACACTGGTTGTCTCTCTAGGAGTGGTAACCAGGAAGAGGGCCCAATATATAAAAAAGGTTGTTTCTCAGTCGTTTTTTTCAGGCTTAACCGGAGACGGGACCGGAGCTTCCAACTTTTGAGGAATATAATCCGTCATAAAACTTCCAAGGCTGTTAAAGGGGCTGAGCATAAGGGAAACTCTTTCCTCTAAGATAGAGGCAACTCTTTTGCTCCCCGGAATTTTACGGCCTCTCTCATCCGTTAAGCCCATAACCTCGTCTTTTATCTCATCTTCCCAAACATGGAGTTTTTGCTTTCCTGTCAGGAGATAGGTCCCGTTCCCGACGAGGAGTTGTATCTCATATTTATCACAGAACGGGATAACGATTTTTTCCTGGGCCTCTGCTGCAATCTCCTCTACTTGATCTAGATAAGCCTGTTCGGCAGCCTCCAACTTTTTTTGGATTTCAGAGGGCATTTTATTAGCCATGCCGGTTACTCCTTCACAGCTTCAAGGATTTCTTTCTTTGTCATCCCACAGGAGAGCAGATATTCGATTTGCGCTTCGGGACCTGAATTGTTGATTGCGGAGGTTTCCAGAGCTTTGTATTCATGTACCAGCTCGACGAGTACGATGAATACCAGCCCATCGAGGGGGGTCTCACAGTCTTCGGCTTCAAGAAGTTCTTTGAGCTTGTCATTCATCTTTTTTCCTGGGCTAATTTTGTTAGGTTCAGCTTATAAGCTGGGACAATAGGAACTTAGAAAGGGATAAGAACTTGTCCTCCCACCGCTCCCGAAAAAAATTCCACATACTGGCGCCAGGTTACTGGGTTCAACATTTCTTGGGGGGCTCCTTCCTCTGCTGAAACCCGCGCCGCCCTTTCTACGTCTCCTTTGGAGAGAGCAATAACCGGGAAGGCAGGGTTTACCGTAGCCTTGACGTTGACGCGCCCTTTCCGATTTTGTGGGGGCAATTGTTTCAGGCTACTGGTCACGATTCGTTCTGCCTCCTCCAAGTCAGCCAGTTCTCGAATGGCTTCTACTGTGGTTCTCCTTTCTTCTTTAGGGAGTTCGTCAATTACTAGGGCTTCCCTCATCGCCCGCACAAGGGCGGAGATTGCGTGTTGCCCCGTGACCCCGGAATACCGGAGGAACAAGGCCAAGGTGACCTTGAGGGGAATGCTCGTAGTGGGCTGATAGGAGTGATCCTCGAATACCCGAATCAATCCCTTCACGTCCAAGGTCACTTGTTCATCAATGGAATACTCACCCGGGGTAAGAGTCTCACGGCGGGCTTTTGCCTCTTTCATGAGAAGGTTAGCAAGGGCGGTAAGAGTCTGGACATTCAGTGTGGACAGCATTGTCGTTCTCCGTTGGTCGGTGTCTGGTCCTAGATGTGGTAACCAGAGAAGGACCGGTTTATATAAAAAAAGACGTGTTTTTTTCACTGCCGGAGGTCAAGCTCTCCAGGAGAGGAGATTTACTAGGACGGGGAAAATAACCCCGTCAAAGAGTTTCGCCTGGCGAATTGTCATAAGGGTCTCGTTGTGAGCCTCGTTTTCGGTCATTTTAGTTTTATGAAAATAGATTTTCCCCTTCTTGCTTCTGGTAATGGAATAAGAGCCGTTTGTTTCCCTACAAACTTCGAGGGTATATAGGCCCGTAGAGGTTTCTGCTTTGAAGATCACGCTCATGACTTACCTTCTTGGTAGTGCTCTCATGAATGTGATAACCAGCCCGGAGCCGGTTCATATAAAAAAAGAAGAGATTATATTATCTATCTGAATAAAAAGAGAGGGTCCGGAGCCGGTTCCGTCAGCCTTATCCTTTGTCGTCGGTGTTCGTTTCCGGATTAGGAAAGGGAAAAAAGACCAGGTTTTGAGCCCGGCCTTTATTCGTTACCGAATCTCTACGTAATTGGAGGTTACGGCGAGCAGGTTATCATAGTCCCCACTCTGGGCTTCTTTCATGTATTGGTCGATCCTTTCCTGGGGGAACCCTGCTTTTTTAAGGGCCCGGATAACCCTCCCCATTATGGCGTAGGCATTACCGTCTTCCCCGATGAGTTTGACGACGGGTTTTGACGAAACCGTTTCTTCCGAAATACCCCCTCCTTTGAATTCCAGGGCTTCCTTATTCTCTGCCAGGAACTCCTCGGGGATCTCTTCGCCAGCCTTTCGGCGCAAGTAAAGTTCCACTTGTACTAGCCAAAGGGTGTTAATCTCGTAATAGGCATCACAAAGAGCATCCATTTCAAGAAGCTCCTGTATCTCTTCCTCATCCTCGTAGGGGTCAAGTTCCTTAACCCTTCGGATATTCTTGAAGGCTTCCTCTACGAGTTTACGAACCGTGGAGGCGAGAGGGCATTGGCTTTCCATTTCCTGAAGGGTCTTCAGGAGAAAACTACCCCTCTTGCTATATCCATTATCATGCCATTGCCCGAAGCCGCCATTCTCGACCTGATAATTCAGGGCACCAAGAGCAAGGGCCTCCTTATGTATGGGGTCTAGTTCTGGAAAGAATTCGGAGTATTCTTTGTTAAGGTGCTTTTCTCTCCAGAGGGTACAAGCCTCATCCATAAGAGTCTGGTGAAAATCCGACATCGTCTCAGTCTCCTGTTTGGAAAGCGGGTACCATACCCGCCGATACATGTGGTAACCAGCTCAAGCCCCACTTATATAAAAAAAGTGTGGGGGAGACGGTCTTACGAATAAAGGACAAACCAGATTTCTGCTTCTGGGGTCCAGCCACCGGTTGAAACCGGACGGCCCAAGGTCGCCTGATATTGTGGACGTCCCTCAGAAACACCATCCGACCGAAAGGTCACCACCTGCAATTTATTCTTCCGGGCAATTGCCTCTACAACAGAGTTTGCCGCACTAGGGCAAGTGTCCGCCTGCATGGCATACTTCGGCCATTTTATTGTTATGCCGGAATTTTTACGCCCTACCCATCCATTGAACTCGATTCGCTTTGACATTTTCTTTTCCTTCGGTATCTTGTGTTTACAAAAGTGGTAACCAGACCGGAGCCGGTTTATACAAAGAATCCTTTATTCCGTCAGGTCCGCGGGGTCGCGGTCAGTCGATCAGCTCGGATACGACCAGCCGCCATCCTTGGTTAGGCCTGCCGCTAGGTACAGTTGATCTCCATGATCCGAGCTAATAGCCCTCGCGGCTAGGGCGAGGCACACCTGCTTGGCGAAGTGCGACCGCTCCTCGTCGTTCTGAATACGCCCTGCCTGTATCTCCATCAGGGTTACTAGCCCATCCCGGCTTGTGCACCGGGGGTAGTCGCCCCGCCCGAGGTCCATGTATGCGTATGCCCTGCGGTCCATCCTCTCGAACATGGCGGATCCTCCTGTGTGCGTTGTGTGTGGTTCGGTTAGTCGATCAGCTCGGACACCCCGCTATCGCAGGGCGTATTGGGCTCACCCGCTGCTCAGGTCGGCTCACCCGCTGCTCAGGTTTCTCGGTCGGCGAGCATCCCGCTCACCCGATTATCCAGTAAACGGTGTATTCCATGAGATCCCTCTTTGGTGTTTGGTGCCTACAAGAGTGGTAACCAGGCCGGAGCCGGTTTATATAAAAAAAGTGGTGCCCTCGTCAAGATTACCGGGGATTCGTTTCGGGTGGAAACCCGTGTTTTTCCTCGAACTGTTCTGGAGTCAGTTTACTTTGATCTTGGTTGATTTCCTTATTGAGGAGACGGCATTGCCGCATTCTGGCCTTATCCCTCTGTCCTTCGATAAGAGCGATCTGCTTAACGAACCACTTAGGGAGGAAACCTTGTGGCCAATCAGGTTCCATACCCTCGCCGGAATCCTGCCCCAAGGCGTGGAGATATACCGCCATGTAGAAGTCATACCGCTTTTTGCAATCGGCATCCGTATTAAAATAACCGGGAACCTCCTTGTCACTTTTCTCCTCTTGGAGGAGACCCCAAGCGGCCAATAGGTGTTGGGTCAGTTCCGGGTTTCCATTGTTGACGAAGGCATTAATTGCCAGGCTCCGAAGTCCTTGGAGATCTACGGTATCCGTATAGATCATAAAATCGATCATGTTATTACTCTACTCGGGTGTCTGATGGTAACCAGCTCCGACTCAGTTTATCTTGGCCGGGTACCAAAATGAGGGAAGACTTTGACCCTGTCCTGGAGTGCTTCCTTTATCCGTGAGACCCCCTCTTGGAGTTTTTCCAGACTTTTTTCAAGATCTGCTCTTAGGCTCTTTTCGATGGCTACAACCGTGAAGGTCATGACAATACTGTCCTGTTCACGGTTTTGGTTTTTATAGTTTTTTTCCAGCTCGATTCCTACTGTGGGGCCATTCTCGATATCCGCAACGATTTTGCATCTATCGGGGCCCGTATGAGAAAAAGAGATATCAAAAGTGTTATCCATCTCCTCTAGGAGGGCAACCGTATCCGAGCCCTCGCTTAGAAGAGAGAGGAGGAGTTCTTGGCCGTCACACATAATAATTCCCCTTAAAGTTGGAAAGCCTTGCTCATTCACAAAAGTGGTAACCAGGCCAGGCCCTCCTTATACAAAAAAACTACTACGGCACTCCGATTTTGTACCCGGAACAGGGACAACACGGGTCATGGCATCCACAGGGATCGATATAGCTATCGATTGACCCTTCGAAGATATCCCGCGCCAACTCCTCCAGGATTCCGTCTTCGTCCATTTCCTCCAATTTTACCCCCACCTGTTCCGGGGTAAGCCCTTGTTGTTCCAGCTCGATAGTTTTACGCTGGCGGGCATCTCTCATCACCTCTTTATAGGCAGAGGAAAAGGCTCGCTCTCTTTTCTCCTCTTCTGCCGCTTCCGCCGCTTCTGCACGGGCATCGTCACGAGCTTCCAGGTATTCGTAGTCGTAGTCGTACATGGCTTCCCCTTCGGTGTCTGGTGTCTACAAAAGTGGTAACCAGCCCGGGACCGGTTTATATAAAAAAAGAGTGGGAAATATGCGGGACTCATCCATCTCTTCTTTCTTCCTCCTCTCCTTTGTCATCGGTGTTCGTTTCCGGACTAAAAAAGTTTGCCGGTGTCTTTTCCCTCCCGGCTAAGCTAGCAGGTGCCGGCGTGCCCAGAAAGGCGTCCCCGCCCTTGCCCTTGCAACTCCTGGCTAGGCTATCGGAAACTTTTGAGAATTTTGCCAAGTACAACAAACACGTCCCCGATCTCGTTAACCGCCCCGAGATGCCTGCGCCAAATAGCTGACTGCGCGTACCACCCCTCGTCAACCTCGTCCCAGAGGAACGTTCCCGCCACCTCGCCGTCTAGGGTTATATCAACCTGCGAAGGATTCACTAGGACAACGGCGCCACGAGTTACCGTGATCGCTCCCGCCAATTTGCAAAGCTCATCTGTCGTCATCGTTATCTCTCCCGTTGACTTTTAGTCTCTCCGTGTCTCACAAGAGTGATAACCAGGTCGGGCCCGGTTTATATAAAAAAAGAAGAGGAGTTATCCGAAAATAGGGGGTTTTGGGTGTAGGACGGTGAAGATGTCTTCCTCTATCAAGACCCCAAAAAGGGCCCCATTTATGGCTTTTGCGTAATCTCGATGGCAGAGGACATAAAGAGATCCTGGGGTCGGCATCCGGGCGATATTATCCAGCTCTGAAAACAGGAACCGGAAAGTTGTCAGTTTCCGTAAAGTCTCTCCAAGAGTCTGGGGACAGGGATCGGGTTTAACGAGAGGGATATTTGCCAGAAGGGCAAGGGCGCCTGTCTGCCCGTTGCCCACTGCCCATCGATATCCGCTGGGGTCCTCTGTAACCTTTCCAATATCAGTCCCCGCATTTGGGGTTAAAAGGAGTCGTGGAAGACTCCAGCCTATCAGGATATCCACTGCCAGTTCTCCAATTCCATATTGGAGAATAGAGGTGGTGCCTTGTATCACAGGGCGTTTTGGCAAACTCATTTTTACCGCATTTGCCATGAAATGCGGGATTTTCTTAAAGGGGTCCGACCCCCAACGACCTGTACTTTGCCTGATTGCTATTCCGATCTCATCCTCCGTCCATTCTTCAGGGGCTCCGGAGGCTTGGACGGCGGCAATTGCAATCTCTTCGGACTTCTCTAGGAGATGGAAGAGGAGAGGATCGTCGGCGGGGCCGAAAATTCGTTGTCCGGTCATGGTCTCAGTCTTCATGATTTTCCCTTCCTTATTAGGTTCGGTTTCCTAAAGGGGGACAATAAGGACCCGTCAAGGCCCCCCTTACCTGATGTGCCTCAAAGGACTCGTTAATCCAGACCTCTGCCCAATCCCATTTAAGGGAACGGATTATTTCCACCAACCTATCATGGGCCTCTTGATAGGAGGCTCCTTCAGCTCGGAGGACTTCGGCGTAGATCTCGGACCCCAGACAGGTCATTGCTCCGGGTCCTTGTGAGGCGGTCCGGAATTCAATAATCCTGGGGAAAGGACTGGTGTTAAGTTTCATCCGGGCTAAAAAATATGCCGTTGCCTTTACTTCCATTTCCTTTTCCTTCTTCTCGTAATTAGGCCATCCGCCCGGAGAACTTGAGGTAGTCGATCAAGGCTCCGTAGTGTTCTCGGTCAGGGAATACGGTGTTTATTTGAATCCTCCGAAACCGAGTCCCCTGCGGCTCCTCTTTTGACCAGGACAACAGAGCCGCAACCGTTTCCTTGCCGGAAAGGACCCTGATCTCTGTTGAGGAACCCTCGACGGCTTCCACATAAATAGTAGGAAGCTCTTGCATCCAGACGAGGTCTTCAACACATTTCTTGCGCTCTCCGGGGAGGACATTGATCACGATGGAGGCTAGAGAATCGACACTGACGTATGTGGTTGACATAGCAGGTACTCCAGAGAAGGTGGGTGTCTCACAAAAGTGGTAACCAGCTCGGGACCGGTTTATATAAAAAAAGATTGAGCCTTTGTTTGAATTAGCCCAGGAAACGAGTTGTGGTTAATACTTCTGAGGAAGTACTTCCCATCCTACGGGACAGCAAAGATAAAGGAGATCGTCAATTACAACTACATCCCCTACGCTAGTAGAACGAACCGCCCCTTTCACGACCTTTGTCACTTCAGGATTTTCCCACCAGAAATGATCGATATGGTTTGTTTTTTCGAAAGCCTCCCCGGGAGAAGCAGATTTCTGTTCGACTTGAGCAACGCATTTGAAGTCTTGTGGAAAGATGGCGGAGGGATTCCCGAATTTAATTACATGGTAAACTTTCGCGGTAGGCATAAAAAGTTCCCCCTATCTCCTCGTTGGTATCTTACAAAAGTGGTAACCAGCCTGGAGCCGGTTTATATAAAAAAAGATTCATGCTCATACTATTATGTTCCTTCTTTAAAAGGACTGGAAAATATTGGTCAAGCCGCCGCACTGAGTATTTTTCAACGCATGCGTTAGCTTCTTCTTTTGTGGGGAAAACTCCGAGTTTACGGAGGCCGGTAAAACTGAGGGTTCCGGTGAATCCCCGAAAAAGAACCCCCCCAACAACTATTTCAAGATTTTGGCCTCCTCCACTAAGGCATCACGTTCCCGGCGCCACAAGCGACCCGGCTCCGTTCTTTTGAGAACCTTTTTCACACGGAGGGTTTCTTTTTCTTTCTCATACTCAATAAGGAGCCATTCTGCCGGTCTAGTCCCGTAGGTCCTCAGAGACATCCAATCCTTTCTTGAGGGGATGCGTAAAACCATATGGCGTGAGGTCTGGTAAACTAGTACCGGATTGCAGTTCCCATACCCAAAAGAAATACCCTGAAAGACTAGCTGACCGTCAATAATCTTAAATCTGTGGTCATTCATTTTGATTCCAGGTGCGAGGTCTTATAAAGTGGTAACCAGCCCGGGGCCGGTTTATACAAAAAATTGGGATCTACTGTTCAATTTATTTTATGAAGTCCTCTACTACTGTAGGTTCCAAAGGAATCTACAGTGATTAAAATAAGAAGAAGTTTATTTAAAAATAATTTTTAAGGCAAAAAGATAAAGGCTCCGCAAAAGAAAAAACGAGTGCCTTAAAAATTGCAACTCCGCCCACCTTGATTAATCCTATTCAGAAAAGGTGGTGTTCGTTTCCGGATTAACAAAATAAATAATTCAGCACCCTTTCCTGAACCCTTATCCTTTGTCGTCGGTGTTCGTTTCCGGACTAGGAAAAGCGCCGGGTTGGTGCTTTTTTTATCTCCGGTGCCTGAAGGTTATCCTTATCCTTTGTCGTCGGTGTTCGTTTCCGGACTAGGAAAAGCGCCGGGTTGGTGCTTTTTTTATCTCCGGTGCCTGAAGGTTATCCTTATCCTTTGTCGTTGGTGTTCGTTTCCGGATTAAAAAAGCTCCCTTGGACTAAATCCGGTCAAACGGATTGGTTCGGTTTCGGTCAACCTATCCGGTTATAAACCGGATAGAGAAGGGCCCCAGGGCAAGACGCCCTCGATCCATCGATCTTCAGAACCGGGCGGGAACTTCAGCGGTTGATCTCGGAATCGGACAAGGACTCTGCTTCCAACAGGTGTTCCTCTGATACCTCTTTACACCCGGCTAGGTCTGCAATTACCTGGGCCACTAATACACGCCGTCGGGCCTTCGGAGAGAAGGGTTCGGGATCGGTTGACGGAGCATCCCCCCACTTACT
>Ga0307377_10003976_pt1 | contig 16370 bp, 29 predicted proteins | sample TR3MG_FD_202535 | JGI IMG/M metagenome (GOLD analysis project Ga0307377, IMG submission 202535) | Soil microbial communities from Risofladan, Vaasa, Finland - TR-3 | ecosystem: Environmental > Terrestrial > Soil > Coastal area > Acid sulfate soil | place: Finland: Risofladan, Vaasa | collected... | reverse complement strand
CCAATCAAAACCGAAAGTTAATGAACCGCTGGTAAAATCTGAATCGTCTACCACACCAGCTCTCCACTGTATGCCTTCACCCATGTCTTCCAACACCACACGGTTACCAATAGCAAATGAGGAACCATCCAATGGAACATAATCAGTCCATCTGGAATCCTTGATACATCTAAACTGAAGAGCTACCACTATAACAGAAACAGAGGAATCATCCACAGTCTCCCTTATAGAGAAATACAACTTTCTGATTTTACTCTTTCTTGGAGATATTACATTGGTATAATATCCACCACTGTCCGGTGCAGGTGCTGTATTCACCACAGCGTATTCATGAAAAGCTCCTGATACTTTACTGTTTGCCATTTGCGTAGGTTTTTATCTGTTTATGTTTTCTTCCTCTTGACATTAATTGCTTTCAATCCTTTCTGACCAGTTTCTAATTCAAATGAAACCTGATCATCTTTTTTAAGCTTATCCAAAGTGTTTGAAGCATGTACGAAATAATCTGTACCATCTTCTGCGGTAATAAATCCATAGCCTTTTTGATCGTTAAAGAATTTAACCTTTCCTGAAAAAACTTCTGTTTCCATTGTAATCATAATTAAATTGTGAATATTAATATTAAGCTGCTTTATTTCTTCGCTTCGTCTCTGATATTTTATCTCTCGTCTCCTGAGAAACAGAATGACCTAATTTAGAATTAGCCATTCTCCGTTTTGTTTCTTCTGATTTACTTCTTCCTTCCTGCCCTATTCCAATTTTTTTCTTAGATACATCAGAATGATGAAATCCTTTATTCCAATGCTCCCTTTCTCGGAAAAGTCTCTTCATAGTTTCAGATGTCTTCCTTTTAGATTTCTCCGAAGGTTTAAATCCTTTATGAGATAAATTTTGTCTCTCTCTATACTCAGGATCTAACCAAAACTTTCTCACTCTTTCTCCATTCTCCCTACAAGCAACATCAGAGAATTTTACACCAAGACAACTACCAGCAATAGGACAAATATTAAATTTTGGTTGTAATTTATCCATCCAATATTGTTCCCTTTCAATCAATTTTTCCTTAGGACAAAATTCAAGAATTGAAAATATTAAATCAGCAACTCCATATTTTCTTACATGCATTTGCAAATATCTATTATTTCTTCCTTCCTCTAAATCTTTGAAATGATCTTTTCTTCTCGATTTAAGATTAATAGTACTTCCAATATATCTCTTTTCATTAAAGATAGACTGTATTTGATAGATACCAGAAGCTCTTATTATATTTGTTCTTGTCATCATTTAGGTAATTCTCCTACAATTTTTCTTACGAACAAGCTTATTGAAAGCCCCTGCAGCCGCATCACACTGGTCTTTGTACGTGCTAAATGGAAAAAACCTGTGCTCCTCTATAAAATCATGATTCCATGGAGCCTTTAATAATCTCACCCCTCCATTGTTCACTTGTACTGAATATGAATCCGCCCTTGCCGTTTTCTCACCTGTTGGGCGTTCGGCGTAAACAGAAAAACCAGCCAGACCACGAATACTGCCTTCAGCTGATTCTTTACCTCCGGAACCTGGCTCCTGTTCTACCCAAATCACCGTACCATAACCATCCATCTGAGCAGTTTCTTGTATAATCTGCTCACGCCGTTCTGAACTCCACCTACCACGCCGAACGTCTTCAATTAACCAACGCCCGTTTATTAATTGTATCATCTTAACTCCTGCCGTATAAGCCCCCATATCTTTTGAACCTGCCTTGTCCCAGTATCGAACTGACTTTGAAACATGGTTTGGATTTGGTAATTCATCTACTATCTCAAAATTAGCCACTTTAAACATTCCACCACCTGGAGGGGTTGGATCTTGTCCAATTTGTCCAGCATAACCATATTGTCCAAGGTCAGCTTCCATGTCTGCCAATACCTTCCAACTTATCCTATTAGAATCCAATAAATCATCCTTATAGAATTTTATTAATTCTGGAGGATTCAACTGTTTCTTATAATTCCGAATTTCTCCAGGAAGACAAATATGTTTTATGTTCTTTTTTTGTTTGGCTAAAATATGACCAGAGGGATCATCCTGATGTAGGCGCTGCATAATTAGAATAGTAGGGGTGTTATCTTTATTGGTTTTACGAGTTGGTAAGGTTTGTTCCATCCAACGGTTGGCATTTCCCAGTTCTATATCTGATGCTGCCTGCGTGGGATTCAGAGGATCATCCACAATCAATATATCACCATGAAATCCCATCAATGTTCCTCCCACTGATGTACTATAACGACCGCCCCCTATCAATAATTGTGGCATCCTTCCTTTGCTTGAATTAACTGATTTCTTTACTATCTTAAAATTTGATTTAGTATCCTTATCTTCCTTGATATTTATTTCCGGGTACATCTCTTGGAATTGCAAACTGCGGATCAAGTCACGACAATATTCAGCTGACTCAAGGGATAGTTGACTTGAATAGGACGCAGTGATAAACCTCATCCAAAACCATTTCGTCCAGCACCAGGCTGGGAACATAATGGAGCAGGTGATCGTTTTGGTTGATCCGGGTGGTACATTTATGATTAGGTCATATTTCCTTGGCTGTTTGGCGGCGACACGCTCTGCAACGATTTCAAGTTCCCTGCATAATAATTCTATATGCCAGTTAGGTTGAAAAGCATGAGGACTGACTATAGGCCAGAAATGCTGCAAAAAATGATAAAGGGAGCGATTATTGAGCTCCCTTATCACTCCAAGCGGGTTCTGCAAAGCAGCCATTATCTGCTCAGCCTTGGGCGCCCGTGTGCGAATCAGTTCAGTTGTCTCTAACATGCTCAGTGAGTTGTTTCAATCCAAGTTTCTTAACCAGCATTAACTCTTCAGTGCTAAGCCCTGTAAAGTCAAATTTGTTGATATTGATATTGGTTTGGGTAATTTCAGTTCTCTGCACATCAGTCCACATTTCACGTTGACGAATGCTAAGCCATTTGAAGGCAGCCCAACTGTCAGGAGGTATGTGACGTGTAACTGTGATAGGCACCGGTTTTCCTTTGTCAAGCAAAATCCTTTCCTCCGTCACGGTATAACCTGTGGCTTTCTTGAAAAACGCCTCCGCCACTTTTGCGTCTGCCTGCATTTTTCCGCGATTCAATGCTACCCTGAATCCCCCCTTATTCGTCCTTTTCCAATAATCAATCGTTTGCAAATTGCAATTGAATATCTCCGCGATTTGCTTATCAGTTGCGCCCAGTAGTGCAAGTTGAAATGCCTGTCGCGGAAAATCATCCTTCCATCTCAAAACATAATCAGTTGCCATTGTCATCCGGTTTTTAATTTAAAAAAGCGGGCAATCCTGGCGAATCACCCGCCTCCTCCTAAAAACAAACCTAACCTATGAAAAAAACCTAAATCTTGTGTCATCCTTCTTTATATCTGCGATATAAAGTTAAATGACTTTTTTAAGATAACCATGTGAAGTACCAAAACTTTTTAAAATGAACTTCTAAATCATTAGAAATGAACATTCTATAATCGTAATTTACACTGATTATAAATGATATATTATATTTTTATAACTGGTTTAAAACTTTTCAAATCTATATATAAGCAATTTTTGGAATAAATGGAACAAATAGTATTAAATATATCAGTAAAGAATTCAGTACTGCATGTGAAATAAATATACCTTGAATATGAGTACTTTGTAAATTTTTTACCCTATAAAACATACTTAATAAATACAACCCTTATTTGACATATACCTGGCAGGCATAGGGGGTATGATGGCATTGAAAATAATATATATCATGTCGGTTTCCAATTTGCAAATCTTGCAATAGTATATTAGACATCAATTAAAATTTCTGGGTTGGCCAAGAACGCCTTGGCGCACTTGTTTATATTCAACACGCCAATCGCCCGGGGGGATGCCAATGCGCCTCGATATGGCATATTATCTATGTATATATGTGCATTATCCTTTGCGCGGCTGTCAATAGTATGCCAATGCCTTATAACCCCCTTGAGCCTTTTAACATATCGTACGCATGCCCCCATAGTTTGACGGAAAAGTATTACTATTATTTCAACATTGTATTATTGCATTGCCTTATGCATGGCAGGCTCATACACTCTCTATATTGACATATTACTTAATATCATTATACTGTCATACGCAAGTGTCCGTGTTACGGACGTGTGCAATTAACACTATTTTAACATTACGCATTGCCCTCATGTAGGTGCATTACGATATGTCATGGTGTACTGCGTACATGCGTATGCCAATGCCTATATAGCATCACTCCTATGTAAGGTGCCCTGCGTTGTTATTTAGATTCCCCACGGTCAAATCATTCACACCTCGGTCGTGCGCCGCCTTTATCCTATCATTGCACTACCAACACTTTATATGCTTATATCATATACCTACCTGCCATTCCAATGCCTTCAATAGCCTTATACTATGCTAATATGCCTACTATGATATATACCTTAAACATTAATACTTATATCACTTACTTGCTTTACTGCTTCATTTCTATTACTTTATTATTTCATATCCCAGTTTTTTCACATTAACTTGATGTAGGTTTTGTACTGTTAAACACTTATCCTAATACTGCGTTTTTCACAGTTTACTTGCCTATTGCTACATTGCATAGTTATGTATTGTTACTATATATGTTTTGCTTGTTTGGGAGCCTAATATAGGCGTAATAGTTGTAAACTCATTTATAGAGAAGCTCGCTTCCTTATGATGGTAATTCCGCGTGAAATAGTGTTTCTTGTGTTTTTCAAGTAAATTTCAATTCCCTCTATTATAGTATGTTCCAATTTTTAAAACATCTTGTTTAATGCAAAGTACACGAATAACCGATATTTTACAGGATTTGAGCCGTTATTTATACTGATTATGAATAATATGCTCATTTTTCGCGATTTTTAGGCCTTTGTATTATATTATATTACAATTAATTAACATTTATTTTACATTTTTATTAAAAATAATTGTATTTTTGTATTGTTATGTCAATTCTATTGTTTACATTAGCGGAGTACAGTTGGGAACAGTTGTACGAAGTTGTTTGACAGGGATACGAAATAGGCACTCAGAGCTGAAACGCGGAAACGGCACGTGATACCGAAACCGCTCAATATAAGCGACCTACTGATACGCAAGTTAGTTGTTTGAAATACTGGAAACTTGGGACGAAATCACGCTAATAAACTGATTTCGCGTAACTTAAACATCCATTTTCACAAGTTACATTGCCTAAAGTAGTAACTACACCGTATAACATATAATAGTCCTAAATCATGGAAAGGTGTTATAAGTGTATTAACTTGTAAACTACACTATTTCATTATAATGCAAGTACAGTTAACTACAAAGTAAATTCCGATAGCCGTGAGGCTATATGTTAATAGCATATATTTGAAAAATTAAGTTTACAACGGCAAGGGCATGGTTGAACACAACAGTATAAAACAAAGTAGCCGATAGGTTATGTTTGTGACACTGCATTGGCGAGCAATGTCATGTCCTCTATTTAATTTGAAAACGTTTAACTTAATATTTACTCCAATGAAAAAATTAACAAAAAAAGAAACAATTGGTAAATTAATTGACAAATTATGGAAAGTGCAAGGTTTCATAATTAAAGAAGTACCAAAGGGACACAGTACTCACCTTAAGCAACTTGAAGAGGATTTGGATCCTGAGTTATTTAGTGCCTACTGGAAGATTCAACAAATTTGTGACAATTTAAGTGTCACTTATAATAACACTCCAATTGATCAAATGTTAAAACAAACAAAGGTTTATTGAGAGGAAGGCGTTGTTTTTGTAATACATTAGTACTATTTACAAAAGATAACATGGTAAAGGGCAGCAAAACACGGGAGTTTTTAATATGAACGTTATACTTATATTAAAATCCGTTGACAAATCGAATTTGTCGCTGCTCACAACCCACAATATTGTGGCACTATAAATTTTATACACTCACTTAATTCTATTCATTATGTCAAAAGAAATTTTAACACCCGCCGCTGAAACTAAAACAGCAAACGTTCCTGCAAGAGGTTCCGCTTCAATGTTTAAAGGCAAGCTTACAAAGACTGAAGCAAGCAAAGTCATTCCTCAGAACAGCAAACAGGCTGAAAAGCTTTTGGCTGCCTCCAAAGCTAAAGCCAGTGCTGAAAAAGGGAACCCGGTTACCAAAGTAACCAAGCCAGAAACAGTCAAGGCTTCCAAAGCCAAGAAAGTTACAATGGCAAGTAAGCTGGACGAAGTTATTTTAACCGGGGGCAAGTGGGATGCACTTGTAACCAAAGCTGAAGCTGAAAGCAAAAAACTTGGTGGTCACATTAAGTACAATGCCGGGGTTATTAAAGCCCACATCAAATTCCGCACAGTAACGCAAAAGAAAGCCGATTACTTGGGAAAATTGAAAGTTACTGAGGAAGGCATACTTGAAGCTAAAGCCAAAGCTAAAAAGGCTGCATAGTGTTTGCAACTGTAAAGTTTCAAAATTAGGGATTGGGCTCAGCTCAGTCCCTCATTTACGCCAACAAAAAATGGCACTCCAAAAATAATAATGGAGGGCGGTTCGATTCTGCCTGTTGGCTCAAATTTAATTTCTATTTATTAACGTAATATTTACTATTATGACAACAAAAGAAGCAATCTCGGTAATTGTAACCTACTATACATTGCCACCCCAAATTGATTACACTTTACCTTACAAGTTAAAATCAATTGAAGCTGAAAAATTCTTAAATGCTCTTCCTCAAAAAGAATATGATAACGCTAATACAAAAATAAGAAAACAATGCGAATCTTATTATGCTCCTGGTGGAGCAGGTGAATATGACAAACTTTATTAATCAATAATTTAAAACTACAAACTATGACAAACTACTTATTTCTTATTCCAATGGCATTTGTTGCTGTTGGTTTGTGTATTTTGATTGGATCCTTCATTAAAATCTTTATCAGAAAGGGCTAATCATGGAAACTCAAAAGAAAAGAGAATGCAGATTTTCAGTGAACTCTGAGAAATGTCTGAAATGTGAATTTTATGATAAATGCTGGCAAAAGGGTGAGAATCGAAAAGCCATCAAAAACCACAACAAAAAAACAAATCAATGGAAACAATGACTTTGCTTTATATGCCAAGTGAGGTAGAATTTGGAATAGTTGGAAAAAAGGATGGTATGTTACTTATCCAAATATTTATGTGTGACAAATCTGAATTGAGGTTAAGATTTAGTCTTAGCTGATTGTGATAATGTTTAGTACGGACTTATAATATACAGTCCGTATTTTTTTTATGAGTGGATTGGAATGAACTTAATTATTAACCAAAAAAAGTAAGAAATGAAAAAGTTAATTGAAAAACTTCAAAGCAAATGGTGGAGTCCATTCTTATTGATTCCCACTTCAGCATTGTATTGGATTGTTCTTTATTTATTAATAAATTAACCGCAAAAGGGAATGCAGAAGAGGTTCAAATCCTCTTCGCGGTTCAAATACTAATTTTCATTCATTTTTATTAACCAGGGGGTTCATGAACTTCCACAAATTAAGTACCATGACAAATTTAACAATTACTCGCAAGGGTAACATTTTGACAATCGTTGCTGATTTATCAAAACCAGGTAAGGAATCATTTACAGGTAAAAGCCTGGTGATTGCCTCAACCAATGGAAACGTTCCAGTTGAAGGGAAGGAAGAGATCTTTTGTGGTGTAAATATCTACAAAAAGAAAAGGTAACATCTCACCAGGTAGGAAATAAAGGAGTCAATATGACTCCTTTTTTATAGGAATTTTTTCAGTAATATGTAAAATATGTAATAAAATAACCAAATTTAGAAAATGATGGATGCAATAACTTTGGAAGAAGCAAAAAGAATTAAAGATTGGTACTACATTGTACCATAGAACCGCTATGAATGCCGATAACACACCACAAAGGTGGAAGGTTAATGGTGAGGACCAAACATGGAAAGAGGAACCAAACAGAGTGGCCATTCCATTGAAACGTGGGTTATATTCATTCTCTCACCTTACTGAGAGAAATTTATGGTATTTCTCATTAAATGAATTATAAATCTAAAAAATGTCAAAAATGACACCAAACGCAGTTCGTAAAAAACTAAAAAAGATTCAGAGCTTACTCTATGAGTATGTAATATTGAATTGACTAATCAAATCAACTGAAGAATTGGTAAAAAATCCCAACTATGACATGGATACTTCTTACCTCCCTAATTATAAAAAAAGACAAGAAAGTATTTGTAAAGCATTTGATTCATTATTAAAGTAAAAAAGCAAACATATGAAGCCTCTACCAAAAGAATTAAAAAAGAAACTTCAAGAACAGGAGGAGATCCGTGCAATTTACAAAAAGATTCATCCTGATGGAATGATCCGAACTAAATTTCCTGAACCAAAAAACAGGAATGTGCTTATACTCCCTGAAGAATTTACAGGGAGGGATTTGAAACGTGCTAAAAAATTAATGAAAGGAAGAAAAAAGAAATGAAAGCAACGGTAATTTATGTAGATCGGGATTATAAGACACACAAAAAGATATTTAGAACAGACCCTAATGGCTCACCAGAAAATGAATTGGACAGAGCAAAAAAGTTTGCCGCTAAATTGGAAGCGAAAGATAAAAAAGATCCTTACGGATTATATAGAAGTATCAATATAGAATTATCATAAAAAATAAGACGATGAAAAATCAAGATGAAAAGTTAAGTTGGAACAAAGGCAGTCAATCTTCAGAAGGTGATTATGACCATTTGTTGTGTACTTTAATGGAATACTTTGACGTAGAGTAACTTGTAAATAAATTTGTTTATTATTTATAAATTGTGTAAATTACAACCATTATGAAGTATAGAAAAACTAAATGGTATTATTGCAAACATTGTAGCAAGAGATTCACCACTGCCTATATGGCAGATATTTGCTATCAATTGGATATGAAAATTTTAATGTTCAATCAAAAGAAATGCGTCTAACAGCATCAATAGTCAAGAATCAGTATGAAGAGAAAGTCATACAGATTAAATTTCCATATGACCTCGATGTGCTTCAAAACGTTCGCTCCCTTCCTGGGAGGAAATGGCATGTCGAGGAGAAATGCTGGACTGCTCCAATCTTCCCTGAGACAATTGAATCTTTAAAAAAATGGGGATTCATCCTTGATGACAAATTACAAAACTACTTACGAAAGACTGAAGCACATTCTAACAAAATTATCAATTTAGGAATCAAAGGCCTTCAAGGAAAATTATATCCTTTTCAAAAGGAGGGAGTTGCTTTTATTGAAGCCAATAAAGGAAGGGCTCTAATAGCAGATGAGATGGGCTTAGGTAAGACGATACAGGCCCTGGCATGGTTACAACTTCATCCAGAACTTCGTCCTGTTGTGATTGTAGTGCCTGCCTCATTGAAATTAAACTGGGCAAAGGAAGCTTTAATATGGATACCAAATCCAAACGTGGAAATACTTGTTGGAACTACTCCTTGGAAACCTATGGCAGACATTATTATTATCAACTATGACATTCTTCATGCTTGGGTAGATAGACTTCAAAAAACAAAACCTCAGGTATTAATTACTGATGAGTGTCATTATTACAAAAGTAATCAGGCGCAGAGAACCAAAGCAGTCAAGAAACTTGCTAAAGGTATTCGGCATGTGATAGCTTTGTCTGGCACACCAATTATAAATCGTCCTGTTGAAGCATTTAATGCGTTAAAGATTATTGATCCAGAATTATTTCCAGACTACTGGTATTTTGTTCGCAGGTATTGTAATGCTAAACATACTGGCTTTGGTTGGGATCTCAGTGGAGCTTCCCACACCAATGAGTTACATAGACTGCTAACAAGCACGGTTATGATTCGCAGACTTAAAAAAGATGTACTGCCTGACCTGCCCGCAAAGGCACGTTCGTTTGTACCTATACAATTACATAACCGAGGGGATTATCAGGCAGCAGAGCGAGACTTTATAGCCTTCATTAAAGAAACAAAAGGTAAGGAAGCTGCTATACGAGCATCAAACGCCGAGGCGTTGGCTAAAATTGAGGTATTAAAGCAATTAGCAGTGAAAGGCAAATTAAATGAAGCCATAGGTTGGATTGAGGATTTCCTTGAAATTGAAGATAAATTAGTAGTCTTTGCTACTCATAGATTCACCATAGAAGCTCTAATGAAAAAGTTTTCCAATGTTGCAGTAAAAGTGGATGGATCAGTTTCTCAATTAGACAGGCAAAAAGCAGTTGATAACTTCCAAACCAGTCCAAAGATAAAATTGTTTATTGGAAATATAAAGGCAGCAGGTGTTGGCATTACATTAACTGCTTCATCTAATGTAGCCTTTCTTGAACTCCCCTGGACGCCTGGGGATTTAAGTCAAGCAGAAGACAGATGCCACCGTATTGGACAGAAAGATAGTGTCAATATTCATTACCTGCTCGCCATTGATACGATTGAGGAAAAGATTGCCAAATTATTAGACCGTAAACGTAAGGTGTTAGATGCCGTACTGGATGGGAAAGAAACGGGTAAATCATCATTGTTAAGTGAATTAATAAAAGAGTATAAATAATAATTAAAACTTAAAAACTAAAACTATGTTTAAAAGACGTAAAGTTGTTATGCTTCCAACTAATGAGAAAGCACATAAAGGAGATTTAGTTATAAATCCCAATAATAAACAACTATTTCAATTTGCACATCAGAATTGTACTGAAGTTGCTCAACATCTCTATATTCTATCTGATGAAGAGATTAAAAAAGATGATTGGGTATATCAAACAGTGACTAAAGAGATTATCAAATCACCTTTCAATTGTATTAATGATGATAGATATCTTAAAGTTATTGCCTCAACTGATCCTTCTTTAATTAAAACTGTAAATGATTTTGATTTTTTAAGTAATCAATCTGGTACAAGGGATATTGTACTACCTTCTCCTTCTCAATCATTCATTGAAGAATATGTTTCTGAATATAACAAAGGAAATAAGATTGAAAAAGTAATGGTTGAATATGAAAATACTTTTATTATTGATTCTATTTATAAAGAAAGTAAAGAACAATTAAAACCTAAAATCAATCCTAAAGACAATACCATAACCATCAAAAAGATTAAAGATAGTTGGACAAGGGATGAGGTAACTAATTTATGTGAAAATGCTTATGATAGTGGAAAATATTCTATTATTCATAAAGACATAGAACAGACATTTGATAAATGGATTGAAACTAATTTATAAATAACTAAAACTTAGAAATTATGAAAAAAATTACAGGAAACGAACCAATTAATTCTTTCTCATATAAAGAAGTTGATAAAGTATCGCACGGTTTAACCATTAGGCAATACTATGCAGGATTGGCGATGCAAGGATTAATTAATAGTCCTAATATGTTTGACAACAAATCCAGACATACAAGTAGTGAAATATCCACAATGGCTGTTATTTTTGCCGATGCCTTAATTATAGAACTTAATAAGAGTAATTCTGAATAAATAAATATAAATTACTTAAACTTAGAAATCATGGACTACATTAAAAAGCAAAATTTGATAATTGACGAAGTTATCAAACTAACAAAGAAAGCGAAGAGTCGTAAACTTCTCAAAGGTGTTATGAACCTGACAGAACAATTTGCTTTAAATGCAAAAGATTTTCCTGATACAGTAGATGGAATGGTTGGTTTTATTCAATGGGCTAAGGATAATGATCAGGAGAAATCCTTAATTCTCACCACATTATTACATGATCTTTCAGCGTTCGTAAGACATAGAATGGAAGTGTGGTATTGCCCTCGGACCTATGATTATGCCAAATATATTAAAGAATAATCTATGGAAAACATCAATCTTATTAGAAAGTTAGCATGGTCCTTCCATCATTCAACTGGATTGGATTGGGATGATTTATTTCAAGAAGCTGCCTTAGCATACCTTGAAGGTATGAACACCTATGATCCAGACAAAGGTGCTTTGTCCACTCACATGTGGCATGTCATTACTTCCAGACTCAAGAACTATGTGAAACAAGAAAGAAATTGGAAGAATCCTCTTTGTGATCTTGAGGAGGCAAATGGTAAAGGTTTAAACTACACCACATTCTGGGATTATATCCCTGATGAAATAAAGGAAGAAGTATCTCTAATTTTAAGATCCCCAGAGATATTCAATACCATAATATTAAATTATGAGTTGAATGATAAAAAGAATGAATTAACAAGGGAAGATCAATTAAAAGAACGTATTACCGCAAAAAAAGCTATACGAACTTTGTTATTTCAGGAAGGGAGAACTTTACAAGAGGTAAGAATGGTTGTTTCTACATTGAAACACGTTTTTGCTTAATTCAATAAAGATTTTGTATAATAATTTAATAAAAAGTAATGTTATGAAAAAAATTATTGCATTTTTCGTGTTCATTTACAACTGGTTTATTTCCTTTTTCAAAAGGAAAGAAGTCATTGTTGAAAAAGAAACTCTGACCCAAAAATTGGAGAAAAGAAAAGAAAGTCATTCTCCAAGACGTCAAAGAATTATTCCCGATCATAACAATCGCAAAACGACAAAAGGGAGGTTTGTTCAATACATCAATGTAGGTGAGGGAAGAACTCGCCCAATTTATCACGGAGCAAAATGATGATATCTAAAAATATTTTGGCTCTCATCTCAATGTTCTCTTCAATATATGATATTGATAATGAAGAGTGGAAAAAGAAGATACTTACCGAGTGGAGAAACTCCGCTAATTATCCAAGGAAAAAGAAAAAGAGAGTACGAAAATCTTTACAAATAGATTGGGCACTTGCAAACTGTAATTCATTAAATTAAAAAATATTATGATTGGGGCTACAAAAGAGTACAGCAAAGTTTATGTATTTGGATTAAATCAACAAATCCGAATGCTAAAAAAGGGTTTAAATTGTCATAGACAACTTACTCATCTACAAGAAAACGAAATTCAAAGACTCAAAAAGATATGTGAGTCTTGTGCTGAAGAAATTTTTTCACTCGAAAAAGTAATTAAGAAAGTTAAAAGATGGTATCAAATAATAATTTGGCAAAAATAAAAACTTATGAAAAGAAAAAACTTTAAAGAATTGAAAGCTACCATTAAAGGTAAAAATCAACAGATCAAAAGGTTGAGAAAACAATTGACATCTATCAAAGAGGTTCATAAAGAAACTCTTATTGACTATCATGAGTTAGTAGACTGTTTAAAGAAAGAGATAATTCAAGCCGAGGAAGCCTTGGTAAAGATAAGAAAGAAGAAATGGTATCAATTTCTGCCTGCTGAAATATAATGGATATAACCCAGTTATATCAAGACTATTCTGTTGACTTTAAAACTGAGGGACATAAGCATTGTCGTCCAGGGTGGGTCAATACTGAATGTCCATTTTGTACGGGCAATCCTGGTTACCATCTTGGTTATAATTTACAGGGAAACTTTTATTTTTGCTGGCGATGTGGGTACCATTGGATTGTACCTGCAATTTCCAAACTAATTCATTCAAGTGAGCGTGAGGCTCGGACAATTATTAAAAAGTATGGGTTATTGCTCCCGAAGGCCAGTAAAGAACCAATAGTAAAAATCCGAGCCAAAGCTCACCGAATGCCCTCAGGCATCATGCCTTTACAAAGTCAGCATAAACATTATTTGGAATCAAGAGGTTTTGATGCGGACCTATTAGAAAAAGAGTGGAATCTTGTAGGCACAGGTCCTGTCAGCCTGTTAGATGGGCTATCGTATAAGCAACGTATAATAATCCCAATTATATGGGATTCACAAGCAGTCTCCTTTACTTCGCGTGATATCACAGGGAAACATCCCCTCCGATATATAGCGTGCCCAAAGGATAGGGAATTAATACATCATAAAAATATTTTATATGGAAAACAGGAGCATTGGAAAGATACTGGTATCTGTGTTGAAGGTCCTACTGATACTTGGAGGATGGGTCCCCGCAGTTTTGCTACTTTTGGTATTAAGGTTACTGATAGGCAGCTTCGAATGGTTGCAAAGAATTTTAAAAGGGTGGCTGTCTGTTTTGATGATGAGTCTCAAGCGTTTATTCAAGCGCAGAAATTGATAAGTGAATTAAAATTCCGGGGAGTAGATGCTTTCAGAGTTGATATTGAAGGAGATCCCGGAAATATGAAACAAGAAGAGGCTGATTATTTGGTAAAACAATTATTATAAAAATTAAAACTTAATTATTATGGGATGGTTGATTGAAACTAAAAAAGAAAAATATCGTATTTATAGTACGGTTGTTGATGCTTATATCAGTGGTTTTATGGATAAAGACGAACTTGTTAGGTTTTTGTTTTGGCATAAATTTGAACGTTTAATAAAGGAAACATTAGAGGACATGATAACTTTCCCTAATGGATGGACTGATAAAAAAACTGATAAAATAATGAATTGTGATAAGAATAAACACGATGAATTATCTGCAATTATTAAGGACAGAAAGAATATGTATCACCAGTTTTTAGCCAAAACAAAAGAAGTAGGCATTTTTCTTTGTCTTAAAGATATTAATGGTGTAAATTTACACAATGAACCTTTGGATCAGGTTATTCAATAAAACAATTAATAACTTAGAAATCATGAAAATAAAAGAAGCAAAATTTAAAAAAGTTCAAGTTTGGCAAACTAAGGAAGTTTCACCTGATGTTTTTGGATGCGATGAATGCAGACAGGAAATAAAAGATTGGCTTAATGAAGATGGCAGATTGGAAATTACAATTTTTCACCATAATACAGAAGTAATGGAGCCCCTTCATTTTTGTTCGTGGAATTGTGTTTTAAGACATATTCCTAAAATAGATACTGATCATTTTGTTTCATTGCCTTTTATTCTTTTTGATATCGATCCAGAATCTCCTCGAAGTGCAAAATCATTAAAAGACCTTTTAAATAAACTTACTTAATAAATAAACCATGACAGTAAATAAATTAATTAAAAAGTATTTGCAAATGCTTGAAGATGGTTATGAACTTGTTTCAATTCAGCAAGTACTTGAGGATTTGAGAAATTGTAAATGAATAATAGAAAAACAAACAATATGAAGACAAGAATCCGACATCAGTGGATCCAGCAAGATGGTTTTCGTTCTGATAAATGTGAACACTGCAACTCCACCAGAAAGTGGGATGATGGATTTCAACGAATTGTCTATTATACTGCTGAAGGAAATGGACCGTTCTTCTGGACGCCTTATTGTAAAAGAATTGGAATTTTTTGTGATATAATAACTAAAAATTAACTAAATGAAAACAAGAAACATCAAACAATTTAAAGAGTTAATTCTCCGCTATGAAAGTATTGAATTAGCAGAGATTGTTGAAAGCGAAGGAGATCCCGAAAAATTAACGGGATTTGGTAGGAAAGATCAATGCACTTTATGCACAGCATTGAAAGGTTTTCCAGGTGATTCACATAATGATATGTGTGAAGCCTGTATTTGGCATAGAATTGTCCCGAGATATTTAGCCTGTAGATCGGACAAGAATGCTAAAACATATAGTAACATTGGGAATGCTTTCACATCACAAATGTTATTAAAAGCCTTCAAAGCAAGGGCTAAATATATGAGATCAGTTCTTAAAAAACTTAGAATAAAACAACCATGAAAACAGACATTCTTTCTTTTCATCCCTCTACCATAGCAGCAATAGTTCTCTTCCTTTGCGTGGTTTACATTTTCTGTAAAATATGGAGGGAAGGTAGAAAACCAATACCAGATGATCTTCTGTATGCTCTTAAACTTAAGATTGAAAACTATCCGTTGACCGATCCCAATGAGTTAAAAATTATTAAACTCATTAAAAAGCTCAGATTGAGATCTGATATTGATCAGAAAAAATTGGATATGTTAAATATACAATTTCGACAACGGTTTCAAGAATTACATCAAACGGATGAAACCGATTAAATTTTTGAACATAAAACAAAAGTTTAGTAGGTTTTAAGATCTGTAATCCCTTAATAGACAAGGGAAAGTAAAATAATTGTAAAATCATTTGTTTATTAAAATAATTATACATATTTTTGTTTTCTAACCTTTATAACTATTCATACAGGCGGATATGAGAAATGAAAATAACAGCAGTTTTTCTAATCAATTTTTTCTAAGTTTGAATCAGAAGGGAGGAAGCGCCGCCTCGCTGAAACCTTCTGATTTTTTATCACTATAATAATGGAAAGAACCAGGTTTAGAATAAGACAATACAAAATCTATATCATCACTGGACCTGAAATAGGGACAGGGTATGTCGGGTCTGAGACAAATCATCCTACCAATTTTAATTG